>CABVLZ010000004.1_pt1 | contig 340924 bp, 349 predicted proteins | sample 4729511 | NCBI WGS metagenome assembly CABVLZ01 (sample SAMEA5946132, study PRJEB27554) | seawater metagenome | biome: 15; feature: 1000005; material: 2225 | place: Pacific Ocean | collected 2014-03-20 | depth 20 m | reverse complement strand
AAAAAAAAGAAAAAACAAAAAAAAACTGTAATTCCAAAATCATCTATGTACACTGTTTCAAAACCTATACCTATACCTATTCCTACAGTTAAAAAAAAAATTGATCAAGATGATTATTATTTAATTCCTAATTCGCTGCCTCAAAATTTAAATTATAAAACTAGAACTATTAATTCGAAAGAATGTATTCTATGTTCTTCTAAAAGTGGCTTAAGTTTGATAAATGATTTTTATTTTTTATGTGACAAATGTAATCAACCTTTATATCCTCAAAGTATATGACATTTTAAAATTAATTTTTTTTCATCTAATTGATCCATTTCTTTACAAATAGGACCTAATAATAATCTAACGACATGATCGCCAATTGTGTATGAAAAATTTCTACCTTGTTTTTTTCTTACTTCTCTTAACTCGGAAATATAATCATCAATTGTATCAACATTTGGTACTTTTTTATCTAATTTATTTAAATATCCAATATCTTCTTTTTGATCAGAACATGCTAAAAAAGAAACATAAAATTTAGAATGATTTTTTTCTATTAAAGCGTCGCGAAATTCTTTAATATCAGGATAACCATATTTGTTTGTTGGAATACCATCTGTTGCAATAACAACTAATACTTGTTTAGATAACGGCGTATATTTTCTAATAACTTGATTAAATTTTTCCGTTAACGGGGTTCTTCCAAAAGGAGCCGGATTAAAAAGATGTTCCACATTATTATAACTTTTTACATTTTCATGGCCTTTTCTATTTAAAAACTGTAGATCTATTCCATTTTTATTAAATATTGTTGCTAATCTGATTGATATTTTAACTATATTCTTTAATTCATCCCATCTTGTTTCAAATTTTGAATTATTATCTAAGGGAGTTTTCATCGATCCCGAATCATCAATTATAAACACTATATTGAAATCGCTTAACATAGCAATCTTCTCTACAAACTTTCTTGATATTTCATATTCATCGCAGAATTCTTCAAAAAGTTGGCTTCTATCTATAATCGGTGGTGGTGGAAGAGAAGCTATATTATATGATGGCGGTGACTGAATATTATGCTTATATGTAGACTGCGTATTGTTATAAGGATATTGAGGAGCCGTAGGATATGTATAATTATATCTTCTGTTCTCATAGTTTTTTGTAATATTTTGTTCCATATTTTGTGATATATCAATTTGATCTTAAATACTTTAGTTACATATTATATATAAAGAAACAGCGATATCCAAAGTTTTGTAAAAACAAAATTTTGGATTACGTTTTAAGCACTTTCCAAGACTCTAAAACATGTGTATTTGGAATAAAGATTTTTGAATTATTTCCATTTTCTATTTTTCTAACTTGAATTTGTTTTTTAGCTTTTATTTTTTTGTTATCTACATAAAAAACTTTTCTAACATTAAATGTTTTTGTTCTTCTATCAACCGCATATACTACAAAAACAAATGTCAATCCCTGTTCAACTCTTTGTTGATAGAAATTATAATTTCCATGAAACATGTAAATATCAGATGGAAGTTTTTTTACTGATAAACATTTACTTTTAACTTCTATCATATGACCACATTCTTTACATTTTACGTCTAATGATGGTGTGTGATCTCCTAAAAATTCTAATTTTTCTTGTTTACAATTTGGACAAGGATATTTAGCTACATATCTTTCTGCCCATTTTCCAATAATCAATTTATACGAAGCTGCGTTTGCTTTTTCAATAGGACATTCTCTACATAGATGTTCAAATGAACCACAATAATGACAAGATTTTTTCAAGGTGTTATTATTGTCAGATTCAATTATATTTTTTTTAGGTTTTATTTTACCGTTTTTATTTTTATTAAATTCAGTATAAATCATAGTGTATTTTTATATGTAGGTTTTACAATCTAGTCTATATCAATAAAATTTTCAATTTTTATGGATTTAATATAAAATTCTCAATACCCCATTTATTTTGTTTATTACTTAATTTGTCCCATAAATTCTCTTTAGGATACCAATTTGTATAATATCCCTTTACTTCCCCTAAATAAGGTTTACATATCTCTAATATTTCTTGATGATCCAAATTTAAGGGTTCACATAGTCCTTGATTTGGATTTTTAATAGCCCAAATCATACCTGCTAACATAGAGATTGTTACTTGTAAACTGGTAGCATTATTATATGGTACCAGTTTTCTGGTTTCACCCATAGATAATGTAGATCCAAACCAATATCCATTATTTTTATGTCCTAATAATAAAACACCTAATTGATCTACACCCTCATCAATTATTTCATCCATCATAATTCTTTTATTACTTTGAATTTTATAATTTTTTTCATTTACTTCTCTCATTGACAATACTGCATCGTCACATGGGTGGTAAGCATAATATACTGTTGGTCTATAAATGACTTTATTTTCTTCTTTTAATGTTAATAAATCTGCTATTTCAATTGATTCATGATGTGTAATAATATTACCATATTGCTCACCCTGTAAAGGAGTCCACGATTTAACTTGAACATTAGAACCACTATTATTTAACATAACTCCTGATTTACAACCAAAATCGTGTTTTTCTATTTTTTCATATGTTTCGTGGCTACCAAACCCTAATTCAGATGGTTGTAACATTTCTTCTACAAAACCATCAACAGACCAAGTATTCACAAATTCGTCTTTCTTTTTATTAATATTACCTTGCTGAGTATCTCTTTCTGCTATTTGAATAATTTTTATATTTAACTTATTACTCAATTCTGCCCATTGTTTTAAGTTAGTTGGTAGGTCAGATTCATCTTTAATAATATTTTCATCTCTAGCTAAGTTTAATAACGCTTGCTTAACAAAATGTTCAACTAATCCAGGATTAGCTCCATGTGTAACTACAGCTGTTTTTTTTTGTTTTCCGTTATTCTTCTTTTTTATTTCTAACATCCTTTCTCTTTGATAATAATTAGTTCGATGACTTTTAGATAATGTTTCATCATCAAAAACCCCATCCCAAAATTCCAAGGAGGCATCAATATATAATAAATCATTATCTTGTGCATATTGAATAATTTTAATTGAATCAACACATACACTTAAATTAGTAATCATATCACCAGGACAACAATATTTTTTTAATAGATTAGAATAGTTTGATTCATCTAAAGGGTCTATATTGTACGAAATGTTATATTCATTAGCAAGCTTAACACCTAAATTATCTGCTGTAATAATTACAATATTTTCAGTAGGAATATTAATGTGTTTTAATATCAATGGTAGCAGTCCTTGAGCTACACATCCAAAGCCTATTATAACAATTTTTTTATCAAAATCAACATATTTTTTTTTCAATTGATTAATCATATTTATTTACCTTTGAAAATATAAAAATAAATTAATGTTCTAAATGTATCACCCTTTTTAAGCTGTCGCATGCCTTGTCGGGAAAAGGATAACTTCTCTAATCGAATCGGTATTACATAGAAACATGATTAATCTATCTATTCCTAATCCCCAACCACCTGTTGGAGGTAATCCATATTCTAGGGCAGTTATAAATTCCATATCCGCAGGAGGAACTTCGTCATCTCCAAGTGCCTTGTCTCTTTGAATTGATTCAAATCTTTCTCTTTGAACAATTGGATTATTTAACTCGGTATAAGCATTACATAACTCCTTACCGTGGACAAACAATTCAAATCTTTCTGTTAAAGAATCATTTTCCCTATGATTCTTAGCTAAAGGAGACATAATCAGGGGATGATTTATGATAAATGTAGGATTAATACATTGTGGTTCAATAAATTCTCCAACCAACTTGTCAATCAGTCTTGCTGTAGTTAAAGGATGAGGACATCTTACTTCAAGTCTACTACAAACATCAATTAATTGATTTCTTGCTTCTTCAGTTGATAGATCATTTGGAAAATTAAAACTTTCATCGTCTAATCTGTGTCTAACAATCTTAGTTAATTCACTCATCATATCAATTCTCTTAAAAGGAGCAGTAAAATCGATATTAGTATCCAAGTATGGAATATTAATATTTCCATTTATCTTTTGAACTAGATTAGTCAAAAACTCTTCAGTCATTTGCATCAAATCATTATAGTCTGCACCAGCCATATAAAATTCACAAGATGTAAATTCAGGATTGTGTGTAAGATCAATACTTTCATTTCTAAATTGCTTTCCGATTTCAAAGACTCTGTCTAAACCTCCAATAACAAGTTGCTTTAAGAATAATTCAGGAGCAATTCTCATAGACATCTTTTGCTTCATAGCATTATGGTAAGTATCAAACGGCTTTGCCGAAGCGCCCCCTGCCTTTGAATTAAGTACAGGTGTTTCAACTTCAATAAATCCTTCTCCTTCTAGGTAATTTCTAAGATAACTGATTACCTTGCTTCTAGTAACAAAAATATCTCTTACCTTACTGTGCATTATTAAATCTAAATATCTTTGACCATATCTGATTTCCTTATCTACAACACCAAAATGCTCATGTGGCATTACATGATAACAAGGAGATAATATTTGCATTGAAATAGGTATGATACTAAGTTCCCCCTTTCTTGTTCTTGCAGGGAACCCTCTAATACCAACAATATCTCCTCTCTTTGTCAATGAGTGAATTTCCTTGAATTCGGCATTATCGTGATAAACTCTTTGATCAGACATAATTTGTAAATTATGACCACATGAGCTAAGAGTATAAAAAATTAACTTCTTCCCGGCCTCTCTCTTGAACGTTACTCTTCCCATTACACTCTCAATATTTTCTTCATCAGTTAACTTTTCTCCCTCGTTTAGTTCATTGTACTTTTCAATAAATCCTGAAAATTGCAATGAACATTGAAACTTGTGGGGATAAGACTTGAGTAAAGGGTTATCACTTCTAATTCTTTCTAGATAATAATCTTCAGCATCCGTCGTGGTTAAGGATTGCTGGGTATTATGAACGTCGTTTTGAGTCATCATTATTATTATAGACTAAAATAAAAGAAATTGGTATATTGTAATATTATCAATTTTTTCACGCTTAGATTTATTATTAAATACCTGAAATATATTATAATGACAAATGTGTATGTTAGACAAAAGCCATTATTAGAAAATGACAAGAAAATAGTTTCCGTTATTTCAGATAAACAGCTTAATATAGAAAAAAATTATATTACTTATGATGGACAACAAAAAAAGAAATTTTTAAAATATAATTTTGATGGTATTTTTAATTCCTCTTCTTCAAATGATTATATTTTTGATAAAATAATTAAAAATAATTTAAATGACGATTTTACATGTTTTATGTATGGACAAACCGGTTCAGGTAAAACATATACAGTATTAGGTACAATAGGCAATGAAGGATTATTCATTAAAATAGGAAATCATTTAATATCATCTCACGAATGTCTATTTTTATCAGCATATCAGATTTATAATGAAGAATTAAAAGATTTATTAAACTCTAATAAAACTATTAAAATGTATGAAACAGATAATAAAAATTTTGAAATTCCAGAATTAACTTATAAGAAAATAACAAACATAAATGAATTAGAAACAACATTAAAAGATATTAAAAAATTTAGAACGGATGGTATAAACAATATTAATTTTAATTCATCAAGATCGCATGCTGTACTAATGTTTACAATAAAAATAAATAAAAAAATATTATGTATTAGAATAATAGATTTAGCTGGAAATGAACGATCAAAAAATAGTAAAATACTTAATTTTGAATCAAGACAAGAAAATAAATATATTAATTCAAGTTTATTTGCCTTAAAAGAATGTATCCGAAGCATAGACTCAAAAAATAAACATATTCCTTTTAGACGTTCTAAATTAACATCTGTTTTAAGAAATTGTTTTACAAAAAATCATAATTCAATAATGATAGCTACGATTTGTTCTAATCTAAATAATTATAGTGATATTGTAAATACCTTAACTTATGCTTCAAAAGTAAACAATTTTAAGCCAATTCCAAAAGAAGAAATTTTTATACCTAGTAACAAATATCCTAAATTACCCTCAATTCAAAAGAAAAAAAAAGAAAAAATAAGCTACAAAAAAGAGAATTTTATAATATCGGATGAAGAAGTTCGCATAGAATCGGTTTACTCCTCTGAATCAGAACAAAGTGCATTTAAAATTAATAATATGACTCCAATTTTATTAGAATATAAAAACTTTATAAAGGCTAAAATTAAAAACTATAAAAGTATAAATAAAAATATTGACTTGTATCTAGAAAATTATCCTTCTAAAAGTTCATCTAAATATTTATCTGAAATTAATAAGGATAGTTTAACCTCAATTGATCAAACCTTACAAGAATTGAGAATTATGGAAAGAATAAAAAGAAGATCTTTGTTTAACTAAATTTAAACTCCTCCTCAATTATTGGTATTCTATTAGCATTGAGTATAAGATTAAACTTGTCATCTACAAAATTATTAATATTATGACTTTTAAAATTTAAATTTATAGCATAATAATCTCTTATAACTTGATATTTAATAATTTTATTTACATGCTGTAAATTAAGATTATTGTTTATAAATTGTTCAATAGTTGAAATACCTTCAAACATCGATTTTAATAACATCAAGATTAAGGAATTACTATTACATGTGTGAATTTTTTCTAAAATTCCCATAAAATTTAAAATTATACTAAAGGGTAAAAATTCGGTTTTATATGTATCTAACTTTGTTCTTAATACAAATATATCATGAAAAATTCCCTCTGAATATGTAGATAATAAATTTTTATCAGCAACTCTATTTAGAAGTTTAAATTCTTCATTAACCATGTAAATCAACTTGTTATGCGTTTTCCTATTTATTTCTTTATAATTTATTGTAGTTTTTCTAATGAATCCCCATCTTTTTTTAATTTGATAAAGATCAAAATCTTCTTCTTTAATTTCCATACTATATAAATTATCATAAATTTTAACATTTTCATTAAAATATGTGACACTATATTTTTTGTACAAGTAAAATTTAATAGCATAAGTAAATATGTTATTTGGAATATCGTCATATTCTGTAAAATTATCTATTATTGATTTATTTACTTCTTTAAAGATATCTTTATTGACGTTTATTAAGTTACTCCCTGTTTTTTTATTAATATAACATGACAAGCTACTCATTTCATTTTTCTTAAGACCATTGATGACTACATTTGATATTAAATTATCTTGTACTAAAAAATAATTAGGTTTATTTTTGATTAAAAGATATAATTGCTTCATTTTTTTGAAATATATGAATAATTTAATATATTTCAAAATATCTTCAATATTTTTATTGTAAACAAAATGTTTTAGTTCTAATCAATTCTAGTAAGAACATACATGTTTCTAAATCTAAAATTTCTTTAATATTATATTCTACTAGTTTTTTTATTATCATTACATCATTAACATATGTCTTTCTTACACCTTTTCTATTTTCATTTTCCTTTTTTTTCCCATGTTTATCTGTATTTTCTTTATAGAATTCATGCCATGAAGGATCAATTTCATATAGTTGTTTAAACGTATATAATTTACTTATTTTTTTATATTCTATTAATAAATCGTCAATTATTTTGATACTTTTTTTTTTATCATACATACCTAAAACAACCTGGAGATATATTTTTAACATCTCCTGATTATCTTGATCGTTGATAAATTTATAAAATCCCAAATAATTTGATTGTTTAATTGTTAATTTTTTATATTGAAAATATTTAAATAGTTCAAGACGTAAGAAATCTAAATTATTTTTTTTATTTTTAAGATCCAATATTAGATGATCTAATTCACTCATACATATTTATATTATATTAAAATATTTTTTATTTTCAAACATATATTACATTTAATGTGGATATATTACATTTAATGTGGATATATTACATTTAATGTGGATATATTACATTTAATGTGGATATAATAATAAGCTATGAATGAACATATTTATACCATTCACAATGCGAACAGTACGGCTCATAATAACAATGATATCTAAAACCAAATGTATCGGTCATATCATGTAAATCTATGAAAAATTTTTGATAATAATTTAAACAATTTTTGCATTCCTTTTTAGTATTTCCTAATTTTATAATATTATAATCCCTTCTCCAATCTGATTCTTTAATTCCTGGAAATGCATCTTTAAATTTAATCCATTTTGATTCCATATAAATTACTTTTTTCTATATATTCTTAATTCCCATTTTTTTCTTTTAAATTTATTTAATATTTAATTTAGTTGAGGGAACATATTGACCCAACTTTTTTTATTTCTATTATTTCTCCAGGTTAAATTCATTATAATATTATTATATATGTCTGCTTTAATTGGTATTTTTGTAGGTCTTACTAAGTCGCAAAATAATATAATTCGTCGCTTGTTAGTATTATTTTCTACAAAATGTTGGTACGTATCATTAAATAATATAATCTTTCCATTTTTCCATATTAATTTCTTACCACTAACCATTATAAAACAATTTTCATCTTCTGGAGTATCTAAACCTAAATGTATCCGTAGAAATCCAGAATATGGACCATTATGAGGTTTAATTTTACTACCTGGTTCTAAAATTGATAAAAATCCTGTTTTAATATTTGGTAATAAATTTAATAAATGAGTAGTAAAAGGCATATAATTTTTGGCATCCGGATCTATTTCTCCCCATTTTATATAAAATTTAGTCCACTTATCATGAGTTAAGTTTTGAAATAAAACATCTTGGGTAATATCTTTATTTAACTTTTTATTTATAATATCTTGCGCTTCTTTATTAATTATTTTCCAATATTTTTTTAATATTCTACATTCTTTAAAGTTATCAGGGTTTAATACTGGATCAGTAGAAATCAGTGAATTCTTATTGATAATATTATTAAGTCCAATATCTGATAATATCTTTATATTTACTAATAGAACTAATAATATGATTACAATAATACAAACCAATGTTAATAAAATATTTTTATAATTCATATATTATTAGTTATTATATAAATAATTAGCTCTTAATCTAATAAAATTGAAATTAATTTATATAAAGTCTCAATTTATATTAATTTATATAACATGAAAAATGGAATCATTTATGAATGATAATTTAATAAATATTGGAGGTAATCCAAATGATGAATTTTATAGATACAAAATGTCGCCTTTAAAAATTCAAGTTATTGGTAAAGGAAATGGTATTCAAACAATATTAACTAATATTGAAGAAGTTAGTAATGCTATCGGACATCCGACGGAAATTATTAGCAAGTTTATAAGTTATAATACTGGATCAAATTGGAATTTATCAAAAAAAACTTTAACAGGTAAACATGATTTAGTAACCTTACAAGATTATATCAATGAATATATTCAAAGTTTTGTACTTTGTGATACTTGTAAAAATCCTGAAACTATGTATAAAATTGAAGGGAAAAAAAAAAATATCAATTTGTATGTACAATGTGCTTCGTGTGGTTATACGCCAAAAGTAATTATAGGAAAATCTAGTAATGATAATGAGAAAGTTGTGAAAGGAAAAAATAATGAAAAGATGATTAACTTTATTCAAAAATATATTAAAGAAAATCCTATGGAAATGACAATGGAAAAAAAAGAGTATGCTAAAGAAAATAATTTATTACACGAAGATGATATATTTTAATATGTCACCCTATGTACATTTTTTTTATATTTGGTTTTATAACAAAAATGATATATTGTAATCTATGTTCTAAAACAGTAGAAAAATTTCATCCCATAACTACTAAATGTTTTATATGTTCAGCAAATAACAAAGAACGTTTGTCATTTATTTTTCTAAAAAAAAATAAATTAGTTAAAAATAAGAATTTTTTAGATTTAAGTAAAAATGAAACAATAAACAAATATTGTAAAAAACAAACAACTATGAAAACATATTTTGATCAAGATACACTCGACGTAAGTGATCACAAAAATAATTTTTTTGATTTTATAAATGACATTAACATAATCCAAAAAATTGGCAAAAATAACGATCTTTTAGATGAATTGAAGAGAGTAATGATTAAATCCGCTTCTTTAATTGGTATAATTGATTTAGATAATGTAACAGAAGAAATAAATACTTTAGAATTACTAAAGAAGGAGGGATTTTTTATTAGATTACATATAACAGATAATCAATTTAATAACATTACTCAATTTAAATATGATAATATAAAAATTATTTGTTCTGAAGATAAAAATCAAATACACGGAATTGGTAATATAATATTATGCGAAGCTGTTAAAAAAATAGAGTATATGAAAGGAGTTACGAAATGGTAATAAATTAATTTTCTATACTCCTTTTAATAATAAAAAAATATCTAATTATTTTTTATGATGGATAGACTTATTTTTTTTACGAGACATTTTTTAATACCATTTGAAAAATATAATGAAATTTATCCTGGTTTATGGTTAGGAAATTTAAAGTCATGTTATGACGCAGAATTTTTAAAAGAAAAGAATATTAAAGCAATAGTTAGTTTATACACACCCTTATTGGAATCCAAAAAATTTACTAAAAAGGGTATTTCGATCTTTCAATTAAATATTACAGATAATATTGGATTAAAATCTAATATTTTACTTTTTGAACAGTTTGATTCAATAAATGCTTTTATAAAAAAAAATTTAAAATCAGGAGCGGTACTGGTTCATTGTCATTATGGTTGGCAAAGATCAGCATCGGTTTGCACAGGGTTCTTAATGAATCATTTAAAAATCTCAAAAGATCAAGCAATTAATATCATACAAAGTAGAAGAAGATTTGCACTTTTTCCTGAATCAAGTTTTGATCTTGCCCTTAGATTATATGCACGAAAATTAGAACTTAGAAATTATAAATAACAAAATAACAAATAATAAATAAATAAAATATTAAAAATATTTTTAATATTTTGTTTAATATATGGAAGAAGAAATCAAAGAGTATAAACAAGAGGCAATCATTTATAAAAGTAATAATGTTTTAGTTTTATGCCTTTTTACCGTATTAATCATCCTCTTTATTATATTAAGTGTAAGGGAATTATTACGAATATATAAATATTCTAGATGGATAGGACCTTTTCCTAATGTTTCAAGATCTCCACCTATATCGTACCAATTAGATAATTATTTAGATGATATTTATATGGGTCTGGCTCAATTAAAATATATACCGCAATAATATTATCTAATATAAAATATATGTATCCTTTTCTAAATTACTATACACCACAAGTTTCAAAAAAAATTATAATAAAAGAAGCTAAAATTAGTAATATTAGACAAATTTATTCATGTAATAAAAAATGTTTGCCAATATCATATAATTTGGAATCATATTTTAATTTTATTTTATCTGATGACAGTATAGTTTTAATTGCTGAACGAAATTCTGAGTTAATTGGTTATATTATTGGAACATATCATCAATCAATAAAAGGATTTCATATTATATCTTTTGCTGTTTATCCAAAATTTAGAAGATTAAAAATTGGTTCTAAATTAATGGCAAATATTATAAAATTAGCAATTAATAAATATGATCATTTAAAAAAAATTTCATTATATGCATCATGTCATAATTATATAGGACATCAATTTTATTTAGGCCAAGGTTTTTGTATAGTTAAAATAATTAAGAATTACTATAGTCATTCGGACAATGCTTTTGTATTTGAAAAAACATTGAATTAATAATATATAAAGATAATTATGTTAATACAGTATTATAATGAGAAAAAAAATTAATCAAGAACTTGATGAATTACTTGAAAGTTATCCAGCTTATTATGGTGTAGCATTTTTACATCTTTTTACATTTTTATGGAAAGTTATTTGTTTTGGTTATGATCTATTTCTTGGTATTGGAAAAAGATTATATACTTATAAGATTTTTTCTAAATCTGATAAGAAATATGATGTTCCATCCACAACGGATACAAATACAGATACAAATACAGATACAGATACAAATAAAATTAAAATTAAAAATACTATGACGGACGAAGATTTAGATAATATAATAAAATCAGCATTTTCTGAGATGATGGAAAAAGAAAATATGGAAAAAGCTAAGACAAATGATAATAAAAATGACAATACTAAAATAGATTAAACAACCATCTCTGCTTTAATACCTGGATGACATTGATAATCAACCAATTCAAAATCTTCTAAGGTCATATTTTCTATATCAGATAAACTTCTAATATTATTTTTAATATTTAATTTAGGGAATGGTTTTGGATTTCTAGAAAGTTGTTTTCTTGCTACATCGATATGATTATTATATAAATGTGTATCTCCTAAAGAAATAATAACTTCCCCTGGTTCCAAATCTGTTACTTTGGCTATTAGATATGTTAATAAAGATGTAGATGCAATATTAAAGGGAAGCCCTAAAAATGTATCGGCTGATCTTTGATACATATGACAACTTAATTTATTTCCCTGTACATAAAATTGTACTACAATACTATGACAGGGTGCTAAAACTGATTCTTTTAATTGACAGGGATTATAAGCTATCATCATAATTCTTCTGTTAGTTGGATCAGATTTTATTAAATCAATACAATATTGTAATTGGTCAATTCCTTTTTCTACTGTATCTTTTTGGTAAGGTTTATTAAAATATCTCCATTGATATCCGTACATTGGTCCCATAAATCCTTCTTCATAATTACCCAGTCCTCTACTATTTAAAAATTCTTTACTAGTATTACCTTGCCATATCTTGACACCTTTATTTGACAATATTTTTGAATCAGTATCCCCTCTAATAAAAAACAATAATTCTTCAACAATTCCTTTCCAATACATTCTCTTAGTAGTTAACAAGGGAAAAGACTGAGAAATATCAAATCTTAATTGTTTTCCGAAAATTGATAACGTTTGAGCATTTCTTGTTTGTCTAAGTTCTCCTCTATTAATTATTTCTTCTAATAAACATAAATATTGTTCTTCTGGATGTGATATTAATTCATAGTTTGAAAAGAACAAATTCAATTTAGAATTTTGTATTGCATCCATACCTTCAATTACAGATGATTTTGTTTTGAGGCAAAATTTAGTATTTGTTTTAAAAAATGTATCGCAATTAAAATCCTGATCTATATGAGTTATGTATATATTTCTTAAATAACTACTTTTTAATGCTTCATTATATATCGTAGCCCCTCCAATTACAAAAATATTATATGGATTAAATGTATTAGCTATTTCATAAGCATTTTGTAATCCATCTGCAATTTTTGTGATTTCATCTTGTTTAATCATATCTTTATGTTTATTTGTAAGAATTATATTAATCCTACCTTTTAAAGGTCTATAAGCTTTTGGTATACTAATCCATGTATTGTAACCCATAATTACAACATTAATTTGATTTGGAAATTCTGTATAAGTGGTTTTATTTTTAAAATATTCCATATCAATTTTAATTTTCCAGGGTAAAATTCCATCTTTACCTATTCCATATTTACTATCTACGGCAACAATTATGTCAAACATATTAAATAGATATCTTAGTAAGATTAATATTTATTTAATATATTTTCAAATTTTTGTATTTAAGGATCATATATTTCATATTCAAAATCATCATTCATTGGATTATTTAAATTTGTATTCGCTATTTTAAAGGATTCTAATTCTTTAGTTGCTTGTCTTAAAGATGTTAAACTTCTATAATATTTTCTAAAATTTGGTTGTTTATTTTCAAAATATTTAAAGATATATTTTGTCGGCACACTTAAATATGGTCCTAAAGGTTGGATAGCACTAATCAATGAAAATGTTGCATCCTCATAATCACCTCTAATAAAATATAATATAAAAGCAGACAAAGCTGCAATTGATCCATAATATGGAATAAAACTTAATATATCCAATACTAAATTAAATTGATCAAGTTTTCTAGTAAAAGGAACTGCAGAAGGATTTTCATAAAATAAACCTGGTGATTTTACAGTTCTTAACTCTCCAATTACACCTCCAGTTTGCTTTCCTATATCCTTAAACTTGTGACATAATTTGTATAAAGTTTTATTTGATACACCATGGAGTTTGAAGATGCTTAATTTGTTTAATTTTTGTTTTAATATATGAATATCATTATTGCTAAAATTTTTATTTAAAACAAATCGCTTAATATGATTTAACGTAAAATCTATTTCTTGTAATTTTTGAGCAGTATCCAATAATTCTTCTTGAGTCCTATTATTGATAAACCATTTGAATTCTTCTAAATTACTCATTTATATTTATAAAGAAAAAAATTACTCATAACTTAATTCTACACATTTATATACTCTTTTTTTAAAATCTGCATAATTTTTTCTCCACATGATTGCAGCTTCTACATTTGCAGGAGATTCATCATTGGGATCTGAAAGCATAGATATTATACTCATTATTACACTTGCTACACCATGTACTGGTTTCCATCTCTCTGAAGTATCTTCATAGCCAAACTGATCTTGCCCTTGATGTAAAATAGATATACATACTCTACCATCTGGATAAACATTGGGGTGCCAAACATTTGATTCGAATTTTAATTCAGGAGGTTTATTGGGATATTCTTTTGGAAAAGTCATGATAGCTTTAAATATACCACCTTCATATGGAGTATCCTGTGGACCAAATATTACTAATTCCCATAGATACAAATTATCATCTTTTAAGGAAAAAGAAAATTCATTATAAGGCTTTCTTAACAATTCTTGATATTCTTTTTGAAGTCTTTTTAACGATGCCATTTAGTAATATTTTTTAAAATTAATTTCAAATAGATTTATAAAATCAATTTTTTTTAACATATTCCTGTAATATTTTATCTGTTATGTCAATCATACTACTTTTATCATTTGTTACTAGGAAACTTTTTTTCTCCATTATACATGTAATTTCATTATCATTCTTAACAATATCCTCTAAAATTCTTTTTATTTTAAGATTCATTTCGTTACCTATATTCTTTTCTTTTAATTTAAGATCGTCTGTTAAATTCTTTTTTTTCTCTCCAAATTTACGTCCTATATTTAACAATTCATCTTCTTTATCTTTATTTTTTAATTCCTTTCCTAAATCCAAAATTTTTCCTCTTACTAATTCTAATTCAGCTCCTATTTTTTCTTTAAGGGTAAGGTGTTCTGTCCATTGATTATCTTTTTCCATTATTTTTAAGATTAATTCATGGGTATCTACATATCCTATACTCGAATTTATATTTGAATCGCTACCTCTACTTTTTGATTCTTGTTTTTCAAATGATGTTTTTAATTCTAAATCAAATAAATCTGCTAAATTGAATAAGGGTTGTTGATAATAAGCATCACTAGTAATCATAGCTTGGTTTAACTTGTAAATTAGCGCATTTTCAAAGTTGGTATTTTGAGGGTCTAACGTCGGACGGTTATCCCAATCATTATCGTACTTAAAAAATTCTAAATCTAATTCATTATCATTTAAATAATCTACAACATGAGAATATTGGTTATTACTTGATAAATTATTTTGATTACATGATGAATTATTATTATTAGGTACATAATATGGATTAGAATTGTAATATGGATTATAATTGTTATACGATTTAGGATCATAATTTGGAATATAACCTGTATAATTGTTAAAGGGATTGTTTGGATTGTTTTGATTAACATAGGGATAATTTGGATTAACATAACCAAAATTTGGATTACTATAACCATAGTTTGGATTACTATAACCATAGTTTGAATTAGTATAAGGATAATTATATCCAGTGTTAAAATTACCATGATTAGGTCTATAAGGATAAGAATAAGAATAAGAATTATTACTATTGCTATTTGGAAAATTTCCACTTGGATAATTAAAAATATCTTGACTCGTAATATTATGAGCTCTAGATATATCTGAATTTTCAGATTTATCAAATTTAGTTTGTTGAAATTTATCGAAAACTTTTTGATAATCAGTATATTCACCTTCTATTTTATTATTTTTATTTAATTCAAGACTAATTTTTAATGCTACATCTATTTGTTGATCTATTATTTCGACTTTTTCTAATAATTTATCTGACAAAATATCATCTTGAGTATTTTCCATAATAGATAGATATTTGATTTTATCTTCCATTAAAATCACTAATTTTCTATTAATCTCTTCTGGTTGATATTTATCTTTCATTTCTCTCTATTCTATAATATTTTTTTTTATTAATTATGGTGTATAAATACCTCTCTAAAAAAAAATATTATTATATTTACAATTTTTTAATTTTACTAAATAGCTACAATACAAACATCTTCTATATCTAGATTATCACTCACACCGTATCTAAATAATAAACAACCTTCTCCCCAAATTTTTTTATAATTTTCGACTTGTTTTATAATTTTTTTCATCATAAAATTTTTACTTAATCCATAAAAATTTTTTACTTCAATCCAATTTACCCTCTTACCATTGATCATTATTTGTTCTTCCAACAGAAAATCAGGAGTCGCATGTGGTCTACCACTTTCTTCTGTCTGTTCTTTTACTAAATCTTCTTGAGTTTTATACTTGATCTCTTTTTTCTTAAGAACTTTCTCTATTTTATCCTCAAAATTTTTTGACCTTTTACTAGATTCTTCTTGATCAAGAGGAGCTACTAAATCATTGTTTTCTGCTAATAAAAATTGTTGATAGTCTCTTTCTGATAAATGCTTTAAACTAGATGAATTAAATTTTTTAAATTTGTACATTTTTTTTATAATCAAACGAAAAATACTCATAGGTGAGTTATCATAAATTTTAGATAACGATAAAATATCATTGCTTTTATAATCTTCTAATATTTTTTTTAAATTTTTTTTCAAAGAGGGATGTGTCTTGTAGGCTTTGTGTTTCAAATATTGGTTTCTGATTGAATTAATAATTTTAATCCCAATTTTTTCATTATTAATTTTTTCTTTTATTTTTTTTAGTTCTTTTTTGGAGGTATTTCCAAAATCTCCTCTAATATTGATCTCGTTTTCAATATCCAACTCTTCATTTTTATTAAGTTTAATAAAATTAATAATATATTCTTTCATCTCTTAACATGGCCAAGATTTTTTTCTATACATGTATTTTCAATTAAATCTATAAATTTTTTATTTATTATTTTTTTTTTTCTGCTAATTTCAATCAGATATTCATCTGCTGAAAGTTTATTATCTTTATATACCGAATACCAATGATATATATCTACCCTTCTTTCAGAGAGTGGTAAATCTATATGTGATTTATATCGTACTCCTCTACCTATTACCTGATCTATTTTAGAACTATTCCAATGAGGTTCCATAATATGAATTTGTCTAGTATGTTTTAAATCCAAACCCTCACATCCTGAAGATGAAATTAAAAGTATATCTAACTGTCCCTTATTGTAATTTTCAACAATTTCTTTTTTTTTTTTTAAATCAGTACTACCAGTAAATAATTCAAAATTACTATTATTAACCTTTAATAAATTAGCCAAAGGTATTAATCCAAAATCTAGATAATTGCTATAAATTAATATAGGTTTATCTCCACTTTCTAATTTTTTTATGATATTTAAAATTTTAGGGGATACTTCTAATCCATAGTATTTTGATTGAGGATTTTGATCTTTATCACCCTTAACAATATTTGAAATTTGTCTCGTTTTATTAAGATAACAATTTACCCTATTAGTTACTTTATAATTTTCTATTTTTCCATTCATTTTTTCCATATCTTCTTTACTTAAGGTTTCTTTTTCAGTCTTACAATGCAATTGTTCTTGTAAGGGAGACATAACAACAGCTTGATGATGATCATATACATTTGGAAAAAATTCTTTAGATTTTTTGTTATAAAAAGATACTAGCCAATTTATTTTTTTTTTGAATAAATCTGCATTTATTATTTCATAATCTTTCTTGTAAATTGTTTTTTTAAAAAATGATATACCAAAAAATGTAAAAAGAGGTATCTTTTCAATATTAATAGTTTCTTTAATAAATAGTTCATCGAATTTATCTTTATTACAAGGTAATTCATTATTTCCCGATAATAAATTAATTAGAGAGCTTATATCTGATGGATGATTAACAATTGGAGTTCCACTTAACAAAATTATTTTTTCTGCGTATTTTGCTTCATTCAAAATTAATTTTGCAATTTTACCATTATTATTATGCAATCTATGAACTTCATCAATTATTAATATTTTATTTTTAAAAAAAGGTGTTTTATCAGTTTTATTTATTTGTTGCACATCATATATAGGTTTTATTTTTAAAAGTAATTCTTTTTTTGAAATATTTTTATTGTACAAATTAGGCGCTATCACCTTCAAATCAGATTTTTTTAACAATTCGATCTCCTTCCAAGATTCAAATAGTCCCAAATTCAGCGTCTGTTTATCAATTCCAAGTAATTTATGAAAACTTTCAAAACTAGTTATAGTATATCTATTAATCTTTTTAACATTATATTTGACTAATTCCTTTTTGAAATTATCTTGTAAAGAAGCAGGAGTTATTACTATTACTTCTAAGCTTTTATAAAATTCACTAATACTAATTGCAGTAAGTGTCTTTCCACTACCCAACCCATGGTATATTAATAATCCTTTTTTATTAGTATTAAATAAAAAATTTCTTGGAATTTCTTGATGTTTTTTGAGTTCTAATATCATTAAATATTGTGATCACTTATATTTTAAATATAAATTCTTAAATTAGATTTATCTACCATTTAAGAAATTGAATTTATATTTAAACTATGGAATAATTATATCAAATCAATTAAATAACATAAATTAAATGCCTTCTTATGAAGTTATCGTTTATAATAATCTCACATTTATTATCTTAGCTTATATATTTTGTACTATTGACTGTTTTTACCATATTCGCTATGGATTTTTATACTGATAATGAATACTTTAATTGGGCCCACCTATTACAATATTTAGAAAAGATGTAACCTCGCAATTACAATTTAATATCATCCCAACTTTATCAGGATTTAATCGGATTATAACAACATTAATTAGTCAAATTGTATATGCATGAATAGTAAATTGTATTCATGATCCATAGTCCAATAAAACATTTTATTCAAAGAATATGTCTTTACTTAACAACAACAACATTTTAGACATATACATAAAACTATTAAAATAGCTATAATTAACAAGACTAAAGCATATATTGGTATACACCAGTTCAAAATACAAATTTCTTTATCATCAGACGAGTGATTTGTATCAGTAGTATTTGTTGATATTGTTGGGGGATTTTTAATGTTAAAAGTTAAATTTCTTAGTATTGTATTATCGGATAAATTTTTAATCAATATTCTTAAATCATACATCCAAAAATTGTTTAATCCTTCAGGAACGTTCCATAAATAATAATTAGGATAACCATCAATTACAAGTGAAAGATATTTGTATCCATTGTTTTGAGTTATAATCCAGTTATTTGAATCATAATGTTCTAAATTAATTGTTACGTGGCCTTGAATAGCATCATTCCATGTAATATTATATACATTTCCAGTCTCTAAAATATCTGCGTGTACATTAAAAAATAATGTAAAAAGAAATAAAAAAAATTTATTCATTAACATTTAATCTTCGGTAATCTTTAAATATTATCTAGATTCGACAATTTTCACCAGTCTCATACCTGTATGATATTTATTTCTTTGCACCATGATATTTTTTTCTTTTTCCATCCAAGTTTTTAATTCATTTTTCTGCCTGGAATATAATATTTGATCTGCATCGATATCGATTAATGATCTACCTATAATTGTCTCATTAACATCATCACCCCAAAATATTTTAAATGTATCATTAATATCGTAACTACCTCCATTTTTTTCTAATAAATAACTTAGATTCATATTAGCTATAATGTTCTTATTATCTTCACTTGTATATTCTTCCCATGCTGCGTTCTCATTAAATCTATGTTGTAATTTATGTGTATTATAATTCCATGGTTTTTTTAATTCTAAAATAGAAATTCTTTCGACTAATGGGGCTCTACAAATTGAACATGTGGAATTATCTAACTGACAAATAATTAATTTACAAGTATAACATGCCATATGATTATTATTACATAATACAGTATCTGACTTTTTAGTCAAACATATTGGACATTCATTATTCATTTTATAAAAAATCAAATTTTAATTAGTTAATTTAATAATTTAATTATCAATTTTTATTATTATCTTAATTTATATTAAAATGAATCATTACGACCTATTATGTAAATTAACAAATAAAGAATTAGAATTATCAAAAAAAAATCCACATACAACACAATTCTTTTGTGATATTAAAGATATATTAAATTGTTCTAGAGAAGATTGTTCTAGTGTCAAAGGCTACAAATATAAGAGAGAATTTAACGATTCACCGCTAAATGAAAGTAATATTTCTAATTTAGATCTTGATAATTTATATTACCAAAAAGAAATAAAAGAAGTATTAGATAAGGATTCTAAATCTGCCAAATATCAGCCTAGAAGACAAAGACCATCAACTGTTATTCATTGGGGTCAACTTAAATTATTTTTATCAACTCTTCAGTTTTTATTATATTTTGCTCCAAGATCTGAGAAAGTACATGTTATATATCCAGGTTCAGCTAGTGGATATAATATTGAGATACTTACAAAAATGTTTCCTCAATGCTATTGGTATTTAATTGATCCAAATCCCTTTTATGAAAAACTTAAGTCAAATCCCAAGATAGTAGAAATTAAAAATGAATATTTTACAGATGAACTTGCAGAATATTATAAAAATTTACTCAAAGATAAATATGTTTTATTTATTAGTGATATACGAACTGAACCAACAGAGGAAGAAATATTTAAAAATAATAATTGGCAAAAAAAATGGGTACAAATTATAAATCCGGAATATAGCCAACTGAAATTTAGAATACCTAGAATAGGTGAAAATTATGTCTATTTGGAAGGGAATATATATTTGCAAATGTACCCCCCATTAGCATCCACTGAAACTAGATTAGTAGTTAAGAAAAATGCAAAAGAGATTAAATATAATTTAGAAAGTTATGAAAATAAATTATATTACCATAATAGAGTTTTAAGGGCATGTGTTTATCCAAATAATATAAAAATTAAAGGATTAGATAACTGTTATGACTGTAGTGCATTTGTTGGACTAATTACCAAATATAAATATAAATATAGAAAAATAGAAAAAAGAAAGATAAAGAAAATTATTAAACATATTATTTATAATTTATTCTCAATTAATAAACTTGAAAAAGAAACAATGAATATATGTAAAAATTTAAATTAATATTTAATAAGAATAGGCATAGATATTACTTTTTGGAAGAAATAAACTTTCAAAGTAATCCCACAGGTTAAAAGGAATAATTTTACTTCTTTCTCCAGAGAAAGCATTATTATCTTTTTCTATACCCAGGTTAATTCTATAAAGATCAAAAGGTATCATTATTTCATCATAGGATAATGCCAGATCAAAAGCAGGTTGAAAGGAATCTCCAGGCTTTAAAAAAGCCCATAGTTCTGCTAATTCTGCTATTTTAAGGTCCTTTTCCATTTCATTATCTAAAATCATATTAATATCTTCTTTATTATAGCATAACCAATTATCTTGTTTAGCAGTTTCTGTTGTCAAAAGAGTAACAGTTGCATTTTCAAATAGTGAACCATGTGAATTACAAAATAAAGTTTTAAATGCAGTCCAGTCGACCTGTTCATTGAAATTACCACCTAATAAATTCTTTTTCCCTTCCCAAGCTCCTGCCATAGCTTTAATATATCCAGTTTTTGTTTTAAATTTATTCGACATTGATAATATTTTTAATAAAGGTGTTGATGGTCCTGCTAAATACCACTTAATGCAAGATAAATCTTGATGATAATCTACAAAATCTTGCAGAGTTAAAATAGGATTAGAAATTTTACTTATTTTAGAATCACACCATTGTTCTCTTATTTCTCTTCTTTTGGAAGGTAATGAGTAAAATATTCTACTAACTATTCTATTATATTCATCACCATCCAATATCTCTCCATCACTATTCATAAAAAATTCTTCATAATCATGAATATTATGACTCAGTCCTGCTCTTTCAGCTATACCTCCATTATAAATAGTAACTTTATCCAAGTCTATTCCAGCATCTATAAGGAGTTGTTCTAATGTATGTATATTTGCTAATAGTAGTTTTTCAGAACAAGTTTTAGACCACATGTCCTTCTCATATATTTGTTCTTTAACGTGTTTTTTAAAATCCATTTTACTTCTTTTTTCGTTACCAAAATTATCAGTAACATGATTAATTTCAGAAGAATCTGGATTAAATCTAGATAGTCTAAAATCGACAGGATGACCTGTTGCTACTATATGTAAATGAGAAATCTTCTGTTGGTCATTCGATTTTAATCTTTTCGCTAAAGATATTGCCAACATATGGTTGTCCGGATCAGGCATATCTATAAAAATAACCTCTTCGTTATTTTTATAATATTTGAATTGCCTCTTCAAGTATTTAAAAATACTTGTCATTATTATACCAATTAATAGTATGTATATCATTTTTAATTAAATCTTTTTTATTAAATGATATATTTACTTTTTTTTTTCAATTTTTTATAATTCTAAAAGGGCTATTTTTTACAATCATCTTATTTTTTGTAAATTTTCCCAAAATTCTTTATCTGGATTTAATCTAGCTAATTTATATAAATCTTTATTATTACTTATTATTTGGCTTTCACTAACACTTTTTTTTCCAGATTTTTCATATAAAATATCTACTTCTTTTTCATAATAATTTTTCTTTAGATTTTTTGTAATTAATCCATATGAATTTCCAAATAATCCCCTACCTTTTCCATGTTTTCCCTCTGGGTTAGATCCAAATACAAAAATCTAATTATCCTTTAGATTTTTAATATACCCCTGATTATCCTTTAGATTTTTAATATACCCCTGATTATCCTTTAGATTTTTAATTTACCCTTGATAAACATTTCTTTTTTTTTATATATAATAGACCATTCAATTTCATTCATTATTTATTAAATCATAAAATAATTCATATACCATCATTGAAGCAGCACTCACTGGAAATATTCTAATAACTACTGGACTAACTCCTTTCCATAAACTTAAAATTCCTCTCTTATTTATTTTTTGTTGTATATATGCAAAATTTCTTCTGGTTTGAATCGCAGTTTCTAGATGATCAAAGGGGAAAAAGGCACCCCATACAATTGTGGAAGCAAAACCTCCTGATAAAAAATGTACTATTTTTTTATCATTTTCTAATAATTCTTTTTCATTTTTTTGAAATATTTTTTCTGAGAATATTACTTTTAAATATGTATAAGATCCTAAAAATGAAGACCCAAATATTATGTCCTTTGTCATATTTATTTTAAATCCTCTAAAAAAACCAGTTAAACCTTCTTCATGTTTAATATACTTGATTAAACTATAAGTATTTACATGTTCATTTTTAGTTGATGCTTGCATCTGAGCTTTAATTACATGCATTGGACAACCAATAAAGGTACCTGCGAATCCTGTTATTGCACCTGCTGTAAATGGATTATAATTTTTTTTTTTTAATATATCAAATAAATGATATTGATATGATCTTTTTATTGTCATTGTAATTAAGGGTATCGACACCCCTCTATACAGAGTCTGGACACCCTCTTTATGAATCATATTTTTTAATATGTTCAAATTAGAATAATTATTACTCAATTGGGATCTTGTTTTAATAGTATCAAAAGGATAACCCAATACTACAGATGTTAAACCGGAACATCCCCCCGGTATCAGTTTCACCAAATCAGAATCCATTTAAATTATATATAAATCTACTAAGATACTTAAGTAATTTTATTCAATATTTTAAAGTTTTATTAATATAATACAATAATACAATAATGCTCAACCAAACATATAAATTAATTCAAAGTATTTGTAAAGAATTTCAAATAAAAACCATTAATATAGATAATTTGGGATTGATTTTAAAAAAAGACAACACAATAAAATATGTGATAGGCTACAATTTTGATTTGAATAGTTGTGGAGCAAAATTATTATGTGACAATAAACATCTTTTAACGAGGTTATTGATTGATAATAAAATAGCAACTGTTGAATCTACATATTTTGATATTATTCATAATCGTAGCAATTTAGATTCAAAAGATTTATTAAAATTATTAAAAGTTCACTCTAAAATAGTTTGCAAAGCTAATGGTGGAACTATGGGTTATCAGGTATTTCAATGTTTAAATCAAACTGATTGTAAAAATATTTTTAATTATTTTTTAGATAAGAGTATTAATTTTATTGTAAATCCTTTTATTAATATCATTTCAGAATTTCGTGTAGTAATATTAAATAATAAAATCGAGCTTATTTATGAAAAAGTTAAAAGAATCATTGAAGGTAATGGAAAATCAACTATCTTAGAATTAATTAATAAAGAAGGGAATTATAATGAATTTATTTTAAAAGAGTCCTTAAATCCTGGACGAAATTTAAATGAAATCCTACCTGATAAAGAATTATTAGAATATTCATGGAAAAATAATCTTGCCAATGGTTGTATTCCTAATATTGAAATAAATAATAAGGATCACAAAAAAATAAAAGCAATTACTAATAAAGTTCTAAAGTTAATAAATGGTTTAAATTTTGCATCCATAGATATTATAAAAACTAATAAGGATGAATTTAAAGTTTTAGAAATTAACTCTGGTATGATGATGGAGAGATTTTCTAGGACATCTCTTGATTTTAAGAATATTACTGAACAAATCTATAAGAGAGCAATTTGTTCAATGATGAATATTGATTTAGATCCATGGAATGTTTATCTGATTAAAAATAAAAATTGTACATATGTAGGAGCAACTCCAGATACTAAGAAAAGAATTAGAAAACATAATGGAGAATTACCCGGAGGTGCTAAATATACAAAATCTAAAGGTCCAGGATGGGAATATGTTTGTATAATTAGTGGATTTACAAATAAAATAGATGCTTTACGTTTTGAATGGGCGTTTAAACATCAAAAGCCAAAAAAAGCAAGTGGTCTAAAAAATAGAATTAAAAAATTAAAGGAATTAATTAAAAAAGAAAAATGGACTGAAAGTAGTCCTTTATCTTCTACAGTTCCTTTAAAGATTTATTGGATAAAACCCGAATTACAACCCGGGAAAGAAGATCTACCATCTTACATAACATTTATAGATTCTCCCGACATAGATTAAAATAAATATAAAATATTGATTCTATGAGATCAAAATCTTTTTGTGTTATAGTATTGTCCTTTTCATGTGTTGTAGATTTAATAGTAATAAAATTATATGAATAAATAATTTCGGGATGATGATCTAATGCTATAATTACTGGATTAATTTTTTCTAATAATTTACAAATATTTTCAAATTTAATATTTGTTAAATTTAATTCTAATTGATTATTATTATTTAACTTTAAGTTTACATTTTGATTCTTATTCATAAAGTTTTCTCTTAATGTTTGTACTTGTTTCATATTTTTCATTTATTATTTTATATTTTTCATTTTATATTTTTTTATTCTTATGAAGATATATTTCGCCCGTTAATTAAGAAATAATTACTCCATTTATATTACTTATTGTCCAATTATAATTTGTCATCATTAAACATCTCTCCCATTCCCAAACATCTATTCTATTATTTACATTGTATAAAACCTTAACCTTTTGTTTTATTGGTTTTTGATCCCAAATTATTCTAACTTCAGGCCCTAAACCACCGGCTATTAATTCGTGCTTAATGGTTTCATTACACCAATGCCCTAAGACCTTATCATTTGCTGTAGCATGACCAATATCATTCCATATTCCCAATATTTCAGCATCTATCTTATTTAAATTTAATCTTGGGTTTATCTGATGTTCGGATAGAATTTGATTAAGAGCTAATGATAATTTAGGTGTAGTGTAATTTTCTTCCAAATAATCAATATTGTTTGAAAAACTTTTAAATATTTCCCTATAGCCTAGTCTAGCTCCCTCTAAGAATACCGCTTGATTGAAAAAACTTCTTTCTTGTAAATTATCAGGAAATGACTTACTTATATTATCTGGAACCTTTAAGGAGACTAATTTTTTTATTTCACTTTGTGATATTAATCCCCATGGATTCGTTTTCACACATATATCCGCCCTTAATCTAAAATTATGAAAAAAAGGCCATATAATAGATTTCATTATTTATAAATAGATCACCCATTTTTTAAATAAAAGTCTGCTGGATATGTAAATAATGAAAAACAATTATGACAAGGATTTTTTTAATATTATAAATGAAATTTGTTATAAAAGTAAAATTAAAATTGAGATATTATCATCAGAATTTAGAGTATTAAAACTAATTAAAAATAATAAGGAATATTTAGTGTATGGATCAGACTTTGGTTTGAATGATTCATCATCTATCAGACTCGTAGATAATAAATATGCAACTTATGAAATTTTATCTAATGCTTCAATCCCTACAATAGATACACATCTATTTGACTTTATAAATTCAAATCCATCAAAAAAAGACATTTTATTTGAACTTGAAGATCTATTTAATCAATACAATCAATTAATATTGAAACCAAACAAAGGAGAAAATGGAAATGATGTATTTAAAATCAGCAATATAAATGAGATTAATAATAAAATAGAATATTTTATAAATAAGAATTTAACATTTATTGCACAACCTTTTGAAAAAATAGAATATGAAATAAGAGTAATATGTATCAATAAAAAAGCTAAGCTTTATTATAAAAAAAAAGTAATAAATTCAGAATTGGGTTGGAAACATAATTTAAGTGATAATATACAAATTGATAATTTTTTTACTAAAAGTGAATTTGATAAAATAAATTCAATAATAAATCAAGTTATTCAAAAAATACCTTGTAAAAATTGTTCTATAGACTTTATTAAAACTTATGAAAACGAATATAAAGTACTAGAAATTAATGGTATTCCTAGTTTAACTGAATATTCTAAAATTTCAAAGCAAACTCGTAATGAAGTCGAGAATATCTACTATGATATAATTTCAAAATTATTTTAGTTTTCCTTCATTATATTATACATCTCATTTTCTATTTTTTCTATTTTTTCATCGTATATCATCCACAAATCTTTTTCAAGTTTACCATATAAATGTTGATAAGGATTATTTTGAATATAATTCAAGATTAATAGAATCAATCTTTTATCATATAATATAAATTTTTTAACTTGATTTATATTTTTTAATTTATAAAATAGATCACCAGTCATATTAAAACTATGATTATAAAATATATTTGCAATTTCATCTTTGTATCTTAAAATTTTAAAGTAATTTTTATTTTTGATAAATTCAATTGTTAATTCCACGGAGATTCTTTTTGTTATATTTAAATCGATATTTAGATTTAATACTTTTCCTATTTTTTTTAATTGATTTAATTTAGTATATATACTGAGGGGAACGGGAGAACAACATATTTCTGAAAAAATACTTTTTCCTTCAACTGTAAAATTAATAATATTACTCGCATTCATTAATCCAGGACATGAATATCCTAAAATCATCCCAATCTTCGTAATATTAGTTATCTCCTTGTTTTTTTCAAATTCTTCAATATCTTGATTATAAATGTAAATACGCACTGGTTTACTAGAATCTTTAAATATTTTCAAATTATACTTCTTTATAAATGGTTTTAAATATTCAAAAAACTTAGAAAAATGATAATGATTAAATAAATGATTTGAAGATTCTAATAAAATAGCTTTTCTTGTGTTAGATAAGACTAAACAAAAATTAAATATAATTCCCAAAAATTCTTTCCCATAATTTTTCATTAAAGAGCTAAATACCATTTTAAATTCTTCTTCATCAAAAGTCATTATAAAGTGGTTATATAATTATCAAAGAAATAAGTTTAGGTTTAATTCTTTCTACACTATTTTTTTTTTTTTATTTATTATGATAAAATAACAATATGAAACAAATTTCAATTATTGGAGCCAGCTTAGATGGCCTATTAGCTAGTATATTGTTTGCTAAAAAAGGATATCAAGTTAATATTTATGAAAAAAAAGAATATGTTGGGGCAAAATTAATAAATGATTTCAAACCATTTATTTGTTTCAAAAAAGATATTAATAATATTTTTAAATTGATCGAAGAGGAATTAGATCAGAATATTAAATATGATTTTATAGATAAAATGAATATATATTTAGACCCAAAAAATTCATTTTGTCATACATCTAATCTAAAAAAAGTTTTAACTGATTTAAAAATATTCGATAAAAATATAAAAAATAAAATATTATTACTTCTAACTAGTTATAAAGAACTTTTTGATTATGATTCAAAGCCTAGTATTACAGCCTTTATCATGCAAGAAATGTTTGGTTATGATATTAGAAAAAACAATAAACAGTTACAAGGAAAAATTATAAATAATATTGAAATTCAAAATATTATAAATTCATATGGCTTGATATTTGGATTAACTCACGAAAGTACAATAAACAATCATGCATTATTAATTTATAGATCTTTAACTGAAGGATTAATTTATATAGAAGGCGGGTATAGTTCTTTTATAAGTTATTTATATACCGTGGCCCAAAAAAATGGAGTTAATATTCATTTAAATACAAATGTGCAAAAAGTTTGTTATAAAAATTCAAAAATAACTCATTTAAGATTAGATAATAACGAAAAAATACAATCTGATAATTATATTATTACCAAAAGTTTAACTTCAACTATTCAACAAATTTTAACTGGCAATGAATATTTACAAGATAAGTTAACAAATATAAATAAAACCACATCATCTAATATTATATCCTTTACCTTAATTACAAATAAATTAAATCTTAATCAATTTTCAATATTTGTAGAAAATTTTCATACTGTAAATAAAGTTAGTTTACAGTCAAAACCATCATTTTTTATTGAAAAAAAAAAAATTTCAGATGATAAAGATGAATTGAAAATATTTTTGATTAATCAAAGTAATCAATCATTAATGATTATAAATAAATATATTATAGATGTATTATCGCAGTATGGCTTAACTAAAATTCATGATAGAAAAAATGATTTTATTGGTTTAGATGATAATAAACATTTATTTTCAAAATTACATTCTAGACATGACATTAAAGATAATTTTTTTTCAAATCTATATTTTTTAAATTCTGATACTCAAGCTTTTATTAGTTTGTATGGTACTTTTTATAATTTATCTAATCTTGCTGCTTCATTATCAGAAGGAAATTTATTGAATACCCGAACTATACTACCCAAAGTTCAAATTATTGGAGCATCGTTAGAAGGTATGATAGCATCTTGTTATTTAGCAAAAGAAGGAATAGAAGTTGAAATTATAGAAAAAGAATCAATATATGGAGGAAAATTTAATAATCAGAATTATAAACTTAAACCAATTTTAGTTTTTTGGGTTGAACAACAGAAAAAGATATTGCAAGAAATTGGTATAGATACAACAGAAATTTTTAAAAAATTATCACCATCATATAAAATATTTTTTGTTGATAAAGAAATTAGCATTACAAATAATATAAATGATACAATAAATCTTTTTGAAAAAATAGAATTAGGTGCTGGTAAAAAGTTAGAAAAATGGTTAAATATAGGAGAAGGTTATTATAATAAATTATTAAAAGAAGAAAAAATAGATATTTTTACAGAATTAAAAAAAAATTATATTCAACAAATTGAAAAATATTTCAAAAATGATTATTTGAGAATAATTTTAAAATGGCATTTAATATTTATGTTAAATGGGAACTATCTTCATTCTGATACTAATAAAATAATTAATTACACCGATTTAGTTTTAGGTCACTATATTTTAAACAAAGATTTAACTAAATTAGTATATAATAGGTCTAAAGAATTAAATGTTCAATATAAATTTAACGAGAATGTAGAAGAAATTTTAGAGTGTAAAAATAATGCAATCGGGGTAGAAACTAATAAAAACCTTTATTTATCTGATCATATTATTAATACATGTACTAGCTTTCAAAAAAATAATAAATTAGATAATAAAATAGAGAGTAATTTTCTTGTTTTTAGATTTTTATTTAATAAAGCAATTATTGAATTATCTAAAATAAATATTATTTTAGATCACGATCCCTCCATACAAATTGAAAATCAAAACAGTGATCAATTAAATGAAACACCCGTACTTTTTATAAACAATTTCATTATAAATGATAATAATAATTCTGAAATTTTTGTGTATATACCTTTTTCTAACGATATAAATTCAAGTAGAAACTTTATTGCCCATTATAAAAAATATATTTTAAAAAGACTTAATTCGATTTTAAAAATAAATAATATTAATGATCTAATTATTGAGGAGGATGTTAAGGTTAATAAAAATGCTTATGTAATATCACATTATTTTAGGCAATCATCCATTTTTAATCAAACTATCATTTCAGATAAATTACAAAAATTAACACACATTGGTTCCAAAGAATCCTTTATGTTTTCTTTAGTAAATTCTGTAATGTCTGGGAAAAAAATTGCCAGCCAATTATTATCTAGTTTAAAGAATAACATTTAGAAGCATAAATATTTTTATATAAATAATGGAAATTTTTGAAAGTAAAAGTGAGATAAAACCAGATGTATTACAAAAATTTGAATTAGTTAAATCAATTGGCGAGGAATGTTTAAATGAAGATGAATTATTATTATTATTAAAAAATAAACCGCAACCAGTTGCATATGATGGTTTTGAACCTTCTGGAAGAATGCATATCGCTCAAGGTTTAATAAGAAGTATTAATGTAAACAAATTATTAAAAGCTGGATGTAAATTTAAGTTTTGGATAGCTGATTGGTTTGCATTAATGAATCATAAATTGGGAGGTGATCTTAAAAAAATAAAAAAAGCAGGGGAATTAATGATTGAAACATGGAGAGCTTGTGGAATGGATGTGGAAAATGAAAACATAGAATTTTTATGGTCGTCTGACGAAATAAATAATAATCCAAATAAATATTGGAGTATTGTTTTAGATCTATCAACTAAATTCACTTTACATAGAATAAAGAAGTGTACTCAAATTATGGGTAGAGAAGAAAGCGATGATTTAGCTGCATCACAAATATTTTATCCTGTAATGCAAGCAACCGACGTATTCTTTCTAAATGTAGATATTTGTTCTTTAGGTGTAGATCAAAGAAAGGTGAATATTTTATGTAGAGAATATGCTACAAAAATCAAAAGAAAATTTAAGCCAGTTATATTATCTCATCATATGATTATGGGATTAGATGGAAGTGATAAAATGTCAAAATCAAATCCTGATAATGCGATTTTTATGGATGACGAAGCATTTGAAGTTAAAAGAAAAATTAAAAAAGCTTATTGCAAACCCGGAGAGATTGATGGTAATCCAATATTAGAATATGTTAAATACATTATATTCGAAATAGATTCTGAACTTTTAATTGAAAGAAAAGAAGAATATGGAGGAAATAAATCATATTTTGATTATGATTCATTAATTAAAGATTATGAAAAAGAAGAACTACATCCCGATGATTTAAAAAATTCTGTTATTAAATGTATAAATAAATATTTAGAACCGGTCAGAGAACATTTTAAAACAAATATAGAAGCCAAAAAATTATTAAAAACGGTTAAAGGTTTTAAAATAACTAAATAAAAATTAAAAAAAGATAAAAAAATTTGAAAATTAAAAAAGAACAGTACATTAATTAATCTTTATTATAAAATGAATGTTAAATTTGATTTTAACAATAATACGATAACCTTAAAATATAATAATCAAGATTTAGAGAAAACGCTAAATGTTATTTCACTAAATGAATATACTAAAATGGCCAGTATTTCTTATTTGTTTAATGAAGATCATAAATTTGTATTTAATTGGCTTATTTGGATGGAAACCGAACAATTTCTTAGTATTGAAGAATATAAAAAAAAAGAAGATTTATCTAATCCTTGGAAAATATTAGCTAAATGGTCTTTTATTTCTAACCCTGTCATGGGAACAAGTCAGACAAATAATGTTTATAAAATTAAATATAATTCCAATTTATTACCAGAACTAAATACAGTAAAATTGGAAGTTATAGGATGTTCTTATGGAGATTGGAATACACAAAATGCAACAGAAGGCTACTATTATTAGTTTATTATTTGTAAATTTTTAATAAATAATATTAATGCGTTCGTATCATTTTCTAATATAGGCTGCGATACTTTTATAGTTTTAATTAAATTAGAAAGTTTTGATATATTAAAATCTTGTTGAAAATTAATATTTTTATTTTTAGACAACCAAAATAAATAATTTTCTAATATTAATAATGCTAAACTTCTATTTATTAAATTATTAAATCCACTTGCACTAAATAACAAATGACAAATATTTGTTGAATTGTATTTATGAAAGTATTCTGAACCTGAATCAGATAAACTTTTATTTATATACTCATTAGAAAGATTCATATGGCAATCTAAACACATATATTTTAATATATATATGTTCTTTTATATCATTTTATATATCGTTCGATATCTATGTCGTGATTTAAATATTTACGTTTTATTACTCGACAACATATCAAATATACAATTCTTTTTTTCATTTCAATTATTGATTCAACTTCATTAATAATATCTATTAATTTATTACCAACTGACCAATTATTAGAACAAGTTATTGAACTACAACATAAACATTTAGTAACATTTACTAATTCTAGATATTGTCCGGGAATTTTCAACAAATTAATATAATCTTCATTATTTACCTGAATTTTATTTGGCAATCTGAAAGGATATCGATCACTTATTTCCATGTATATTTTAATATTATTAAAAATTTTAGACTGGAATTTAATAAATAGATTTTTATTTTTGGAATTTCGTATATCAGAAAAGTTTTCATTTGAAAAATAGCTATATTGTGTGTTATTCACAATATATCCCATATCTATTATCATTTCTGATAAGTCATTTTTAATTTCATGCTTAATACGCTTTTGTTCAAGCCATAAATATTGATTCATTAATTATTTAAAATTTTAATTGTTTAAATATGGGTTGGAGAACAATACCTAGTTGAAAAAAATTATATAATTTATTAAAAATGATTTTATATTCATATTTAATAATAATAATATTGAATCTTGTAATTTGTTGTTTTCATTCTATTCCCTTAAAATCTGATAAATATTTCGACTTAACGGGTGCTGTTTCTTTTATTTTATCCATTTTATATTCTATACTAGTTTATTTTCCTTTTTCTTATTCTACAGTATTGGTTTCAATATTTGCCTTAATTTGGTCTCTTAGATTAGGATATTATTTATTTACAAGAACTTTAAAATTAGGTTTAGATAATAGATTTCAACCTTATAGACAAAATCCTATAAAATTTTTAATTCCTTTTTCTATGCAGATTATATGGATTGCTTCTTTAACAACTCCTTTATTATATCTTTACAAATATGATAATGTTAAAATAACAAAAAAAAGAATTTATTTGTCTATCTTTGTTTCTGGAATCATAATATGGTTGTTTGGCTTTTCATTGGAAGTTGTAGCTGATTATCAAAAAAAAAAATTTATATCTCTAGGATTGAGAAAAACTAAAGGTTTTATATCATCTGGAGTTTGGTCTTTATCCAGACATCCTAATTATATGGGTGAAATAATCCTATGGTTGGGAATTTCAATTATGGCTTTTGCAAAAATAGCCTTTTTGCAACCAGTATATACTCGTTTTATAATATTTATTGCTCCTATAGTTTCTTATATTCTATTAAAATATTTTTCTGGAATACCAATTTTAGAAAAGAATGATATTATTAAATTTGGTAAAATTATAGAATATTTAAATTATAAAAAAAATACACCTATTTTGTTCTTTAATCCCTTAAAATTATTATTTTTTAAAAAATGAGGTTAAAATTAATTATTTTTAATCTAATATAATTAAAATGAATGACTATGACGGTACAACAACAATCTTAAATGTGTCTGGAGATAAAATAGATAATAATTGTTTGAATGTTCTAAAATTTATGAAAAAAACAGGGTTAAATTGTCATATAGTACCTAATAAAACTGTTATAGGAGATAAGATAGAAAATGGATGTATAATTACATTAGCTGGTGTCAAACCAGATATTATAGAAAAAAAAGTATGGAAAAATTTAGAAAAAGAATTTGATCTAAAATGTGCATTTATGGAAATGAAACGAGATTATGCTGGTTGTGTACGTAATTTTTTTCGACCTTCAAATTGTATCACTTAATTGTATATGATCTAGTTTTTGGACAAAAAAATGAGTATGAATAGTATTTTAATCGATTTTAATAGAAATTATAATCAATTAAATGATAATTAAAAAGTAAAAAATACTTAAAATAAAAACTAGTTTAATAATATAATAATGACTTCATATTTAGATGATGAGTATGTATCTTCTGATAATAGTGATTCCATTTATGATACACCATTAATAGATGCTATGATCGATAATAATTATGAAACTTTTTTAGAATTATTAAAAGATAGAGAAAAAAATAATATAAATGAGATAACAGAACTAGGAGAAACATGTCTTCAAGTTGCTATATTACAAACATGTGATATGAAATATATAAAAAAACTAATAGAATATGAAGTAGATGCCGAAGAAGGCTATTTATTATCTACATCTAATATTATTTATTTAAAATATTTCACAGAACTATCCGACGATATTTATAATTACATTTGTCCTACTACCCAACAATCTCTTTTAATAGCTGCTTGTATGAATGGGTCATTAAATACAGTATTATATGTATTTGATAAAACCCATCTTTACGAAGAAGTAGATTATAATAATATGAATTGTTTTTTAGCTACCGCCATGAATAAAAATTCAAATAATATTTTTGAAATAATGGGTTTTTTAATTAATAAATTAAATCATTTAATAAATACTACTGATAAGAATGGAAATAATTTCTTACAAATACTAGAAAATAATATTAATATTGAAAAAAATGATAAGATAAAAACAATTATATTTAAATTTTTAATTGATAAGGGTTTAAGATTAAATCATCAAAATAAACAGGGGAAAAATATCTTAATGACGATTTTAGAAAATACTATGAAGAAAGATTGGAAATATTGTTATGATTATTTTTTATTTTTTATCAAACAAGGTATTGATTTATCTACAAAGGATGAAAATAATATGAATATATTAGAACTGTGTTTAGAAATAGTTAATACTCAAATAGATTTAACATCAAAATCTCAATTTTCAATATTTAAAAACAATGAGTTCCAATATTTTAGGAAGATTATAAATCTTATTATAGAATATAAAAATTTAGAAAATCAAGAAAAGAAATTACTTAAGAATTTTAAACAAAAAGTAACATTAAATAATTTAATATAAGGTTGGGATAAGTACCCTAATTTTTTTTTTTTTTAATTAATTTAATAATGGAAGAAAAGATTATTAATTTAATTCGTTTAATCTCTTTAATGATTAGCAGAACACATCACGGTCATATTGGTTCGTTTTTAAGTTCAGCACCTATCTTATATGTTCTTTTTTTTAATATAATGAAATATAATCCTAATAATCCAAATTTATTATCACGTGATAGATTTATTTTATCAAATGGACACGCTCATTTAATTTATTGTGTAATTAACTATATGGTAGGTGGAAAAATTACTAATTCCAACTTGAAAAATTTTAATAGTATTAAAAATGTTGTAGCTACTCATCCTCATTATAATTTAAAATATGGAATAGAAACAACTACTGGTCCTTTGGGTCAGGGAATAAGCAATGCTGTTGGTATGGCAATTGGATTTTTAAGGCAAAAATTAATTTCAGGTAATGAAAGTCCATACGTTTATTGTGTAGTAGGAGACGGATGTTTAATGGAAGGAATAAGTTATGAATCAATGAGTTTAGCAGGAAAATTAAAATTAAATAATTTGATATTATTATATGATTCTAATAATGCAACAATAGATGGAGATTTAAAATATTCTACAATAGAAAATATTAAAAAAAGATGTGAGTCGATGGATTGGGCTTATTTTAATATTAAAAATGGTAATACTGATTTTTCTAAAATTGAGAAAACGATTGAATATGCTAAAGAATTAAATAAACCAGTTTTAATTGAAGTTAAAACTAATATTGCTTTTAAAACCTCTTATCATAATTCCAATGCCGGGCATCATCCTAATAAAATTAATTTAACAGATTTAGAATATTATTACAAAAATTTAGGAATAAATAAAGATTTAACAATAGAAAATTTAGATGATTTACTTACATCATCATTTGATTATAATCTTCAATCATTTATTAATAAAAAAAAGAATGATATTTTAAAAAGAGCATCGACGTTAAAAGATGAATTTAAAATAAAAAAGGTAATCAAACCAAAATTTTCATATAACAAGTCTATTGAAAGGTATATAAATTTACGTGATATATCTGGAAAAATAATTCAAAAATTATATAATCTTGATAATATTATTTTGGGATCTGCAGATTTATCCTATTCAACTTTTCGTCTTATTCCAAATAATTATAAAGATCTAAAACAAATACCTTTTGGTATCCGCGAACATGCAATGGCCGGTATTGCTAATGGTATTTCTACCACCGGGTTTATTCCTATTATATCTACGCTACTTATTTTTTCAAGTTATCTTTTACCATCATTGCGTCTTGCTGCACTTTCTAAGTTTCATGTAATTTATATTTTTTGTTTAGATTCAGTAAGGGATGGATCTAATGGACCAACTCATTGTCCTGTTGAACAATTAACACAATTGAGGAGTATACCTAATGTTTTAGTTTTGCGACCGGGGAATTACAATGAGGTTGTTGTAGCTTACGAATTGGCATTAAAAAATAAAAAAGGACCTACATGCATATGTATAGCAAATACTGATTGTCCAGATTTTTATAATGATCCTAATCAAATCAAAAAAGGAGCTTATATTGTATATCAAAATTGTACTGATGAAAATCTTGATAAAGTGATTTTAGCTACCGGTACCGAAATATCTTTAATTCATCAAACATTACTTGGTAATAAAATAAAAAATTGTAGATTAGTTTCTTTTTTTTCAGAAACGATATTTGAATTACAAGATAAAAATTATAAGGAAAAAATAATACCGGCTAATTGTACTATTATTGCTATAGAAGCAGGTCATTCATCATATTGGCATAAATATGCTACCAAAATTTATAGTATTGACAAGTTTCCAGATTCAGGAAACGGTTCCGAATTATATTCAAATTTAGGATTTACAGAAGATAAGTTAAATCATTTTTTATTTGATCTAAATAAAAATAAATTTAATAATATTATTTTAAGTTATTCAACCTCTGAACAAAGAAGAAACATTATAGATTATATTAATAAAAATATAGATTATACTTTTATACAAGAATATCTAACCTCTTCTGCCTATTTTAGTTTAACTACCTATTATTCCTTAATATTACATTTAGATAATCAATATATTCCTAATAATGATTCCAAATCATTTCCTCGGATTTTATATCAAGATAATAAAAATCCAATAATTTGTCATTCTGAAACTATTTACAATAATTTACAAAAATCTAAAAATATTATTTGTCAGGAACCCTTAACAGATTATAAACATTTTGAATTAGCTTTTAATATACAAGCTATTGAATTTCCTTTTATTATTTCTAAAAAAAACAATGAGTTAAAATTTGAAATTTATAAAAATCAAATTGTTTTAAATAAATTAAATTCTTTTATTGATTATTATTTGTCGAATGTTGTATCTAAACATCCCGAAATTATTTATATTAAAGTAGCTTATAAAAATGATAATGATTTTAAATTTTTAGGATGTAAAATAAGGAAAAAAGCATATAACCATTTAGTAACTTTATATTCAAAAATGAAATTTAATAGTGCTATTTTATGTAAAGATATTACTCAACTTGATTGTATATATAATGATAATAATTTTACAATTAATTTAATTAAATCAGACTTCTGATTCATTATCTGGATTATATAATGTATTATAATATAAATCTAATTGTTTAATAAATCCCGGATTAGGTTCAGCTATTTCTCTTTTTGTTCTTATAAATTTTAATAAATCATCAGTATGAATATTTTTATGACTCATTAGATAGGCCATAACAATAGTAACACTTCTTGATCTACCACTCATACAATGAATAAATACTTTACCTCCATGGGAAATTACATCATCTATTAATCTATTACAGTTTAAAAAGTGTTCAATTAAAGGTTGGTCTTCTAAATCATAACATTGCACAAAATGATAATAAAAATCATTTAGATATGGGGGATTAAATGAAGACAAAACCGATATAATATGAGTAATACCTTTTTGAATTAATAAGTCTTTATTAGTACTAGATGATATATTTCCAATAAATAGGTTAGGGGAAATTTCAGAAATATCGTATTTGTCCCCTAAATTAACAATATTATTTTCCAAACTTATTCTTATTCCAGAATAAATATCCTTTATTGGAATTGGAATTAACTTTCCTAATCCAGTAAACATTAATTTATATTAGAAATTTTTATATTTTATTTTTTTAAATAGTAATGAAAATTTTATTTTTAGATTCTGGAATACCAAATCATATAGATATTCCACCTACTAATATAAATGATTCGGTTAATTTTTTTTCTTTAGAAAATTCAAAATTATATTGCAATAAATATTATTATAAAAATGATATCAAGAAACCTTTTAAATCTGAAGTTATAAATGATTTGGGAGATCATGAAACGAACTTGGTTGGTTATATAAATTCAAGAAAAATAGGTAAAATTGATAAATGTGAGGTCATCACAGGAAAAATATTAAATAAGGATGGGTGTGGTACAATGGATCAAATTTTAGCTGGTTTGGAATTTGCAAATAAGATTGATCCAAAAATCATTAATATTGCAACAGGTTATCCATTACTACCTGAAATGACAAATCATGAAAAAAAACTCCATTATTTAATAAGGGAAGAAATCGTAAAACTTTATAAAAAAAATATTATTATCGTATGTGCTTGTAGTAATCATTTAAAAGAAATGTTATATCCAGCTAAATTTAATGAAACAATAAGTGTTAGTATATATTATAATCCATTTGAGGAATCAGAATATATTTGCAATATAGAATATTTTATAACAACTTCTGGTATTGATGATTACAAAGTAAGAAAAGGATCATCTTTAGCTACCGTCTATGTAACATCTAAAATATGTAAAATTTTAGAACAGTTTCCAACAATTAGTATTCTAGAATTGAAGAAAGTGTTAAAAAATAATTGAATAATATATGAGATGATTATAAAGATATATTGAATTTAATACATAAAATGAGAAAAATAATACTAATAGATACCTCTTATGTATGTTATTATAGATTCTTTGCTACATTAAATTGGTTTAAATTAGCCAATCAAGATATTTATTCTAAGATAGAAGAAAAGGAAAAATATGATTGGTCAAATGATGAAATATTTATGAAAACTTATAAAAAGATGTTTTTTAAATCTATTGAAAAATTAATTGGGAAAAAAAATATTACCGATAGTAAAATAATATTTTGTTGTGATCCTGGTAATTGTAATCTTTGGAGGAAGAATATATATTCAGATTATAAAGGAACTAGACCAAGTATGACTTTAAAACATAATATTTATCCTGTATTTAATCTAACTCTGGAATCTATTATTCCTGAGTTAACTGAAACGTTTCCTAATAATGATATTGAAATAATTAAAATACAAACGATTGAGGCTGATGATATTATAGCAACATTATGTAAATATTTTTGTTTAAAAAACGAAAAAGCAGAAATAATTATTTTAAGTGCAGATGATGATTTTACTCAACTATTAAACGAAAATGTTAAAATAATAGATTTTAGAAAAAAAATCTTCAAAGAAATAACAAAAGAAGAAAGTGCAAGACTTTTAATTGAAAAACTAATAAATGGAGATAAGAGTGATAATATAGCTAGTATCTTTAGCAAGAGGCAAAAGAAAGCATTTAAATTAAATTTAATAGAAAATTCAAATGCATTGCTGGAATTTTTAGAAAATAATAAAGACGCAAAGGATCAGTATTTGATTAATCAACAATTAATTGATTTTAATCATATACCAGAAGAAATTACAGATTCTATCAATAGTGAAATAGAACATATTGAAATTTAATAAAAATCAGTAATGAATTAGATAAATATTATCATTACCACCTCCTATCAATTCTTTAGGATGTTTTTGTTGTAAATAATTAATTAGTTGATTTATGTTATCTATAATATCTTTTTGTTGATATTCAATATCAGGAATTAACTTTAAATTTCCATTTTCTAATTTTTTTTTCAAGCTATCCAACTGATGAATAGTAAAAATTGCTTCTGAATTTTCCAAATTATTATTTCTATATTTATCACGTGAAAATCTCTTTTCTGTTATAATTTTTTGATTTGTTTTAGAAATTTCTAATATAGCCATATATCTATAATTATCTTGACTTATTACTGTACGTAATTGTTTTATTAAATTCATTCCTGTTTTAACTAACATTTTTTCTATCATTTTATAATGCTCATCAAACCCTCTAGACATTCCGACATCTAGTCTCCAAATCTTACCTTCACATGTACTATTAATATTCATATTACTTATAAATTGAGGCGTGTGAGCTATTACCATTTTTCCCTTACTCGGATCCTCAAATAAAAATCTAAATACTTTAGTATCTAATTCAACCTCGCAGTTATCTATTTTTTTATTTGTTCCATAATGTCTACAATTTAAAGGACTTTTATTTTCATTAATACCATAAAGAGCATCAATTAATATTTGCATTTGATCTTTGTCAGATTGTGTAATATTAGGATTATTAAAAAAATTTGGATCAATTAAATATCCCTTAATGACTTTATTTAATTTAGGAATACAATTTCCACTAGTTAAGTAAGCATTATCTTTAAATGCACTTGGACAAAATCCTCCATGTACAAAAACCCAATTTTCTATTTTAGCAGCTAATAAAAAATTTTCTGCAATTAGTTTTACAAAATCGCTCCCTCTCTTAAAATCATTCTTCCTTTCATCATATTTTCCAAAATTACTTACATAATTAAATGCACCTTCAAAATTTAAGAGTTCGTGATTCCCTAAAAGAAGAACAACATCACCTCCTTTACTCTTAGCTTGTTTTTTTAGATTTATTAATTCTATTATTATTTTTTTATCGCTATTTTCGTCATCTACTGTATAATGTATACCCGGTCTTTTTCTATATCTATCGATTAAGTCTCCACAAAATACTATAATATTATCCCCTCCTATCCATTGAAAGGTATCAGATTCTTTACTAGCAACTTTAGCTAAATCTAATAAAACATGTTCTAAAACATAAAAATCTCCATGAAGATCACCAACAGCAAATATTTTATTCGGATAATTCATCCATACTCCTTCTTGATTCATAATTATAATAACCCTAGATAAAATAAATATTTATAATAAAAATTGATTAATTTAATAAAATAAAAAAAAAAAATATATATTAAATATACCATAAATTAATATAAATAGGAAGAGGGTAATAAATTAAATCTTACATAAATCAATATAACAGCAAATGATATTATAAAACCATTATATGTAATAAATAGTAATACTACCAAAAATGAGTATAAATAGTAAATATTGGTCTATCAAAAATTGATTTTTTTGGTTAATAAATATATGATTCTATATGATATAAATAATGATAGATTATACTACTATCTTAAATTTTTGGTTTCCTAAATCAGAATGTGGTTTTTTAAAATTTTGGTTTAGTGCTGAGTCAGATAATTATATAATAAAAAATTTTAAACATCAATTAGATGAGTTAGAAAATACACAAGAAATATCTTTTATAAATGAAGAGGACTTGCTTGCTAAAATCATAGTTTTGGATCAGTTTTCAAGAAATATTTATAGAGGTACTACAGATATAATTAAAAATGATAAGAAGGCACTTAATTTAGCGGTTTTATTTTTTGAAAAAGATTATCATATTAATAAAAATTTTAATAAAGTTATATTTGCATTAATGCCATTTAGACATTCTGAAAATATAATTGATCAAGAATTTGTTTTAAACATATTAAAATTATTTCAAGATGATAGTGAATTATATAAAAAATTTTATAGTGCATCTTTAAAGTCTTATAATACAATTAAAAAATATGGTTATTTCCCTACAAGAAAAAATTTAAAAAAACCTATATTAATGGAGTAAAACAAAATAAACAATGTTTTTCCTTAGCTTTATTTAAACATTTTTTATGTATAAAACATCCACAATCTAAACATTGATATATTTTCTCAAAATTTATATATCCTTTTTTTTCTTCAATTTCTTCTAAACAAATTCCACATTCCTCTTGACTGTAATCTTTAGGTTTTATATCTTTGTAATAGAAATCATTCCAATTATTATCTTTCCATAGTAATCCTAATTGATGAATATTAAAATTTAAGACCTTCAGAAAAATGTAATATACATGATGACATTTTTTAAGATTACATTGTTTCGGATTTTTACATAGCATACAATTTATACCCCCTGATTCAAACTTGACTGTCATTTGAATAATACCATCTTTTATTATATAATGGTGTTTTTTTGATTTTTTCTTTCTTGATGTTACTAAAGACAAATTATTAAATTTTGGGTATATAGTATTTAAATAGGAGTAAAACTGATCACTCATTAATATTCATATAGATTTTATATTTAACTAGCTTTATATGCTATTTTAGTAACTGGTCCTAATATTCCAACATCTTCTTCTACTCTTATATATAAAAATAGATTGTTAGGATCTATTTCTCCCATTTCTGATAATTCGGGATTTCTAAACCATATATTAACATTACCTGCTTCATCTGCTTTTACTACACCTGCATTATTATACTTATTAATTTGATTTATTGATTCCTTTTCAGCTATATTTTCTAATGGACTAATTGTCCAGTATACTACTTTTTTAAATGGAGTAACCTTAAAATTCATTTTTACATTTGAATTAATTGGAATTTTATTTTCTAAAATAGGTAGAGGGAATTCACATTTATCTCTCACATTCATATTTTTATTTTTATTTCTTATTATTAAACCGAGTATAGTAATAACTATGATTAATACAAATTCAATATACCTCCCCTTTATTACAATAAATTTGGATAATTTATCGAAAATATTAAAATCAGAAATAGTATAAATTATTTGTTGAAGTAAAAGTAATACTACTAATACTACTAGAATTATATTTTCTAAATTTTTTTTTTGCATTTATATATAATAATGGAATATAATATAAAAATTACATATAATAATTCTTTAAAAAAAGATGTTGATATTTTATTGAATTATTTGAAAGAAGTAGGTTTTTATAATTCTTTAAAAAAAAATAAAGATAGATTAGACGATGTTACATATGAATTAATTGGCGATACTGGTCTAATTTTAAAAAAAATTCCTTATAGAGATAGTTGTCAATTAAGTCCTAAAAGTAAATTAAAAAAATGTATAACAAATAGTTGTGTTCTATGTGATGCAATTCAAAATTATGAAAGAATAGAACCATTAAGTTTGTCAAAAGCACTCCTTTGGAAAAGTTATTTAATAAGACCTAATGATTTTCCTTATTTAAAAGATCATCTATTAATATTATCTTCAGATCATAATCATGGTTCAGACGGCATTAGGGGTACTCAAGATGAATTACATCTTAAAAAACATATTTTATTAGATATGATTGAATTTTATAAACTTATGGATATGGAAGGAACTATGTTTTTTAATGGAATGGCAGGCAATACTCAAACACATTTTCATTTCCATTACGTTAAAGATAAACTTCCATTGGAAGATTTTTTATTTAACTCAAGTGAACTAGAATTTGAAGAATTTACAACAAAAAATAAGTCTAAATTATTTATATTTGATTCTATCTCGAAAAAAAAATGCTTCAAAGGATTATTATTCGTTGGTAAAGAAAAACATGTTTGCAAAAATGTATTGAAAGTTTTACAAAAAATTAAACAGAAAACATTTGAATATAATATTCTTTTTATTCCAAATAAAGATTATAAGGAAAATGTTATGATAATCGTTTTTATAAGAGATAATAAAAATATTAAAAAGAGTGATCCTCCTTTAGGAGCTTCTATAATCGCAGGCATGTACACTAGACCAGATATTGATATTAAAGAAGCACGTCAAAAAAAAATAGAAAATAAGATATTTAATTATTGTGACAAGATTGTTGTTAAACCGAATAAATCTTTTTTTGAAAATATTATTTAGCTGACACTCCCCCCTACAATTTGAAATAAAATAATTAAAAAATTAATGTTATATTATATTTTATTTCTTATATATACAATTTTTCTATTTTTTAATACATATAAATCTAATTTTTTTCTTATAACTACTATTATTTTCATAATTTACAAAACAGGAGTTCTTTTTAAAGAATGGAAAAATAAGAGAAAATTATTGAATGCTAAAGATAGTTTTAAGGTTGACTATAATGATGTAATGTCAAAGGCAGATAATAAATTTCTATTTAATAGTAATTTAATTTTTTGTTTTTCTATTTTGATGACTACAATCTTATATTCTTATATGGAATATTTAAATACTCGTTATTTTAAATTAAAAAAAATTTTTTTGTTATCTTTTGCTTTTATTTATCCAGTTTTGGCAACATTATGTTTATGGGATAATCCTTTCCTATATTATTTTAACACCTTAGAACTTAATTATATTGAAAAATTTTATGATCTTATTTTTTACAAAAAGGTAATTCGAACCGATATTAAAGATACCGATAATTTAAACAAAGAGCTATTAATAACCTTTTTAGAAAAGTCAAAAAATCTAATGAAGGAATACACAACCAATAAAAATTTATTAAGAATGTACGTTATACTATTATCTGCTGATTTCTTTTTAATCTCTTTCTTTTGTAATTTAAAATGGGTATTTAAAATGGTTATAGCTTATTGCTTATTTTATTTGCTTATTTTTAGGAAATATAATATTGATCAAAATATTTTTTCGAGTCCTTTACAAAGTATCATAAGTAGAAGTAGTAATACTTCTAATTTTATTTTTAGTGATTTTAGAAATATGATTTTATATAATAATAGGGGAATTGATAATAACTATATAGATACCATTTTAGAAAATAATGATGATTTATTTGAAAATAGAAAAAAAAATACTAAATATAATTCAATATTTATGTTTAAGGTAGGATTATTTAAAAGGTTGGTATATTTTAGTACAATCGTTTTTTATTATTATAAAAGTAAACTATCTTTTACCACTGTATCAATTACAGAATCTTTAGTTGTAATAAGTTATATGTTTATGATGAACGATCACATTTTCTTTTCTATAAATCATTTAACAAAGGCACTAAAAATAACTGATGAATACAATAAATATAGATTAGATGAAATAAAAAATCATAAATACAGAGGGTTTTTAGAAAAAATTTCTAATAATATCAAATATAAGGATAATACAATCTATCTATATGAAACGCCCTTTAAAAATAAAATTATTTATTTAAGAGGTAAATCTGGTAAAGGTAAAACAACTATTTTAAAAAATATTGTTTATAATATACCAGAATTATCAATATGTTATCTTTCTCAAGAATTAGAATTAAATTTAAAAAATATTAACCTTAAAAAGGTGATACAAGGATTTCTGATAGAAGAAAATGATGATTATATAAAAGAAGCAATGGATATATCATGTTTAAGTGATAAATTTTTAATGGATAGCGTTATAAGTGAAGCTTCGGGAGGAGAAAAACAGAGAATTAGAATCGCTCGTGTAATTTATTATTTAAAAATTACAAAATCAAATATTTTAGTTATGGATGAACCTGATAATAATCTGGATTCATTATTATTTCAAAGAATAATAAATAATATATTAAAATTAGAAAATTTGAAACATATTATATTGACTTCTCATAAATTTTCATCTTTACAAAATATCCCAAATATACAAATATATGATATAAAATAAATATTATTACGGTATTATTTCTAAATCAATCTGACAATCATTGATTTTATCATCTAATAATTCTCTAATTTTTTTAACCCAAATATCAAAATTATTTGGAGTTCTTTTTTTTATTAGTATTTTTATGATTTGCTCTACTATTAAAATTTCTGAAAAAATTGTAAAAGGTTCTAAATCTAATACATGCAATTTTTGACAAAATTCATTAAAAACAGTTAATCCATTGATACCCTTTATTTCTAGAGTAATTTGTTGATTTAATTCATCTATTATTTCTAATTCTTGAGTATTTATTTCTACTAATTCAGTTCTATCTCCGATCGCTTTCAAAATTAATTCCTTTATGACTTCATTTGGAATTATTTCTGCTTTATTTTTAACCTTGATTATTTCATTGCTTTTTTCACCATGTTTATACATAATACTGGATATTACTTCATAAGATATTTCCTCTAAAATATCTAGAATATCATCAATCATATTATGATGATAAGCTCCTGTAATTCTAATTTCGGTTATTGTATTATCATTATTATCATAATCTTGTTTTTCTTTATTATTTATTTTTTTAATTAAATAATTTAATACAATTGGAGAGCAAAATGCAGATAGTAAAAAAACCCACATTAAAATAGCATAATGAAAATCATCTATTAAATTTTTTTGGAAAGCAAAATCGGCCATAATAAATGACAATTCACCTCTAGCTACAAGAGCAAATCCTACAAATGTTTTATATTCATTTAATAATAGATAAGGAGCCGTTATTTTACAAATTATTCCACTTATTATAAAAATTATTATTCCAATTCCAAAAGCTTCTAAATTAAACATTGCATTAATAGGGATGGAAAATCCTATTGTAGCAGAAAAAAATATTATACTCAACCATTTAGCAAGTCTCTTAACTTGATGTTTCCAAATTTTATGAATATTATCAACTCTTGAAAAACTTAATCCAGCAAAAAACACTCCCAATAATTCAGATCCAATAAAATGTCCTATAGTACCATAAATTAGTGCTAATATAAAAAAACAAAAAGAAACGATTTGTTCATGAATTTCAAAATGAATTCCTTGTTTGTTTTTAAAAAAAGTTAATATTTTATTAATAGACTGAGGCCATATTTTGTAAGCTAAGTATGCCCCAAGAATGCTAAATATTATTGGTAAAAAAGATAAAACAATTAAAATACCTATTTCGTTAGATCTATTTAATAAATTATTAAATATACTAAATCCGATTATTGCTATAATATCATCACATATGGCTATAGAAATAATTAACTGTCCAAAATCACTATCTAATTTTTTATTTTCTTCTAATACTTTTAAAGATAGACCAATTGAGGTTGGAGCTATAGAAAAAGCTGCTAATAAAAAACCAAATAAATTATCTGGATTACATAACAAATATATTAGTAATAAAGATAGACCAAAAGGCATTAATATTCCTAGTAATGCTATTAAGGAAGTAATTTTATATTTAGATTTTATTTTTTCTAAATTAAAATCTATTCCACTCTCAAGTATTAAGAAAAGAAGTCCAAAATATCCTAAAAATATAAATGCATCTTTGAAAGGTACCAGGTTTAATACATTTGGTCCAAAAATAATACCATTAATTATATCTCCAATTAAAGGGCATATATTAAAGAATAAGAATGTTCTTCTAACTAAACATATACTTAATAAAAAGATAGAAACATATATAAAATCCATAAAATTTCCCTGCATTTTTAAATAATAAGATGTTATATTCTTAAATGGTATTAATCCGATAATTTAAATTGATTGTTATGACATGAAAAATGGAGCATAGAGTATTAAGTATCAGAATTAAACTTGAGAAAATTGAAAAAAAAAAGATATTGTAAATTAAAAAATATTATCTATAATTAAAAATGAATAATGAAAATGGATTTTTAAATATTAACAAACCTTTAAACATTACTTCTATGGATGTAATTAGATATTTAAGAAAAGTAACTAAAATAAAAAAAATTGGGCATGCGGGTACTTTAGATCCTTTAGCTTCAGGTGTATTATTAGTTGCTATAGGTAAATATACAAAGAAGATTAATGAATTTATGGGTATGGTTAAAAAATATGAAACAACTATTGATTTAAGATCATTTTCTACTACCGACGACGCTGAAGGGGAAAAAACAGAAGTTAATATTCAAAAGAAACCTAACCTTGAAGAAATAGAAAAAACTATTAAAAATAACTTTATTGGAGATATTACTCAAATACCACCAATATATTCAGCTCTTAAAATAAAAGGTAAAAAAGCATACGAATTAGCAAGAGAAGGAAAAAATGTAGAAATGAAACCTAGACAAGTTAAAATAGATGCTATTAAAATATTAAATTATGAATGGCCATATTTAACTTTAGATATTACTTGCAGTAAAGGAACATATATTAGAAGTTTAGGTAGAGACATTGGAAAAGAACTTAATACTGGAGGTTATCTAACTATGTTGAAAAGAACAGCAATAGGAAATTATACAATTCAAGAAAGTGTAGAATTATCAAAAATTAATTCAGGTAATTGGAAAAATTATTTACAAAAAATAAATAATAAGAACATCTAAATTCATAATTAATACTAATAATAGATTTGAATAAATATTCAATTCAATTAATAGATCTATTTAATTTGATTAATTTTTGTATTCTTTTAAATTAATTTAATAATCGTAGAATTCAATAAGATTGAGGAAGATTACAGAGAAGATTACTTTTAAGAGTAAAATTGTAGTAGGATTAGGTGAAAGCATTAAGAAATAATGTTTAGCGAATCCAAAGATAGCTAAGGCAATCATACAAGGAAGGATAAAGGTTTTCATCCAATCTCTGAGGTTTTTTCCACATGAGAAAGCTCTTTCTTTATTTGTTAAAAATTTCATGATAAGAGCAAAGATTAAGGCATGGACAACATATGCAGTAATGTTATTTCCCATTGGCATGATCATACCAGCTTTAACGGCAGGTAAGCATACAAATAAACCAGGGAATAAGACTATGAAAGTAATAATGGTCAAAATTGAACCTTTTGAAAATTTATTATTTGGGCTGCAGGGCATTTTTTTCTTTTATATTAATTTTAGATAATATAAAAAAGTACGTCTGGGGTGCAAACTAACACCCATTTTATCAACCATTTAGGAGTTGGCATCTGTTATGTACTATATTATTAACCTTAAAACTTTATTACTAGATAAAGATATAGAGTTATAACTTATTACTTTAAATATATGAAAATTTCTACATATAGAAGAATCATTTTAGGAAATAAAGCAAGACTTGTTCGAAAAATACAAAAGGATGATTCATTTTCTATAGGTTGGTTTATATTCGATAGAGTATATTTATTAACAGAAATTAAAAAACATAAATCCTTATTATATTGTTTAAATATTGAATTCTTAAATGAAGTTAAAATAAAATATAAACATACCGTCTATGAATTATTATTAGGAAAAAAAAAATTAAATCCCGATGTAATTAGAGAAATATTAGACTTCATATGAAATATTATCTACCTTTTTATTATTTAAATTGTAAGCACAATATTTATTAACTGGACATGAACTACATTTTGGGTTTCTAGGTAAACAAACCTGTTGACCAAATCCTACTAAGAGTGGATTTATTGAAGCCCAATACTCTTTTGGAATCCAATCTTCTAATTCTTTTCTAGTTTTCTCTGCTTTATTAGTTTTAATCCAGCCTAGTCTATTGGAAACTTTATGTACATGTGTATCCACAGAAATCCCACAATTTATTTTCCAAGCTATATTCATGGCTAATATAGCCATTTTATAACCTACTCCTGGTAATTTAATTAATTCTTCTAAGGTTTTTGGTATATCACTATCATATTCATCTAATATAATCTTGGTTGTATTTTTAATATATTTTGATTTTAAATTATGAAAACCAGAATGTTTAATTAGTTCATTTATTTTTTCAACAGATGTATTATTAATATTTTCAGGCGTTAATCCATATTTTTGTAAAATAGAAATAGTTTTAGCAGTTATCTGATCTTTAGTTTGACTACTTAACATTAAAGCAATTAATACTTGATACCTGTATACCTTATCTCCTTCCTTTTTACTAGCAATTGCTTGAGGCCCGTAAATATCAACTGGAGCATCTAAAGATTCTCTAAATTTTGCTATAATTTTCAAAGTCTTTAAAAAATTTTTTTGCATATTTAATTAAAATTAATTTTTCTTTAAAGTAGAAAAATTAACTTATTAGTTTTTATTTAATAGTAATATTCGGAACTTTAGGGTACTTTTCTAATTTAGGATATTGTTTTCTATATATTTCTTCAATTATTAATTTAACATCTTTTCTATGTTTTACAGCACCAGTAGGACTCACTATCGCTAAAGTTTTTAAAAATAATACATTTTCTAAAGATGCAATTTTAATATTTCCAATCTTAATTGCTCCTTTATTGAAAAAACTATATTTATATTGATATAAAGAAACAATTAAATCAAGATGAATTTTATTAAAATTAATAGTACAATCAACATCTTCACAAGTTACACCGCCGAATTTGTTAAATTTGAATCCAAATTTCTTATATTTTTCTTCATTTTTCAATAACTGAACTTTATCCTTATTAGAAATTATTAAATCAAAATCATGACCTGTTTTTCTGATTTTATAATATTCTAATGCTCCGCCCCCAACCAAAATAGGAGGTGATTGAAACTTATAATTTAATTTTTTTAAAGTACTTTCTATTTTTTTAACAATAGACATTATAGACATTATAGATATATATATATAATATTATAAAATGGATTACAAAAAGAAATATTACCCCTAAGGTCATGGTTTTAAGTAGAAAAAATATTAATATTTATTCATTATTTTGGTTCTTTTAAAACTCAGAATGAAAATTTCTATACTTTAGTAAATGTCTAAATTAAGAAGTATGTCAGAAATTAACCATTTTTAAAAAGATTCAGATTTGAAAGTATAATTAATTTAAAAGAAAAATAATTATATAAGTAATGGAATTACAATGGAATTGTAACATATGTACCTATTCAAATAATTTTAATATGAATTATTGCGAAATGTGTACTAATCCTGTTATGAATGATGATACTTTTATAATATATACAACCGGAATTGCTAATTGGGGAGATATTAATACAGTTTTAAAAAGTTGGATTGAAAATAATATTTTAGAAAATATTCTATCAATGATTCCTAGTTTTTATAAAAATGTTCAGATACATCATTATGATCCTATAATTAATGTAACAGAAACTAGCATACCAAAAAATTTAATTAATGAAATTCAAACACGCTTGTACACTAATGATATTAATTATCCTAGAATTATACAATCACTTTTTTTTCAGGAACGCTTATTAGATGTTAAATTAAAAAAGAACTATATTATTATTGATTTTGCACATGTTTTTAAATATACTAAGAAAAGAGATGTAGTTGAAATTGCAGGAAATTATAAAGAATCTAATAAGGAGGAAAAGAAATTAAAAACTGTATATATTGGTTTTATAGGAAATAGTATAGACCTTAAAAATAATGATTGTATTTCACATAGAATTATTAAATCTAATTTTTTTAGAGTTAAAGATAATCGTACGGTTGAAACATATATTGATAGTATGATTGAAAACAACTATAATTTTGATCCAATGTATCCTCAGGATAAAATTGTAGAAATAGTTTCAGTAATTAAAAAGTTTTTAATGGGGGTTTGGAGAGAAAAAAATGGAATAGTAAACGATGATTTTGATGAAATATTTAATGGAGACTTTTTATTACTTTTAGTTAAAAATATATTGAATAATATATTTAATGGATTTAATGAATCTGTTTTAATATCATTATGCACAAATTATGCTTTTGATAATTTTTTCTAAAAATTAATATTAAATATAGGGTGGTAAATATAGTATATTAATAATAATAATTAATTATTATTATTAATGTCACAAATTACTATATTAGGAAAGAAAAAGGAATTTATTGATATTAATTTTTTAATAGAATTAATGAAATATGCAAATGAAGAAGCTAGAAAATTGTTTATAATTGGAAAACAAGATATTAAAAATTTAAATATAATAACTAAGGAAGATAATACATATGTAACCAATATTGATTTAAAAATAAATGAAATAATTTTGGAGGGAATAAAAAAATTACAAAGAAACTTGGTAGAAGAAATTTTGATAATATCCGAAGAATCTCCAAAATTAGATTATGAAATTAGGAAAAAATATAAATATGCATGGTTAATAGATCCAATTGATGGTACAAATTCTTTAATTGAGGGTATCGAAGATTTTACAATCTGTATAGGTTTAGTTGAAAATCAAAGGGCTATCTTTGGAATCGTAGGATTACCAATGGAAAAGAAAATAGTATATGGAGGACGAAATGTACCAATTCACGAAGTAAATTCTAAAGGAATTCATTTTCCTATTAAAAGAGAAGTTAATACTAATCATAATTCTTTTAAAGTTTGTTGTGTAGACACTTCATATAGCATAAAACAAATGCAAAAGGATAAAAAGGCTTACGTGGTACGGTGGAGTAATGGATATGGAATAGATATTATAAAAGGAAGAATTAATGAATTAAGGTTAAGTAATAATTGTATAATTAAAGAGTGGGATATTTGTTGTTGGGATGGTATATTGAAAGGACAAGATGAGATTAAATTAGTTAGTATTGAAAATTATGAAATTTATTATAATACTAAATCATTATTATTACCATGTATAAAAATAGTAGATATAATGAGAGATAAATATAATTCAAAATAAAATTTAAATCCTCTTAATTGTTAAATAAAATGACTAAAAATAATTATTTAAATGTAGTTATTGCTAGCCTAGAAAATGATAATTTAAAAAATGTAATTGAATCTTTCAGGTCTGATATAATTAGGGCTGGAAGAAATTTACATAATTTTCAACATATTAAGGTTGGAAATAAAAATGTTGAAATCACAAATTTACCTAATGTTTATAATAAATTAAGAGAGAAAATTAGAGTCTTAGGTGTAAACGATTGTATGGTTTTGATTGTTGATTGTCAGAACCCCAACATAAAAGAAAACCAAAATCTATTAAAAATTGCTAATCAATTAGGTATTCAGTATTTTAATATCTTAGTTATAAATTCTTCTTCAGAAGATAATAAAAAAATAAAAAATGATATTATGGATGATCTTTCAATTAATGATATTGTTTTTACTTGTGCTAATTCGGGATTAGAAATAGTATCTAATCTTAAAGATTATTTTAATAGTCTTCCTATTATTGCACATCCTATAGAAGAATTATTTGGATTAAGGGTTAATAATTTTTATAATATAGAAAAAAAAAATGAAGTTATTGTAACGGGTATTATTGAAAAAGGTAAAATTAATAAAAACGATGTTATTTCAGTTGTAAAATCATATAAAATTGAAAGAATTGAGAACAACGGAAAAGAAATCAACAGTGCAGAAGCAGGTCAACCTGTAGGTATGTTATTAAAAGGCCTAGAAAAAGATGCAATAGCATCTGGAGATACATTAGTTAATCCCATCACATTTAATCAATATTATAAAGCAAATTGTACTTTAATTAAAAATAAAGATGTTTCTGAAATAGTTTATAATAAAAAATATTTAATCAAGGGGAGGAATCAAGGAAGGAATTGTAGTGTTCACTTTGTAAAAAGTAAAAATGGTTTAATGTTTCATGCTAAAAGACCAATTGACTTGAGTGATGGATTAAGATTTTTGGTATTTGATAAAACTGGAGGCTTAATTGGACAATTAGAAGTAGATGCTATTTCTATTCAATAATAATTATCAGAAGGATACTATTAAATTATATAAAGTTACAACTATTATATTCTTTATAAATGGATAAATATTTATGGGGAGGAATAATAACTGCTGGCTGTGCATCTGCCGGAAGTATATTATATATTGCTATTACTGATTTATACAAAATTAAAATAACAAAAAAACAAAATACTGTTACAGAAATTAAAAGTTACCAACAATTTCTTAATTCCGGATTAATTATAGGATTATCTATTGGTGTCTCAAGAGCATATTTAGATTATCCTATTCTAAATCAAGCAACCTGAATATTCCTATGCATATACCAATCTAAAGGGTAGATAAATGATGATAGTTTTTTTATTATTAAATTTTCAATAATAAAAAAATGAAACCTTTTATTAAAGAAACTTGTCGAAGTGAAAAGTTCGATTGTAAAAAAAAAGAAGAATCTTATACTCAGGTATTTGAGGAATCTTATACTCAGGTATTTGAGGATCCTTCCATTGTGCTTATTAAAAATTTCTTATCGGATGAAGAATGCAATAAACTAATTGAAATTTCTAAAAATAATTTAAAACCTTCAATGATTTGTATCGGTAAAGATAAGGTTGCTGTTCATCCTACACGAACTTCTAAGACTTCAGTAATAGATATTGGTAAGTATGAATTTGCTGATCAAATTGGAAGAAGAGCATGTGATGTTTTAAAGGTAGATTACTCATATTTAGAGACTATTCAAGTTGTTTGTTACGAAATCGGTCAACTTTTTAAACCTCATTATGATTATTTCCCTAAAGAACGTATTGAATTTGAAAAAAGCCAAAGAACTGATACATTTTTTATTTATCTTAATGAAGACTTTACAGATGGTGAAACTGAATTTAAAAAATTAGATTTCAAGATTCGAGGTAATAAAGGAGATGCTCTTTGGTGGCGTAATGCACCGGGAGGATTAGGCAATGAAGATGATAGATTATTACATGCTGGTTTACCGCCTAGTTATGGTCAAAAATGGGGATGTAATATTTTGATTCGGGATCAGGCTTACATACCAAAAAAAAAACATTAGTATGATACATACAATAGGAATTTTAAGGGTAGATAAACTATTCCAGTTTTTTTATTATTTAATTTTCAATAATAAAAAAATGAAATCTTTTATTAACGAAACTGGTCGAAATATGATGAATGGTATTTGTGAAACTGGTGATAAAAACCCGTTTGAAAGGACAAAAACACATTTAAATATTGGTACACTCGGCCATGTAGATCATGGTAAAACTACTTTAGTAGCTGCTATTACAAAAGTTTTAACTGAACTAGTTAAGGCAGAACGAGTGGATTTTGATCAAATAAATAATGCTCCTGAAGAAAAAGAAAGAGGGATAACTATAGCAATTAAGCATATAGAATATGAAACTGAAAAAAGACATTATGCTCATGTAGATTGTCCTGGACATGCAGATTATGTTAAAAATATGATTACAGGAGCTGCACAAATGGATGCTGCTATTTTAGTGGTTGGTGCTGCAGATGGCCCCATGCCTCAAACAAGAGAACACCTATTATTAGCTAGACAAGTTGGAGTTCCACAAATTATTGTATATTTAAATAAAATTGATCAAGTAGATGATGATGAATTATTAGAATTAGTAGAAATGGAGATTAGAGACTTATTAAATGAATATCAGTATGATGGTGATAATGCTACTATTATTAAAGGATCAGCATTAAAAGCATTAGAAGGAGATGAAATTGGGAAAAACTCAATTATAGAATTACTCCAAGCTATGGATGAAAAAATTCCTGAACCTGAAAGAGCAAAAGACAAAGATTTTTTAATGCCTATAGAAGATGTATTCTCTATTTCAGGAAGAGGAACTGTTGCTACTGGAAGGATTGAAAGGGGGGAAATTAAGGCTGGTGAGGAAGTTGAAATAGTTGGTATAAAAGATACAAAAAAAACTACTGTTACTAGTGTTGAAATGTTTAGAAAAATTCGGAGCAAACGCAGAGAATGGAAAAAGCAAATACTCCACTCGGATGAAATGAACAAAAAAGACATTGATGCGGTAATCACTTGGGTTGACGGAAGTTCACAAAAACACACTAAAAGACGACAAAAATATATGACTAATGTGATTGGCCCATTACACGAGAATGGCATTAATCCTCATAGGTGGGCTTGTAATCAAGAAATCCTATTTTGTTTGCAATCTATCTATAATTTTGCGCCCTGGATACGTAAAATTTGGATTGTTGTGGATAGTCAGACACCAGATATTTCTAGTTTGACAATTAATTTACAAAAAAAGATTTTTTTTGTATTCCATCCAGAAATTTTTAAAGAATATTCAAATAACCTTCCAACCTTCAATTCTGTTTCAATAGAGACTTTTTTGTGGCGTATATCTGAATTGAGTGACAGGTTTCTGTATTTTAATGATGACGTATTCCTTACCGCTCCCTTGCAACAAAGTGATGTATTTCAGGACAATATTCCAGTTTTACGTGGCGACTGGGTCGATTACACGTCGATAGTTAAAGACAAAAAGTCCATGGCCGATCCTTCAAAATTTAATCATTATATGCAGATGAATGGTGCTAATATTATAGGCTTTAATCCAAACCATATTTTTGAAGCCGCACACGTAGTTTGTCCCTTTCAACGATCTAGAATGTCTGAGTTGTTTGGACTTTATCAAAAAGAATTTTTGCAAAATGTCACATTCCGGTTTCGTGATTTAAACCAGTTCTCACCTCAAGCACTTTACAACCACGCATGTATTTCAAGAAAACAGGCAGTTTTACAATCAAATCAGGACTATTTGCATATCTATAGTGGCCAGGAGGATGATGATCCCCCCGAAGCGTTAAAAAACCTTTTAGAAGAGGCTTTTAGGAATAATGACATTAAGTTTCTTTGTATAAATGACCTACCAAAGTTGGAACGGGTAATTCCGAATGTTAAGAATTTGATTGCAAAGATTGTTGGTGGCTTTGAAGACCATTCAGATTCTACCAAAAACTTATAGTGTCTAAATTTGAATTTAGATGCATCCTATATTAAAAAACTTCTGAAAATATGATGGTAGATAAACTATTCCAGTTTTTTTATTATTAAATTTTCAATAATAAAAAAATGAGACCTTTTATTAAAGAAACTGGTCGAAATATGATGAGTGGTATTTCTGAAACTGGTGGCAAAGAATTGTATGAAAGAACAAAACCACATTTAAATATTGGTACAATAGGCCATGTAGATCATGGTAAAACTACTTTAGTAGCTGCTATTACAAAAGTTTTAGCTGACCTAGAGTTAGCAAAAAGAGTAGATTTTGATCAAATAGATAATGCTCCTGAAGAAAAAGAAAGAGGGATAACTATAGCAATTAAGCATGTAGAATATGAAACTGAAAAAAGACATTATGCTCATGTAGATTGTCCTGGACATGCAGATTATGTTAAAAATATGATTACAGGAGCTGCACAAATGGATGGTGCTATTTTAGTGGTTGGTGCTGCAGATGGCCCCATGCCTCAAACAAGAGAACACCTATTATTAGCTAGACAAGTTGGAGTTCCACAAATTATTGTATATTTAAATAAAATTGATCAAGTAGATGATGAGGAATTAATAGAATTAGTAGAAATGGAGATTAGAGAATTATTAACTGAATATAATTACGATGGTAACAATACTTCTATTATTAAAGGATCAGCATTAAAGGCATTAGAAGGTGAAGATGATGAAATTGGGAAAAACTCAATCTTAAAATTACTCAAAGCTATGGATGAAATTCCGGAACCTGAAAGACCAATTGACCAAGATTTTTTAATGCCTGTAGAAGATGTATTCTCTATTTCAGGAAGACGAACTGTTGCTACTGGAAGGATTGAAAGGGGGGAAATTAAGATTGGTGATGAAATTGAAATAGTTGGTTTAAAAGATACAAAAAAAACTACTGTTACAGGTGTTGAAATGTTTAGAAAACTTCTAAAAGAAGGTCAAGCAGGTGATAATATAGGAGCACTTTTAAGGGATGTGAAGAGAGATGAAATTCAAAAAGGACAAGTATTGGCAAAACCTGGTTCTATTACACCTCATACAAAATTTGAAGCTCAAGTTTATATATTAAAGAAAGAAGAGGGAGGAAGACATACACCTTTTTTTAATGGATATAAACCTCAATTCTACGTTAGAACTACAGATATTACAGGTGCTATAACATTACCCAGTGGTACCGAGATGGTTATGCCAGGAGATAATGTAAAAAAAATAAGTATAAAATTAATTCAGCCTATAGCTATAGAAGAAAAATTGAGATTTGCAATTAGAGAGGGAGGTAGAACTGTAGGAGCTGGTATAGTGACTAAAATCATTGAATAATTTACCAATATATATTCCATACACCATTACAAAGAATTCCATGGCCTTGAAGTGTTATTCTATATTCATTTTTACCAATCTTAGATGGTTTCATAATATGATAATGATTACCATCATGTAAATATAAATATCCTATTGAATATTCTATTAATGCCTTTTTACTTTTACTAGCTGACCATTTATCGCATGTCTTATCAGCTTGAAACATATATAATCATGAAATATCTTTGGTAATAAGAATAAAAATACTAAAAATTAATAATGTTTCTAAAATTTTACTTAATACTTTTAATATATTATTAATCTGTAGAAACATTATTAATTTTATTATTAGTTTCATCAATCATTAATATTTCTCCGGTTTCTAAAATAAATTTACCTTTAATAAATCTATCATCCTTAAAAAGTCCTTCATAAATCCCACCATCACTAAATATTAATTTACCTAAACCATTAAATTTATTATCTTTTATTTCTCCCGTATATATATCTCCTTTTTTGTTTTCATTTATTGCATAATAAGTCTGTAAATGTAATTTATCTTTAATTAAAGGTAATTTATTTTTATACCATTCATATGATGTTTTTAAAATATCATAAATATTATATTTGGGTTCCCAATTTAATAATTTTTTAGCATCACTATTTGAACAAACCATATATCCGGAATCTCCTTCTCTTCTTTCTTTAATTTCAATATTAAATTTTTTATTTGATATTGATTCTATCATTTTTATTATTTCTTGTATTGAATAACCTATACCTGAACCAATATTACATATCACATTTTTATTATTGTTTATTAAATATTCTAATGCTTTAATGTGTGAATTAGCAATATCACATACGTGAGTATAATCTCTTACGGGTGTGCCATCTATTGTATCATAATCATTACCAAATATAGATATTTTATTTATAATACCTAAACTATGTTTGATAAGTATTGGAATAATTCTTTTTTCATTTATATGGTACTCACCAACTTCATAACTTGGATCAGATCCACATGCATTAAAATATCTTAAAATACAATAATTGAAATTATATTTTTTTGAATAGTCTTTTAAAATATATTCAAATATCATTTTTGTATTTCCATATGGACTAATTGGGACAATAGGATCATATTCATTCATTAAATGTTTACTATTTTTTTTTAACATTTGATTTCCATATACAGTACATGAGCTTGAAAAAATAAAATGTTTAACATTATATTTTACAGCTATATTTAATAAATTTATTGATTGGATTACATTATTATCATAATACAATTTAGGATCATTAAAAGACTCGGATATATGTGCTAAACCAGCTAAATGTATAACAGTTGAAAAATTATATTTGTTAAATAAATAATCTAATTTGTTTGTTTCTGACAAATCACCTTTATATACCTTTCCATATTTATTTAAAATACTAGTTCCTAATTTCAAATTATCATAAATTATTATTTTATAATTTTCTAATTGTTTACATAAATGTAAACCAATATAACCACAGCCTCCAGTAATTAATATATGCATTATACTTTATTAATATTTTTTTAAAAAGATTTAATCACCCAATTTCAAAAATTTATTAAAATTGGCCTGGTGTGAAAAGTGGTTATTTAAATAAAAATGCTCTAGAAATGTTTATTTAATACTTTAATTAATTTTTTCAATGACTGTTTGCTTAATAAAAAAAAGACCATTTATTAAAGAAACTGATCCAAATATTATGAGTGGTATTCGTGAAATTGGAAGCATTGACAGGGAAAAAATTAATACTGACGAGGAAGTAGAAAAAAAATAGAAAATTATAGATGAAGTGACACATATGATAATATTAGTTTATTTTTAATAGGTACAAAAAAAATCTTTTATGTCAGTCTCCTAAGGTTAGGCAACAGTCCGGATAGAGATAAACTAATCACATCGCATTTATATATAATTGCAAGAGCATTATAAGAAGTTTAGAATATTTTAGTAGGTAAAAAGATCGGTCTGCTTTAGAAAATTGGAAAAGATAAACTACCTAAAATTGATTTTTCAAAACCAATATTTGTTGTAAAAAAAGGAAGTAGAACTAAAGGTATAGTGACTAAAATAATAGAATAATTTACCAATATATATTCCATACACCATTACAAAGAATTCCATGGCCTTGAAGTGTTATTCTATATTCATTTTTACCAATCTTAGATGGTTTCATAATATGATAATGATTACCATCATGTAAATATAAATATCCGATTGAATATTCTATTAATGCCTTTTTACTTTTACTAGCTGACCATTTGTCACATGTCTTATCAGCTTGAAACATATATAATCCAGAAGTATCTTTAGGAAGATCAATTGGAATAGTAAAACTTATAACTTTATCTGTTTTACAATTTAAAGTATTTATATTTTCATATTGTAAATCTACATGGAAGCTAGTTACATTTTTGTTAAACAAACATGATTCTTCAAAAATATGAAATCCAGGTAAAAATGTATTTTTTTTAAATACAACCTTTCTTTCTAATATTTTACTTAATACTTCTAATAAATTATTATAAATTCGTGGAAACATTGTTAATAACATTTTATTATTTTCTTTAATTACTATTTGGTTCATTGAATCATGCATATATGATGCCTTTCCTAAAGTAGCTAATAAGATATTCCTATGAATCCAGAGAGATTTATTTTTTAAAATTATTCTTTTTATTTTACTACATTCCTTTAAATTCAAAAATTTAATATCTCTAATATAAACATTTTGCAATTGATTTACGGATATTAAATTTTTATTAAAGTTTACCCATAAAAACCCGGGACTGATAGAAAACAATATAAATAATAAAAATAAAATACATCCTATTACAATCTTTTTTTCATACGTCATTATACAAATAGTTAGATATTTTTAATTTTCACTTAATCAGAAATTTAAAATCATTTAATTGAGGATAATAATATATATAAATTCGACTAATAGAGAAACGTTTTAGATATATTCATTGGTAACATGTAAATTTTTATTTTTACATATTTTATTATTTAAAACGCTCATAATATTATCATATTATATTATATTATATATAAAAAATATAATATGTTAAAAATTAATAACCTATTTAATGAATTTCAAAAAAATAGAGATATAATTCTGAATAATAAAGTCTATATGAGTATAGTTATATATTTAGTCATTTTATTTATAATAGACTATTCAGGTTGCATTAACCTATATGGTCAAAATATTATCCGCAGATGTATAAATATGTATAGGAGATTAGATCCATTAAATTATAAAAACAAACTGAAACCATTTTGCAAAAAATATGACAAAATATTAGATGAAAATGATATAATACAATTACAATCAATTAAAATTCCTGAAATCCAGGATATAGGTACCAAAACTAGAAAAAATACAACAACTCATGAATGTTGTAAACAATATAGTAAGACTGATATTAAAATTATAAAAGGTATAACTGAAAAAATAAGACAAAAATATGAAAAAAAAATCCAAAAAAAGCTTTATTATATTAAAACGAGAGAGGCAACTATTTATAGATATTATGGTAATAATTCACACCATCTTTGGCATGTTGATCCTCAAAATTTAACCGAAATTTATAATATTATAATATGTATCCAAAAAAAAGGAAAAATTAGTCCATTACAATGTAAAGATAAGGAGGGAGCGGCATATTCAATTCATTTTGAAGAAGGAGACGCAGCCTTATTCAATGGAGGCACAACAGTTCATCAAGTTCCTCCAAATGATGATCCAAATTCAGAAAGAACTGTTTTGTCCTTAGCATTTACAAGTGATAAAAAACTTAGTCAAAAAAATGATAGCAAAAATATGTGTGTTTATATTGAAGGAGGAAACAATTATGTTAACATATTTAAAATTGTAGTACTAGTTTTTTCATTAAATTGGATACTTACAAAAATTTCTGGAACAAATCGTTTGTCTTATAAATATATTTTTGTATTTTTAATAATTAATTTATTAATATCGAAATATATACCATCTAATTGTGATATTGGATTGGGGACAGGTAGAGCTTCATCAATATCTCATAATTTTGTAATACTATTTGGATTTATAGCAACCACTATTTCTATTAAGGGTGGGATGTTATTATTTAGTTATTTTTTGATAAGTGATGTCTTTTTCTCAAGGAAATGGGTTGCATATAATTAAAACATTAATACAGTAGAAAATATTAAGTAAATTTAAGATTACTATATAAATTGTAAATAAAAAAATAAAAAAATATGTATTAAAGATACCTAATATTTAAAGCCTTAAAAATATATCGGTTCCCATGTCACCTTCCATTTTCCCAATACTAGGTGTTTGATTTGAATATCTTGGGATAGTTTTTAAAAGATAGTAATATAGATTCATAACAGAACCTATTTTATTATTGAATGTAGGACTGGATATTATGGCACCAGTAAAAACCGAATTACCATTCCAACCTCCATCGGCTACTTCTTCATACGTTGTACCAGCATTAATTATTATTCTGGAACATGAATTTAAATGTTTATTAATGGCTCTATAACTCAAGTCTTCGTCCTTAAAATATTCAGCTATAGCTCTAAAATCATTTTGAGTAGGACCCTTTGTATTATTAATTTTATTATCTATTATTTCAACCGTATTGTCTGAATTAAATTGTTTAATCGGAGTATTTCTACCTCTTAAAACTGATAATCCTGAAAAACAACAATCCAATAATAGTAATATATGTTTAGCTTTAATATATTTAAACCATTTACTCAAATTATTCATGGAAATTAACTCAAAAGGAGTAGGATCCTTAGAAGCATTTACTGGAACTAAAAAGCCTTCTGTAAAAGATTTAAAATCCATAGAGTAACCATGACCATGAAAGCTAACTACAACTAAATCATCTTCATTTGATATCTTATATAAATCATGAGTAATTATTTTTTCTATTGAACTCTTTGTAACATTCTCGTTATGATAAATATAAATTATATCAAATTTAAGTTTTTCTTTAGCAAATTTACCTAATGCATTTGCATCATTTAAGGCATTCTTTAATCTAGGCCAATTTTCATAGTCTACAATACCAAATGAAATTAGGATTTTCTTTCTGTATTGTAATTTTTTAATGATTGGAGTAATTTTTCTACAAGTACTCTTTTTTAAACCCCTAAATAAATTAATAGGTGAATTTGAATTAAATCTCATAATAGGTGATTGGGAGAGTTGTCTAATATAAGTAGGGTTAGTATCTATAACTAACCTTTTTTTCATAAAAATCGAATTTAATTTTTTAGTTAATATTGGTTTGTCTTTTTTTATTTTTTTATTATCATATTTTTTTAAAAAACATAATAGGAGAAGAATTCTCTTTTGCGATAGTCCTAAATTCATTAAATCGGTAATTCTTAATTTTACTAACTTGTCAATTGTATTTATTTTTTTATTTTTAAAATATTCATTGTAAGAACTCAACTCTAATTTTTTTAATAGTTTTATGAATTTATCATTCTCCATTTCTAATTATACAATTTATATTGTTGTATATTCCTTTTAAATTCAATTTTTAAAGTTAAAAATAAATAGTTAAGGAATGGTTTGATTAAAATATATTATAAAAAATGGAGCAATATGATGTATGTATTATTGGAGCAGGGCCTGCCGGATGTACTGCAGCTTTGTATAGTTCAAGAGCAGAATTAAATACCTTAGTAATTGAAGGAATTTATTCAAAAGATATAATGCCAGGTGGTCAATTGGTAACAACAACAGATGTGGAAAATTATCCTGGATTTAAAGTAGGGATTAATGGAGCAGAACTAGTAGAAAATATGAAAAGTCAAGCTCAAAGATTTAATGCACAGTTTTTAAATAAAAATATCGTTAGAGTAGATTTTACTGATTCAAATAATCTAAAATTATTTACACATGATAATAAAGAAATCAATAGTAAAACTGTGATTATTGCAACAGGAGCTAAAGCAAAAAAATTAGAATTTCCAGGATGTGAAACTTTTTGGAATAAAGGAATATCAGCATGTGCCGTATGTGATGGAGCTTTACCATTATTTAGAAAAAAACCTTTAGCGGTAATTGGTGGTGGTGATAGTGCTATGGAAGAAGCATTATTTTTAACAAAATATGCTTCTAAGGTTTATATAATTCATAGAAGAGATGAACTAAGAGCATCTAAAATTATGCAAAAAAGAGCTATTGAAAATGAGAAGATAGAATTTTTATATTCTCATCAAGTAATTGAAGCTATGGGTGAAAAACTTTTAAAAAAAATTAAAGTAAAATGCAATAAAACAGATAAGATTGCTGAAATAGATTGTAATGGTTTATTTTTCGGTATTGGTCATGAACCTATGTCTAAGCTCTTTTCAGAATATGTTGATACTTTTGAAAATGGCTACATTAAAACAGATGGAGAAAGTACAAAGACAAATATAAATGGTGTATTTGCGTGTGGCGACGTTAAAGATTTCAAATGGAGACAAGCTATTACTGCTGCAGGATCAGGTTGTATAGCATCCTTAGAAGCTGAAGAGTATTTAGCTAATTTATAATTTTTATATAATATTTTTAATAGAATTTTATAATTTTTATAGAATTATAAAATTTAAATAGAATTATAAAATTTAAATAGAATTATAAAATTTAAATAGAATTATAAAATTTAAATAGAATTATAAAATTTAAATAGAATTATAATATTTTTAATATTATTTAGAAAAATTATATTGAATACGCATCTTCCGGGAGATAAATAGAAGATCTAGTTATACTATCTGTTCTTGAATTTTCGTCTAAATGATTATATTCATGTACTTGAGTTTCCACAGATGCTACTAATGTATTATATGTATTATATTCTTGGTTGAAAGGCGATTCATATGTTTCATTTACTATTGCTTGTCTCGCCGTAAATTCACCTGTTTCAATATAAACAGGATTACACATAGATTGTCTATGCGAATTATCTTCACTGTCTGTTGATGTAGTATCATAAACTGGATTATTATATGCTTGAATGGGTTTTACTTTAACTGAGCCTATTTGTGGTTTTTTGTTCTTTATCCATTTTCTTATTAAAATTGCTATGCAGAATAATAAGAAAAAAATTCCCAAACCCAACAATATCCAATAACCTTTAGAAATTTCTTCATCATTATGACTATGAGTATTTTCAGGTGCTGAAGTTGTAGTTGTACAATTATATGCATTATAAATATTGTAGCAATTTGCATGACATAAAGATGAATACTGTGTATTATTAAAACAAACTAAATATTCCGGATATTCTTGACAATTCGTTGTTATACAATTTAAAGTATCATGAATAGAAGGTGTTGAACTAGGATAATTTGTTGGTCCTAAAGTTGGATAGCTAGTTGGTCCTAAAGTTGGATAGTTAGTTGGTCCTAAAGTTGGATAGTTAGTTGGTCCTAAAGTTGGATAGTTAGTTGGTCCTAAAGTTGGATAGCTAGTTGGTCCTAAAGTTGGATAGCTAGTTGGTCCTAAAGTTGGATAGTTAGTTGGTCCTAAAGTAGTATTACAATATATAAAATCAGTGATATTATAACAAAATGCTATACAAGCACTTCCATATATTGAATCATTATGACATACTTGAATTTCAAAAGGAGGATTCAAAATACATAAATCATTTATACACTCTTCTGGCGAATCATATTCTGTAGTATGATTTGTAGTATGATTTGTATTAATACCTTCTATAGGACTAGTGGTCGGCGTGGTGGTAGGACTAGTAGTCGGTGTTCTAGTCGGCGTGGTGGTAGGACTAGTAGTCGGTGTTCTAGTCGGCGTGCTAGTAGGACTAGTAGTCGGTGTTCTAGTCGGTGTGGTGGTAGGACTAGTAGTCGGTGTTCTAGTCGGTGTGGTGGTAGGACTAGTAGTCGGTGTTCTAGTCGGCGTGCTAGTCGGCGTTGTAGTTATTAATTGTAAATAAAATTGATCACTAATTCCAATTACGTTATTAATATCTCTTACAACTATTTTAAAATAATCATCATATTCAGAATTAAACCCCGGTATCCAAATAAAATGAGTAGAATTACAATTATTTGCTAAATTAAAAATTGGTGTTAACGTTTCAATAGAATATATGTTAACATTAGAATCATATAGCGATATAGTTTTATTATTTGCATTAAATTGTTTCCAACTTATATTTATAATTTCATCACTATTATAGATTACATCTTTTATTGGATTTTCAATTGTAATTCCGGGTATTCTAAAAACTCCACTTTCCATAATATTTGTTGTGTTTCCATCATTTAATTCAGTTAAAATAACTTTCATTGGATATTCCCAATATGTTGATAAAAAGAAAGGAATATCCCACCTATAAACTTCTAAATGTGAATCTACTGTTAAAGACAAAAAATCATTATGATAGGAGTCATGTTGATTCCACTGATTGTTATAAAAAATCCTTAAACTTATGTGTAAATTATCACTCTCTGCGTTATTCCAAGATATTGTTTGTCTTGAACCTGCGTTCCATACATCTCCATTTATAGGAGATATTACTTCACTATTAACAAATTTCATATTTAATAATGAAAAAAGTATAATAAAAATAGATATCATTTAAATAAAATATAATTCCTCACTTTATATAATTTTTATTATTGCTTTATATATAAAATTTATTTTATAGATTATAATAACACAAATTATAATAACACAAATTATGATTCATATATCTAAAAATTTTAACAAAAAAATTGAAATTAATTTTATTAAATAATACCATTAATCTCAATTTTAGCAATGGCTAGAGTCTAAAAACTTTAGTCAATTTGGTTATTAATATGTCATTCCTTCTAAGGAGGCTTGTCTGGCATTGCTGAACGAAAAGGTCTTGTGGTCAGGATAAAGGTCCGATTCCGCTTTTCGTTGCGTCTCTGCTTTGGCAAAAATCTTAGGAATGATAGATTAGTAATCATCTGCTTATAAATAATATCTAAATGTGGAACATTTAACACTATGACACTATGTTGTAGGGTAGTTTTGCGAATTACCTGTTATGCTTCTTATAGCTCTTGAAGTCTCTTACGCCCAATACGGGCCTATGAAGACAGGAGATTATGGAAGAATTCTATTGTTAGAATATGTTATGAATTAAGCCAATTATACTCATTCAACATCCCCATTGGTGGACTCTTTACATGATATTTACAAGAATTTTGCCAAAAAATTCGTTACAAGTAAATAACATATGTGGAGGCTAAATGGAAATCGGATGTATTTTGATCAATGGTAAGATCAAAGAGTGTGGAACGTAGTTGCCTAGCTCGTTTAATAATTGCAAAAAGGTTGATTTTAATTGCAACTAACTATTTTAAAAACTCAAAGGTATGTCCAACCTTTAAGGGCATGGTGATAATGTGGTTGATGATTTCGTTCATCAGTGGAGTAAACAGTCAAGTATCTGGATCGAACGTACATACTATTGTAAAAAATAGTGTTACTAAGAACATAGATGCTTCTGGGGTAAGTCGATTTCCTGGTAAAGGTATTGTTTTGGGAACTGGAAAACCAATTACGCAGGAAATCGCAAAAAGAATCGAATTGCAAAAAGTTGCTATGGCTATGAGAGAAGCAGTTAAATCAGCTCCTACAACTGTTTGTACAAGAAGTGGGGATTTGTGTGGCAAGGCTACAACTGCAACTGTTCAAAAAGTTTTTGGAGAAGGAATAAAGAATACGCCGAAACCTCCTCCTATAGGTGGTTCACCGGCTATTCCAATTGGACCAGCTATTGGTGCCGTTTTTCTGGCAAAAGAAGTGATTGATGTACAACAGGAATTTGGAACTAAGGCTGCGGTAATTAAGACTATCGGTGGATCGGGAACACTTGCTGCCTCTCTGGTAGCGGGTACGCAATGTGCTACAATGGCAGCACCTGCTGGGCCCATTGCAAGTTTGATAGCCGGAGTAGCTTGTTCTCTTCCGGTAACACTATTAGGGGATCATGTTACTGATCAAATTATTGAACAACATGTAGAAATCGAGCAAAATCTTGATGGTCAAGCTGTAGTAGATGACAGTTGGGTTCCTACGCAGGATCAGATTGAAAAATGCCAAGATTACTTGGATCAAGCCAAAGAGAAGTGGGATTCATTAAGTGGTGATCTAGATCTCAATACCAAAAGGAGAGAAATGATAAAGTGGATTATGGCAAATATGCAAAGAGAGGATAATCCATTGATGCCTGATGAATGTGAGTATGTTGTCCTTCACCAGATGTTGAACTCTATGAATATGAAAGACTTGAGTAATTCGGATTGGCTTGATATGTTGGGTGATGGAAATGTTCTCTTTGATGGGTTGTCCAATGGAGATCAGGTCAAAGAAGATCAAATGATAAGAGCAAGAGAAATTGTGGAAAAGATGCTTCACCTTGGAATCAAAAACTTGAGAACCATGGACGGGCACGGTAGATTTATCTACTGTTTTCTGAAGGTTCTACAGGAGAAGGGTCTTGATGTAAACGAATGGACACTCGACGTGGTGGATCTGGACGAGAGAGTCAACGGGTGGCATAGATGGTTTCTACCAGATGGGATTTTGGTCCTATCGGAAAACATTTTTGACATGACCGATGTTGATCTTGCACAGACTTTGAACTACTTTAACTTTTGTGGTCTTCATAAGCAGGAACTAGAACTGGAAATGGTCATCAAGGCCATTATTAACAATGGAGGAGATGTGTTCTTGAGCTGGTCGGTAAGAGGAGGCAAGCCTAAGAGAGGAACAGCAGTTTATGAATTTGCTCTTTGGGTCCAAAAGATGGTAAAGAGGGGTAAAGCTGAATATGTGAGTCACAGAGGGAATTTCTTCACTTACAGCTTTAATCCGAAGCCTGATTCTAGGTTGTGAGTGGATTTGAAATTACTTTATTTTGGAAGGGAAAAATGAGTAAACATATTTTTATTTATAATATTTAAATTAATAATGATTGGGAATAACAATTTTGAATTTCTACCTAATATTTCTTCTATTTTCAAAACTGGCAATAGCGATCAATACCTATGGCCTGTGGGGTGTATTAATGTAGATTCCAATAATGTCTTAGCTTTAGCATGGATAATGGATAAACAATCTTATACGATTGTCGGTAATGCTTTAATTCATATTCAATCTAATGGTGATTACAAAGACCCAAATACTTGGTCTCAAAAAAAAATTTATCAATTCCCTGATATTTGGACAGGCTCGGGCTCAAATGGAGAAAAATTTTTAACTGATTCTATAGATAATAGTAATTTACAATGGATATGTTCCCCTTATAAAATACCTGATTCCGATGAAGTTTATCTTATAGGAACCTCCAGACAATATAATTATGGCTTACATTATTATTTAGCTAAAGCTAATGTTAACGATTTAAGAGATGGTGATTTTAGTAATGTTGAATTTTATACAAATGTTGGATTTTTAAAAAGTATTTCTATATCTACTAATATAACATCAAATAAAGAAATATTTCTAAAGACGGTTGTTTTAATGAAAAACGGTGATAATAAATTATATACATCAGGAACACCATCATTAAGACAAAATAATGACAATACTTGGCAATGGTATATTCCAATTATTGGATTTATGGAATGGAATATTCAAGTAATGGTATCCAACCCTCAAAAAAATCCTGATTTCCCTTTAGATAATCAATGGGAACAACAAAATTTTTTAAAAGTAGATACTAATTATCTTTATCCTAATATAGAATCATTTTCAATGTATGATCCATGTTTTCATGATGATTTAGCAGATTCAAAAAATGAATTAATTTTAACATATAATGTTAATCAATCTTATTTTGCTACTACTGCACAACCACATTTATATGATGCTTGGAAGAATTATTATATGCCATATATACCTACATTTGTTCATAAAAACACGAATGATACCAATGATCCCACTTTACATACTTCATTAAATGTGTCAATTCATAATTGTAATAATGAAAAAAATAAATGGGCAGGAGGAGATGGTAGCTGTACATGTTGTTTAGATGAAAATACCTCTATTATTTTATTTTCTGATACTTTAACAGGTTTGGTTAAAAAAGGATTTGTTGCATCTCAGCGTGGAATAGAAAAATCAGGTTTTCAAAATAATTCTTTTGCTATTATTAAAAAAAAATAATTCTTTTGCTATTATTAAAAAAAAATAATTCTTTATTATTAAAAAATTGATAATCTAGCTTTATATTCTAATAATTTACTTATTTGAATATAAAGAATCAACAATACCATAAATAAAATGAGTAAAAAATTACCACCAGAAGTCGAAGAAGGTAATATTGAATATAAAAGAAAACTCTGTGGGTTAACAAAATATAGAAATATTCAACTTCAATCTCAAATGAAATGGAGGATACAAGAAGGAAATGGATGTGCTATTTATTTAATAGGTGTTGACGATGATGGTTCTATTGTAAAACTAAATACTAAGGATAGAAAGGAATCACTCAGAAATATTAAAAAAATAGCAAAGAATATTGATGCATTTGTAGAAAACATAGAATTTAAAAGTAATTATTATGAAATAACTATTAAAAACAATTTTAAAAATATTGACTTTTATGAAAAAAGAATTGTATTTTTAGGAGAAAGTAATGTAGGAAAATCAACATTAATAAGTGTAATGACAAAAAATATTAGTGATGATGGTAATGGCTCGGCTAGGTTAGCACTATTTAATCATAAACATGAAATGTTTACTGGTGTAACATCAAGTATTTCAATCCAATATTTTGACTATAAGGACTCTAGTAAGGTAAATACTAAGGAGTATAAAATAGTACTTATTGATTTGCCTGGTAATAAAAAATATAAAAAAACAAAATACTTTGGATTACAAGGATTAGATCCTGAGTTAGTAGTTTATGTAATTGATAATAATACGCCGTTAAATAAAATTAAAGAGTGTATAAATCTTACAAAATTTTTAAAACTACCTCTATTGATAGTTCTTAACAAGGTTGATCTGTATGATACAAGTTCAATAAAAAGAAAAATCCAAAATTGTGATTTTATAGAAACATCGTGCACACAAAACTTTAATATTACTGAATTACAACATAAATTTATTAAAGATAACATCAATACAAGTTCTAATTTAGATTATGAAATTGATGATAGTAGTTCATTATTATCACAAATTTTATTAGAAGATGATATAATATTTCAAATATATGAAGTTTATCATTTAACTGATTTAGGATTAATTGTATCTGGTATTCAACTAGCTGGAGAAATTAAAGATAAAATGAAAGTTAAATTAGGACCATTATATACAAAAAATGGTCCTAAGTTTGTAGACGTTAATGTAACTTCTATTCATAGTTATGAAATTCCATGTAATATTTTACATACTGATCATTTAGGTACTATGGTTATTCAATTTAAAGATAATGAAGCTCAAAAAGAATTTACATCCAAAATGCCCAAAAGTATTTACTTATGTAATTATATTTTACCACTGTATGATCATATTAAATGTCAATTAACATTGACTAATCATGTTACTAATTTAAAAGTAGGACAACAAATACAAATTTTTACTAGAAATTTAATAATTGAATGTATTTTAATTGATATTGAAAATGGAAAAATAATTAAAAAGAATGAAACTAATATAGTTACATTAAGATTAGCTAAACAATGCTATTTAAGAACCTTAGATAAATTTATTTTTGATGATGGTATTATAAAGGGTTGGGGGGTAATTTATAAATTAACAATTAACTCAGCTTCTGGGACTGGGTAAACATTAATACCTACTTTATTTCTACCATCATGTTTAAAATATTTGAGTTTAGCTTTGTATCTTTTTTCTTGATCACTCATCATTAATTGAGTAATTTCATAATTACGGTGAAATTTTACGTAATTTTTTATTGCATCTTTAACAGAATTGGCATCCATAACGTAATACATAGGTTGGAAAAAGGTATATGTAAACATTTATATATAATATTTAGATATATTTTTATTCACCATATAGTTAATTAGTATCGATCAAAATCTTTAATACAATCTTAAATATAAAACAAGTCCTAATTCTGAATTACTGTTATTTATACTGTCTAAAGATTGATTCATCAATTTAAGTATGATCCCATTATTATGAATTTTATTTCTGATTTTAGAGTTTATATTCCTTATTTCATAAACACAATTTTCTACATTATTGAGACCTAAAAAATTTAATTCTTTTTCATTAGTTTGATTCTTAAATTCAGTTAAACCTGAAGGAATAATCATATAACCAGAATCTTTAACATTTTTAATTTCTTGTATTACTGTTACCGTATTAGGACATTTAGAACAATTTTTTAATAAGAATTTAGAATCTGTTATTAAAGGATAAGTCATCAATCCATACTCGTTTATTTCCCAACCCTCATTATTTTTTTCAATAAAAAAGGAACTAAAATCTCTTCTATTTAAAGCTTCGATTTCTATTTCTTTCCATCTAGTTTGTATATAATTAATATTTTTTCTCATGGACGATATATTATATTTAAAAGATCTTTTTTTATTATTTTTATTATTTTTGGGCATATTATAATATAAAACTAATGCAATTAAAATATAAATTAACATCGTAAAATTAGTGTATACTCTATTTTTTTTTTTTATATTATAATAAAAACGCTATCGGTTGATAAAAGATTACCTGAATAATTAATATTAAAGGAATATAATTAATGTATAGTTTAATCTTAGCAGGAATATTATATGGGTTATTAGGTAGTTTTGGAAAAATAGGAATACTATATGGTTCTCCTTCCGTATTTGTTTTAATTAGAAATTTATGGGCAACAATATTTAGCATAGGTTTGATCTTTAGCCAAAGATCACAAATAAAGGACTCTATTTTAAATTTTAAATTATTAAATTTCTATTCAATCTTAATTGGTTTATTTTCTGTTACCTCTTGGTACATAATGTTTAATTTATTTAAAAATGGTTTATCAGTGCGGATTGGTTTACCTATACTTTATGTTGTCGCAATCATAACAGCAGACATTTTTTCTATGATTTTTTTAAGACAGCTATTAACATTAAGAAAATTAATTGGATCTTTATTAGGTATGATAGCAATATATTTAATTTTAGGATGAGACATTTAGATTCGGATCATTATTTTCCCAATTTAATTTTTCGGAAAGAAATAAAAATTGTTCAAATTCTTCTACATATGCTTTTACTATATTTATGTCTTTACTATAAATTACATTATCTAATGATTTTGTAGCATTTTTAGTTAAATTATAAGATCCAGTCCAAACACCATATGGAATCATATCTTTATCTAGAAACACTAAAAATTTATGATGCATTAATGGTTTATTCTTTTTATCAGAAAATCCAAAACATCTTATAGCATCAAATTCATCATCCTCGCATAATTTTTTATTACATAATTGATGCATAGGTGAACTAGTATCAATATTCAAATCTTGAATATTATTAAATAAATTAGGTAAAGATTTATATCCTCGTCTTAATTCAATGTAAAATTTATTAAAACAAATATAATGACTGTAATCTCTTTTAAGGAATCTTTCTTTTTGTATAATTATTTTAACTCCTTTTTTTTTTTCTAATTCTTGTATTATAGCATTGTTAGTTAACCATGATATACATCCGATAACATAGCTAGCCTCTTTTATTTTGTTAATTAATATTTCCTCTAAGTTATCAAAATATACAGAAGTTATACCTTCTGAGTCTATATTGTGATTGACTTTGCGTAGATCGTTAAAATTCATCTATATTTAAAAAATTGAAAATTATTATTTCATTTTATCCCCCAAAAATTCAAAAAAAAATGAAATTAAAAACCTAATAAATATAAAATAATACAAATTTCATTAAATGGGAATTAAAAATCTCCATAAATTACTCAGGAAATGGGAAAATGTTATCCAAGAGAGAAACATTCAAGATTTTGCTGGTAAAAAAATTGCGATTGATATTAGTATTCTCGTCTATCAAATAGTCATTGCTATAAGAAATACTGGCACTGATTTGGTAAATACTAATGGTGATATTACCTCACATTTATTAGGAATATTCAACAAAACAATTTCTATGTTGGAAAAAGGCATATATCCAGTATATGTTTTTGATGGAAAACCTCCTAATATGAAAAACTCTATTCTTAAAAGTAGAAGAGAGCAAAGGAAAAAAGCAAAACTTAAAATGAAACAAGCGGATAATAAAGAAGATAAAATAAAATATTTTAAAAGAAGTGTAGTTGTTACTAAAAAACAACTAAATGAATGTAGTCAATTGATTCAATTGATGGGAATACCTGTAGTTAATGCTCCTCAAGAAGCAGATTCTCAATGTGCTCAATTAGCCAAAGATGGTCTTGTATATGGTGTATCTACTGAGGATATGGATATTCTAACTTTTGGATCACCTAGAATAATAAGGAATTTGTCATCAAAAAAAAAAGAGATAATTCAAATTGATCTAGAAAAAATCCTTAAAAAGTTAGAATTAAATTATTTACAATTTATTGACTTGTGTATATTATTAGGATGTGATTATTGTACTACAATACCAGGAATAGGAATGAAAAAAGCTTATCAGCTTATAAAACAATTTGGAAGTATTGAGACATTTATAGAAAGTTTAAATGAAACTGATATTAAAAAAGAATATGAAAATTTAAATAAATCATTAGTTCCAGAAAATTATAATTATAGAAATACTAGCAATTATTTTCAAAACCCTATTGTAAAAGACTCTAAACAAATTAATTTACAATGGACAGAACCTGATTATGATAAAATATTAGAATTCATGGTATCTCAATTTGGTTTTAATAAAAGCAAAATTCAAAAAGGAATTGCAAGATTAAGAAGAGCTTATAATTCTCTTAATAAAAACAATAAGCAAATTCCACATTATATTTGTTAATTTTTAAAAAATTAACTTGTTTTAAAAACTTCGCAGACTCAGTATATCATAGGATAAATATTAAGTTGATCTTCGAGACTGAAATATTTTCTAAATTCTTTTACAAAATCTAAAGATTCAAATTTTAAATAAGATAGTTTATTCAAATTACACTTATTTAAGAATATTATATCATGACAATTAATTTCTTTATTACTCTTATCGTTTAATATTTTATTAGATAATATATTAAGATCAAAAAAATGATTTTCCATAGTGTGCGATGTAATAAACCTACTTATTTTTTTCATTTGATCCTTATTCAATAAACCCTTAAATAAATAAAAATATTTTTCTAGATCTTTACTATTTTTTCTAATATGTTGAGCACTAAATGGTGTTATAAATATAAGTTGTTCTAACACTGTAAAATAATTCTTCATATTATCTATTTTTTTAAATCTAAAATCGACATCTTTTTCATTAATAAATTTATATAAATCAGCTATTGATGGTGAATAATCATATTTATATATCCATGTTAATTCTTTAGTTTCATCATTATAGTAATAATTTAATATCCATTGTATGCCTTCAAAATAATTATCAACTGCTTTTGCTGATTTTTCAATAAAACTATCTTTATTAAATTTTTCATGATAATGATCTAAAGTATTTAGTAATATATACTTTTTTTTTTCTATCTTATTTAAATTTTTCATTTTGTTTTGATGATATTTTGAAGAAGAATTTTTTGAATATTTTAATAATTTTTCATTTGATTTGTTATTAAATTTTGTAGTAATCTGAATAGGAAATTTTTTAAATTTAAGAGTATAATCAATCAAGTAATCAATCAATTCTTCTAAGGGTATAAAATATATAAAAAATTGTTTATATTTTAAAATTGCAGGTAATTTTAATTCTTTTAAAAATGAGTATAAACTAATTTTATCAATCCTAAACATTAAATTCTCTATAAAAAAACTATATTTATCATCATTTGAATCTGGAGTTAATATTTTTTTTATTAATTCATGTTTTTTAATTTTTTTAACATCTATTTCAAATTGATGAACATTTCTTATAAAACTCTTTTGAACGAAACTAGAATAATTATGATACTTTGCCATTTTTTTATTTATTATTTTAACTTTCTTTTCGATTGTTTTCATAAAATATAATAATCTTTTTAAGAAATTGGATACAATTTCATATTTTTGACCATTAAATTTTAATAAATAATTTTGAGACATCACTCCTAATGTCAAACTATAAATCTCAAGAATGATATCTATATCTTTTCTTACATCAAATGTATCTATTTTTGGTAAAAAATCATCTCCAAAAATAGTAAATATAAATACTAAATCTTGAAGAATATTCTTGATATTTATATCTCTTTTAAAAGTTTTTAGGTTTTGCTTAATTTTTTCATAAATAGTCTTGCTTAAAAGATTAATATTAATTAAATTGTAGAAATCATAAATATCAGATTTTTGTTGATTATGTCGATAGATATTAATATTTAATTCCATTGGTAATAATAAAGCAAGTAAAATCATATCAGCATCTGGACTGAAAATTAATATTTTATCATCATTATTGAAATTAGTTTTTTGAATTTTATCAACTATTTTTTTTTCTCCTTCATTAAACTCGTAAATATCACTTACAACTATCTTGGTTGATTGAGAACATATTTTTTTTATTCGGAGTTTAAATTCTGGTGATTTTAATTCTTGAGATAAACTATGCATAAATTGTGTTCCCGGAGAAATATTATTTTTACTCCAAGAAATATTATCTTTATCTCCTATTGAATCTAACATTATTGAAATTAATTCACCCATATATCTTCTATGTTGTTGTTCTATCATTTTCGCCATAGAAGGGACACCATCTAAAGCTAATAAAATATATTTTACTTGCAAAGGCAGTAAATTTTTTGAAAGAAAATTTAAAATATATTCAAGGACACTATCGATTATACGTTTATTTAAATTTTGTGTATTTCCTTTATTTATTACTTTTTTACTTATAATATGGACTATAGAATTAAAATCAAAATAAATATGAGTTGCTGGAATCCTTTTATAGGGATAATTCATATCAAAAACGATATCATAATTTTTATAAATACTAGCAAAGAATCTTTCGATTCCCATATATAATAATTAAATAAATTAATATTTATTATCTAAATAATACCAAAAAAACCAGTTTCTAATATTTTCATATTATCTAGATCGTATATTATAGTTATTTCATAATTTAATTTTAAAAGTTTCTTTTTATTTAATTTAACATAGTAAATTAATTTTTTAGGATAATCCCCCTCATATAAAAAATCTATAAAATCCTGTAATGAAATTCCAATATATTGTATTAAAAAAACTAATTTTTTTTTGTATAATTTTTTATGTATGCATATTTCTGAGCATTTATATTTTTTTAAAAGCTTTAGTGGAATTTTATCTATTTGATTATCTGTGTATTTAATTTTTTTGAGATAAATTTGGAAATTAAGAATTGTATCTTGATAATCAGAATAAAAGAAAAAACTTTTATGAGAATTTATTATTGTATCTCCTTTTGATGAAACTAATTTAGTTTCGCCAAAAACTGGACTAGTTTTATTTTCAGATGTATAAATAATCATGTCTTTAATTTCTTCTATATTTACCTTATCTTCTTGATTATAAGAATTAATTGAGACTCTAATAATATTTTTTATGTTTTTTAAATAAGGTTTAAACTTTTTTGGTACAATTGATAAATCTTTTGGTAATTGATCATTTTTTGAATTCCATATATAATCGTTATATTCAAAACAAATCTTTTTTTTATCCCAATTACATCCCCAAACCAGTGGATAACTTATATTATTTCTGATTTCATAAATAAATTGTTTGCAATTATACCATATATCTAAACAATCGAAAATTTTATACAAAAAAAATGGGCTAGAAAATGATTTTTTCAAGTCCTTTTCAAATTTATATTTATTATATCTAAATAAAGAGGCTTCATTTTGTTTTATGAAACTAGGTTGACAATCATAAGGATATAAAAATGGAGTATCCTTTTTTGAAAAGAGAATAATATCTTTTCGGCCTTTTACTAAACATAGTAAACCATTAAAATTATCATAATGTAATCCTGTATTTTTTGCAGATTCGGATATTAATATATTAGAATATACTTTAGAAATGGCATATTGTTTTACAAATTTTGGTATATTATATAAATTATTTAATTGATCTTCATTATTAAAATTATAGCTCATGTTTTTATTTAATTTCCAATCTTTAGATTGATTATAGATTTTAGCCGGATTTTCTATATCTCTAACGCTTTTTTCATACCAAAAATTAACAGCTAAACTTGGCTCGGTAGTTTTAATCCAGTACCACCAATTTTTAGGAATAAATAAGCTTTCACCGGGATATATGGTTACATATATTGGTTTGGCAAATACCATTTTAGGAAATACTAAATAATTTAATTGATTAATTTCACTATAATGATCACAATAACTTTCATCGGTAGCATGATACTTAAAATTAATATTTTTATTGAATGAATAATAATGGTCCTGAATAATTATTAAAACAACTATAGTTAAAATTATATAAATTAAATTTTGTTTTAAAAGCATTTATATTTAATTGATATAAAAAATTTTCTACAAATATAGTATATTATATAATAAATGTCATATAGTAAATATATTGAAGATATTAGACTTTTAACTACTAGATTGACTCAATCAAAGGATAGTAGTGTGCCAAACTATGCCAGAAGAGCAGAAAAATTACAAAGATTTAAAAAAATTACCGATTATACAGATTCTAACAGAGACTTTAAGGATATTATGACAAAATTCGTGGTTGTCGAATTTTATAAAACAGATCAAGAAAATGCTAATTTTATTCAACTCGTTACCGATATTTTTGATAATATGATCAATGCGTATTGTTTAAATAAAAATATTGATACGGGAGATATATTATTTTTATACAAAGGAGGTAATGTATTACGTGTATTAGCCTTAGAAGCTATGAATTCACAACCTGGTGAAATGAAAGACAAACTCATGGCTGCCTACGAACAATATTTTAAAAAATCCGATGCAGATTTTACAATATATATTAATCCTAATATGGACGAGGCCATCTTTCGAGAAATATATGATGACTTATCTGTAATGACTTATATTTGTTTAAATTATATAAGAGCTATATTCTATCAAAATTTGCCTGGTCATTTTTCTTACGCAAGATTAAGTACCCAAATTAAGAAAGAAATATTGACATCTTATTTAAAAAAATTAAATGAATCTCCTAGTTTAAAAGATCCCAGTAATGAATTTAATGGAGGAAAATTTATTTCATTAAAATTGGGAAATGAAGAAGTAGGAAAAGAAGTTCCAGTAACTTTAAATCCCGCCCCAGGTACGCCAGCTTCTAGAATTGAAGAATCAGCCGATGAAAAGAAAATCAATTTCGGGAGTGAAAAAAATGGAGGTAGACAAGATCATTTAATTGTAGATGATGCTGCAACCGGTGAATTAGTTTATTTTACTTCTCCTATTATAAATTTTTTTGAGAAATACAATATGTTACAAACAGAGGAAGGGAAAAGAATGCTTAAATTTATTTTAGGTCCTTTAGGTAGAACAAATTCTTCTTCAATTTATGTTAGTTATAATAGTACCTTAGATTTTGCAAAAAGTAAATTTAATTTGATGAGAGCAAAAGTAAATTTTGCTTCTGAATTTCAAACTGCAAATGGACAAGTTATTAAAAAAAATTTAAATGGGGAACTAATTGATGTTAGTATAATAGATCTTAAAACTTTAAAACTACCAGGTATGTCTGTTCATGAGGATTTAAGTAGAGTAAGACAATATACCGATAGTTCATTGGGGATTAAAATGCAATTTAAAAGTTATTCATTAAAATTTTTCATCCACGATTTAGTTTTTATTATTTTTGAAAATGCTGAATATCCATGGGATGATAGAAAATACGCTAAGAGATTAGCAAGATTGTTCTTTTTATATTTAATTGATATGATGGACAGAAGATATGGTTTAGATATTGTAAATAGAATAACTTTTGTTAGAGTATTAAAATCATCCTTTAATAGCTTGAAAGAAAAAATAGACGAATTATTAAAAAATTCCAATATTTTTGATAAAGGAGAAATGCAAGCTGTCTTTAATAACATCAAGTCAAGTACGGTTCAATATGATTATTTATTAAAAGATATTATCAATCATGTAATGATGCCATTACAAAAAATTTCAAATTTCACTGGAGATCCAGTTTTTATTCAAAATTGCAATAACTTTTTAGAGGACGTTCTTCATAATTTAAATGTAATGGATATATTTTTAGCAGGACTACAAAATTTCATTCAATCAGATGGATTAATGAATCAAAGTGATTTATATTCATTCCAACAATTAGGAGGAATGGATAAAATTTATTATCAAAAATATTTGAAATACAGACAAAAATACATGAATTTAAAAAATCAAATGAAATAATTATCCTACTCTTTTTTTAGCCAATAATTTTTTTTTATTTGGTTTTAAATTATATGGATCAAATACTTGAGTTTTTAAAACTAAAAGGAGAAAGCCCATGACAAATAATGATAACATAAATTTAACTAAGAAAAAAATATCATTTTTTAAAATTTGACCACCCTTTCTTTGAAAATCTAAATTATCCCCTTTAAAAGATAAAAATGCTCCATATTTTAAGGAGCCGTATACTAATACGATTACTAAAAATGAATTTACAGTTTGAGATAGATCTATTGTTAGCTGATTAAAAGTAAATTTAGGATCACCAAACATATCATTTATAACCGGGAAAAAAAATTCATTTGTTATACTACCAACAAATTTTCCAATCATAGTCGCAACAAGACCAGTTAATATTAACGTTTTTAAATCCCCACTAACCTGAAAAGAAGTAAATGTAGTGTTATTATTCATTATATATCTAGATAATAAAAAAATATATAAAAAAAATATATTTTTTCTTTATCCTCCATTCATTATAATTTTTTACATGATTAAATTAATGAACTATATATTCAGCCAAAGTTTGAGAAATAAATCTCATTTGTTAAAACTATTTTTTTTGTTAATTCTAATCAATTTAGTTTATAGTATTTTTTCTTTTTTATTTTTTTTCATTATCAAATCTGTTTTTCCAATTATTTATGTTGGTGGAATGTTAACAGCAATGAATAATTATACAAAAGATAAACCTCTAACAAGACTAATAAATAAAATAAAAAATAATGATGATCCTATCAAAGAAAAAAAAGAAATTTTACCAACCACAATTACTAGAGTTAATGATATTTTTTCTGCTATTCCGGAAATAAAATTAGCTTAATAATAATTTAAAGATTTTAATACTTAGTATTATTAATGGATAATATTAATCTTGACTCTTTTAACAACTTAAAACAAATCTTTTCTAACATGGAAGAAGAATTAATTTGGGAGGTTTATGCAGAATTTGATTTTAAATATGAAATTACAATAAATAAATTATTAGAAATTAATAATATAATAACTGAATCCGAGTCTGTTCCCAATAATTCACCCAAAATTTCGCCTGTAATAACTACTAATAAAAAACCAAAAAAAACATTTAGCTTTAATGATCTAAAAAAAAAGCTTATGAGTAAAAGAAATGAAAAAAAATATCAATTAATCGATAACAAAGAAGAAGAAGAAGAAATGACTTTATTATCAAATGATTACAATGAATTAAATTAAATATTTTAAGTTAGGGATAAATCTATTTGATAATAAAGAAGAAATGACTTTATTATTATCAAATGATTACAATGAATTAAATTAAATATTTTAAGTTAGGGATAAATCTATTTGATAATAAAGAATTAAATTAAATATTTTAAGTTAGGGATAAATCTATTTGAAGTGGGGCATGATCACTACCTTGCTGTTCAGATATAATTTTAACATCTTTTACCTTGTGTTTAATCTTATCACTTACTAAGAAATAATCTAATCTCCAACCTTTATTTTTTTTCCGACTGCTATATCTAAAAGACCAATATGTATACTGATCCTTTTCATCTGGATATAAATATCTAAAAGAATCTGTTAAACTGGCATCCACTAATAGTTTAGTAAAATTTTCTCTCTCAATTTTAGTAAAACCTGCTTCTCTTCTATTACCTATTGGATCATGAATATCTATTTCTCTATGGGCGACGTTTAGATCTCCACATACAATCACTGGTTTTAATTTCCCTATCTTTTTAATATAATTTAAGAAATCAACATCCCATTCTTGGGTTCTATATTTTAAACGTTGAAGGATATCTCCAGAATTTGGTGCATAAACATGTATTAAAAAATAATTTTCAAATTCTACAGAGATTATCCTACCTTCATTATCATGTTTGGGTACACCCATACCCTGAGTAATACTAGTTGGTTTTGTCTTACACCATATTGTTGTTCCACTGTATCCTTTTTTGGTTATACAAGGACTCCAATATCTAAACTTATAATTATTTACATTTTTTTCTAATTTTTTTTGAATGTTATTTATTGGACAGGTTAATTTAATTTCAGACATACAGAAAATATCAGGATTATGAGTTTCCAAAAAACTATTTAAATTATGAGCCTTTATTAACGATTTTAAGCCATTTACATTCCAACAAATTATTTTCATAATAATATTAACTTAGATAAAAGATATATAAATATTAGTTATTTAATTCATTTAATGTTAAAAATAATATTTGGTTTTTTATGTTTTTTTTTAAATAATAATCAGGTTTTTGGCAATCATATGTACCCAATTGTACCGGATTGCGTTGTAAATTATACATCATTTTTGGGAAAATACGCAGATACTACTTATATAGACTTAGTAGAAAATTATACTGATATTAGTGGCTATAGATGTGGTCATTATTGTAATATGCATGAAAATTGCACATCCTTTAATTTTTTCCCTTCAAGTTTTCTTTATTGGAATTCAGAATCAAAATGTCAACTAATTAAAAGTACTTTTAATTCATCTCTACTTGAAAAAGATAATAATGTGGGATTCTATTTGAAGAGTATAAATGATTGTTCCGAGTATAGAACAATACAAATTTATAGATATTTAATAATAGGAATATTTGGATTAATTGGCTTAGTTTTTTTTAGTTGGTGTTTATGTTTATGTGGGAGAAGAAAAAAAAGAAATGAATATTATAGATTAAATTAAAAGAAATGAATATAAAATTTGATTTTTTTAAAGATAATATATCTTTAATTAATACAATAAGCAAATGTATTATGCTGTTCAAAAGGGGAAAAAAACAGGAATTTACAATAGTTGGGACGACTGTAAAAAGCAGGTAATTGGATATTCCGGAGCAGTATTTAAGAAATTTCAAACATTAAATGACGCAAATCAATTTCTTAAAACAGGTTATAAAACTGATAAAATTAAGAATAAAAAAATTAAAAAAGAAAATAATATAAAATCAACACTTGGTGATAATATAAAATCAACACTCGGTGATAATCTAGAATCTTATAATTTATATACCGATGGTTCCTTAATTAGAAAAAAAGGTGATATATATGCTGGTTATGGTGTATATATTCCAAAGTTAGAGATTAAAAGATCATTTAAATTAGAATCTCAAAAAACTAATAATAGAGCTGAATTATTGGCAATTTTTAATGCCATAGAAGTATTTAAAAAAAATAAACAGGTACTTTTAAACATATATACAGATTCGAAATATTCTATTTTAATTTTTACAAAAACTGGAGAAAAATACGAAAAGAATAATTATAAAGATTCTAAAAACAATGATGTTAAGAATAAGGATTTGGTTAAATATGCTAATAAATTAAAAAAAAAATACAACCTTAATTTTATTCATATAAGATCGCATACTGGATTAGAGGATGTTCATTCAAAAGGAAATGAAATTGCTGATGAACTAGCAGTTAAAGGAGCCTTAAGCTAAATTCTTTTTTTTATTATAATTAAATTAATAAATAATTAAGTCTTCGCCAATCCACATTGTATCTAATATTGGACGACACAATAAAGAATCTAAGTAAGGAAATCTATTTAAATAAGGAGGTAAGGCAATGTTAAAGGAATTAATAAAAAAATTATTACAGAATTCAAATGATAAATTTGTTAATGATGATTTAAAATTATTTGTTTCAAAATATTCAGTTATCTGAAGCAAATTATTTAATATTTCTGATGAGGTTAGTTCTGTTTCACATATTTTGATACTATTTCTTAATCTTAAATGTTTAATAGAACCTGGTTTAATACTGTAAAGACCATTATCATTACAATAACTATACCCTCTTTCATTAAAATTAATACCTAAATGATAAGATCCGGTGTCTAAATGAATTAATATATTATTTGAGGAAAAACGATCATAAATGTTTAATGAAATAGGTATCGAATTATTAATAATAAGATCCATTATTAATGTAAATACATAAATATTGAAAAGTTGAAAAGTTGAAAAAAAATACAATTGAACCCTAGACCGTTGAATTGATAGATTAAAAAAATGAATACAAAAAATAACGTTTTAGTAATACTAGTACTTACTGCCCTATTCTGGCAGGTAAATAGCCACAGGTTTGAAGAATTTCAAGATTTTGTTAAAAAGTTTGATAAGATCTATGATGAGTCTGAATTCATGAATAGATTGAATATCTTTTCCCAAAATTTTGATCTAATCCATAAACATAATCATGCTTCTAACTCTACATCATTTCAACTCGGAATTGGTCCTTTTGCGGATTTAACTACGGATGAATTTCAAACTATGCATTTAAGTAGTCTTTATCAACCAAATACTCAAACTAAAAGTTGTAATGGTAAAATTAATGAGCTACCAACCGTACCCACCAGTATGGATTGGAGAGATATGAATGCTGTTACTCCTGTTAAAAATCAAGGTAATTGTGGATCATGCTGGGCATTTTCAACAACTGGTGCCATTGAAGGATGGGGTGCGATTAATACCGGGAAATTGATATCGTTGTCGGAACAAGAATTAGTAGATTGTTCGCAAGATTATGGCAATAAGGGATGTTTTGGAGGTCTCATGCCTGAAGCATTTGAATTTGTAATTGACAAAAATGGATTATGTAATGAAGATTCTTATCCATATTCTGCAAGTCAAGATTCTTGTTTAAAGTGTGATCCAGTTAATTCCAGTAAAATTACCGATTGTACTTTGGTGCCAGAAGGAAGTCAAACTTTGTTGATTCAAGCTTTATCTCAACAACCTGTATCTGTAGCTATTCAAGCAAATACTTTCCAGTTTCAACATTATAAGAGTGGAGTATTTGATGTAGATTCCTGCTATAAGGGCTCTCTAGATCATGGTGTTTTATTGGTAGGATATGATTCTGAATCATTGATTGTTAAAAATTCATGGGGAACATCTTGGGGAGATAATGGATATATTAAATTAGCAAGAACTGATGACAATATTGGAATGTGTGGAGTATATTTGTCAGCTTCATTTCCTAATTAAATAAAGCAGATCCTTTCAATATTATTCTTATTTGAAAAACAAAATTTCTTTTTTTTATAATTAGATTTTTTATTACAAATTTTACAATTCTTTCCATTTATAAAACACTCTTGAGGAATTTTATAATCTTTGTTTGTTTTTTTTGGTAGCGAAGCTAAATAATTAATATAATATCTTTTTTTATATTCCATAATTAAATATAAAAAAGATATTTTTGTTGATTGTTAGTATTAAAGAATTTATTCTATATTGATTGTATTAAAGAATTTATTCTATATTGATTGTATTAAAGAATTTATTCTATATTGATTGTATCCAATAATTTCTTAAAATTTCTTCTATTTTAACTCTTTGTTTATAATCAATAGTTAACATACAATTTAATAAATTTAAAAGTTCATAAGACATATTTTCATTTATACATTCTAAAAAATTCATTTTATATGTTTTTTGATTTCTCATAATTTCTTCTCTATCATTTCCAAAAGGAAAATTTTCAAATAATATTATAAATAAAGATACACCGGCACCCCAAATGTCATTACTAAAATTTGTTATACCATTATTTAAAAGTTCAGGTGATAAGTATGCTTCTGTTCCTGTTAATTTATTAGTTTTAGAACAACCAATAATTGCTAGATCAAAATCAATTAGACAAACATGATGGTTTTTTTCATTAATTAAAATATTCTCTAATTTAATATCTCGATGGATTATATCATTATTTTTTAAGTATTGTAATGCTAAAAAGAGTTGATAAAAAGATTTTTTAATAATAGATTCGTTTTTTATATTATTATTTTCAATAAAATATGCATACATATCTATACTTTTCGTGTAAGGAAATACATTTATAAAATATTTTTCATCATCTAAAGTATCAACAATTTTAATAATGTACTTACAATTTAATATTTTTAATATTTCTCTTTCAGTAGTTAATCTATGAAATTGTTTTCTGTTTCTAGTTTTTCTTTTCATAACAAAATATTTATTTGCTTTTTCAGCTAATAGAATCTCACCATTTTTAATTGTTTGAATAGTTCTAATAATTTCATATTTTTTTTCTATTTTTCCAAAGCATATTCCCATTATATATTATTACAAAAAAAAAAAAGTATTAAGACACGATATTAAAATTTAAGATAAAAATAACAAACAAAAAAAAGTAATAATGATGGAACACATGTATAAAATAACATCTTAGAGTTAAAGTATTTTAAAATACTTTTGTTTTCATTTCTACTTAAAAGTAACAATAAACTGGATAAAAAATTTTTTTTAACAGGATCATTTGAACCAACTTTATAATGATCTTCAGATGTTAATTTAACATTCAAAGGAACTTCATCAACATAAGAATTACTAATATCGATAGGCTTGGAACAAGACATCATTGGTATTTGTTTTTTATTATTAATTATCATGCCTACTATTATTATAAGATCGCCTAAAGGTACTTTATCTAATTCTACTTTTCTCAATACCTGTGTACACAATGTATATGTAAAATGTCCCTGTGTGTGACCTCCTAGTGATTTTTCATATACGTATTGATAATCTCTTCCGGCAGAAATACAGATTACAGTTGGTCCCATATTTTCTTGCTTATAAGCCACCGGTAAATATTCATAGAATTTAGTTCTATTAATAAGATAGCTAATATCTCTTGAAACCACTTCATCCTCTTTATAATATCTGCTTTTTTTTAAGATATTTACATATGTTAAATCCATAATTGTTCCTGAATGACATGCATCAAATATACATAATATTTTAGTTTTAGAGTCAAATTCTGATATTTTGGTTCTAAGCTCATCATCTAAAATTTTACTTGTTCTATTTCCTTCATTTGTTACTAACGCACTATCGGTACTACTACCTTTGTTGTAATAATCAAATTTCTTATTATTTTTTTCATATGTTATTGCTTCATCTCCCTCATAATCAGTTACTTGAATTCCATGTCCAGCATAATAAAATACTAAAAAATCCAGTTTTTCAGATTTTGCTTGATCAAGGGATGAAAGTATATGTTGTCTACTACCTTGTTTTATTTTATCATCTCTAATTGATAATATTTCATCAGCTTTAAAATCATAAATATCCCCAAATACTTTTTCTATCATATTAGCATCATTAAAACAACCATCTAATGCATTTTTGGTTCCTTTATATTCTAGACCTATAGTAATTAATTTTTTTTTTAATGTCATATATTCTAAAAATAAAAATTATAATTTTTATTTTTAGGATGTAATTTGCCACTCATAAAAATAATTTAAAATATTTTATCAAATTCTGCTTTTAAACATTGATCAATATTGAATACAAAATTATAAATTTTATAAAAATGCAATAGTAGAATATCATTATATTCAATTATATTATTAAAATCCTGGATATTATAATCAGTCTTTTTAATTGAGTCAGATACTTGATTTGAATATTTTTCAATATTAGGAATAACTGATTTTTTGTAAAATTCTTTTAAACTAATTCCTTCTATTTTACTAATAAAATTATCATTATGAATTGTATCTTCTTTATGTTGATAATCCAATATTAAAGCTAACCACGTTACTCTATAGTTCCAAAATTCAGCCATAATAATAATTTGAATTACATAAGGTCTAAGTTCATATAAATATGAGGGCAATATATATCTACTAATATTGTACATATTGATCACCCTTTTAGATCTTCTAACATTCATATTATTTCCTAAATAGTAAGATAAATCACAAAAAACTTTTGTTTCTTTTTCAGAATATCCTTTAAATAATTTATTTATTATATTTTCTTTTTCGTTATCAAAATAATTATTAATTTTATTTTTAATTTCAATAATTCTTAAATTAAAATCTTCTATTTCCTTCTTTTCTAATTGTATTTCTAGTTTATCTAATGAATAATACAATTCTTCTAAATTATCATAAGAACTAATATTTTCATTTATAGTTTCTTCTATTTTTTTAATATATTCGTCGGTTACTCTTATTATATTTTCCTTAGAAGTAGAATTATCTCTATAATTCACATTAGCTTCAATATCATCATAATTTGTAGTATCTATTACAATTTTTAATAATTCTTGATCCTTCTTTTTATTTCCAATAAATGAATTTATATCTTTAATTTTAGTTTCAATTGTTATAACAGACTTGAATGATTTATTATTTTTTATATAATGATTGTAAAATAATTCTAATATGTTTTCATTATCAAATTGTTTATAAAGTATTGGTTCCTTTTCTTTTAAATATTCTCTTATATTATCTTCACAATTTTGTTTTAAAATTTTAATTTCTTCATTTCTAGCTACATTTTTTAAAATATTGAATCTAGTGATTGTATTAACATTTGGTATTGAAAATGATAAAGCTAATATTTTATTTAAATATTCATAACCATTAATATCTGTAAAATTGTTATACTTTACCTTATAATAAGATTCTACAGCCTTTATTAATATACTGGAATCTGCCGAAAGAAATACTATAAATGGTGTAGTCGAATCAGATAAAAGTAATTGAATAGCCTCTAATACATCTACAATTTTATCAGGTGCACATTTATCTAAATCATCAATAAATAATATAACTCTAGTTTTGGATTCTAATAATAATGGCATTATTATTTCCCTTATTTCATTTTTAACATCATTCATAAAACCAAGTTTTGAAGAAAAATTTGGAGATTTTGTAGCATTTTGTATTTCGTTAGCAAATGATGATATGAAAAATTTTGATATTGAAAATATATTTTTAAAAAAACCAATTGACATAATACCAGATATTATTGTAAAAAAATAAGTCCATATATCTTGTACATCTGAATTTAAATATAACACTATAGCAACTATAATACTTGTCAAAAATAACAATATTAAACCTATGCATTTTATTTTTTCATAAGTATTTGGAAACATTTTTTTTTCAATTCGAAACCATCTGGTATAATACACACCATAATATTCTTCGATTTGATTATATAATGCCGTTACTAATCCCGCCCATAAAACATCACTGCCTGAATAAATCCAAGCATTGAAATCAATACTTATATAATTATATTCATTATCTAAATCTGAATTTTTTAAAATATTATTTTTTTTTCCATATTTTTTTCTATAATCTTCTTCTACTTTATCTTCTATCAAATTTAATAAATGAGATTTACCAACTCCTCTTGATGCAAAAATTCCAATAATTAAAGGTAATGAAAGTTTAGGATTATTTATAATTTTTGAAAAGGCTTCTGCATATTTGGAGTATTGGAATTCATCATTTGTTGATAAATTTTCATTTATCACATTTATTAAATCATCTTCCATATCCTTCTTTTCTATTAATAATCTGTAATTTTTTTTAAAACTCTCCATATATGGAAATTGATTTGGATGACTTCTACCTTCTCCGGTTATATATAATGATTTTAATGAATTACAAATTATTAGAATTTCTAAATTAATATCTCCAACTTTTTTTCCATCTTTTAATATATTTTTATTAATTTTGTTAATATATAATCCTGGAGCTAACTCAGGAAATTTCATAGGATCAAATATTTGTAGTTTTTCTACATTATCTAAATCGGAATATTTTATCTGATGATTTAAATTTCTCAATTTAATATTAGTCGTATAAAATTTAATAATTTCCTCAATATTTATATTTAAATCACCTAAAATTACATTATCTTCGATTATATTTTCATCAGACATGACAATTTTAATATCATTATCTAAAAATTCTTCTTCAAGGTCAGATATCAGAAATTTCCAATTATAAGGTAAACCATTAGTATATTTCCAATAAACAGCGGACTCGTGACTAATATTTTTGTATGTTAAATTGAATTTAATATCAGATAAATCATCAGTTATAAAATAATAATTTAAATTCTTAATAATTAGTCTGATTTCGATACCCTTATCATTCATAGTAATAACCTAAAATACAATTTTTAACTTTAAGTATGGGTTTAAAGTATTTATTTTTTTTTTTTTAAATATTAATTCTACATAATGGACATTTTCTAGGTGTGGATATTTTTATATAACAGTTTTTACATAAGTTATGATTACATTTTATAAACTTTTTTTTATTGTAGTTTTTAGAATAACAAACACAACATTCAAATTTATACAAAGGATTATTATTGAAATGTTTTTTTTTAATCTTATAAGGGTTGTTTTTTAAATTTACTTTTTTATTTCTTACAGCATTAGTACCTACATATCTATTTGTTACGTATGGATTTAATTGTCTGGAAGAAGTAGTGCTTTGTTGAGTATTATTATTTAGATTCGTTATAATTCTATTTTCTCTATTTATATTATTTCTTCTATTTTCTCTATTTATATTATTTCTTCTATTTCTATTTATAATACGTGTCATACGAACAGTTTGAAGTCTATGATTAGAATTATGTGGATAACGTCTAACTCTTATTGATTGGTTTTGAGAACTAGAAATTTCGGATTCTGTGTTTTCAATTCTACTAGAAAAGCAAAACCTACTGCCGATTTTACCCATTAATTATACTAATATTTTATATGGAGTAGACTACGCGTTTCAATAAAAACAATTGAAAAATGAACAGTTAAGTCCAAAAAAATTAAATATATAATACATTAAATGAAGAAAAATGATTTTAATCATCAGGATTGGGAGCCAGTGGTATTAAGAAAAAGCAAGCAACAACTTAAAAAAGAAAATCCTCAAAAGTATCAACAAAAGGTAGTTAGTAATAAGAAGTGTAATAATAACCAATTAGAAACCAAAAAAATAAAAGAAGAAGATGATTTTGTTAAAATAGAAAAAAAAATATCTCATGAATTAAAAATTGCTATTCAGCAAGCTAGAACAGCAAAAGGATTAAATCAAAAAGATTTTGCCGCAAAATTAGGTGTTCAGCCCTCAATAGTTAAAGATTATGAAGCAGGTAAAGTTGTACCAAATGGTGCCTTATTAGCAAAGATGAGTAGAATATTAGGAGTAAAATTAAAGAAATAAATTAATTTATCCAAGGAAAAACATTATCAATAGAATGTGTCTTCATTTCACTTTCGAAAAAAGAAACAATTTCATCATCACTATATCTAGTGCTAAAATGGATTAATATAAATTGATTTTCTGGGTGACTCTTAACTATTGGGAGAAGATCTCCCCAATAAATATGTCCATTCTTATATGCACTTTCCTTTTGATCTTCAAAAAGTATAGTACATTCGACCATGATATGAGTGTAGTCAAAAATCTTTGAATTATTAAATACATCTATTGAAGTATCACACAAATAAGTAATGTTGGATACCTTTTCTGGATAACAAATATCAATTCCCTCCTTCTTAAGAGCCGCAAGTTCTCTACCTTCCTTGCCCATAAATTCTTCCTTTAACTTATTCCTTATTTCTGAAATTCCGTATCCTACAGTATCTACTGTATGATAACATTGAAATACTTCTACTTCAAAATTCTTCTTGCCTTCCGTAAAATGGAAGGTATCTCCTGGCTTTACCTGATGAACAGTGAAAGGAGGAGACTTCTTCTTACCATTATTCATTAAAGTAAAACTAGAATGAATAAAATTTATTATTATCTTTGGATCCACAGGAGTATAAATATTAGTAGGATTCTTCCAATCACCTGCTAGAATAGTAGGTAATTCAAAAGAATGATCACAATGACAATGGGTTATCAAAATATGATTAGGAGTTTGGTGAGTTCTGACACCCGCATCAAACATGAGCGAAATGGAAGGAATTAGAAATCCCGACCTTTCACCTCCCCTAGAGTGACCCTTCAATGTGAAACCTGTTCTTTCTAACTCCTTATGAAAGTTCCAAATCGCAAACAAGTTAGAATGTGCCATTTTATATTGTTTTTATACATATAGGGAATATTTGGTTATAAATATTTCAATTTTTTGGCAGAAAAAATATATTTATATTTAAATAGTATAATTTTATCTTCCATACTCAATTATTAAATATTATATTAATTAGAATGGTTAGTAATAATAACAGTGTATTTTCAATATTTCAGTCCTATATCTTGTTAACTACTAGTACAATATATATTGTATTATCGTTATTATCCTATAAATTGAAACTAATAAAAGAGGACTCATTTTTTAAAAAATTAAGAGGTGTTATGGAATGGAGTGGACCTGTATATATTAAATATGGCCAAATGATGGCATCTAGAGCTAACTTCCAAAATAAGAATACAGTTTTTAAAAAGATACTTTTACAGTTTAGTTATTTAGAGGACGGTGTTCGTCTATCTAATAGAGTACAAAATAAGGAATTAGACCAATTAAATAATATACAAGAAATAAACAATTTCACTGATAATATTTTAGGGAGTGGTTCTATTGCTTCTGTATATTCTATAGAATATAAAAATAAACCAGCAGTGGTTAAACTAGTTCATCCAGAAATTTTATCTAAAATAAAATTAGGTACAGTTTTACTAAAATCTCAACTTAAATTTTTTAGTTTATTTAATAAACAATTAAAGAAAACAAGTAAATTTATTGATTTTAAAGGGATGAAAAATAGTGTAGTTAAACAATGTTGTATGAAAAATGAAACAAAATCTATAATTAGAATGAGAAATATATTTGAAAATGATAATGTAGTAAAAATTCCAAAAGTTTATAAAGCTGAACATAACTATTTAATTTTATCTAAAGAAAATGGATTTAAATTTTATGATTTTATAGAGAAATATGATGATTATGATTACGAGGCGGTTGCCTCCTTATATTATAGCATTGTTAAGATGTTAGAAGCTCGATTTTTTCATATTGATTTGCATTTGGGGAATTTTTTATTTAAATTAGTAAATGATGAGGTTAAATTAATATTATTAGATTTCGGGATTGTTAAAGAAATAAATAGAGATCAAGCAAAAGTCTTGCATAAAATTATAAATTTTAAAATTAATAAAGAACTAAGAGAAGAAGAATCGATTAAATTTTTCTGGATGATATCTAATGATAAAATTGAATTAGAAGAATTTAATAGAAACGTTAAAGAATATAAAAAAACAAGCAAATTAAATTTTCAAAATGTATTAGATTTTTTTAATAATAATAATATTGTAATTTCTTACGAAAACACCTTATTAGTAAATTCTATTTCATTTGTATTGGAATTAGTCGATTCAAGCTTTGATAATACGGATGGATTTAAATCATACTTAGCTGGTTACTTAATAGAAAAATTTTAATATTCTTTACTCTGTTTCGCATTTAAATTGTCCTAATATTATTTACCCCATTACACAAAATATATGATACTTACAAACAATCCAGGAAAAGACTTAATGATTATTATATAATAGATATATCTAGCCGATTATTTGTTTTAGTAGGGCGTTTTAACTGCGAAACGGATTAAAATAATTATAAACTAAGTAAATACAAAAGTAAAAAATCTAATTACATTTCAATATGATAAAGCCTTAGTTATAATTAATAAAAATTGATAAAAAATTAACAAATATTTAATAATCATTGAAATATGATTAATAAATATGGCTAAAAATACAGGACAGAATCATAGAAAAGGTGCAGTTAAAGATAGAACACAAGTGCAAAATCCAAAAACTGAACTTTATATGAAAAGAGATTCTAACACTGGTAGATTTATCTCTGGCAAGACTACACCATATAAAGGAGTTACTAAAGAGTCAACAAATGGAAAAAATGTAACTCACAAAAAATAATTTTTTTTATTATTAGTACGTAATATACACCATAATCTTTATATATAAATATTAATTTATGTATGAAAATTAAAATATTTAAACACAAAATCCCGTTTAAAATCTATAATATAGTCTATAATATGGATGAAAACTTAAATATTTCATCGGTTGTTGCCCTAGAAACTAAACTAGGAGAACAATCTATTATTTTACCTGAAAATGAAATTCAGGAAAACAAAGCCGCTTTAATGATTTTAGAATCATTCGCTGTTACTGAAACAGATAAAATTACAGAATCTATGTTAAAAAGTTTAACAGATGTAGATACAACTAATTTTAAAAATATGGATTGCAAATGGATCCAAATTATTCAAAATTTATTGGATATATTTTTAGTCAAAAAACAAAAAAGTATATATAATTATATTTCACCAGCAGTTTTAAAATGTATGCCAGAAATTAATGAATGGTATTATTCAGAATTAATTGATATTCTTAAAAATAAAACAAAAAAATCTACTAAGGATTTAATAAAATATAATAGTCTGTTATGTATAAAATATATTGCAGAAAATTATCCATTGCAAATTAAACTCAATATGTTAAAATTAATACCCTTCTTAACTGATTTATTATATGATCTTAAAAATAAAATATCAAGTTTAGCATTTGAAACTATGGAATTAGTTCTTAAATGTTCAGGGAATAAAGATTTAGATCCATTTTTACCAATTGTATTAGATGCTTTAAAAAATACTGACAAAATGTCTTATGCAGTTGAACAATTAGCTGGGTGTGTTTTTGTACAAAATATCGAAACTCCAGCTTTAGCTATCACATGTCCAATTTTGAATAGAGGATTAGTAGATACAAGAACTGAAACTAGAAGAAAATGTTGTGTGATTATAGATAATATGTGTAAACTAGTAGAACACCCTAAAGAAATAATTCCAATTATTGATGAATTAAAACCTAGAGTTAAAAATTGTGCTGAAAATATTAGTAATCCCGAAGCTAGACATATTGCTGAGAAAGCCCTAGCAACAATAAATATTGCATGTGGTAAGGACGATATAGTTTTTAAAGAGGTTAAAGATATCGAAGAAATAATAAGACAAGTATTCCAAAAAAATTCAATTCAACAGATTGAAGATGAATACTTTTGTTTCTTATCTGTATTAGCTAAAAATTTATGCAATGCTAATCATTTTATCCTTGATCAATGGATTTTATATTTTAATAATTATTTAAAAGATACAGACAAAGAATTGTCTGAAAAAATATGTCAGGAAGTATTCGAAATTGTTAAAACCACTTTTATTATTAAAGAAGATTTTTTTGAAGATACAGAAGAAGGACAGGACTTATACAAGGGCGTATTTTCATTAGCTTATGGTGCTTTAACGCTTTTAAATAATACTCATTTACATTTGAAAAGAAACAGATTTTATGGTTTGTTAGGTCCAAATAATTGTGGCAAAACAACCTTAATGAGAGCAATTTCAAACGAACAAGTAGATGGTTTTCCTAAAAAAGATGAGTTAAAAACAATTTTTGTAGAACATGAAATTCAAGAAAGAGAAATTGGTGAAGACAAAGACGGGTATCCAATATTTAATATGGATTTATGTGGTATAGATTGGGTAGTAGATTGTTGTAATGAAGTATATAAATTACAACCTCCAGTAACTAGAGAACAAGTAGAAGATGTTATGGAAGAAATTGGATTTGGAAATTCTAAAAAAGACTCTGGGAAAGATAGAGCCGCAGATGCCGAAATGGGAGTAACAACGTATTCAGGTGGTTGGAAAATGAAAATGCAGTTATGTGCAGCTACATTAATGAATGCAGATATTCTTATGTTGGATGAACCAACTGGTCATTTGGATGTTAAAAATATTCAATGGTTAAAAGATTGGTTAAGTAATTTCAAAAATAAGGGAGGATCTATTATTACAACTTCACATGATTCATCCTTTTTAGATGAAATGTGTACTCATATTATTGATTTCCAGAATAGAAAATTATGTATGTTTAGAGGGGATAAAGGTATGGTATTAAAACAATTTGTAGAAAAATTTCCAGAGAAAAAAGGATATTTCGAATTAAAAAACGATGTAATGAAATTCACTTTTCCAGTACCTCAGAAATTAGAAAAAAAAGGCAGCTCAGTAATTCTTAAAATGAATAGTGTTTCATTTCAATATCCTATTAGAGATAAACCAACCGTTATGAATATTTCTTTAGTTGCTAATACTTCCTCGAGAGTTGCAGTTATAGGTCCAAATGGTGCAGGTAAATCAACAGCTATTAAACTATTAATTGGAGAATTAAAACCATCTCAAGGAACTGTATGGAGAAATCCAAATGCTAGAATTGCATATGTTGCACAACATGCTTTTCAACATTTAGAAAAACATATTACAAAAACTCCTGCTCAATACATCATGTGGAGATTTGCAGGTAACGAAGATAAAGAAAGCTTAGAATTCAGAGCGGAAGAAAATGAAGAAGAAGTGCAAAAAACAAAATATTTTTTGAAAAAAGTAGAAATAACATATGAATTAAGAAAATGTACATGTCAAGCTGAAGAAAAAATAGCTGTTTATCCGGATTATTTTATGGGAAGACGCGAATTAAAGAAAGAAAAAACAAAAGAATATGAAGTAAAATGGGTAGGTAAACCCAGAGAAGAATCTATGTGGGTTAAGAAAGAAATGTTATTATCTATGGGAACATTAACAATGATGCAAAGATATGACGAGAAATTAGCAGCAGAGGCCGGATTAATGTCAAAAACATTAACTACTGACTCTATTGAGAAACATTTAAAAGGTTTTGGAATAGAAGCTGAACAAGCAAGTCATACTTTGTTAGGATCTTTATCCGGAGGACAAAAAGTTAAAGTAGTTTTGGCTGCTTCTATGTGGCTTAACCCGCATTTGGTAATTTTGGACGAACCTACGAATTATTTGGATAGAGATGGTCTAGGAGCATTAACTAAAGCAATAGAAGAATTTAAAGGAGGTGTAGTTATTATTTCTCACAATAGAGAATTTGCTAATGCTGTTGCCCAAGAAAAATGGATTATGGAAGCTGGAAGATTGAGAAAAGAAGGAGAATCTATAGCTAATCAGGAGGAAGAAACAGGTCATGGCAATAAAGTACAAGATGATACTTTTACAGATTCTCATGGAAATGTATTAAAAATTAATAGAAAAGCAGAACTTAGTGAAAAAGATAAAAAGACCGAAATTAAAAGAATAACCAAAAGAATAAAATCTGCAAAAAAAAATAATGATTTGACTCAAGAAGAAATATGGGAATTAGAAGAAAAATTGGATGAATTAAAAGGAGAATAAATAATATTTTAAATAAGGGTGATAAATCTACTGTTAATAAATAATATTTAACTATTTTTTATTAATGGTAATTAAAAAATTTAATCATATTGCTATTATGGTTAGAAATACTAGTGAAAGTATCAATTTTTATCAAGATATGCTGGGTTTAGAATATGTTCATGGACTCGTCTTTAAAAATAGTAATAACCAAAGAGTATTTCATTCCTTTTTAGCCTTAGAGGATAGATCATGTTTAGCTCTTTTTGAAATTGAAGGTAATGATACTTATTATAATCAAAATAAAATATTAGATCAGCACTTTGCTTTAGAATGTTCAAAAGAATATGTTGATATTATATTCAAAAAAATAGTTAACATAAATAAAAAAAGAAAAACAAATTTAATTAAATTTGGATTTCAAGATCATGGTTTTGTAAATAGTTTTTATTTTAATGATCCCAGTGGTAATTGGTTAGAATTAACATACTTTTGCGATCCGTGGTTTTTTTCAAAAAAAAATGCATTAGATGAATTAAAAAAATGGGAACAATCTAAAAAATAAGAATTACCTTCCATTAGGTAATAAAATATCCAATAATAGAACTAACCCTAAGAAATGTAATAAACTAGGCATTGGTTTGCAGGCTGGGATAGCTTGGCATAAAACCTTATCCCATAATCCTTTTCCTACAAATAGTACTAAAGCTAAATAGATAAGAAAACCAATCATGGTTCCAATTGAAATTTTTCTTTTTATTGAAGAATCACTTGGATTTTCTTGAGGTTGTTCTTCGGCTAAAACTAAGGAATCTACTGTGGATCCTATAACATTTGTAAATGTTGACATTATATAATATTCTTAAGAAAAATTTTTTAAAATAATTTTTTATTTATATAATTATATGATATATTGAAATAATTATATCATATATTGAAATAATTATATAATATATTGAAATAATTATATGATATATTTAAAGTATTGTTTATATAATAAATAATATGAAAATTCTTATTACAGGAGGAACTAGCGGAATTGGATTAAGTTTCGTTAAATTTTTTCATTTAGAACATGATATTACAGTAGTTTGTAGAAATCAAGATAAAGGCGAGCAGCTAAAAGGATTTTATAATATTAAAGTATTATACGTAGATTTATCTGATTATAATCAGATAATGGAATGTTTTTATAAACTAGACACAGATTTTGATATTCTAATAAATAATGCTGGAATGTCCGCAACAAGAAAAACAGTAGATTTCAAAAATAGAAAAATAAATAAATGTTTGATGGTAAATTTAATAGCTCCTTACTTATTTACTGAATACATGTGCAAAAATAAATCTTTAAAAAAAGTTATTTCAGTTAATTCAATTACACATTGGGTGGGAGAATTACCAACAATCGATGATTCTGTTAATAATTGTTACTCTAATTCAAAGTTTGGTTTAATGGCACTGCATGAAAATTGGAATAAAAAATATCCTGAAACTAAATTTATATCGATTAATCCTGGTTATGTAGATACCGGTATTTGGAACCCAAATGCTAGTTATGAAAATATTCATTATTATTTGAGAAAAGTATTTTCTTTAAAACCAGATGATTCAATAAGTGTGTTTAGAGGAGCCTTAAATTATGAAGGCGATGAGCCTATTTATCTATCTGTTAATAAAAATTCTGAGTTATTTTTATATTTAGCTAATAAATTTAGTTATAAATTTATGTTAGCTAATGATTTTTTGGGTAAATTATTTTTATATAGTAAAGTAGCAGAAGTCAATACTAAATATTCAGAATCAATTAAAGAAGATAACGTCAAAAAAGTAGTAGATTTTTGTAATAATTTAATAAATTAATAACAGGATTCTATTCTTTCTATAAAGCAAGCAATTAAATCTCTAGATCCAAATCCTGAAGTTAGTGTTGGACAATGCTCTAAATCTCCTTTAAATAATAGTACATCTTTTTCTTGAATCGAATATTCTAATAAATTTTGATTTATTTTATATTGCAGATTACCACCTTCTATTGTTTTATCTTTTCTAAGATAATATAAAACAGTATATACTTTATAATTTACTGCTCCATAGTCATCATAATGCCAACTTAGCCAATTATATTTTTCTTGACCATAACAATTTTTTTGTTGAAACTCCAAGCAATACTTATTCTTAGTATAATCTTTAATACCTAGATTATCTAATAAAGAATAACAATTTGTTAAAACAGGATCTATAATATCATACAAATGTTTATCTTCATCTGCATAGGGTGAACTCTTTTCCCAGAAAACAATTTTATCGAAATCGCTCGGCTTTTTAGTTTCATAAAGTTGACTTTGAATTGATTTGAATGTATTATGTTTTTCTTGTGATAATTCAAATATATTCATTTATTTAATCTGGATAATATCAAAGAAGTGAATATTTATAGAAATCAATTTTTATAAAAATTGAATATTTATTTTAATATATGATATAATTAGCATCAATAATAAAATGTATCAAGATATTGATGAAGACGAATTTTTTGAAAAAAGATTACCTAATTTTTATCAAAAATATTCAGACTGTATTAATAATAATATGATGAATAACAATGTTGTAGAATTTATAGAAGAATGTAAATTTATATTTGGCTATTTAGAATTTTCATTTACTGAAGTTACTGAAGAAGATATGAAAGGAGCTGAGGAAGCAAAAATAAAGGAATTTAATGACTTTGGAAAAAATTTAAAAATAATTTTACAAACATTAAATTCAATTAATTTTGATGATGTTGAGGACAAGTATCAACATTTAAATGATAGAATGGTCGGTATAAGTGAAAATATGGATGTTATTAAAAACTTCTTTGCAGAGATGGCTAAAGAAACCAAAGAACTAAATAATTTTATGAAAGAGTCAAATGAATCCATGGAAAAATCTTTTTTAGATTTGCAAAGAAATATATATTTATCCAATTTTATTAAAGAGTTAAATGGTATAACTACGTTTACACTTTTAGACTCTAATATTAAAAAGGAAGAACTTATTTCCAAAATGAAAGAATTTAAATATATGGCGGACCCTGATATTTTAGTTGCTCCTAATCATCCTTATCCAGAATTAGATTTAAATTTGGAAAAATTTAAAAATAATAAGGATATCAGTCATGCATTATTTAAATATAATTTAGATAATGTAATTTACATATTAAATAAACAAATTCAAAGAACATCTGGTGGATTAGAGTTTCAAAATATAGATGTTACTGTCACATGAATGACAGACATTTATATTCTTTAAATTTTTTTATATTATTTACTATAGTAAAATTATGACATTTACAACTTCAAATATATTTTGTAAGGGATATCAGATTTTACCTCTAAGAAAATTTAGAAGTACCCAAGGAGTTAAATTTAATGAAATAAATCCAATAGATTTACCAGGTATTGACGGTGTTGATACTGTAAACCACGAACCTTATGTTCAATCACCTCCTTCAATTATATTGGAAAAAGAATTTATTAAAAGACCATGGTATAAACATAATGGACAGAATGATATGTTATTAACATTACAAGGAACACGATTTGTTGACTTGTATAATCCTGAAACTAAAGAGAAAACTTCATTTATAGTTATGCCGGATAAAATATATATTAATAATAAATTATATTATGATGGTCCTGCTATTTTAAATTGGAAAGCTGGTGTTTATCATAGAGTTGTTAGTGGTGATTTGGGTAGTATTAGTATAAATTTTGCTAAAAGAGATAAAAGTTTTGATACTAATACAGAATTTAATATTTATAAATTGGATGAATTAATCGGCGAATCTGAATGTATAAGAAGAGGTACAGATGATCAAAATAATAATAAATTTGTTATAAATGATGTTAAATTATTAAATTTATTACAAGAATAATATTATTAAAAAAAAATATGATTAAATTTTTTTTGAGATTTCCGAGGATTTTATAAAACTAAGTGATATCTTCAATTTGTAAATTTACAAGAAATTCATCAATATACTTCGTCTGATGATAAATTAGGAGGAAAATATAGTTCAACATTAAGATTAGCTGTTGTAAATTATAATGATCACATAGGAATTTTAAATATTTGGATACAGATATTGACGATACAACAATATATAATGCAAATTCCTGATCAGATTAAAGATCTAACATGTAATGATTTATACAAAAAGTATTCTAATGAATAATTTGCGTAAATAAAATAAAACCTTTTTATATACTATAGCATGTCTATATGTTTGATAGTATAAAAAAAAAATTTTTTCCTAGTTCTTCTAAGATAATAATTGGTATTTCTTGCTTGTTATCTATAGGAGAAAGATTTTTAAAGATATATGCGACGAGTAAGTCTATTGATTTATTAGTCCAAGGTCAAAGTAACACAAGTATTAATGTAATTTTATTTTGGGGTATGATTATGGGATTTAAATATATTTTAGGATTCTTTAGACACGTGACGGCGTATCTTGGCTCAAATAAAATTCAAGAAAAATTATTAGATATGTGGTATACACAACAATTACAAGATTTAAAAACTAAAAGAAACGATATTGAAAATAATGAACAATTAGTTTTATTACAAAAAATATGTGACAATACTAGAGAACATTATGCCAGAATATCATTAGATTTTATACCAGGATTGATTTCTATATCATTCTCATCTTATATTATTAAAAATTTAGTCAAACCCCCGCATAGCTTTTACTGTATCGGATTTATTATAATAATGGATTTATTATATTCTTATTTTTTTTATTCTCATGAAATTAATGATGAAGAAAATTATGAATATAATATCAAACAAACTTCAAGATATTATGTTATTATGGGAGAGACTATTAAGTATAGAAATTTAGTACATAATTATAATAGATATGAATATGAAAAATCTAGATTTAATACAATGTGTTTAAAATTACAAAATACATTTCATGATTTTAATTGGAATTATAATTATCATGCTTCATTGAGACTTTGGATAGCCAATATTATTAATGCAGGAGCTATTTTTATAACAATTAATCATATTAATTCACCAGGTATGATAATGTCATTATTATTTCAAGTAAATGAAATGAGAGATGGTATTAATTTAATAAAAAACTTTAGATTTAGATATAAAAGATTAAAATTATTAAAAAAATCAATAATTATCGAAAATTCTACAGATAATAATGTTATTAAAAATAATAATTCAAATGATATTATTTCTTTAGAAAAAGTATATTTTACAGTTCAGGCGAGGCATATTCTAAATAATGTAACTATTAATTTTCTTCCAAGTAAAACTTATATATTATTAGGTTCTAATGGTGCAGGCAAAACTACTTTATTTAATATTTTATCTCATAAATTGTTTCCAACTGAAAATAACATATTTCAAATACCTTCTAAGGATAAAATTTTACAATGTGATCAAAACACTATTTTATTTGAAAGTGAAAGTGTACCTTATAATATTGCATATGGTTCAAAAGAAATTTATAAGGCTTCCATAACAAATAAGAATACATTTGAACAATTTGGAAAAAATATCAGACAAGCAGCCAGATTTTTAGAAATAGAAGATTTGGAACATTCATGTGTTTCTAATCTAAGTGGAGGAGAAAGGCAAAAAATAGCAGTTGCAAGAATTTTAGCAAGAGCTATGGAATTAAAAGAAAATGTAGCATTACTATTATTAGATGAGTTTGATAGTGCTCTGGATTATAAGGGTAGAGAATTAGCACATAATGCTATAAATTATATTAAAGAAATGACTAAATGTACAACTGTCTATATAACACATATAATGTTTCCTAAAAATGCAATTGATTGGGAAGATGCTAATAATTTAGCATTAATATTAAATCAAGGAAAGGTAATTAAAAGAGGTGATTTAAAAACATTATGGAAATACTATCATGAGATGTTTATAAAAGAAACCAAAAAGACTATATAAATTATCTAGTCCAGGCACATTTTCTACAATACCAATCTCTTTCATTATGGTAATACACTTCAGAATATTTATCATGATCACATAAACTTTGGTCTCCCAGGCTGATATTTTTTTTTACTTCTTCCATAGTTTTAACCAATTTATTAAGTTGATGAATATTATATCTAATATTATGTTCAATAGCTTTAATTTTTTTTCTAGATACAACTATATTAGAATCTGTATCTTTTAATTCTTTTTCAGATTTTTCTTGGGAAAGATTTTCAATAGAAATATTAAATTCTTTAATATCTTGTACATATTCATTAAATATTTCTAAATGGTTTTTTCCATCAAAAGATTGTAATTCATCAATAGTAAAATTTGTTTTATTAATATCATCAAATTTTCTCTTTTTTTTGTCGTTTGACATATTAATTACACTTATAATTTCAGCATTTATACTAATAAAATAACAACTTTTTTTGAATAAAGGCAAAAAATTGATAATAACATTTGTTATTATAATTACCTAAAGATATAATTAGAAAAACTATTAAAATGAGCGATAACGAATTTGATATGACTGAACTTATTCAGAATCAATGTTCTAAAAGAAAAAGAGAGTCTGACGACATAGACAATCCAATTGAGTTTTTGCAAAGAAGTCTAACTAAAAACATTCTATTAAGATTAAAATCTGAATTAAAAAATCAGAAAAGGCTTAATTTAAGAATGTATATTAAAAATTTCAGATCTTTGCTTGTGAAAGAACAAAAAGCCATCAACAGAAGAATGGCTTCTAAAGATGTAATTTCCTTTGAAGACTTTTTGGAAAAAGGAACAATTGAAGTTACTAATGATATTATTTTCAAAATATTTGATGATATAATTTGTCAAAAAAGAAAGTTAGGTCATGAATTTAATATTATTACTTATTTGGACGAAAAATTAATGCTATTTGATAATATTAATCAAACAAATAATAAGAGAAAAAAAGTTGATGAAAATGAAAATGAAGCTCAATCTCCAAGCGATGATTCAGATTCTGATTATGATCCTAGAGAAGAAGAAGTAATAATCGATTCCGATGAAGATGATGAAGATGATGAAGATGATGAAGAAGATGAAGAAGAATATGAAGAAAGTTCAAATAATGAAACATCTGATGAAGAAGAATATAATATAACTGTAGAGAATAAAAAAGGAGCTGCTAGAGGTGTTAAAAATCTCTTACAAGAAGCTAACAAACAATATGAAACAGAATTTTACAGAATTAGAAGTGGAGAAGAAGATGATGACTGGGAATATGACGAATGTATGTCATATTTTAGAAAATTATCAGAAGTTGAAAAGAATGATACTTTGCTTAAAATGAATGAATTAGAAAATTACGATTTTGTTAACAAACCTTTATATTTTAAAATATTGGAGTCTAAAATGAATATGGAATCTAAAGCTTTTGTATTGAAAAAACTTAAAACTTTAGAATCTCTTGATCCAAGTCAAAATGATTATGTTAAATTAAATACTTGGATCAGTAAACTAATGACAGTTCCTTTTGGAATACATAGCAATAAACCAGTAAGTAGAAATGATAATAAAAAAAGAATTAAGGAATATTTGGATCATATTTCTAGAACTATGGATGCCGCAATTTGGGGACATAAAAATGCTAAAGAACAAATTCTACAAATGATGGCACAAGAAGTTAACAATCCAGATGCAAAAGGTAATGTAATGGCGGTATATGGACCTATGGGAAATGGTAAAACAACTTTAGTCAAAGAAGGAATTGCTAATGCCATGGGTAGACCATTTGCATTTATCTCTTTAGGAGGTGCAACAGATTCTTCGTTTTTAGAAGGTCATTCGTATACATATGAAGGATCTATTTGTGGTAAAATTGTAGATGTATTAATTAGGGCAAAATGTATGGATCCGATAATTTACTTTGATGAATTGGATAAAGTAAGTCAAACACAAAAAGGAGAAGAAATTATTAATATTTTAATGCATTTAACTGATCCTATACAAAATGAACACTTTAATGACAAGTATTTTCATGGAATTGATTTCGATTTATCAAGAGCAACATTAATCTTTTCATACAATAATCCAGAAAATATAAGCCCAATTCTAAGAGATAGATTAAGAAATATAGAAACATCGTATCTTAAATTAAATGAAAAAATTCATATAGGTAAAAATTACCTATTACCTAAAATTTTATTGGATGTTGGAATGAAAGAAAATTCTATATTATTTAGTAATAATGTATTAAAATACTTAATTAATACTTATACTTGGGAAGGAGGTGTTAGAAAATTTAAAGAAATTTTGTATGAAACTGTAAGATGTATAAATCTTAAGAATCTATCATCTAGTAAATTGTGTGGTAAAAAAATTAGATTTCCAATTAAATTAACTACAAATATGATTAGTGAAGATATTCTAGATTCGAGATTTGCAATTAAACATATGCAAATCTTTAGAGAATCCAGAATTGGATTAGTTAATTGTTTGTATGCTAGTTCTGCAGGCGTGGGTGGAATTGGTAAAGTAGAAGCATTTTTTATGCCTTCTAATTCAGTACTGGATTTGAAATTGACAGGAATGCAAGGAGATGTAATGCAAGAAAGTATGCATGTTGCTAAAACTGTAGCTTGGCATTTGATTCCATCTACCACTAAAAAATCATTAAGACATAAATGGAAAAATGAAGGTCATTCTGGGATACATATTCATTGTCCAGAAGGAGCAACTCCTAAAGATGGACCAAGTGCTGGGGGAGCTATTACTACAGTCCTGATATCATTGTTAACAGGTATTGCAGTAAAGAATGATATTGCAATGACAGGTGAAATTGATCTAAATGGATTCATTCATGAAATTGGTGGACTTGAAGAAAAATTAGAAGGTGCTAAAAGAGCAGGAGTAAAATTAGCACTCTATCCAACAGAAAATGAACAGGATATAGTTAAAATTAAAAAAAGTAATCCTAGTCTAATTGATAGTGATTTCAAAGTTATTGCTGTTGAAAATATTAAACAAATATTAGAACATGCATTAGAAAGGCCTATTAATAGATTAGATGAAACTATCTTACATTTTAGTAGATGAAACCATCCTACATTTTAGTAGATGAAACCATCCTACATTTTAGTAGATGAAACCATCCTACATTTTAGTAGATGAAACCATCCTACATTTTAGTAGATGAAACCATCCTACATTTTTATATATAAAATATTTTTTTTATTTAATGAACAAAAAAAATATTATTTTATTGACGCTGATGAGTTTATCCTATTTAATATCAGATGAAAAAACACGTCAAAAAAATTCACTTGTAGAGAAATATTTTAAATCAGAATATGAAGAATCTATTAATATTTTACTTAATATTACTAATAATGAAAAAAAACAAATATTAGATCAATTGTATCCTACTACTATAGTATCTCCTTTACATGAAAAAAACAAACTTATAATAAATATGATTGGAAAACCCTCAGAATTAGAAGAAGGAGTTGCTCTTAAAGATTTTATCCCTACTCAAAGTTATTTAGTTTTTGAATATTTGTGTATAGATGTGTTTAAAAAAAAAAAGTCTTTTTACAAGTCGAAAAAAAAGAATTTATTTCAACATTTTAAAATTAATACTTTACCTAGTAAATATTATAACAATAGAGTAATTGTATATCCTAGTCAAGACTATCCGGGAAAGTATTATATTATAGATGGTCATCATAAATGGGGAAAATTATTAATAGCTAGTAAAGATTTAAATATGAAAATTCCTGTTTATATGATTAGCTTTAATAAACCAAAATATGATACCGATAAAGAAAATATTGTTTTATTACTTAAAATTTTACAGATTGCTATTTTAGCTTCTCAATTTGAATTAAAAAATAAAAGTGATGAAGTTTTTATTAATTTATTGGAAATAAAAGATGATTCTATATACGAAAAAATGAAAAATCATATTAAAAATGAATATTCTGAAGAAGAGGATACACATTCACTCTTAAAAAATCTTGAAAAATATCGAAATCATATTGGGACCTTGAAAAGTTTAAATTTATCACGTAATTTTATGCCTCAATTAGATTCAGATTATTTTGGCGTTATTTTTAATATGTTAAAAGATGGATTAATAAGATGGAATGATTATATAAATTGTTAGTCCAATAACATATTTTAAGATGTTAAATGATAGGGAGATAAATCACCATTTTTATTTTTTTTTTTTTTACTAATAGAAATATGAAAAAACAAAAATCATTATTTTTATTAGTGGGAATACATGCTTTAAATCGTAGTAGAGCAGCTTTAAAAAAATTATTTGTTTCATCCGACAATGATGTAGAAACGGAAGATAAATCAGACAGATTTCTATTTTCATGTAAAAGTAATTCATCTGAAACAACTGAGGAAGAAATAGAAGTTACAGAATCAGAATCAGAAGTTGCAGAAGTTACAGAAGTTGCAGAAGTTGCAGAAGTTACAGAAGTTGCAGAAGTTGCAGAAGTTACGGAAGTTTCAGAAGTTGCAGAAGTTACAGAAGTTACAGAAGTTACGGAAGTTTCAGAAGTTGCAGAAGTTACAGAAGTTACAGAAGTTGCAGAAGTTACAGAAGTTACAGAAGCAGCAGTTACAGAAGCAGCAGTTACAGAACAAAAAGCAGAACAAAAATCAAATGAACAAGAAACACCATATGAAGCTTTTGGTGATGCTTATCCAGAAGTTTTACTATTATTGGCCGAACATTATAATATCAAATGTTATAAAACCAAAGATAATTATAAGCAAAATGTTGAAATAATGAAACAATATTTAAAAGATGTAAAAAATGAAAAATTATCAGAGTTTTCAACTATTGAAAACTTAAAAGGAGAGTTAGAGAAAAAAAAAATTGATTAATTTAATTTATTATTTTATAAATTTTAATTTAAATTAATTTATGTCAACAAAATATTATCAAAGATCTACAGCAACAGATGAAGAAAGCAATGTGCCATTATTTACCCAAGAAGGAGATTTTAATCCTGAAGAATGGCAAGATAAAAAAATAAGGCATGGTTTTTTAAAAAAAGTATTTTCTATTGTATCCTTGCAATTATTATTTACTTTTGGTGTGACCTGGTTATGTAGAGATGATTCTGTCAAAACATTTGTACAAGATCCTAATAATAATTACTTAGTTTTATTTGCTTATGTGGGATTAATATCTGTAATGATAGCTTTAGTATGTTGCGATAGGGTAGCCAGAACTTATCCTACTAATTACTTTGTATTAGCACTTTTAACATTTTTTGAATCTTACCTTTTAGGAATTTTAACATCATATTATGATACTGATATTGTATTTTGGGCAGAAATAATAACAATTTCTGTAACAATAGCATTAACAATATATGCCATTCAAACCAAATATGATTTTACAACAATGGGTTCAATGCTTTTAGGAGGCTTGGTAGTTTTAATAATTTTTGGATTAATTAACATATTTGTACAAAATCAAATAACAAATATGATTTATTCATCCCTAGGAGCTCTAGTTTTTAGTTTTTATCTAATATATGATGTACAATTAATTGCTGGAGGTTCTCATAGAAAATATCAATTGGCTCCTACCGATTATATTTTTGCCGCTGTATGTATTTATTTAGATATTATAAATCTTTTCATATTTATTTTACAACTATTAAACGGAGGAAGAAGAAATTAATTCAAATACTTTTGAAAACAACTCTATATTAATATAAGGTTTAAATATCTGATATTCCTTTTTTGAATATTCTTTTTTTTTATAATCAGTGTTACAAACACCTACTAATATAAATTTTTCTTTTACTTTATCTAAATTCAAATTATGGACATAAATATTATTTTAATTTAACTATTCTTGTTTCAAATTTACCATCTTTTACTAATTTTTTTTGAGAAAAATCACAACCTTTATTTAAAGTAAAAAAATATTTTATTAAAGTAAGATGGACAAAAAAATTAATAGTTTTAATTATAAACTAGTAATTTTAGGTGATAGTTCAGTAGGAAAATCATCTTTAGCCAGTAGGCATATAAACAAAAGATTTAATGAGTTTAATGAACCAACAATTGGTGCTTCTTTTTTTAGTTCTTCAAATTTAGTTAATGATAAAGAAATAAAATTAGAAATATGGGATACAGCCGGTCAAGAACGGTATAAAAGTTTGGCCCCCATGTATTATAGAGGAGCTAATGTGGCATTAGTAGTTTTTGACATTACGAATAAAGAATCATTTAATAATGCATTTAATTGGATTAGAGAATTAAAAGAAAGAACAAATAATTGTCTAATATATTTAGCAGGTAATAAATGTGATAGACAAAATGATAGACAGGTTTCAATAGAAGATGTTAATGATACACTAAAAACATATGACATAAATTACCTTGAAACCTCTGCAAAATGTGATATAAATATAGATAAATTATTTAAAAGAATATGTTTAGACTTATCAAATAGAAATATTGATGAAGAACCAAAAAATCCAATTTTAGTAAATAATATACCTCCAACAAAAAAATTCAAATGTTGTAATTAAAAAAAAAAAAAAAAAAAAATATAATTTATTATTATAAATTATATGACTAATAAAAAGGACTTTGATAAAAATATAAATACTTATTTAGACGAAGCTTTATTTTCTTGTCAAAAAAAAAATAGTTCTCCCGATAAGCAATATAAATTACGTACGGACTTTTTGAAGGAGTATCATACTATACGAGCGGAAAATTCAAATTTAAATCTATCAGATGTCATAACCAATGCATGGCAATCTAGTTACGGAACAAATCCACAAGTATATAGGCATGGATATAATTGTGTAAGACGTTCTTTAATTAAAAAAATTCCTAAAAATAACGAATTTTTTACTAATATGATACCCGATAATGAAACAAATATTTTTATAGTAGGCTTATTATCAAGCATTATATTATTTAAAATATTTGGCGATACAATTAATGTACCAGCTCCAATTGAAAAAATTCTCAAAAACGAATATGTATGTTGGGGGATGTGTTATTTATTTATTTTTAATGTGACTAGTAATAAGGATACTTCTACTGCTGTTTTAATAACGATAGCCATGTTTTTAATAAGTAAATATATGAAATAAATCTAAACTTCTTTTATATAGACATCCAATTGAGGAAAAGGTATATCAATACTACCATCAATAACAAGATCATTAATTTTTTCTAAAATTGTTTCATATACATAATTTTTATTATATAAGTTAAGTCTCAAATTAATTGTTAATGTGACAGCACTGTCATCAAAACTTTTAATAAATACATTGCTTCTTTCTATCTTTCTTTTAGTTAAAAAATTCAATAATTTATTTCTGATACTTATACTTTTATGATCGTTTAGTATTAAATTAAAGAATTGTGAAACACTATCAAAAGAGTAGTCATTAAAAAAAGAAAATGTGTAAATATTTTTATCTTCATCAATTTCTTCTAATGTTATTATTAGATTATCTATATTAGGATCTTCAATTTCTATCTCAAACTCCTGTTTTAAATCAGATGGGTAAAGTATTAAATTATCTAAATTTTTAATTAGTAGTTTATTTTCATTTAAATCTATTTGATAATTATTTACAGAAAATTTTTCGGTAAATAACCTTAATTCTTTATCATCTCTCTCAAGGTATCCCTGAATTTTAAGATCGTTTATAATTTTTTCTATTTTTTCTTTAACATTTTGATATGGATACTGATAGGGAATACCAAACCCTAATTGCATAAAAATAGAAGAAGATTGACTGATTCGTTTAAAATTATTTTTTATTAAATAAGAATTAGGGATAGAAATTTCTTTATTATCTACATCTATAATTTTAACACGTAATAATTCAATTGATTTAACATAACCTTTTTTATCATCTATTTCTAAATAATCATTAATTTCTATTGGATTTGTAAACATAATTAAGAATCCATGAAATAAATCACTAATAATATCTTGAACAACATAAGCTAAAACCAAAGACAATCCTGAAATATATGTTAATATTTTAGCTTTAGTAATTCCTAATAAAACTAATATTAATATAGATAATGTTCCATAATAAATTACTTTAATCATATACAAGAATTTAGTTCTTTCACTTTCAACTTTGTCTACAATATATTTAAAAAATAAAAAATATAAAATTTGGTAAAAAATTTCCTTGAATATAAGAAAAAATATTATTTTACCTAAAATAAGTCCAAATTGGATTAAATATTTATGATAAATTGCATTATTCATTTTAAGAGATGAAATTATATTAATAATTATTTGCATAGTAATTATCCTCCAAATTAATATGGATTTAAAGCATCTAAAATTTCTATTTCTCTATTTTCAAACCCAAATTGTCCTTTCCATTTATTATACAAAGTAGTTAATTCTTTAATATACAAGTCATGATATTTATCTACAATATATTCATCATTATTTTTTCCATAATCCTTTTCTTTTATTTCTATTGGTTTTCCTAAAACAATATTTAATTTGGGATTTCTGTATGGTAAAAATCCATAATTATTAGTAAAAAATATTGGTAATCCACATTTTAAATATTTATGAAAAAACACTTGTATTGGTTTTAAAAAATCTAATCTCGTGTTATAATTATCTACTAAACCAAATTGATAAATTGGAATTATAGATACCCCCGCCTTTAAAGCTAATTTTATAAATCCTTTTCTATTCTTTAATACTACTGCATCTTTTCCGGGTTTACATGCTAACACTCCAGCTATCCCATCTATATTAATTCCAACACTGATATTATTTTTCAAAGCTTTAATAATATTTTTTTCACTAGCATCAATTACACCTAATGCTAAACATAATTCTCTAACAAATGGAATCTTAAATATTATTGAAGCACCTGCAAAACACATTTTTTTTTCTTCAAAGGTTTGTTTGAATTTATTTCTACAACATGCATTTTGACAATAATAATCTCCTAGAACTGATTCTGTTAAAAGCATTCCATTCCCCCAACTAAAGATTCCATGAGGATGCATACCAATAATATAAGTTTGATTTTTATGAATAACAACATTATCATCCAAATGAATTTTGGTTTCGAACCAATTAAATATTTGTTTCCATCCTTTCCATTTTTTTATAAATTTATTGCTTCTACTAATATTATTTTGAGGTTGAATAAGATAAATATCACATATGTAAATTGTACATAATAGGAAAAATATCCAATTTGGAAGAATTAAAAATGATAATAAAAGTATAGCAATACCAAAAAAAAAGGACGTTGGGCCAAATAATAAAATTATAATACTCATATAAAGTATATTCATTAAAGATTCTTCCTTTTTTTTCATTTTTAAAAATAATTATATTATATTTTTTATGTTAGCTCAAAAATAATACAATTTTTTTTTAAAATGAATTCTTAAGATTTCTTATAAGAGCAAATGTAGTGTGTATTGGAATGTTTTTAAAAAATGGATTAATTTTAATTTCATCTTCTAATAAGGTAGGAACACTAGGTAATTCATTATTTCTAAGATCTTCTATTTTTTCTTTACATTTTAATAAATGTTCAAAATGATACTTATTTAGATAATTACACCTTTTCTGCAAATCCATACAAAATTCTAAATTTTTAAGAGTATATTCATGACCTGAGTAAATTTTAGTTTCTAAAGGTAATATTTTTAATTTATTAAGACTATTAAATAATTGATGAGCCGAACCCTCAAAATTTCTACCGCAACCAAAATTAAAAAGGGTATCTCCGGTAAATAATATATTTTCCTTCTCTGTCTTAATGTAAAAACAAAGCGAACCCATAGTATGTCCGGGGGTCGAAATACATTCAATATCAAAATTTCCAAATTTAATTTTTTCATTTGATTTACAAATGAAATGTGAAATATTTGATATTTTACCTTTATTTAGTTTGGAAGTAATGAGTTTAGCATTTGGATACCTTTTATGTAATTCTTTATTACCTCCTATATGATCAGAATGATGATGAGTATTTAATATAAAATCTAATTCCAATCCCAATTCCAATTCATTTAAAAATTTTATTATTGGTTTTGCATTAGCTGGATCTATTACAGCTGTTTTATTATTCTCTATATCATGTAAAATATATGAATAATTGTCTTTTAACATTGGAATAATATAAATCTTTAATTTTTCCATTTGTAATAAAATTGATAAAAAATCTTTAATGAAGGATAGATATTATCCATTATTACAAATGGAAAATTATATATTTTTTTGTAGTCATAAGAAAAATTTGGAAGGAACAGAGATTTTTAGTCAATGGTATCCAAGTATATTTGTAGATGATGAGGGGGTCCAGTATCATCATTGTGAACAATATATGATGGCATCTAAAGCAAAAATATTTAATGATATAGTAACATATGATTTAATAATGAAAGAAGAATCTCCTAAAAGAGCCAAAGAATTAGGAAGAAAAGTAAAAAATTTCGATTCAGATATTTGGAATCAAAACGCTTTTGAAATTGTAAAAAAGGGTAATTTGTTTAAATTCACACAAAATAATGAACTTACCAAGAGACTTTTAGTTACAGATAATAAAATTCTAGTTGAAGCCGCTTGTTATGACCCTATTTGGGGAATTGGTTTGAATAAAACTCAAGCTCTAAATACACCTGTTTCACAATGGCCTGGTAAAAATTTATTAGGTAAAGCTCTCACAGAAGTAAGAACTGTAATAAAAAATAATAATTAATATTATTTTTGAGGGGGAAATTAATTTATTTAAATATTTCTATTATTTAATAGTTATGTTAAATAAACTATTTACAACGATGTCGCTGGTGAAATATGAAGAATTATTAATTAAGAAAATACAAATAATATTTGGGTCACCAAAAAATCATGTTGAGTTAATAAAATTTGGTAAGATGCTAACCCAACAATCCACACATGTCTTACTCTTAAGGCTAGCCATTATTTTTAAAACGATTATATTATCAGTTATAATTCCATTTTATATTAATTCATTATATCCTATAACTGGTCTTAATTTAATCATTCAAATAATTTACTTTATATTAAAGGCTATATGGGATTATATTACTATTAATTTAATACTACAATTTAGTAGATTTGCCAATAAATTTGTCAAAAATCTTTTTCAAATCAAAAGACCTTATGTTTTAAATGATTCTCTTGAAAATGTAACAATAAAGAAAGATAAATCAAAGTCATACTCCTTCCCTTCAAATAGTATTCAAAATTCTTATGTATATTATTCAATATTATTTATCTATTTGGTCCCATCATATTTATATGTAAGATTGTTTGTAGTAGGAATTATTTGTAGTATAATTGGATTTATAAAATTATTACGTGCTTTACACTATCCCCATGATATCGTTGTTGCCCTTATAATAGGATATTTAATAGTTTTAGCTTATCAAAATTTTATTTTATTTTTTCCATTTAGTATAACACATTTTGGTTTATATAAAGAAGTTATTATTCGGTTTTTTATAAATTATTTTCCACAAATAGATTATTAATATTTACGATATCTCCAAAAAAGATATTATAAATTCTTTAATAATTGTCTAACTTGCATATCTGTAATACATGGATCTCCAGAAGCTCCACTTACTTTACTGAATATTTTTTTATCTTTGTAGAATTTTATAATTGAAGATGCCTCTTTAACATATGTTTCTAACCTTTTTCTGATAACTTCTTCTGTATCGTCAGATCTGGTTTTAAATTCTTCTGAGCCACAGTGATCACATTTACCTTCTTTTTTTGGAGGAGCATTAGTTTTATTATATGTAGCACCACAATGTTTACATATAATTCTGTCTGTTATTCTTTTTATAATTAAATCATGAGGAGTATCGATTTCAATAAAAACATCTATATTCTTTTTATTCTTTTTTAAAATTTTATCTAAAGCTTTGGCTTGATCTAAAGTTCTAGGATATCCATCGAGAATAAAACCTTTTTCAGGTAATTCTTTTATTTTTTTCTTCATTAATTTGTTAATTAATGAATCTGATACTAATTTACCTGCATCCATTATTTTTTTTAATTCTTTTCCTAATTTAGTACCTGACTCGACTTCTTTTCTTAATAAATCACCTGTACTAATTGTCTGATATCCATCTTCTAGTAATTTTTGTATTTGAGTACCTTTACCACTTCCTGGGGCACCAAAAAATATAATATTAAATTTTTTATTTTTGTCATAATCAATAGGTATTGTACAAGATTCATTTGAATTTTTTACGGAAATATTCGTAATAGAATTATTAGAATTTATCGCACGTTGACCATAATATATACTACGAGGAATTTTCATATATTGTTTTATATTATTGATTAATAAAATTTTTTTTAATTAATATGAAATAAATTTTATTAATCAATAATATATAATGACTAAGGATTATATTGATCATAAATCTATCAAATTATCTTCTAACATTAATACAGATAATTTGCTATCTAATCGTCCTATTAACTTAGATCCTAAAGGATATTTTATAATTAAAGTATTGGAAGATAAAAAAACATTATTGTAGAATATTATACTAATACTATTGATAAAAAGGGTAGGGGTGCGATACGGAAACTTTAAAACCAATTGGATGTAATGATATTAGAAATCCTACAAAAATATTTACAGCTACAACAGCTAAAGAAATGGAAGTTCAAATATTATCTGAAGAAGAGAAAATTTCATATTTATCACATGCATTTTATTTAGGATAGAGCTTCAAAAAGCAGAAATCTGTATGGCAAATGATGAAGAGTATATACAGGATTAAATATTTAAATATTATTATTATTAGAATGAAAAGACTAATAATAGTTGGATTAGGAAATATAGGAAAAAGATATGAAAAAACACCACATAATATAGGATTCAATCTGATATATACACTAAGTTACAAATATAATTTGACTTTGAAAAAGAATTTAGAATATAATGGAATGTATGGTGAAAAAGTTATTACTCTTAATCAAAAAGAATTTATATTAGGTTTATTGATACCATGGACCTTTATGAATAATAGTGGTTTAGCAGTTAAAAAAGTAGCACCCTTATTAGAATCTTTAGATGATCTATTAATTTGTACTGACAATAAAGATCTTTCAGTCGGTACAAATAAGTTAAAAAATCAAGGAAGGTCTCAGCATCATAATGGTATAGCCAGTATTGATAAACATTTAAATACCCAAATTTATCCCAGATTAAGAATAGGCACAGGTAAAGTTAAGGTAATAAATGAAAATATGACTGATGAAAATATAAAAAAATGTCTTGAAAGTGCAATTATTGAATGTATTAAATGGATTCATAATAAAACAGGGTGATCTTATTGAATGTATTAAATGGATTCATAATAAAACAGGGTGATCTTATTGGATATATAAAAATTAATTTTAAATTTCATTATAATGAACTTATTGATAGAAAATTATAAAAAAAGATTTATTAATGATATATTAGAAATTATAAAGAAAGAAGATTTTTACACAGATTTTAAGAGAGTGCATTATATAAATGAATCAAATTTAAATAATAAAATTATTAGATCTGAATTAACCTTAGAATTAATTGATTATATAAAAAAGTTAAAATTAGGGAATGATAGCTTGATTTCAATGGTTGGTAAAGTAAAAAGAGAAGATGAAATAGATAATATACATTTATCGGTTTTTCATCAATTAGAATTTATAATGATTAAAGAAGATATAGATATTTACAATATGATAGATAAAATAAAAAATATCTTAGAAAAAAGCATAGAAAAGCAAATAATTATCAAAGATATTAAAAAAGGTTTTGAATATAGTTTATTAGAAAACCATAATACTGTAGATTTTTTAGTTAAGTTAAATGATGGAACTTTATCAGAATTAGGTGCTCTTAGTATTATCGACAATAATATAATTAATTGTCCTCAAAGCAAAGTTGTAGTTTTTGGTTTTGGAATTGAAAGATTAATCCAAGCCAAATATAATATTTCAAATATAATTAAACTTGATCCTAATTATATTGAAAGATTTGATAGTATTGATAGTATTGATAGTAATAATAAAATTCAAATGAATATAATTTTAGATAAAAAAAGAGAAAATGATTTTTTACAAATTTTAAGTGATACTAATATCCGGTCGAGAATATTAAATGTAAAGAAAGAAGAAAATAGATTAATTATAGATTTACATCCTAGTGTAGCCTTGGAAAAAATTTTGGAAATAGAGAGAGTATTAAAGAAACAACAATAAATAATGGAAAGAATGGAAAATAAATTCTTTGATTTTATTTTATCAAATTTACTCAAATTAAAAACAACGCCGAATCATTTTATGCTTTTAAATCCTAATATTAATTTAAAATTTAATAAAAATTTAAATTTATTTAATGAAATAGAAAATAATATTGGACTAAATATTGCTGAAAAGAAATACATATTAGATAAAGAAGAAATTTTATTAGTTGGTAAAAATCCTAATTTAATTCTTATATTTTATGGTAAGAATCAAATTAAATATAAACAATGTATTAAAAAAATAATTCAAATAGTGTATAAATCTGATAAAATAGTTAGGTTTGTAGCTGATAATGTATATATCTTACAAGATAAAGATATGATTCAAATTGGTAAGATTTTTAATAACAAACAATGGATACTTTTTTATTTACAGTAATAAAAAATGAAAAATATTTTTCTATAATACAATACATAATTAAATTATAGAAAAATGTTCGAAAATCAAGACATTGAGAATGGAAACATTGATATAATTATTTTAAATAATTTAGAAAATAAAGGATCAATTTATTTCTTAGATATCATAAATAATAATAAACACAATCCCAATTATAGTCAAATAAAAATTATCTGCCAAAAATATTTTTTAATTTTCTATGTAGAAAATTTATTTTCTTTAGATGATATTTTCGGAGACTTATTTGATTTAATACATAAGAATGAAGTAATAAGTTTAGATTTTATAAAGGATTTAAATAATGATTTTAAAAAAAATTGTTTATCATCACTTTTTAGTAAGAATTATGATTTTTCTAAAAAGTTAAAACTGTATAATTTATTTTTAAATGCTAATTTTAATGATGCAATGGAAGACATAGAAAAAAGTTTATTAGGCATTCTATTTCAAGAAAATATTGATATCAAGAATGTTCATGATTTTATAAAATCTATTGTTTTAAAAAAGGAGAACAGAGTCATAGTATTTAATACACTTTTAAGGAAAATTTTAGAAATTAGAAAAGAATATAATGAATTATTTATATCAGATTCCATTAAAGAATTAAATAAAGAAAAATTTATTGAACTAATAAGGAAAGTTAATATTATGAAAAATATGATTGAGGTATTTTTATTGTTTTGGAATAAAGGAATTAATCCAAATAGATTAAAACAAATTAATGAAACTTATATTTTTAATCAAGTATTTGACTTTTGGAGTAATTGGGAAGAGAAACAAACAAATGATGAGGAATTTAATTTTTTAACTCATTGTTTCTTCATGATTCATACCTTATTAGATACCAATTTTAAAATGTTGAATGATATAAAAACTAACCTGTCCAGATTTTTACATGATTTAGAAGATTTTAGCAATATTACAGAAAATAAGATATTTACCCCTAAAATAAATATCTTAAAAGAATGGAAAGCACAAATGAAGGACTTAAAATTAATAAAAAATAATATTACTAATTTTGCATATTCTACATTAAACTGGATGAAAGATAAAAAAGTTCAACAAGAAGAATTAATTGAAAATTGTTTAGAAATATTTAAGCATAATTTTGAAAATATTGATAGATTTGTATTGGTTGACTTCTTTTTAAAATTAGATGAATTTAAAGTTAATACTTACATAAAAAATAAATATATTGAAATAATTGTTAATGACTTTTGTAATAAAAATAAAGCTATGACTCAACATCAATTTTTAGTTAAATCATTAGTAACAAAATTTATTGAAATGGAAAAGAGTTGTCAATTTCATGAAAAATTTGGACCTAGATTTAACGTAATATTTTTACTAAATGTATTTCAATTACATCCAAATTTTAAAGAATATTATACTTTCGATTTAAAACATGAATCCGAAGAACAATCTAGATTTTTGTTTTTACTATTTAATGATATTCAATATTATTTTGAGGAATTGATAGAAAATATAAAAAAAATTAGAAAACATGAAAAACAAGAATCTCAAATGCAACCCGGAGAGATAATTCAAATTAGAAATATGATTAAAAGTTATATTGCATATGGCATGGAATATATGAAATTTGTAGAAATTTTAAGCCAAAGTAATCCCCATTTATTTACTTCTAATGAATTAGTCGATAAAGTTGCCATCTTTTTAGATTTTTTATTACAAGAATTTGCAGGACCTAATACTAATTTATTAAAGGTCAATAAACCAGAAGAATTATATTTCGAACCTGTGAAAATATTATCAGGATTAGGAAATATTTTTATAAATTTAAGTTATGATAAAAAAATAATTCCTGCTCTATCTAACGATAGACAATATAATTCAGAATATTTTAATAAAATGGTTCAAATAATTATTAAAAAGTTAGCCTATGATAATCAAACTTGGTTTAAAACCGGTTTACTATCAAGTTTAAGAAAAAAAATAGATGAGTATAAAGAAACTAAAATAGATTACGATGACTATGATCCTCCAATAGAACTATGCGATCCTTTAATGACCTCTTTAATTGAAACACCAGTAAAACTACCAAGTTCAAATCTTTTTATGGATAAACATGTTATAATCAAACATCTACTATCAGATGAATCCGACCCTTTTAATAGAGAATTGTTAACACCTCATATTTTAGAAGAATACAATAAGAAACCCGAAGTTGTATTTGAATTAAAAGAATTACAAAATAAAATAACCGCGTGGAAAAAAACAATAATTTTAAAATAAATATTAATTTATGAGTTAAAAAGTCGATTATTTTTTATTTTTTTATATTAGCAATTTTATCAAATAATGAATATTGTTAATGATAATAATTTAGAATCAACTTTTTTTCAGAATACGGATTTAGAAGCTGGATCTTATCAGAATAATTTAGATTTAGAATCTTTTCGAGATCTGGAGAATGATTTAGATTTAGAATCTATTCGGGAGAATGATTTAGATTTAGAATCTATTCGGGAGAATGATTTTGATTTAGAATCTTTTCGAGATCAGGATAATGATTTAGATTTAGAATCTTTTCAAGAGAGTGATTATGATTTAGAATCTATTCGGGAGAATGATTTAGATTTAGAATCTTTTCGAGATCAGGAGAATGATTATGATTTTAACTATGAATGCGATGATGAATATTCAGAGGATAGTTTTTTTGACGAAGAAAAAGGAGAATTAGCAGAATCTTCAAGTAGTAGTTCGGAAAGTAATGATACTGTTATTGAAATTGAGGATAGTACATGTCTAATTTGTTTAGAAAATATAAATCATAATACTCCATCTTGGTTTATTATGACCAAAGGCTGTCAATGCAATGTTGAATATCATCCTAATTGTTTTTTAACCTGGTATCAAATGAATGGGACATGTCCTATATGTCATAAAAGATTAAATTTAAGTAATATTTATTTATTAAATATTAATAATAATTACATAATAGAAGAGAATCTTTCTAATTTGTTGCAAATTGAACATAGAGAAGATCCTATTGAAGAAATTGTCACACGCCAACAACAATTTAAATGCTCTAATTATTTATTATTAATACTAGCCTTAGCGTCTGGTGTTGGAGTATATTTTACAGTATTTTATGTGATGGGGGGCTAAATCATAATGGTATAAATTAATTTATAAAGATTATATAGAAAACTATGCTTCAAGATTTAGATAATTTAATTTCAAGATATATATACGATATTTATAAAGAGGAACCTGAATTTATTAAAAAAAAAGAAAAATTGTTTATAGATCAAAACCATTTGCCAACGTATTCTAACTACTGCATTTTTTTAGACAATGATTCAGATTTAAAATTAGTCAATAATGATATCGAAAATTTTATTGATAATTTAATAAAAAAATATCCTAGTTTAGAAAAGGAAAGTATAATTGTATCTAATCAAACAGATAAAGATACTTATAGCATACAGGGCTATGAGATAATTTCATATAATAAAAAAAAAAATAAAATAAATTTTGGTTTAGAAAGAATAGCGTCAGCAATAACAAAAACAACAGATATTAGATTAATTCCTAAATTTTCATCTTATCATCCTAATTTTAAATATTGTCATAAAAAATTATTAATTTTAGAGTTGAATATTGATCAGAATAAAAATTGGGAAGATATAATTGATTTATTAAATAAGAGTAGAGATTATATACAACAAATTAAAAAAATGAACAATAAAATACAAATTCATTATACACCACTTAGTAGAGATTTGTACTTTAGTTTTTATCGAAAAGCCTATCTAAAACATTGTGAATTAATCCAAAAAATTCAGGAACTTTAAAAAATTTTGAAATTATTATTTTGTAATAAATAAGTTATTCTAAAATAATAATATATGTCTAGATTTGATGATCTTTACCACAACGCAATAAATGAAAGACCTGAGCAGTTTATTCAACCATTCATGCCTTACATTAAATGTAAAATTAATGAAATGGAATTTATGGCTTTAATTGATACTGGATCAATGATAACTTGTATGAATTTGGATACAGCTCAAAACTGTGATATCGTTAAGGATATGGACGATAGATATAAAATTTCAGTAGCAGGAGTAGGAAATAAACAATCGATTGGAAAAAATTATGGTGTCGATATAATAATTAATAATCAAACGATTGTGATGCCAATAACAATTTTAGATATATCATTATCTGAATGTGATTTAATTATAGGTTTGGATTTATTAAGAAGTTTCCAAGGACATATTGATTTTGGAAATAATTTATTAATATTGAAGTCACAATTCCAAACTTTTGAAACTCCTTTACTTAGTGAACAGGAATTTAAATTAGAATTAAAAATAAATAAATTAATTGAAATTTGTCATGGTAAAACTGATAGAATACAAGCAAAAGCTTGTCTCTTAAAAAACAATAATAATTTAGATGCATGTATTGTTGAATTATTAATACCCCAAAATTAATATCCAAAAATTAATATCCAAAAATTAATATCCAAAAATTAATATCCAAAAATTAATATCCAAAAATTAATATCCAAAAATTAATATCCAAAAATTTCTTCTAAACTAAGATTAGTAACTTCTCCAAAAACGTTCAAATCTGATAATGATATTTTTTCTATATCTCCTAATATACAGGTTGTCTTTTTTTTATTTTTAATAAATTTATTATATATCTCTTTGATATCATCCATTTTATATGATTTAATTTGATCAAATGTTATTTCATCCTGACTTTTATCTAATTTTAATCTTTTTTGTATTAAATATTCTACCAAAAACTCTTCTCTTAGAGTTCTTTTACTTCTTATGACTTTATCTAAATTTTCTAATACATTTTGTAAAACATTATTATTTATAATCAAATTACTTTGTAATTCATCTAATATTGCAAGAGCATCGGTAATTTTATCTATTTGAGTTCCTATATAACTTATATTATAATGAGACTCATTTAAATGAGTCGGAGTTGTAATATAACTGTATGTGGAATATGCTAATGCTTTAGTGACTCTTATTTCTTGAAATATAATTGAGTTGAATCCTAACCCAAAATAATCATTAAATATATTAATCTTTGAATAATCATTTACATTAGCTTTATTTCCTTTAGTTAAACTAATTATTTCAGCTTGTTGAATGTCATAATCACAAATGTAAATTTTATTATTTGTCATATCTAATTCTTCATAAATTATAGATTTTTCCGGTTTTAATAATTCTTCATAATTTATTAATTGATTACATAGATTCTTTACCTCACATATGTTATTTGCACCATAATACAAAATTTCATGTTGATAAGTAAATAAATTTTTGATAATGTTAGTTAATAATTCAGAATCTAAAGTTTCTATATCTCTAGGAGAGGTTTTATCTGTTTCTGGATTTCTTGGTCCATATTTACTATATGAAACTAATTTTTTAATAATAGATCTTTTATTTAATTTAGAATTTTTGAAATTATTTAATAATTTTTCTTTATATTTATTGAAAGTATCATTATCTCCTTTTGCATTTAAAATTAAATCGATTACTAATTTACAAGATTTATTAAAGTTATTTTTAATACCTCTAATTGTGATACTCATATCTTTATCGTTACAATTTATACTTAATTCACAACCCAATGAATATAAATTTTTTTCTTTTTCTTTTAAGGGTAATTTGGAAGTTCCAATATAATCAAAATAATTACATGCTAAGGGTAAATATTTTTTATTAAAAGATCCTCTATTAAATCGAAAACTTAAATAAAAAAGATCATTAATATTATTAATTTTAGCTACCAATTTAGTAGTTTTTAAATTATCATATATTAATTCATTGGAAACATCGATAAAAGATGGATTTATGTTATTTGTTTTGATATTTAATAATTGACTACCGTAATCTGAAACTTCTTTACTAGTTTCAATTTTTGATATTGGAGGTTTTTCAACTTGTACAATTTCTCTTTCACCGGTTCTTTTATAAACGGCTGTATAATTAGTATTATAATTTGTATTAACAAATTGGACAATATCTTCTTTTTTTAATTTAGTTAAATTTTCTATTATATTAAAATAATCAATTAAATTTTTTTGGTAAACTACGGATTCCTCAATATCATTAATACGTCCTGTATTAGATTGATATTTTTTAATTTGACTAATTTTAAAATCTTGAATTATCCATTTCATTATATCTTCATCAAAATCACCATTTGACAATTTTTCTATTTGTTCTAGAATTAAATTTTGAACTTGCTCTAAATTTTGATCTGATAACGGATAACCATAAAAAAAATGAACAGAATATTCATGCATTAATAATGGAAAACATCCAGCATTTTGTACTTTTTGACTTTGATTTAAATTAGTATCTATTAAACCAACCTTAGAATTATTAAGTAACATGTCTACCATCAAAAACTTACTAATGTCTTCATCTTTTGTTCCATTTTGTCGATATCCTAAATATACTAATTCTCTAGAAGGACCTAAAATTGTACTGGTGATTGGATTATCAATATCTTTTAATTTAGGAGGATTATATTCAGGTAAAGGAGAATATTTCATTTTACTGAAAATATTTTCAATTAATTTAAAAGTATGATCGTAATCAATATCACCCGATAAAATGATAACCATATTATTAGGTACGTAATATGTATTAAAATATTTATAAATTTCCCTTATTGATGGATTTTTTAAATGCTCGGATGTTCCTATAGTAGTATTGAAACCTAATGGATGATCCTGAAATAAGTTTTTAAAAATTATTTCATAAACTTGTCTATTATCATCACCTAATGTCATGTTTTTTTCTTCATAAACTACTTCTAATTCAGTGTGAAATAATCTGAATATAGGATTAGTAAACCTATCATATTCAAGTTTTAACCATTTCTCTAATTGATTTGATGGAATTGTAGATTTGTAAACAGTATATTCATTACTAGTAGCAGCATTAATATCAGAACCTCCTATGTTTTCAAGAATTGTGGTAAATTCATTAGAAATTGCATATTTAGCTGCTTCTTTGGATAATTCATCAATTTTTGAATATAATTCTTTTCTTTTTGTTTTGTCCACCGTTTTTCGACGCACTTCATATAATTCTGTTATTTGATCTAATATTTTTTTTTCTTCTATAAAATTTGTTGTTCCTATATTTGACGACCCCTTAAACAATAAATGTTCTAAATAATGAGCTAAACCTGTTTGATGAGCTGGATCATTTTTACTTCCTGTTAAAAAAACAATCTTGGAAGATATACTTGGTTGTTCCGAATTTTTACTAATTATTATTCTTAACCCATTTTTTAAAGTTTTTTCTTCGAATTCAAAAGGTAGCTCATTTTTAGATTCTTCTGATTCATTGAAGTAGAATAATAAAATTAATATTATCACAATAATTATTATTGATTTATTCATTATATTTATTAATATAGATATTTTGAAAAATAAGGGAGTATAATTTTTTATAATAATATTAGTATAGTATGAGTAATAGTATACTAAATAGTATTATAATAAATAGTAATGTTGATTTTGATGCTAAATATAAAAAATATAAAATGAAATATTTACAACTTAAATCACTTGGAGGAGCAGAAGGTAAACCAAAAGAATGTAAACTTTGTAAAAATGATATGGAACTATTAACAGGTGATTGTGAAATATCATGTGATTCAGCAGGAAAAAAAGAAGTAGATAAAAAACAAATGATTTTGGAAAAATATCCTCAAGAAAGAATAATTAATATTGATACGGAGTCAGTAGATCTCAAAAATACACAACAAGCTAATATGTATACATTTAAACCTAAAGGAATATGGTATGGTTTTGGTACAAGCTGGATTGATTGGGCAACCACAATATTTCCAGATGATATTGGAAAATATTATTTTAAATTGGAAGTAGATACTAGTAAAATTTTAAAAATATCTAATATTGAAGAGGCGGTTACATTCAATAAAAAGTATGGTATTTCTAGTGATATAAAAATGGAAACAGGTGATTTAGAACTTTTACAAGATTTATCAAATAAGGGTAAAATTAATTGGGGTGAGGTTTCTAAAGATTATGCAGGATTTGAATTAAATCCTTATTTATACGATTTAAGGGCAGATAGTAATTTTACTTGGCTTTATGTATTAGATGTTGCTTCAGGAGTCATATGGGATAGCTCAGCAATTATAAGTGTAAAAAAAATATAAAATACATATTATCTTATTTATTATCTTTTTTTATTATATAATTATGCAATCTACAGATAATAGTATTTCATGGAATGATACCGAGATATTTATATTGGGTGCGATTCTCGGAATTGTAATTTATCATATAATTAAAATCGCAAGAACATCATCTTCAATATCATATAATAAAACTAATAGTTCAATATCAACTACCAATAAAACTAATTATACTGCTTCGTGTAATATAAATAAAGGAGATAATGTATATTCCGGTTGTGGTTTTATTTATCAAGATAAAGAAAATTGTTTCCAAGAATGTAATAATTGTTCTCCTTTAAAATTTATACCAGCAGAGGACTCATGTGAAACAAAATTTGGAGGATCGTGTGGTATAAAAAAAAATCAACCAATATTTGATGGTTGTAATAAAATTTATCAATCAATGACAAATTGCTTGCAAGAGTGTGGTGAATGTAATGCAAATTACAAATTTGTACCTAAATACTAAAAAAATTGAATAAAATATTTGTATACATTCTTTTTATTATATCGAATTTTTAATGTTTTAACATGAATTCATCAAATATGAACCTTAATAATACTCTTTACGAAGAGTGTGGATTTAATATAACAAAACAAGTAAATTGTACGCAGATTATCGAAGAATTGGAAGAGGAATGTTATGAACTATATAATTGTTCAATAGATGATAATAATAATCCAAATTCTAACGGGCTTATTATTTTAATTATAATATTATCCATTTTCCTTTGCCCTGTTATTTGTGTATTTGTTTTCCACTGTAATTGCGATAAATTTTTTGCGAATATGGGAAAATGTATAAATAATTGTTTAATTCCCTTTAAGAAATGTGGTAAGTGCTTTAAACAAGTATTGTTTTGCTCAAAGTGCAGAAATAGTAGGATAAATTCTAACATTGATATAGAAAAAGGAATAACTAATGAAATTTATAATTTTACTATTAGCAATTGTAGTTTTTATACAAAAATCTCAGATGAAATAAGAGATAATAATTGCTCAATATGTTTAGATCAATTAATTCCACCATCCGGTATTATTGACCTAGAAAACAAAATAATAAATTTAAGATGTAATCATAATTTTCATATTAATTGTCTGAAACCATGGATTATTCATCAATTAGATCAGAATCAAATTCCATCATGTCCATTATGTAGAAAAGAAATCGGAGAATGTAAACCAGTAAAGAGAGAAATTTATTATAATGTAACGTATGATAACGATTCAGATAGCGACACGTATAGTTATAGCGATTATTAGGCTATAAGATACCTAATTTATAATGATTATTAGGCTATAAGACACCTAATTTATAATGATTATTAGGCTATAATACACCTAATTTATAATGATTATTAGGCTATAATACACCTAATTTATAAAGTTTTTGGTATATAAATCGACCTAACATAATAAAAATATATAATGTAATATTAAAATGTTCAAATCATATCCTGTTAATATCGTTAAACAAGGAAAAAATAAAAGTTTCAAGATCTATTTTAAAGTTAAAAATAAATTAATTTCTCCTTGGCATGATATTCCTTTATATAATTCTAATAACACTTTAAATTTTATTTGTGAAATTCCAAAATGGACTAGAGCCAAAATGGAAATCAATAAAGAGTTAGATTACAATCCTATAAAGCAAGATATAAGTAATGGTAAATTACGAGAATACAAATGGGGGGATATGATGTTTAATTACGGTGCATTTCCCCAAACTTGGGAAAATCCGGATATAGTGGATAATAATACCAAAAAAAAAGGCGATGATGATCCATTAGATGCTATAGAAATTGGCTCATTACAGTTAAAAACAGGACAAGTAATACAAGTCAAAGTAATTTGCATATTAGGAATGATAGATGAAAATGAAACAGATTGGAAAGTGATAGTTATAAATACTAAGGATCCTTTAGCCAAAAAAATAAATAATATTACAACCTTAAAAAAATATCAACCCGGAATATTAGATGCTATAAGAACCTGGTTAAGAAATTATAAAACCTCAGAAGGAAAATCTAAAAATAAATTTGCTTTCAAAGGTGAATACAAAAATAAAACATTTGCAAATAAAATAATTAAAGAAACTCATAACGAATGGTTAAATAAATTTAATTGAATATAATTATTTACTTAATATTAAATTCAATTAATAGATAATTTTTGCTTTATTTTCATCCAATAATTTCTCTAATTCTTTATCATGTACTTTATTCATATTTGGTTTAATTTTTAAATAATCTGATTGTTGTATTACATATGTTAAAACAATGGGTTTACTAATATTGTAAAGAAGTTCTAGAAAAGAATCCATATAAGAATTGTTAATAATATAAATTATTTTTTTTAAATAAATCTTTTTTCTATTTTTAATTACATTATTAATTTTTGCTAATTCATAACAATATCTAAAACTAATATATCCTAAATTTTGAGTATTGATTATTAAATGATATGGTTGAGCTTTAGATTCAATCTCTAACCATTTTTCTTTGAATTCTTTTAAATAGTTATCATCAAAATATTTCTTTTTAAATGATAAGTTTATTATCGATAAATGTTGGTTATCAAAGTTACTCCAGTCCATTCTTCTACTATTGTTAAATAATTTTTATTTTAAAACGGAGGTTAAATGTACATAAAAATAAAAAAATAAAAAAATATTTAAAGTCATAATTATTATAATTAAAAAAAATGATAAATAATCTTACTTTCATATCAACAAGTGCACCTAATATTAGTAATCTTCTAGAATATGATAGAACATATGATTTAGTATTTGAAGGTGTTGGATATGGTCTTATATCTCTATTATTTATAATACTCAATTATAATATTATAAAACAATGTATTAAAAAAAGAAAAGATAAAGAATAAAATAAGTTTTTATAAATTTAAAAAGGTTTATAAAAATAAAAAATTTTCTGATAAATTTTAATATGACTAATAATAAAGAATTTAATGATTATATTAAAAAAGAAATGAAGGAATCATGGAATTTCCCTGGTTTAGCTATTTCAATTTTTAATTCTAGTGGAATTATTTATAATTATGCAGATGGATTTTCTGATTTAAAAACAAAAAGACATCTACAACTTACAGATAAATTTTGTATTGCTTCATGTAGTAAATCTATGTTTTGTATGGCAATTACATCATTAATTGTTAATGATAAAATACCTAATATATGGGAAATGAAAATATCTGATTTATGGTTTTCAGATATTCATTTTAAACTTAAAAATATTAAGGTTAAATATTTAGCTTGTCATTCTTTTGGCATAAGTGATTTTGACGATAAGCCCAAAAAAATGGAAAAAATTTTAAAAGATCTAAAAGACTTATCCCCTAAACAAAGAAGAAAAAAATTAGTAGATATACTATTGTCTATGGAGCCAGAAAATAAAATTAAAGAAGAAGTAGAATATTCTAATTTAGGGTATGTGATATTGGCAGCAATTATAGAGAAATTAACAAATAAATCTTATGAGGAAATTATAGAAGAAAATGTTTTAAACCCTTTAAAAATAGATCCCTGTTTTGATAAAGAAAAGGAGAATATAGTTAATGGACATTATTCATTATGGTGGGATAAAAGTAAAGGAAATCAATTAATTCCATTAGAAAAAGATCAATTTATATCACATGTACCTTTTCATAGTCCAGGTTTGGTATATATGTCAATATTAGATTCTGCAAAATATTGTCAAGAGTATCTGAAAGTAATAAATGGCGTTGAAGGAATATTAAACGAGGGAATTATACGAAAATTAACTACACCTATTGTAGATGATTATGGATATGGATGGGAAATTGATGAGGATGGTGATATTACACATGATGGTGACTGGCAACATAATTCCAGCGAATATTTAATTTGTCCAGAAGATGATATAGGTATAGTTATTATGACTAATACTGAAGAAGCTGATTTTTGTGAGATTATCAATAAGTTTAGAGATATATTTATAACTTAAAGTTTTATTAAAATAAATAACTAATGGAAAAACTTGTTAACAAAAAGGAGTATGAAATATTAGATTTGGGTAATAGAAATGGTCCAACCGATTATATTGATTATTTATCTTGGGAAGAAGTTACCCAACCAATTATGGTAGGTAGAGATTTATTTAATAGAGCATTTGTAGTAGTTAAAATGATGATTAATGATAAGTATCCAATTATGCAAACATTTTTCCAAAGATATACAAATGGTAATTTATGGATGGGATGTGGTCATGCTAAAGCAAAATTAATAGATACTGGGGGAGGAATGAATAACATTCAAATAAAATTGATTGCAGATATAATATCTGGAAAAGAGGTTGAACTTAAAGATGATCATAAATTAGAATATAGTTTAAAAGAAGGGGATAAAGTAAAACTCTATTATGATATTAAAAAATATAATGCGGCTAATATAATAAAAAAATATTGGAAAGAATGCAGATATAATCCAGAGTACAAAATCTGCCGTAAAATAACAAATAATTTCTAATCTAAGAAATAATGAAATTTTTTGATAAATTAGAAAGTAATGAAAAATTAAAAGATGCATATATGAAAAGAAAAGAATTTATGAATGATGTTATTGGAATTAGTGGAACAAACGGAAAAACTACTACAACAAAATTAATCTACGAATTATTAAATGAAGATTATAATGTTAATAAAACTCATGAAAACAGTAATTCATTTGTTGGGTTACCTTGGTGTATTAATAAATATTTTAAATTGAATGCTGATATTTGGTTAACGGAAATAGGAATTAGTAAAGAGAACGATATGGAAAATTTAATAGAATTTATAAATCCGAATATTAGAATTTTGACAAATATTCAACAAGCCCATACTCTTAATTTTAATTCTTTGTTAGATTATCAAAAAGAAAAAATGGATCTATTTACATATAAGTTAACTCCTTCTTCAATATTAATTCTCAATTATTATGATAAGCTTATTAGAACGATAAAAATACCATTAAATGTTAAAACAATTATATGTGGTCCAAAAAGTAATAACGATGTTTCCATAATAAGTCATAATATTAATTCAGATTACATATCATCTACAGCCGAATTTAGAACTATAAAAGGAAAAATTAGAATTAGTTATAAGGGTATTTGTTATCATACTGCTGTTAATATGTGTTTAGCTATTGCTTGTGCTCTTATTTTTAAAATTGATATTAACAATATTCAAAAAAAATTAGAATCATTCGAATTTTATAATTCAAGAGGAAATATTATAAAAAAAAATAAATTTATTATTTATAATTTTGCTTATAATTGTAATCCATCTTCATTAAAAGGAAATTTAGAATCTTTCAAAAAAATACAATCAGGTAATAAATTAATTGTATTAGGTGATATGTTTGAATTAAGCAATAATAAAGAAGAATCAATCAAAATTATAAATTATTGTTTAAAAATAACATGTAATATTGCTTGTTGTTCATCTATTTATAATAAAATATTATCTCAGAAAAAAAATTACAATCTTGATTTGTTGGCCTTAAATATTAATCATTTAAAAAAAAAAATTAAAGATTTTATAAAGAAAAACAAAATGACATTTATTTTTATTCAGGGATCAAATCAATCAAAAATAAGTGAAATAGCTGAATATTTAATTTCGATTATATAGGTCTTGTATTATATCTCTAGAAATTTTTAACATTTTTAAATAATACTCAATTTCAATATCATGATTTTTAGTATCATTTTCATTTTTAGTATCATTTTCATTTTTAGTATCATTTTCATTTTTAGTATCATTTTCATTATAATTAATTATAGGATTTAATCTTGTAACTTCTTTTAATTTTTTTTGTCCATTTAATGATAATAGGCATTCTATAAACTTGAATGCGTGCTTGTTCTTCAAAGAGTCTTTCGGAATTTGAGCACATGTGTAAGAACTATTGTTTTTAACGGTATATATTCGTAGATATTGATTTTCTAAGGATTTAGTTTTAATTAGGTAAGAAATTGATGTAGAATAAGCAAATCCTATTCTATTTGTATTATTAATTAAATCAATCATTTCAATTAATCCTGAAGGCTGAGAGCAAGCTTTATTATTAAATATTGAATTAAGTATTCCTTTTGTTTGACTAGTTCCTTTACTTAATAAGTATCCAGCAATCAAATCATTATATTCTGATCTATTCATATCTGCTAAAACTAATCTACCATGATATTTTTCTTTAGAAATTTCAATTAATCCATTTTTTTCAAAGATACATGGATTAATATATCTTGAATCATAAATAAAGTTTAAATCTCTTCGTAATAAAGGGATTGTATGAGCTTTTTGAATTAATTTATTATAACTATCAGAAAATCCTTCTATGGCAATATGACTTAATTCTAAGGGTTTTTGTTCAGTAAATATTATATCACTTATTGCACTTCCTATTATAATATCAAAATCACCACAAACAGGAGTATTATGTAAGTATCGACTTACTTGTATTTTAATTCCAGCCATATCGGCAATATTTAATATGGTTTTTATAAATTTATTATTAGTATTGGTACCTATTAATAGTGTTTCTGAATTTTTTTTGGGTTTACATGTTGGATTGATATTTTCAGGACAATCAGTATCAGTATCCCAATAATTATTAAATTTGTTACATGAATTCGAAATAAAAACATCATCTTGATCTTCATTTAAATCATCTTGATCTTCATTTAAATCATTATAATCATCTTGATCTTCATTTAAATTATCTTGATCTTCATTTAAATCATTTAAATCATCTTGATCTTCATTTAAATCATCTTGATCTTGATCTTCATAATCATCTTGATCTTCATAATCATCTTGATCTTCATTTAAATCATCATAATCATCTTGATCTTCATAATCATCTTGATCCAATGTGTTATCTATTTGATCCAATGTGTTATCTATTTGATTATCTGAAATTGAATTATCATTTTGTTTTTTTTCATTATTTGAAAAAAGAGATAAAATTCCAATACCAAGTAATGCATAAATAATGTCCTCTTTTTCTGGCATATAAATTTATAATAGTATTTTAATTAAAAAGTGGTAGATAATTTATTTCTTTAAGGAATAGGTAAGTATAATATTTATAAAAATGAATTACAAAACATTTAATGAAAAAAAATTATTAGGGGATGCCTTACCACAGTATAATAAAGAGGTTAGTAAAAAAAAATCTAAATCTATTAAAGAATTGAAGAAGGAAATGATTACTAGTTGCATTGTTATATTTAGTTTTGTTATTTGTGCTATTATTTTTAGTTTTTCTATATACTTTTTGTTAAACCAACACCCTTAAAAGTATAATTATGTTAATTAAAAAATGGAAAAATATTTAGAATACTGTAAAAATATTTTTGTTGCTTTGTTAAAAAAGAGATATAATCACGATTTTGTTAAAGGAAGTTTCTTTACTATATTGTTATTATTTAGTTATAAGTATTATTTAAAACAGAAAAAGAGATTTAATCTTCTTTCTTTTTTACAAAAACTCCCTTATATTAACAAAAATGTTAATAATCAAATTGATTCTGCTAAAAGAGATATTCAAGATCAGATTAATAATGGTCAAAATGAGTATATTAATAGTTTGCCAGAAAATGGTTTAGATGAATTAGAAATTATTTCTAAAATAAATAATATTTCTTCTACCCATGTTCAAAAAGGTCATATTTCGGGAGTAGTATATCATGGTGGTGAAGAATATACAAATTTTTTATTAAGAGTTTTTAAGAAATTTGCTTGGGCAAATCCTTTACATTTTGATTTATTTCCTGAAATTAGAAAAATGGAAATTGAAATTGTAAAAATGGCAATTAATATGTTTCAAGGTAATGAAAAATGTTGTGGAAATGTTACTTACGGAGGTACAGAAAGTATTTTATTAGCATGTAAAACATACAGAGAATGGGGATTCGATGAAAAAGGTATTGATAATCCAAATATAGTTTTACTTGAATCAGGTCATTCTGCTTTTAAGAAAGCTGGTCATTATTTTAATATTGAAATTAAAACTGTTCCAATTAATTATAAAACTGGAACAACAACTATAGAAAATATAATAAAGTATGTTGATAAAAATACGGTATGTATAGTTGGTTCAGCACCGGCTTATGCTCATGGAATTATAGATCCTATTTTTGAAATTGCTAATTATGGGAAAAAAAATAATATTGGTGTTCATGTAGATTGTTGTATGGGAGGGTTTTTACTTCCTTTTTTAAGAACAAAAATCAATGATATCTTTGATTTTTCAATACCAGGTGTTACATCAATTTCAGCAGATACACATAAATATGGTTATGCTTTGAAAGGATCCTCAATTATAATGTATAGAGATCAAAATTTAAAAAAGTATCAACATTTTTCTCATTCTGATTGGAATGGAGGTATCTATGCAACTCCTACAATAATGGGATCTAAATCTGGAGCTTTAATAGCATCAGCATGGGCTGCTATGATGTATCATGGATTTGATAAATATCAAGAAATTGCTACTAAAATTATGGAAGCTACTGAAAGAATAAAAGAAGCTGTTAAGGATTTACAGGAAATAGAAATTATAGGTAATCCTAAAATAAATATTATAGCTTTTAATTCTGAAACACTTAATATTTACAAGTTATCTTCTTGTTTAACTGAAATGGGTTGGCATCTTAATATATTACAAAATCCAGCTAGTTTTCACTTTTGTATTACTTATATTCATATATCAGATAATACAATAATTGATAAATTTATAAATGACTTAAAAGAAAGTATTATAAATGTTCAAGATGGCCAATACGATAATATAGAAGGAACTGCAGCATTATATGGCATGGCATCTAGTATAAATCAGCAATCGGTAACAGGTGAAATTGTTAATTCTTATATTCATCTATTATCTACTGATAATATTATTTAAAAAATGAACCTATTAATTTAATAATGGTTGATACCGATTTTGATTTTGTTAATGTTAATTTGAAAATTCTATCTAATTTAGAAAAAAATAAAAAATTATGTATATCTGGTAACTATTTAGATGTAGAAAAATTATCTGTAATACCGGAAAGTGTCAGGAGGAGTTATAGAGGTGATAGTAGAGATAAGACTATTAAAAAAATAGATGAAATAGTAATTAAAGCAATCCATTTAACCGAAAATAATTTTGATATACAAAAGGCCTTAGAAGAAAGTATAAAAGGCTTGGAAAATTTAAAAGATACATATGATAGTTGTATTCAAACTAAGGCAAGATTGGATACAATTATTGATAAGATTAATAATAATAATAAAGTCAAGGATACTTAATTCATTTTATCTAATGTTTTTTTAATGATTTTTATTGCATATTCAAATATGTTTAAATCATTATAACTAGAAAATCTAATATATTTATCTTTTTGTTTTTCAAAAAAAAATAAATCACCATTTAAGATAAATATATTTTTTTGTTGTAAATAGTCAACTAATTTAGTAGTATTAATATTATGGTTTTTTAATTTACACCATATCCAATATCCTTTTTCTTCATTAATAATAGTCAGATACTCATTCAAATGATTTTTAATTTTTTGAATGCAAATAGTTCGTGTAATATCAAAAATTTTCTTTCTATAAACTAATTCATCATTAATATTAAAATTAGTAATATATTCATTAATAAAATAATGGTCATGGGAACTAATAATACCATTTGAATTTTCAACCTCATTTGATATTATATTATCTTTATGACTAATTATACATGAATGTCTAATACCCCCAAACAATATTTTTGAAAAACCTAACAAAGATATAATATTTTTATTATTATATTTAATATATAATGGTTTAACATCATGATGATAAATATATATTTCATCACTAATGATAGTTAGATTGGGATAAATCTTGGATAATTCATTGATCTTATCTAATTTGTGATCGCAATAAGTATAACCTGTCGGGTTATGATAATAAGGAGTGATTAATAAATATATTTGTTTATTTTTATTATTAAGTAATTTTGTTTCCAATTGATCGATATCAATACCATCTTTTTGAATATTCAAATATTCATAATTTAATTCATGTTTGATTGATTTTATTAAAGTAACAACATTATAATATGTTGGATTTTCAACTAACAATAAACTATTTGGAGGTAAAAATGAAGAAATGATCATTCTTAATACTAAACCTATATTACCTGTAATTACTAATTCAGATGTATGTAGTTCACATTTAAAATAGGTATTAAGTGCATTTAACATATTTTTTTTATAAATAAATGAATCTTCGAAGGAGCAATATTCCAAAATTTTTTGATTAGGTTGTATATTAATAATACTATCATTCGGATATTTTAATTGTGAGCTTCCTAAATTTATCATTTTATTAAATTATTATATTTTTTAAAAAATTAAACTAGTAATAGACTACACCCTATTTTATAATATTTTCTTTTTAAATTTAGTATGATAAATAAGATAGCGTATGGTACTTATTACTTTCTTTTTGATAAAATATATGATAATGATTTTATATTAAGTCAAGAATGGTACAAGGTAAAACAACCTAATAAAATATTCTATGCTATGGAAGAAATGATTATTAAAAGTATAGAAAAAGGTATCAGAATTTTTGATACTGCTAAATGGTATAAAACCGAAGATGTATTAGGAAGAGCTATTAAAAGAGCGATAGATAGAAACTTGGTTAAAAGAAAGGATTTAACTATTATTACTAAATTAGACTATTATGGATTAGAAGAAGTAGAAAATGACATTGTTTTAATACATTCTCCAGTAAGAAATAATATTAAAAATACTTGGCAGGAATTAGATTTATTAGTTAAAAATGGTAAAATAAAAGAAATAGGAATATCAAATTGAAAATTTATTAGTTTTTTGTGAGAGTAATAAATTAACAAAACCCTCAATATGTCAAATTCAATATAATTTTAAATACAGATATCAAGAACTTGTTGAATTCTGTAAAAATAAGAAAATAAAAGTATTTGGTTGGGGTTCATTTAAATGGGAGCCAAATGACAAAGATAATGATATTATAAAAGAAATAGCTGAAAAAAATAATATTACTGTTTATCAACTTGCTCTATCTTATTATTTAGACAAAGGTATTACTCCCATTTTTTCTACATTGAATCTTAAACATTTAGAAGAAAATCTAAATCTAGATTTTAAATTAAATGAAACAGATATTATAAGCTTAGATGAATTAAATAAGAATGATTATAAGAAAATGTGGTATTATAATGGAATGCAACAATCGTGGTATAAAATTGAAGGAGATATACGATACAAAATACATTAATTGAGTTATCTTGTTTTATCTAAAAATCTCTTTATGGCGGCTTGTCTTTCTTTTTTAGTTGCTTTAGGATTTTTAGATAGAAAATTACCATAGGACACATCTTCTTTTATTGATTTATTATTAATAATTTGTGTCTCATTGATATTTTTTCCTTTGATTAATTGTCTTAAATATCTGAACATTATTATTTTATAATAGATTTTTTTTATTAATATTACCAAACCGATGCTTTATCTTCTCTATATAAATCGTTGTCATTAGTTACATTAAATGCTTTATAAAACTCTTCAAGATTGGTAACTACGCCATTAATTCTTAAAACACTTGGAGAATGAGGATCAGTAACTAATCTATTTAAGGATTCTTGTTTTCTTATATTTGCTCTCCATACGTTTGCCCATGATAAGAAAAATCTTTGTTCTTGACTAAATCCATCTATTTTTTCTGTACATTCTTTTTGATTTTTTATCATAGCATGGAAAGCAATGGTAACACCTCCTAAATCTGCAATATTTTCTCCCAAGGTTAATTCCCCATTCACATTTTGTCCTTCAATTATGTAATTTGAAAATTGATCACTGATTTTTTTTGATTTTAATGCATATCTATCTACATCTTCTTCTAACCACCAATCATTTAAATTTCCATTACAATCGAATTTTCTGCCTTTATCGTCAAATCCATGTGTCATTTCATGTCCAATAACAGCACCAATACCACCATAATTCAAGGCATCATCGGCATTGTGATCAAAGAAGGGTGATTGCAAAATTCCAGCAGGAAATACTATTTCATTTAATAAAGGATGGTAATAAGCATTTATTTGATGAGCATGCATTTCCCATTTTTCTCTATCAACAGGTTTATTAAGGTGGCTTAAATCATATTCCATATCGAATTTACCCGCATTAAAAATATTGGTTAAATAACAATCACCTATCTCTAATTTTGAGAAATTTTTCCATTTATTAGGATAACCTATTTTAACTCTAAATCTATCAAGTTTTTCTAAAGCTTTTTCTTTTGTTATTTCACTCATCCAATCTAAATTTTTAATTCTATTTCTTAATTCATCCTTCAGATTATTTACCATTTCCATAGCTCTATTTTTAGCAGACTCTGGAAAATACTTATCTGTATAAATTTTTCCTAAAATTTCTCCCATTGAAGATTCTACTGTATTCAATGTTCTTTTCCATCTTTCTTTTTGTTTTTCTTGACCCTTTAGCATTTTAAGGTAAAAATCAAAATAAATTTGATAGAATTCATCATTTATATATGGTGCTGCTGATCTCAATAAATTTGATTTTAAATAATGTTTCATAATATTTAAATCAGTAGTAGAAATCATCTGATCTAATGTTTGGAAAAATTTAGGATTATCTATTACAATTTTTTCAGGAGATATATTTAATTCTTTAAAAATAATATGCCAGTCTATATTTGGGAAAGACTCTTTTAAGGTTTTAACAGAAAATTCATTATAAACTAATTCTGGTTCTCTTCTTTGTGTCTTTGTCAATGAAATATCAGCTAAGGATTCTTCTAATTTATAAATTTCTTGACTAAGATCGGTTAAGTCAGCCAGTAAATAAATTTCTTTTAAAAAGTTTTGATATCCTTCCCTTTCATTTTCTTTATTGGGTAAAAAATAAAAATCCCTATCTGGTAGTCCTAATCCTCCTTGATATAAGTATAAAATATTCAAATCGCTGTTTTTTGCATCAGCGTGTACACTTAAATAAAAAGGTGTAGCTAACTGATTGGATAACATAATTGCAATTACTTGAGATAATTCACTTAAATTCTTAATTTGGTTAATCAAATTGAAATGATTTATTAAAGGTAAAATGCCTTCTTTATTTAATCTAGACTCATTCATGCCTGAATTATAAAATCTTTGAAGTTTTTTATGATCATCGTTTAAACAATTTGAATCTTCAACAATATCTTTGAGTCTTTGATTTGTAGATTCTATTAATATTTCAAAAGACCCCCATCTATTATAATCATCCGGAATTGGATTACTTTCTAACCATTTATTATTAACATATTTGTTAAAATCATTACCTGGTAAAAAATTGGTATCTATATTAAACATTTTTAATATATATATTAAATATTCTTTTATGTTACTTAAAATAAATTTATGATATCATCTTCTAATTTTTTTAAAGGAAGATTAATTCAATATATCCATTGAATTAGGTTTTCGTAAAAGTTCTTTTGTTTTAACCCTCAATATAACATTATCTTTAAAATCGCGTCTTAATACTATTGCTTCTAATTCTATTTCATTATTTAATTTAACATTAATAGGAATATTTTGTTCTAATTCTCTTAAAAAATATCATCTTTTTCAGAAAATACTCGGTTACATATTTTTAATCTTAATTTATTATCTGTATTACAATTATCCTTCATTTAAATAGAAAAAATAAAATAGAAAAAATAAAATAGAAAATAATTTTATTTTTTTTTTATATAAAATCTATCAACCATACATATTTAAGAAAAAAACAAGTATTTATTCATAAATGCTACTGAATTTATCAGATTTAGAAACTTTATTTTATGATTCTCCTATTTTATTAGATCATAATAAATCTAGGATTAAAGTTTATAAACAAGGTAAGTTTCGTTATGAAAGAATTATTCTAAAAACTCCTAGATGTCAGTTGGCATATGAACCAAAAAATAACAAATTTAATACCTTAGCAATCTCATTACAACCAATGAATAAAGATTTAAAAGAATTTGTGTCATTTTTTAAAAAAATAGATAAAAAAAATAAACAAACACTTAAATCACTTAATCCAAAGATTAAATATAAATCTTGTATTATGAAAACTAAATACTCTACTAAAATTGCTCAATTTACTATATTCGAAAATTGTCCAATTTATTCAAAAAGTAAGAAAAAAAAAAACTTAACAGATCTAAGTTTAGAAAATGAAGTTAGTATGTTTCTAGAGCTTAATTATATATGGATAGATGGGGTAAAGTCAGGTTGTAATTGGAAAATAATACAATTAAAATATTATTCTCCCGAGTTCAATGTCAATAAATGTATGTTTTTAAGTGATACAGAAGAATCAGATAATGAGGAAGACGATATTAAAATACCAAATAAAAAAGACATTAAATATGTAGAAAAATGCTCGGCCTGTCATAATATTTCATATTGTACAGGTCCTTCAGAATCTCATATAAATATACCCCCTAGACCTCCTCCTTTACCTACAATTAATACACAATTACCAATCAGAAATATTCCTAAATCCAATATTATTACTGATAAACCGAAACAAAAAGTTTTTATTCCTTCAGTTAAAGATATTTTAAATATTAAAAATAGATTAAAAAAATCCCAGAAAACAATTACTATTTAATGATCGTCCCATCTTAATCCTGTATAAATATTATACTCACCTATATCATTAAAAAAAAATACTATTGCATTGAAAATGATATATAAATAATTTATAAATTTAATATGCATGGGAATATCATATTGAGTTTTACAAAATCTACAATATTGAGAATTTGATTCTATACACCATTTATGTAAACACGTAGAATGACAATAAGAAAACTCATTTTGACATTTACAATATTTATTTCGTGAACATGGTTCATAGCATATCCAACAATTCATTATGATAATTAAATATTTTAACACTCTAAGTATTAGTACCATCAATTTTTAAAAGATAAAAATTCGATTAATTGGATTAAGAGTTAATATAGGGATAGCACTTTTCTCCAGAGAAAAAAAAAATATATAATAATTTATATACTAATTACCTGTTGCATGTCTCAAGAAATTCTCCATCAAACGAAACCTATTCAGATAGCTACTCCCAATCGTTATGCATATTCATTACCTATATCGGACTTTAATAGATATTTATTTGAATTAAAAATTAAATTAAATAAAAAAAACAAATTAATAAGAAAGATAGAAGATAGCAAAAAAGTCCAACTTATTTCTAAAGATGATAAAATAAGCTTTAACGATTTGAAAAAATTTAATATTAAAGTCCATGTTCTTCCAGATGATAATATTGAAGATTTAGAATTAGAAGGAAAAATTGATAGTAATACAAATAACTTTACTAGATCTACTAACAAATTGTATCTTGAATTTTTACGAACAGATACTGATTATGTTGAATGTAATTGTAATGTAATTTTTACTGATACCTTTAAATATTCTGTTTCACCTCCTTTTTAAATTAAATTGATATCTTTTAACTAAAAAAAATCAATTAATTTACATTAAACTATTATATTTTATATTCTTTATCTTCTTGCATCTCGCTCTCTTGTCCTTCTTGCAGCATCACCATCACGTTGTGCGGTTAAACCGGCATCTCTTTGTCTAATTAATCTTTCTCTTTCACCTCTCTCTTCTTCGGTTTCTGCTGCTTCCCAAATACTATCAATTTCCCTTTGTATTTGACGTTGAGCAGAAAAATTATTATCTATTTTTGCTCTGGCTTTTTGGGCTTCTAAAATTCTTACTCTGTTAAAAAGTCTTCTACTGGCTTCACTTAATCCCCCTGCTTCTGTTCTTTCTATTGATTCCATTGAAGCTCTTAAAGTTCTTTGAATTCCTTCTTCAGCCTCTAATTCTCTTGTTAATTGTTCAATAATACCTCTTTGACGTGGAATATCTGCCCGTAACATTCGAATTTCTTGTTGTTGGGTTTCGCTTATTCTTTCGTCAGGCCTAGCACATTGCGCCATTTGACCTTCTCGTAAAGATCTTCTTAACGTTTCTATTTGTTGAGTATAATATTCAGCCACATCGTCTTCACGCCTTCCTCTAGCTGATTGTAAAAATTCTTCATACAATCTTATGCTTTGAGCTATCTCTGCTCTTGTTCTTTCAGTTAAAGGATTTCCTCTAGGATCTTCTTCTCTTTCATCAAATAATCGTCTAGCTAAATCACCATCTACAGCTCTTGCCTCTCTTGCCCTTTGTTGGCCTTCTTGTCTTACTCTATCTCTTTCTTGTCTTCGATCTTCCTCTAATTGTCTTAATCTATCTTGTTCTACTTGTTGTTCTTGTCTTATTCGTTCTAGTCTTTGTTGTTCTGTTTGTTGTTCTAGTCTTTGTTGTGCTGCTTGTTGTTCTAGTCTTTGTTGTGCTGCTTGTTGTTCTAGTCTTTGTTGTGCTGCTTGTCGTTCTTGTCTTTGTTGTGCTGCTTGTCGTTCTTGTCTTTGTCGTTCTTGTCTTTGTCGTTCTTGTCTGTCTAGTTCTTCTCTTCTTTGTCTGGCTCGTTCTGCTATTTCTTCTAATTCTTCTTGTTCTGCTCTTCTTTGTTGTTCTCCACCATCCTCTCTTTGTAAAGCTTCAATTGCTGTAGTAATTCTACCAATTTCTTGAAAATTACCAGCAGAAATTGCTGCATTAAGTTGTGCTTGTAATGCTCCTATTTGTGCTTGGTTAGGTTGGGCTCCTTGTTCTCTTTCTTGCTGAGCTCTTTGTGCGGCTACTTGTCTTACTCTTTCTTCGGCTGCTTGTCTTACTCTTTCTTGCTGAGCTCTTTGTTCGGCTGCTCGTCTTTCTTGCTGAGCTCTTTGTTCGGCTGCTCGTCTTTCTTGCTGAGCTCTTTGTTCGGCTGCTCGTCTGTCTCTTTCTTGCTGAGCTCTTTGATCGGCTTCTCGTCTGTCTCTTTCTTGCTGAGCTTCATGTCTAATTCTTTCTTGTTCAGCCCTTTGATCAACCGGGGCTCCTACAGCACCTCTAATTGCTTCTATTTCATTTGTTATTCTACCAATTTCTTGAAAATTCCCTGCACTAATTGCTTGATTAAGTTGAGCCTGTAATCCAATTAATTGAGGATTTTGATTATGTTCAATCTGCATATGCATTTGGGGTTGTATATCTTGTCCTACAGCTTGTCTAATTGGCGCGGCTTGTCTAACTTGACCTACGGCTTGTCTAACTTGACCTACGGCTTGTCTAACTTGACCTACAGCTTGTCTAATTGGAGCGGGTTGTCTAACTTGACCTACAGGTTGTCTAACTTGACCAACAGCTTGTCTAATTGGAGCGGGTTGTCTATCTTGACCAATTGCTTGTTCTACAGGAGGTGGTTGATATGCACCTTCTCTATCATAAATTACTGCTGGTTGTCTTTCCCTAGCATCCTGGCGTTGAGGTAATCCAAATCTTCTTTGTGCCATTATAATTTTTTATATATATTAAAATTATAAAAAAAAAATTATTTTTATGAGTTTAGTGATTATTTTTTAATGAGTTTAGTGATTTTTTTATTTAAAATTTGATATAAACAGCCTGAAATGAAAATAATGATTATTGCACATACATATAAACCACCTTTACTTTCTTCAAAAGTATTATTTAAATTCATTCCAAATATTGATGCAAAAAAAGCTCCAAAGGATGTACATAATGTAAAAACTGATATTTTAGTATTATAAATTGCTATCTCATTTCTAAATTCTGCTAATTTAATTTCTGTCAAATTTAATACAGCTTGCATCTCTCTAATAAGTCTTGTAACTTGAGTTAAATCTTCTTTTATCTGATTTTCATAAGTTTCTAATGATATTTCTAATTCATCTATTTTAGATTTTTCGATTTCATCCATTTCAATTTGTTTTTCGAATTTTTTGGATAAAAATATTCTAAACATATCTTCTTCTGATTTCATTAAATTAAAAATTATTTTTCTAACTTCTTCATATGTTAAATTAAAGGCTAATAGATCATTTTGAATTTTTAATATGGTTGATAATTTTGATGAATTAACATTCTGTAATGAAATATCGTTCACTTTACTAGATAAATTTGATATTATATTATCACTTTTTTCACAAATAAATATTAAAATTATTTCTAATATTTTAAATTCAAACGGTAAATCTCTGGAAACTATATTTTGATTATTAAATTGGAACATTAAATGATTATAAAAATCTAAATCTGGGTTTTCATTATCTTGAAAAATATATATTTTATTTTTACTTACAATAGCTCTAATACCATTAAGTTTAATAATATATCCCTCTTTTCTAATTATTAAACACGACAATTTATAATTGTATTTATAATCTAATACATGATAATCTCTAGGTTGGATGTCTTTTAGAATTTCTTTTATTTTGTCCCTATTTAATAATGTTTTATTTATTGGATTCTGGGGAGGGGGATAAACTAAAATCTGTAAATTTTCCATCTGAGTATTAATTACACAATCTTTTTATCTTTATATATCGCTAATTTCTATATTTCCGTAGTAATAATCATTAAATTCGTATAAATCTTCACTTAATCTAGGAATAGTTGTTCTTATTACTTCAGGATGTTCAATTTCCTTTGGTTTTCGACAAGATTGACATGTTAATAAATTTTTTATAAAAAGTAAAAAACTCATATAATATTATTTTATATAACTTTTTTACAATAAGTAAAAATTTTATTCTCTATATTTATTACTTATAATCTCTCCCTTGTTTTCTATTTTATTATATTCTTGCCAATTGTTAGCTATAGGAGCATGATGCATCCAATCAGGTATCCCAAACCCGGCTGTTAAATCTGATGCAATATCGCCTAATTTATTATTTAGATTATTTAAATTTTTCTTCAAATTACTAAATTCTTCTATTCTAAGTAGACCTTCTTCCATAAAAAAACCAACATCTTCTTTAATTTCATTCATACAATAAATATTTAGAATATCTGTTAAAATAGGTTTTAATTCAGAATCTGCTTCATTTATTACATTTAGAAATTCTTTAATAACCAATTTATGTGTATGTGCATGAGCAACTGCTTGTATCATATCACTTTCTTCATACATCCATGTTTCAAATAATTTGTCTTTTTTATTATTTAATCTCAATGCTAATTCATTTAAAAGTATCTTTTCTCTTTCTTCAAATAATTCTTGGTACCACCTTTCTGAAAAACATTCATGTCTGTACCATAATCCTTGTCTTTTAATTGCCAATGGGATTAATTTTTTAATATAATATTTTTTAACTTCATTTTTATCTATAGTATCTAATAATTCCTTAGTAACTTTTTGTTGGATTACCTTATTATCTCCTTCTGCAGTAATACCAGCATGTGATCCAGCTAATGCTTCTCCAAATCTATTAATTGCCAAATATCCTTGACCTCCACATCTTTCTCTACAGATTGTAGCCGTATTTTCAGCATGCCAGGTTACTAAAGGTTTTATTAAACAACATAACATTATTAATTCTTTTCTTTTAACTTCGTCTTCTAATTTATTATTTTGTTGAAATGTTTCTTGTACATAATTTAAGAAAAAATTATATGCATACGTTTTTGCTATCAATGGTACTAATTCATTTTTTTGTAATTGATAATTCATTATCGCAGTATCTGAAAACCCTTTTTTTCCAACAGTTAACCTTGATTTTGCATATTTTATTGTAGTATCTAACGTCATTTTTGTAGATCCTAAACACATAGAAGCTATACAAATTCTACCTGATAAAAGTTGATCTGCTAAAACTATAAATCTTTTTCTTTTTCTTTCAGAATCATCTTTAATTTTAGAATCAAATTCATTATTATCAATATCCGAAAATGCATTTAATAGATTATCCTTGGGAATTCTAACATTATCAAACCATAATGCGGCATTATCAATTCCATTTAATCCTATTTTATATCCTAAATCCCATATTTTAATTTTGTCTTCAATCTTTAAATTTTCATCTCTAATTGGTACTAAAAAAGCATGTAAACCTTCGTCTTTACCACTGGGCATTATTAATCTTGCAATAGTTATACAATAATGAGCATGCATCGCTCCATTAGTTATCCAATATTTTTGAGCTTTGGTAGATGGAGTATTTATAATAAATTCTTGAGATTGGGGATCAAAATGAGCTGTAGTCTCCATTTCAACAGCATTATTTCCATATCCTAACTCAGTTAAACCAAAACAACCTACTTTTGAAAAATCGTCTATACTATCCCATAAATATTTATGTTTTTGAGTACCTAACTTAAATAGAGTACCGCCAAATAAATTAAATTGAACTGTAAATTTTGTACACAAAGATCCATCAGCCATACCTAAAAGTTCATGTGTAGCAAAAATATTTTTTGGATTACTATCAAAATCTCTAACCGAGACTAATTTTTGATCACAAACTTTTTTTATTCTATCATATGCAATATCCCTTTCTTCTTTCAAAGAAAGATTATATCTAGGTGTAAATAAAGGATCTTTAAATAAAACCTTTAAAGAATCTTTAGTTTCCCTATTATGTGGATCTAAAATTTTATTTATAGATTCAATATTGACTGTCGATAGATGTCTTATATTCTTACTTAATTTTAAATTTGAAATAAACTTTGAAGTTGAAAGTAAATTATTCATATTTGCTTTATATTAATAATTTGCATTCTATTTAAATACTTTTAATTGGGTGAAAAATATCTGCTATTAATTTTTTAATTAAAATACTATTTAATAAATGTCAAATAATTTAGGATTTTATTCTTTCATTTTACTAATAATTTATATTATTTACAAGGAGATTTATAAGGGAACTAGCACTATTTTTAAAAGTGGTCAATATGAGTATTCACGTAATCATTCAAACAATAGTAATTTTTCTGCTAACTCAACAGATTTAGGTATTGCTATAATTTCTAAAAATAATAATTCAACTAATATAAATATTCAAGCAACAATTGAAAATGAAAATGATCCAGTAAGTTACTCCAAAAACATAGTCTTAGAAAATGGTTCTTGTGTAGTAAAAACTAGCACAAAATCATTCCGTATAGGCACTTATACACAATCTGATAATATCATAAAAATGATATTAAAGGGTACTGTATGGAGAAATAATAAAGAAACTAATAAATATCAAACAATTGTTGTTATTTACAAATTTGAAGAAAATAATATTGAAGGTAAACATTATATTGTTCCAGATGAGACAAAAATATCTGAAGATTTAAATGATTCATGGAAATTAATTTCAACTGATACATTTAAAAAAATTACTAATTGCTAATTGCTAATTGCTAATTGCTAATTGCTAATTGCTAATTGCTAATTGCTAATTGCTAATTGCTAAATGCTAATTGCTAAATGCCTCTTTATTAATAACTTTAAATTTTTCTACTAAATTTAAATTATTATCTGTAGAAACATCTATACATCTATCAATTAAATCCCTATTTGTTTCATCATTAATTTTCAAAGGATGCTGGCTTAAATGAAGTTTTAAAGCCAAGATTTTTTTATTTAAAATATTTGATGTTAATTGAATACTTGTATTGGCCTTAGTATTATATTTATTTTGCCAAGTTTCCCATGCTCCTTTATAAATCCATATTTTTTTAACATAATTTGATAAATTAGTAGTTTTCAAAATATTGTAGCATTTTTGATGTGTCCCTTTAGGATCATGATCACCACATACAAATATATGATTAGGTCTTATTCTATTCAAAAATTCTAACATTTTTTCATTATCTTGATTCGAAATTTTTCTATCTTTTTTATCATAAAATGGAAAATTTTCATGCTCAATATTATCAATTGTATAACCTAATATTGTCAATGCTGATAAAGCTTCTTTCAATCTATCTTCATTGCCTCTTAAACCACCGGTACCATTTGTCATGTATAATATCTTGACATTTTCTTTATTTGGAAGTAATTGAAGCAATCCACCACATCCAATTATATCATCATCTGGATGAGGACTGGTTATTAAAATAGTATCTTCATTATTTATATATTGTTTGATACAATTAGGATAAGGTAGCCCGGAAATATCTGAAATTGATTGAAGATTTTTAAAATATTTATATGTCTTAACCATTAATTCATTTGTACTTTCTTCATCACATACAATAACAGCTTTATTATGATTTTGTAAAACCGATCCAGTCCACATCGATGAAATAGGTTTTTCGATAATCATTTTAAGAGCTTTACTTTTTTTTCTACCTGAAACAATCAATAAAATTTCTTTAGCATCCATTATTGTTTTAATTCCAACTGTCAGTGCCTGAGTAGGAACTTGTGACTCGTCGTTACCAAAAAATCTTGAATTATCCTGAATTGTTTCTAAACATAAAGTTTTTAATCTAGTAATTGAAGAAAGAGATGATCCAGGTTCATTAAAAGCAATATGACCATCTTTTCCTAGACCACATAAAAAAAGATCAATTCCACCTACAAGTTTTATTTTATTTTCATAATTTCTACATTCTTGTTTTAAATTTTCTGCATTACCATCTAACATATTAATATTTTCTTTTAAAATATCAATATGGTTAAAAAAATTATTATACATAAAGTAGTGGTAACTTTGATTATTTTCTTTTAAAACTCCTACATATTCGTCCATATTAAATGTAATTACATTCTTAAAACTTAATAACCCTTCTTCGTAAAATTTGATTAATAATTTATAAGTTCCTAAAGGACTTGACCCTGTAGGTAATCCTAAAACAAATTTATTCTCCGGCGTTGGATTATAATTTGCTATTTTATTTTTAATATAATGAGCTGTTAAATTACTTATTTCATCATAAGAATCTTTAATGATTACTTTCATATATTTTTAATATGATATTCCTTCTTAAATAATTTTATTATAACATGTTTCAAAATATTTATCTTTGGAAATATTTTCATAATAACCTCTATCTGGCCAATAAATAGGTCGAGATATTGATACTACATCAAAATTTTCCTTTCTGGACTCTTGTTTTTTAATTTTAAAAGTTTGATTTAATTTTTCTTGTTCAATTTCTAAGGCAATTTTATTTTGTTCTAATTTTATTTGTTCTAATAATTTTGTAATCTTATCCAATACAACAGTTTTTTCTTGTATCGATTGATTGATACTTGTCATTAATTATTATAATATTTTTTAATTAATAATTAAACTTAACTTTCATCAAAATTTATAATAAAACAAGATGATTAAAATCCAATAAAAAAATTATTGTCTACAAACCGGGCATTTATTTGCAAATTGATTTGTATTAAACCATTTCTGAATACATTCTTTGTGAAAAAAATGATTGTTTTGACATACATGATAACCTATTTCAACACAATCTTCAAAACAAATAGGGCAAGTTGATTGATCAATTTTCTGAGATTTAATTTTCGCCAAATCAGGATTATATTTGTTACTTGAATTTGAAGCTTCCAAATTTCTGACACCTGAATAAGTTATTGTTAAAAAGATTGCACATGTCCAAATTAAGACCACTGGTATTAAACTTATCCAAGCAGTTGCTTTTGTCATATTAGATTTATAATCATTTACTGATCCTGCTATTCCAGATATCATTTCCAGCATTAAATAAAAACTTTCATAAATTTCCGCATGTGGTAAAAATAAATAACCATGAATTAATAATTGACTTATTAAAAATAAAGAGATCTCCTGCGTGAATGTTATAGCAATTAATGATAATTTTAGAAAAACCCATGCATATATAACTGGGTTTTTGTTAAAATTATAAATAATTGGATTATTATAGTTTCTGTATCTATATTCCATTTTCTTTTAATTTTTAATAATAATATAGTATGTAGTATATTATATTTTCAATTATTTCGAGCAAACAATTAATATAAAGAATAAAAAAATATTATTAATTAATGGATTTTCTTAAAGAAGAACTTGGCAAAGTGATAAGTAAGCCAAATGTTAACCTCGCGGATGAGTTGATTTATATTTGTCAAAATTATTTTGATAAACCTGTTCATAATATGACAGATTTAAAAAAAAAAAATCAAAAATTAAAGGGAGATATTTTTGAATGCTTTTGTCTTTTATATATGAAATATGTTTATAAGTTGGAAAAAATTTGGTTATTGCATGAAACCCCAGAAGATGTACTATTAAAAGTTGGGTTAAAAAGAAAAGATATGGGAATAGATTTAATAGGACAAGATAAGATAGGAGATTATTATGCAATTCAGGCTAAATACAGGAAAAGGAATAAAAATAAGAAAACAACCATAACGTGGAAACAATTAAGTACTTTTTATGCTTTAGTTTTAAAAACTGGCCCTTTTAAAAAACACATTGTATTTACTAATGCAGATTCAGCAAGACATGTAGGAAATAAAACGGATAAGGATCTAACTATTACTTACAATAGACTAAATAAAATTACACATTTTGAATGGTTACAGATGTTAGAATTAGAAACTAAAACAGATAAATATGAAAGCTCAGTAGAAAAAAAAAAATTAAGTATAGAACAGATCAGACAGAAAAGATTATTATATTTTTCAAAAAATCATACAATAGTTTAATAACAGACATATACAGGGTAAAATAATATTAAAAAAAAAATAGTAATAGAATGTTAGATTTTTTAATAAGCTATTTATTAATTAGTTTTATAATGCTTATAAAGTTTCCAATATATATATACATTGCTATATTAAGTCTTTGTCTCATTTATATAAAATTTAAAAATAATAAAGCAAGAAATCTTGATAATAATAAAACTAAAGCAAAAATGTCTTTAAAAAAGGATTTAGAAGCAATTTTCAAGTTTTCCAATTCTAATATTAAAATAAAAAATAAGATTTTTCATCTTATATCAATAGCGGGGGTACTAATTTGGACAACATATTCTGAATATGTTGGAACAAGATTTTTTAATTATAGTTATAAATTTTTAATAATATATGCAATTATTGCTCCATTTATTTCAACTTTACTAATACATGATTCTCCAATACATATTTATCTATCTCACCAAGAATTAAGTCTTATTGATAGAAATTTTGATTCCTTATTCTATGATAAAATTAGAAGTATTAATATACATGAAACAGATAGTTATAATAAAAATTTTATATTAACTTACTTAGAAAATTTAAAGGAGAAAATGACAAATTATATATTAGTTAGAAATACTTTTAACTGCTTCCTATCTTTGACAATTGCCAATTTTTTGATCATTTTAATGTTTGGGGGTAAAATATTATTTTTTAAAATAATTGTATCATATTTTATTTTTTATTGTTTAGTAATATTAAATTTTAACACTGAATCTACCTCTATTATAAAGTTATATACAGATTCAATTAAAAATAAATCTAACAAGTTAGGATATGCATTTAGTGATTTTAGAAATATGATATTTTATAATCATATTAATAAAGATTGTACTTATATAGATTTTTTATCACGAAATAATGAACAGGTCGGTAAATACAAATTAAATTATGGTATAAGCTTATCTAAATTCATATTTAAATTTAATGTTTTTAAGAGATATATTTATTGTTTGACCCTCGTGATTTATATTAGCAATATGAGTAATATTACTACACCCATTCAATTTACTACCTGTATTATTGTATTGTGGTATGTTTTTTTAACTAATGATCAATTATATTTTTTAATTGAAAATTTCTATAATTTAAAAAAACTAAAAAATGAATATGAAAATAGTAGTTTTTTAGATTTAGAGAATGGTAATTATAGAAAATTTTTAGAAAATAAAGCTAATGATTTAAAACTCGATAATGATTATATTTGGATTAGAGATAATAAGATTGATAAAAAATTAAACTATTTGAAAGCCGAATCTGGTAAGGGAAAAACCTCTATTTTAAGAGCATTAGTTTACCAGAATCCCGTTTTTGTTAAAAAAATAGCTTACTTTAATCAGGAATTAGAATTGGATATAGAAAATATTTTAATAAAAGAAGTTGTACAAGGATTTGAAAAGATATATGATGAAAAAAAAATTAATCAAGCATTAAAAATAGCCTGTGTAAATAACAAATTTAAAATCGATTCACATATAGAAAATATATCAGGTGGTGAAAAGCAAAGATTTAGAATAGCTAGAATAGTATATTATTGTTTAATAAGCGATTGTAGTATTTTAATTATGGATGAACCCGATAATAATTTAGATTTTAAAATTTTTAGCCAAATTATGAAAAATTTATCCAATATTTCTAGTATCAAAAATATTATTTTTACCTCTCATAAACCCGATATTGTTAAATTTTTTGATTCAAAAGAAGTAAATATTATTGAATTGTAAATTCAGAAAGTCTATTTTTACACATATTTAATAATATTTTAGATCTATTCATCAGCATTAATTTGTTATTTGTAGTATAATTAGTTAAAGACAGTTTACTAAAAACAAAATAAGCCATAATTATACCTAATAAAAGTTTATTTATATTTATCATTTTTTCTTGACTTAATATTTTAATTACTTTCTTAAAATTTTCATCTTTTTGATCATTATTTTGCCTTAAAATCGAATATAAAATTACCCCCAATTCATAAAAATCATAATTTAAACCTGCGGTTTCAAAATCAATTAAATAGGCTTCTTTTTCATTAAAAATCACATTATCAAAACAAATATCATTATGACATATTATAAGGTCATCTTCTGATGCTATTTGTTTTATATAATCATTTATTTCAATATAAATTTCATCATATTCTTTGTTAAGTTCTTCATCCTTAATTTTAAGTGATCCTATAAACTTCCAAAAATTATATAATTTCATACCTGAACATCTTTCTCTCCATTCATCTAATGCCTTTAAAACAGATGGTATATTTTTTACATTAAATTTCGGATGACATCCATATATTTTATTTGTTAATATATATTCATTATTTACAAAATGTATTTTGAGGTAATCCATTTTTTTTATTATTTCTACTTCATTTTCTTTATTCCATATAGAGTCTATATTATATTTCTTTATTATATATTTATTATTTATTATTAAAACATTATTATATAAACCATTAATTGTATTTTGACAATTATAATTTTTTAAATTAAGACTTTTTCTTAATATATCTTGTATTTTCATATTTATTTATTTAATAACTTCTAAAGGAAATTATTTTATCTGGGTCTGTAACTTGTCCATTATTGCCATCTCCTCTCTTGATGTTATCCACAAACTCCATACCCTCTATTACTTTACCAAAAATAGTATATTGCCCATTTAAAAAAGGTGCTGGTTTAAAGCAAATGAAAAATTGACTATTAGCACTATCTGGTTCACGTGATCTAGCCATAGATAAAGTCCCTCTGTCATGTGGTAAATTATTAAATTCTTGCTTCAAATTCGGTAAATCTGATCCACCCATACCGGCTTTACTTAAATCAAAATCACTAGAACTTGAATTACCAAACTTAACATCTCCGGTTTGAGCCATAAATCCATCAATTACCGTATGAAAAACTACATTATCATATTTTCCTGAATTAGCTAATTCTTTTATTCTTTTGACATGATTTGGAGCTACGTCTGAAAACAATTCTATTTTAACTTTACCATCTTTGAGTTTTAGAATCATTAAATTGTCTTCTGCTCGTTTCTTTGTTTCTTTATTACTTGCTTGTTGTATTAAATAAAATATTCCTAAGCCTTTTATTATATTTTTCATTTCTATATTTTATAAATATTTTAAATTTATAAGAGTAGATGATTATAAATTAGAAAAGATAAATATACCCAGATGGCAAAACATATCTTTTATACCATAAAGAAAATACTATTGCAGATGACAATATTGCTACTAAGGAAATAATTATTAAATAAATAAAGTTTTCTGGATTATAAAATATGATTCCAAAGATATTTATCAATAAAGTAAATATTTGATACATAATAGTATGGGAACTATTTATTTTACCTCTTTCTCTTTCGCCAATACCTCTTTGCATAATAGATTGAAGAACTAAATCAAAAATCCATAAGGCTGTTCTAGAAACAATACACGAAATTATTAATGTATAATCACTAATTATTGTAAATGGCACAATTATAAAACTAAAAAGGATCGGAGATAATAGTAAAAAGAAACTCCATAAAGAAATTAATCCAATTTTTTCTTCTCTATCCGATCTTTTTGTTAACCATATATACAAGTAAGTACCTAAGAATCCCATTAATGCTCCTAATCCTCTGCTTAAAGCAATTATTTTTAAACTTATATTTCTCCATTGTAAATAATTTGTCATAATAGCTCCATTAGATAAAACTGTCATATAAAGTAAACAACCTGATATAGAAGCTAAAAAAATAAAATGTTTGAAATAAAGTTTAGTAGAGGAAAACCAAGATTTTTTTCTTCTTATAATACCTAAATCTTCATAATCTAAATCTGTAGAATCTATTCCAAAACATAATTCATTGTATTGATTTTCTAATTCTGAAAAATTTTCATATATAACAAGTTTATACAAAGTTTCTAAAGGGAATGAAATAATATTCCAAATTAAAATTACTATACCCGCCACAAATATTTTATGATAGGAATGACTAAAAAAATCTAATATAATACCTAGAAATGCAGGTGCTAATATTTTACAAAAAAGATCTATTCTTTTCATAGTAGCATTTGCTTTTTCAATCGGATACGTGGAGGAATCAGAAATTACTATTATCCAATCTTTTTCTGTAGAGATTGTTTGGGCATTATTCATTATTTCAGCTACTATACTAAATAACATTCCAAATATAATTATTAAAATAATTCTATAATCATGAAAACTTAATAAATTGTTACTTAAATAATATGGTAAATAACAGATTAAAATAGAATTAAAAACAATAGAAATATTTTCCAAAATTATTGATTTCTTTTGAACTTTCCATCTACAAGTATTATCAATCCATTTTCCTAGAAATTGTAAGCCTATAATATTCCCTAAGCAAATTGCAATACCATAAATTGCAGTAGGTAAAAAAGAAGTCTTAAAAATTAACATTAATATAACAGGTATCGCAAATTGTAACATTCTATCCCCCCATGAAGAAAGAAAATGACTAACATATATCAAGTTAAAAATTTTTTTCTTTATTATTGTTTCAGGCAATAAGGCTTGAAAATCAGGATTAATTTTCTCATATGGTATTAAATAAAATCCAAATAGCGAAGCCAATAATATCGTGAATCCAATAATTATCATAGGTATACCCCAATATATATTTTGCTTTGTAGGATCTATATTAAATGCAGGTAAAGGAGGACAAAGTTGATGTGAGAAAAAACATGTAAAGCCAAAAGTAATAAATATACAACTAAGGGATGCTAAAATAAGTAAAAAAATATGTCTTTTATTAAGTTTCATATAAAAATAATAAAAGATTTTTATATTTAAATCAAAGTTTACTAGGCAAAATAATTATTTTTGAATCTATGAATCTTTTCTTTAAAATATTAGGTATATACACGAAAAATACAGTATTATTATGAGTTGAAATAAAGTAAGTATAATTATCAGTATCCATTTTATGTTGTTTTTCAATTTCTTTAATAATATCCTCAGTTTTTCGAGAACTAGTATTTATTATATTAAACTGATGTTTATTATTTTCAATAATAGTTTTAATTTTTTTATTACAACAACTAAATTGCAAAGTATCTTTCAAATCCAAATACTTGAGAATTTCGTAATTGATAATATCTTTGGGTAATTCAGTTAAATTACTAGTTATAATATCGGTAGATAAATTACTAGTTATAATATCAGTAGATAAATTACTAGTTATAATATCGGTAGATAAATTACTAGTTATAATATCGGTAGATAAATTACTAGTTATAATATCGGTAGATAAATTTTGCATTATAATATCTAATAAGAAAAAATATTTATCTTATTAGATATTATAATATGTTGGATAATAAATTTTTCTGGATTTTAATAGGATTATTATTTATCTTATATACATCAAAAAAAGAGAATTTTGGTGTTGTTCCAAATGAATCTAATATTAAATACCCTTTAGCTTTAAAACAAAGATCTCAGGATTATATTGATAAAACAAAAAACTTGGATCAAAAATTACCCCGCGTAAATTGTTGCAAAGTATCACGAAAAATGAAAAAAGATGGTAAATGGTATTATGATTATCAAGAAGAGGAAGGAAAACAATGTATGCCTTATGGAGGAAATATTGTTATTCCTAATAAAATAGAATATTATTATGAGAAAACTCCTTTATGGGAATCTAATAAAATGTGTTCGGCCGATTATAAAACTGCTGAAGGTGAACAATATTTAGGTTCCTGTAGAAATGCTTTTAATACTTGTATGGATTTTATTCCCCAAGATGAATGTAAAAAATTACCAGCTTATATTTGGTCTAAAAAAACATGTAGAGATAAAATAACACTCCCTCAAGAATTTGTACCATATCAAGATTTTATTGTATTTGATGATATTTAAGCTTTAGCTTGTTTTAAACATTTTTTTTCATGCATGTTATAAAGTTTTTCAAAACTTTTTTTAACCATAATTACTCTATAACTTCTTGGTTTTTTATCATATTTTTTTTTAACAAGTTGAAAAGTTAATTCTTCCAATTTAGGATAGTCTACTTTATGGTAAAAATTCATAATATCAACCAAATGTGCCTTTGAAAAATTAATAAATATTTTTGTCCTAAAACATTCTGCTTGAAGAGTTCTTAAATGAAATTCTAAATTATGACACACAATTATATCAATGCCTTGTAAATCATTGTTTAACTCTCTCAATGTCTCAGATATATCTTTCCCTTTTTCTAAAGCCGTATCTGTATCTATTAGATGAATTGCAGCTGCTTGTTCATTTAAAGTAAAATCTTCTGGTTTAATAATAATTTTTTTTTTCTTTTCAATAATAATTTTTTTTGTATTATGATCTCTATAACCTATTTGATAATACAAAGCAACTAATCTAGCCCAAGTATGCAAATTTTTTGCATCTACTGATTTATAACTCATTTTTCTATGAAGTCCATTTGTTTCCGTATAGATAAAAGCTATTTTCTTGCTCATTGAATTTATTTATTATTTACTCCTTAAGTAAAATAATATATAAAAATAGATAAATAATCAATTTTTATTTATCTTTATTAATTATAATTCAAATGACTAGTTCAAATGTTGAAATGATTTTTAGAGGCCATAGTTCTATTGGAGTTAAAACCAATATTTCACCTTCCGATGGAATTACCTTACCAGAGTATAATGATTTAACAAAATTTATTCTTCCAGATGGATATAACTTTATTACTATTGCTAAACACAATTGCCCTGTATATTCAAATACAACAGAATATTTTTTACTATGGGGTTTATCTAGTAGAGAATCAGTAGATAGCTTATTAAATTTAATTCATATTAAAAGCGGTACAGAAAGAAAAAAACAAAAAGAAATATTAATGAATAAAATGGTAAGAAATTTTATTATTAAAATAGTATCTGAAAACAAAGGTTATGAAAGAGAAAAATTTATTAGTTCTTTACAAAAATATTTATCTTATGAAATAGCTGTAAAAATTTGGGAAACTCGTGAAGCGGAATTAAAAAAATTTGAGCCTAAAGTACCCTTAAAATCAAAAATGGTGGCTTTAGAATCTAGAGCGCGACGCATGACTGTAGTAGGACCTAACTCAAAACGAGGCATGACTGTATTAGGACCAGCACCAAAACGAAGTCAGGTACCTTTAGAATCTAAACCACGAATGGTACCATTAGAATCTAAACCAACTGCGGTACCATTAGAATCTAAACCAACTGCGGTACCATTAGAATCTAAACCACGAATGGTACCATTAGAATCTAAACCAACTGCGGTACCATTAGAATCTAAACCACAAGTAGATCAATTACCAGTATCTTCAGGATTACAAGGATCATGGGGAAATACTATGAAATTAAAAAAAGCCATATTTCATGAATATATAACAGAAGACATTGTAAGAGATGTACAAAATGATCTTAATTTTACGATTAATATTTTTAAATCAGGTGATTTAGTACCTGTTATGTATATTCAGAATGAGTTGTTTCACGATTTCAAGAAAGAAAATAAAAGAAGATATTATTATCATGGATTTTTTGATTTACAAACATATTTATCTTTTTCATCCCCATTAGTTTACGAAGAACTTATACCCAATGAAGTTAGATTATTAAAAAAAATAACAGAGGATAAGGAAAAAATTAAAATTGAAATGGACAAAATCACAAATTCTTATTCATCATTTCTTGATCGCTATAAAGATGCTAAATATAAAGAATTATCAAAAGAGCTATTATCATTAGATGCGCGAGAGAATAAAACCTATAATATTCTTCAAGAAAAAATAAACATTGGTTTATCATCATATAATATTGAACATGATTTACCCAGAGACATGAAAATCGAAGATCATATAGGTCCTATAACGGGAGTAAAACATTATAAAGAACTTGATTATTTTATTTTTACCTTTTTTAATATATTAAAATTTATGTTAGGAAGCAATCTTAGCGATAAGGCTGCTTTGAATAAACTGCAAGCTGATTATAAAAAAATATCTCCGAATATATTAAATGGTATAGATTATGAAACCATAGGAGTATTATTATTCGATGAAAAAGATCCATCTAGATTAACACGAGCCTTAGAATATTTTAATAATAATATTACATTAATTAATAAATTAATAGAATTAAAAATATTTAAAATTTTTACAATAGATAACTATTCAGAGAATTTAGATGATTTATATTATATTTTTAAACAAAATTTTTTCTTTAATATGAAACCAGGAACATATATATTTGCAAGCTGTGGTAGTTTAGACGAGGATGCCGGTGAAATATATGCGAAACTATCAGACGAAGAGAGAACCGAACATACAGAAACTATTATTCAACAACAAGAGCAAACATATCAAAAAAAATATTACATAAAATATTGAATTAAAAACAAAATAGAATAAAAAATTAATAGCCTAATAAAATTTATGCCAAATTGGTGTAATTGTACATTAATTTTAAAAGCAGAAAGTAATGATGATTTAACATATTTTTTTGAAGAAAATAAAGACGAAAATAAACTTAATCTTAATTTTAATAGAAAAGTACCAACAGATAATACTAATTCTTTAGTAGATAATCAGAATATCTGGGGAACAGGTTTAAATATTGATAATCAAGAATTTTCGATTACAATAAAAAATAAATTGTTAATATACAAATTTTTAACTCCATATACACCACCTATTTTATGGGTTCAAAAAGTATCTCAAATTTTTGATAAAATTATCTTTGAGATAATGTATGCTGAGCATGGAAGTAATACTGGAGGAAATATTAAATTTATAAGTGGTAAAGCATTAAGTTTTAGAGAACTTAATTATTCTAATTATGTATGGAATTACGAATTAGATAAAAAATTTATATTAGACAAAACCATACAATATTATGATAAAAATATAAGTCAAATTTTAATTAATTTAAGACTACCTTTTTATCACAATATGCTCTATTTAAATAGAGCATGTGAAGGTTTTTTACCTTGGGAATTAAAACATATTATAAGAAAATATATTATGTTAAATCTAATTAAAAAAGAAGTTAAAAATTTTCTCAAGACTAGAGTTAATAAGCAATTATTAGAAAAATATTTACAAAATAATTGGGACTTAACATGTCAAGAACTTTTAGATACTAATGTTTTACCATTACTACATAATAAAATTATTAAAGTATTACAACAAAAAACATCTTTAACTTTTTAATTTTTTTTTATTAATTCATGATATTCATTATCAATATGCCATTTCCATTTTTTTCCTCCATTTGCTTTTGCTAGATCAATTCTTATAGGAGTAGGCATTATTGGCATTATCTGACCGGTTTCTTTATTCTCCCTGAATCCCATACCAATTATACCTAATCCATATCCTCCATTTTCACCATCTTTACCAAGAACAGTACCAATCTGATAGGGCACATCTTTTTGAGAGTCTAAATCTGTACCATAATCAACAAAAATATGTCCCCACAGTTTTAATTTGTTTGAATCTTTAATTGGGAATCTATATTCTATACTACCTTGAAAAATCTTTTCTGCGGTTGCTAATCCTGAATCATAATAACCTCTAACTGAATTTACTCCACCTAAACCCAATGCCATGAATAATGGATAATTATCCAAGAGGTGTTGATAATTTAAATCAATGGCTAATACATTTTTCTGGTGTATGTTAAACAGCTTTTGATAAGAGCCTGATAGATGTGTAAAATTAGGAGAATTATCAACATCCAAATATTGTGTTAAATTTAAATGTCGTCTATCTCCTTCTTTAGGAAAAAGATTATAATCGTCAAAATAATTTCTGTTATCTTGTTCAAATTCAGCAGAAATACCGGCTAATACATGATCTGATTTACCATTATGCCCAATATTATAATTATTTGAATTATACACACCTGTAGTAACTTTATTATCATTTTTATCTCGAATGTTAATATCCTTATACATCGTAGTAAATCTAAAATCTGTACATTCATTATATTGAGTTAAGTATTGATATTCCATACCTGCATATTCTATTATTATATCACTATTATTATTTTTAAGTTTTTTACTCTCATACTGTATAACACCAAGATCGTAACTATCTTTTTCAATATTTATTAAGTAATTCTGACCAGTAATTTGGACATTACCCATAACTTTATTATCATCTGTATAATTGATTGCTGATTGAATATTATAATCTTCTTTAGGTAAGCTATTCCCTAATCCTAAATAAAATCGTCCTAAATTAGTAAAGCCAAAAGATGGATAAAATATTCCATAATTCTTGGTAACAATTATCCATTTTAGTTTTTTCTCGTCCTCTCTAGAATTAATTGTGTCATTATTGATTGGAAAAAACTCCATTTCATCAAAGTCTATATCACTCATTTTCTAAATATAAATATTTTATTTTTAACAACAAGTGAATATACCCCCCCAAAAAAATTGATTTATAATGTCACTGCTATAATAAAAAATAAAGATTTATTAAATTTATAATGTATCCTATAATTATTAGCGTTTTTATTTACTTCTTAATTAGATTTTTGAAAACTGTATATAAATTTAATAATCCTATAATTATCTCAGTAGATGGGAATATTGGTTCTGGAAAATCTACTTTAATACAGATTTTAAAAGAATCTAATATTTTTCCAAATTATACTTTTATAGATGAACCAATATCAGATTGGACTGAAATTAAAGATGCGAATGGTATTAACTTACTTGGTAATTTTTATACAGATAAGAAAAGATGGTCGTATTCCTTTCAAAATTTTGCATTTATTACTAGGAGCAGAGATTTACTCCATACAATTGAAAAATTCGATTCTCAAGATATTTTCAGAATGATAAAAAACTTTTGGAACAATAAAAAAAATGTTTGTTTTACCGAAAGATCCACATTAACAGATAGATATGTCTTTGCAGAAATGTTATACGATTCGGGACATATGTCAAAATTGGAATGGGCTATGTACATGGAATGGTATAACCTATTTAAAGAAAAACTAAAAATAGATCATGTAATTTACATCAAAACTAATCCAGAAATAAGTTTTGAAAGAGTTAATAAAAGATCTAGATCAGAAGAAAAAAGTCTTTCTCAAGATTATTTGATTGAACTTCATACTAAACATGAAAAATGGTTAAGTTTAGAAAATAATGTTTTAACAATAAATGGTAATGTAGATTTTGAAACAGAAGAAGCAAATAGAATTAATATAATCGACAAGATTAAAAAATATATAGAAAATATCGATAGTGAAGTAGATGATAATTCGAATGAATGGATTAATTCAAAAAAACTTTCTAATATTTATTTGAATCTTGTTAATAATAAATATAAATTTTAAATTTGTTTGATTAAAATAAAAAAAAATAAAAATAAAAAAAAATAAAATAAAAAAATCACTTAAAAGAAAAAGAATTAATATTTAAAGTAATATGTCTGACTTGCAGACTTTTAAGAATTTAATTTTATCTAATAAGTTAACTGAATTTAAAAATAATTATAACACTTTTCTAATTAAAAAAAATAATTTTATATTAGAAGATTTATTTATTTTTGCAAATGAAAATAAAAAATATGAATTTATGAAATACTTAATCAAATTCAATGAATTATTTTTATATTCCTTATGTATTAGAAAATTAGACTACTTTACTTTTAAAGATATCTTCAATATTGAGGCATATGTAAAATATTTTAAAACATCAAAAAATAATAGTCTCATAATTAATCATTTAGAAAGTTTGCTTGCAACTACTCTTTTTTTGAATAAAAAAGATGTATTTATTTGTATTTATAATAAATTTAAAGAAAAACATTTTTTTAAGAAAAGAAGAAAAAATAATTTTTTAGCTAGTGAAATTGAAATGTTATTTTATACTTTACCTTTTATATATAAGTCAAAGTTTATTATTAAACATTTACCTAATAAAAAATTTTCATCTATTAAATTTATTAAAAAAATAGTTCAACATGATAATAATAAGGGAGAAATTCTAGAATTTATTGCAGGATTGGAAGATGATTTTAAATTTCCTTATTCAGAGTTCAATAAAAGGGTTAAAAATTATTTAATTAAAAAGGGAAGAAATGATATATTGAACATTTTTTTCAAATATTTATTTACTTATGATGAATTAGTTAAAATAATTATTTCCAAACAATTTGATATTGAATATATTAAAAAATGTATTGATAATTCAGTACCTTTATCTGAATCTCAAAAAAAAGATATTTCTTATCATTTAATAAGATCATCCCAATGCAAATTAGCATGTGATTTGTTTTGTCAATACCTTTTATCAGATAATGACTTAATTAATTGTATAATAAATTTACAGTCTTTTGATAAATTAGAATATTTTTTAAAAAAAAGTAATTATGATTATAAAAATAAGTGTCTTGATTTAGACCAAAGTAATAATAATTTGAATTACAAATTTGTTGAAAAAGTAACTAACAAATACGGATATCATCATTTAAGAAACATTTCATCAATAGTTTATACAATGGGTATTAAACAGTTTAATAATAATTTGGATTTTTTAATAGAAAAATATGATATTTCCATAGATAAGTATTTAATTGTTAAATTGCTACAAATGGGGATAAATATTAATATATTGCATAAATTAATAAAATATGATATTTATATCCCTCCTAATATTATTTTGAATGTATTAGACAATCTAATTTATGATTCTGATGAAGAAAAAGAATTAAATTTATTTATTATCCTATCATATTTAGTTTATAATGATAAGGGAAAATGCTATTTTGGAAACGATACAGTTAAAGAAATAGGACAAATTATTGAGAACTTAAATTATTATGGAAAAGAAGAAGCTATTATGTTTTTAAAAATATTTTTAAAAAATACATTAATTACAACTAAAAAGAATTTAATTAAAGATTCTAAAGCATTGTATATTTATCAGGGCCAAATTGATAAATATAAAGAAAACGATTCATGTATGTGTGTAATTTGTCAACAAGATATTGTGAAAGATGACATTATTTATAAATTAAATTGTGGTCATTCTTATCATAATAGTTGTATTCAACAATATTTTATTTATAATAAATCTTGTCCTTTGTGTGATTTTTATCATCTAGATTTAGAAATTTAATTATTTAGGATGACATCTTAATAGATGATAGTCTAAATCATTTTTTGTTTTAAAATATTTATATCCTCCTGCCGTATTAGGACAAAAAAAACAATGTTTATGTTGATATGTAGTTAATTCTTTACAATCTTTACAATATATTACAGGAAAGTATCCTTTTTTTTTACCCTTATGAGCATCTATCCATTCAGGATGATGTAATTTAATATGATTATATATATCAGAAGGAATACTTGGTAAAAAAGTATTATGATCTTTACATAGTGGGCAAGAAAACATAAAAAATCCTCTATTTTTTTTACTATGCTCTACTAAATGAGAAATTAACGGTTGTTCTTCTCCATTTTTCCATAATTTGGTTGTATCTCCGCTACTTGTACAATGTCTACATTCACATTTGTACATTTTAGTTTTTATTTTTTGAGTGTGATTATTTTCTGATTTTATTATAATGGTGTAATCATCTAAAGTTTTTACACATGCCGGTAGGACGTATACACTATCCATTTCCAACTTTTTTACTGACATATAATGCTCTTAATATTTTAGATTTTACATTTTAATAATTAAAATTCAACTTTTTGAAAATATGGATGTATTTGGCTCATAAATATCAAAAAATTGAAATAATTTTATTATTTATAATCAGTATTTTAAATAATAAATCACAATATGCTAGGAAACATACTTATAAAAATAATAAATTTTATCCAAAACATACTTACATTCCAATTTTTTAATAGAAATAAATTCAATAAAATTTTAGAGTTTCCAATTAATTATGATTTTAAAGATCCAAAATTTGATTTACTAAATACAATTCCAGATAATCATCCCTTAGTTAAAACTTTAGAAAATTATATTATTAAATATGAAATGCAAAATAAACCTATTTGTGTTTCTCTTTCTGGAGGAGTAGACTCGATGGTAATGATTTCAATTCTTTGGAAATTATCGCATAAATATGATAATAAAATAACATGTGCTACAATTGATTATGGTTTAAGACAAGAGAGTAAAGATGAAGTAGATTTTGTTGAATTGTTTTGTCAGAAATATGGAATTGAATTTAACAAGAAAAAAGTGGATGGGGTTAGTAGAAAAACTAACCAAAATTCTAGATCTGAATATGAAGAAACAAGTAAAAATATTAGATTTGAACTATATAATGAAATATTGGAAAGACATAAAATTGATGGGGTATTTGTAGCTCATCATTATGATGATGTTACTGAAAATATATTTATTAATTTTTTGAGAGGCCACCATTTCTTTGATTTAGCAGTTATGCATGAAAAAAATTGTGTAAACGATACTAATATTTACAGACCATTTTTGGATCATCCCAAATCGGATATTTTCGATTTTTCTCATACGTATAAGATCCCTTATTTTAAAAATACTACACCAATTTGGTGTAATAGAGGAATAATGAGAGAAAAAATATTTATCCTTTTAGAAAAAACTTTTGGTAATGGATTTAGAAAGAATCTTAGTAATATGGCTCAAAAATCAATTGAAGTAAACAATCTGCTTACTAGTTCAATTATTGACCCTTTTATGAAAGAAGTTGAATTTAAGAAATATGGGTGCGTTTTTAATATGACTCAAAATAATTCGTGTTTATTTTGGGAGTTAATTTTTACTAAAATTTTTCATCATTATAAATCTGCACCACCAAGTAAAAAAAGTTTAAAATTAGTTGAAGATCTAATTAATAACGGTCAAAATACTGTTTACCCAATTAAAAAAGAATTTTTAATTGTTATTAATCAGAATAAAATCTATATAATTAAAGAATATTTGAATAAAAGTCCTACCTATCAAATTACACAATCTGATACTAAAGATACTAATGCTATGAATTTGATAAATATTTTAAATGGAACTTTTTGTTATAATATTCCATCAACAGAAGAACATTTATCTAATAATAAATTCGGAAAAAAGAATATATTAAATCAGATAGGCTTTTTCAAGAATATTCCAAAACAATTAATAAAATATTTTGAATTACCCAGTTTTTTAACTACAGATTACAAGTTAATAGATAAAGCTACAGAATGGAAGCAAATATCGGTTGTTTATTAAAGTTATAATCTTGTACGATTTATCTATTACAGTTTAAAAGTTATAATCTTGTATGATTTATCTATTACAGTTTAAAAGTTATAATCTTGTATGATTTATCTATTACAGTTTAAAAGTTTCAGTCTTGGAAGTTTTAATCTTGTACCAGTCACCATTAATTCTAAATTCTAACATAGTTTCAGTCGGAACTGATATTTTTGTATCGTTATATAGACTTAACCATTTGTCTTCTTGTAATGCAAATTTAATATTTGTTTTTCTAATTTCGTCTTCTAACATAACAATAGTTCCTTGAGATAATTTACAATAAGTTTTTTGGTTTTCATATAAATTCGGTAAATTTTCAGGTACTGTATAAAATAAATGATTACCATTATCTTGATAATATTTTATACAATGAAGACCATTATTTATAGTATCTTGATTATTATTCTCTATCAATTCTAATTCTGCATTTTCTTCATTTTGTTTTAATATGGGAATTCTTACATTTCCATTTTGTAATAATGTACCTCCCGGAAGCTCTATATTGCACGGATTAACGGTTAATAAATTTTCCATTCCAATTTTAGTCTTTGGCGCTAATTGTACAGTTTGACTTTTTAATAAATTACTATTAGTTTCTCTATTATTCATTTAAATAATTATTTTAAAAACTTATTATCTTGTTAAGTATTATATGTCTCAATCAAATTTAAATTATAATTTAGTTAATGTTTTAATATATTCCACAGATGGTTCTAACAATAAATACTATTTATTAGGAAAATTGAGTAATGGTAACGTATGGACATCAATTCAAGAAAGCCCTATAGTATCTGATGGAAATAATCCTGTAAATACTGGTAGTAGAGCAGTTATTGAAGCTACAAATAACTGGGGTTATGGGTTTCAAGTTAATTTTGGTCCCCAATCTTCTGTTGTTAGGTCGCAAAATATTAGGACCTCGCAAAATTTAAGGGCTTCACAAAATTTAATACCTGTTAGAGCTGGAATGCCAATGCCTAATGGTACAATTAGACCTTTACCTACATACATGCAAGGTCTAGGGATGTTAGGATCAAATGTTATGTACAGACCTCCCTTTATGAGAGGTGGTAGTTATACTCCATTATCCATAATTCCTCCTATTGGAATTACTTCTCCGTTATCAGAAGATTCAGTCGTAATTAAAAATGCATTACCGGGAACTCAATTTTCTCCATTGTTAACAAATCCTTATATGAAAATTCCAAAAGGTTATAATGGACCATTAGGACCTATTCCGAAAATAAATGTTAGATTAAATAATTTAGCTTCACTAAATTCTAATTCCAATTTAAATATAAATAGAAGATCTAATAATTTTAACTATAGAAATTCTTCGAGTTTTAATTGGATTTATAATAGTCTAAGAAATACTACTTATACTCAACATAATGTTAATTCTCAAAATATTGTTAGCTACATAATAAATAAAATGCCTTATGATACTACCTTACCTCAAAGATTTCAATCGATGAAAGGTTCATTATCCAATAGATTAAGTAATTTTAGTCAAGTAGCTTGGGTTTCAGAAACAGAATTAAGAAATCTTAAAAATACTAGTACTATAAATGCTAGAAGTATACCATCTTTAAATAATGACTTATCAAGTTGGGAATTTTGTCAATTGTTAAAGCAGTTAAATATCTAGAGATTTAATGCCCCTGGAAATATCTTAAAATTAATAACATAAACACTCCAAATAAGTATAAGTATTAAAATATAATTCCATGAATTTTGAGGTATCACTATAGCTCTTATTAAAAGTATTAGAACTATACCAAAAACGATTAATAATATCATCTATAATATTATATTATATTATAAATCGTAAAACATAATTTCATTTAATAACTGAGTATGGGATTTTTTAGTGGCTAGTTGACCTATTATACCATCAATATTTAATAAAGCAATTTGAAATTTTAGCATTTCTGGATTTAAACTGATGTTACTTTTATTCATAATTCTTTTTAATCCTAAAATTAAATTTATAGCATTTAAGTCTTTAGCCTGAATCATTTCAATTATTAATTCTTCTAATTCATTATCAAATTCTTTTTCTGACATATTAATCTTATCAAAAAATACATTAATTAAAGTATGTTTACATTCTGAAACATCTTGTTTAATTAAGCTATTGTAAAATTTATTTATATCACTCCTTTGTTTTTTACTAAGATTTCCAATTAAACCAAAATCATATATTATCAATCTATAATTTGAATTTTCTTTTCTCCAAGCTATATTTCCATTATGTAAGTCTGCATGAAATTTACCATGACAATTTGCAGTAGATAAAAAAAAACCTAGTAAAGATTTTGATAGTATTTCTTTATCCTGATTACTCAATATTAAATCATCGGTTTTTATACCCGGTTCATATTCCATAGTAATAATGTTCTCATTACAGTATTTGGTTAAACACTTGGGTATAATGGCAATTTCTCTTATATTTTTATTATACCATAATAAATTATTAGCTTCCATTATAAAATCATTTTGTTCTGAAATAAAAATTTCTGCTATTTCAATCTGGTCTTTAAATTTCATTTGTCTAAATAATGGAAATAATAAAAGAACTGGACTCAAAAATTTTATAATCCTGAACGTTTGTTTTATTTCTTTATTAATATTAGGCCTCCTTATCTTAACTGCGACCTTTTTTTCTCCTATATGACCCATGTGTACAGTTGCTATACTAGCAGAAGCTATTGGTATACTATCTATAATTAATCCGGAAGGTAGTAATTTATGATTTATTATGTTGGGTTTAGAAACATTATCTTGTAATTTTTTTAATTCATTATTTAAAATACAAGGTAGCCAACAGTGAGTAGATAAAAATTGCCCGAATTTAATAAATATTGGTCCTAAACTTTCTAAAAATAATCTAAAATTTTTTGCTTTTTCATGATATGAATCCCAATAAAGGAAATAATATATTCCAAAATTTGTAGTTCTTGTTGTAACAACTCCTAATCGGATATAAAATTTTATATTATTTAAAATCCACATTTATATTAGTTTATAAAATATTATTGAGTAATATTAATGAGTGTACCAAAAAATTTATATGAAAAATTTATTAATTTAAATTATGAAGTTATAACCCAAAAAGATAATTTTACCCTTTCAAAAGCTGGTAATATTTATTTAATTAAAGGTATTTCTATCAAATCTCAAGATAAAATAATTAATCATTTAACTTCATCTCAAGAATTGGTTAAATATCATCCTTCAATTGTTCATATAGAAGATCTATCCGAAGAATTAAGATTCATTAGAGTAAAACCAAAAATGAAATATGTTGAAATGTCTTATGTAGATAGATTGGAAAATTGGAAAAAAATTGTGGATGACAATATTGTTTATTTTATTTCTAAATTAGTACCTTTGACAGAAGAAATTAAAAATAAAACAAATGATAATGATATAATTTATATCGAAGAAGGTTTAATATTAGGAAGAATAGAGAATAATAATGTAGAAGTTTTTATAAAACATGATACATTAGAAGACGTAATTTGTGATATAATAGCTATTAATTTTCTGATAATAATTATTGAGTTTGAAAAATCTAATATTTAAATATTTATATATTCTTATCTACTTTAAATTATTTTTACTTTGTGGATATTTAACTGCTATCCAATATATAACATATAATGTTGAGAAGCAATAAGCTAATATTAAATCAAATATTTTTAGTCCCTTATTTTCCTTAAATGATAGGTAAATAGCTAATAAGGTTATTATCGTATTTAAACCAAATTTTTGGCCTGATAGTTTTATCATATTAATAAGTTAATATTTTAAATATTAAAAAAAATCATCTAAGTCAATCTCACTATTATTTTCATCTGAATCATTATTATCATTATACTCTTCATTATCAAAATCGATAAACTCATCTGGAAATTCCATATTCCATCTTAATATACAACCAACACCTCCGAATCCTTTAACAAATTGTGTTCCTTCCGAACTTCTATCTGTAATAAATTCCAATTTGGTTCCCATTTTTTTATAATTTTCTGCTATCCAATCTATCCAATCCTCACAACTTTTTATTTCCATATGCATATTCGTTACCGGATCTAACTTATTTAAATCTTGATCTTTATTTAAATATTCGACGTGTTCCTTACCATCTGAATCAATGAATACACACATTTTTAAATCTAAATTTTCCCAAACTATTAATGTATCAGATACCCCAGCTTCTACCGCCATCATTGAATTTTTAATACCAAAACAGAATTTTCCGGTATCCATCGTTATTTCATGAAAATATGATTCCAATAATTTTTTTTCTTCTACTAATTTTACATTAGACAACGTTTCTGCAGATAATTCAATGGCTTGATTTAATCCGTTAGCTCCACCATACGCAATATCTATAATTGATATTACTTTTGGTTTCAACCTACCATCAAAATGTTGAGATTCTGATAATTCCACCTTTAATTCTGCACTTCCTGCTAATATTAATCCCTTAACATTTGGAATATCATTACTAATAAAATAATGAGTAGCCAATTCTCCTACTTTTCTAATATAATTATTTCTAGCTTCTACTCTTAATCTTGAGAATCTTAAGGCAGATTGACCACCTCTACCGTGTTTTTTAGGTAAGTCCACGCTAAATTGGTGTAAAATATCTTGGTCATTACCACATAAAGTAGCATATAATACTCCATTACCATCCATAATAATAAATCCATATTTATCCTCAGCTCCTAAAATATTTTCAATGACTTCAGTATGAAATCTACTATCACATAAATACATAAATTGATTAATAGGTTTAAATGGTTCAATATCATACGTTACTTTTTTTTCTTTATTGCCATCAATTAGAATAGTACCACAATAGATAACTAATCCATTTTTTGGAATAGTTTTATACTGTTTTAATTTTTGTTGGGTAGAAGTAATTGCTGATAATACTGATAGTTTATTTACCCTAGATTTAATATTTGTAGCAGTACCATACTCATTTGTCAACATAGAATTAACATAAGGTAATGATTTATCAGGAGGTAAAGCTAATGTTATCATACTTGTTCCATTTCCTTTAGCCTTAGCTAATGTCTTTAATAATTTTTTCATTTTCCATATTTCAATATGGTCAATATCATCCATTTTTAATATATATTAAGACATTTTTATATATCTTAATAAATAAACATTGTTTTGAATAATTATATTTTTATTTTTCTATGCCACCCTTTCTTCGTAAACGTCCTCTTCTTTTTGAAAATAAAAAATACCTATGTTTGAACTTTTATTCAAGTAGGGAATATTTTCAATAGCAGCAGGCGGTGGGCTATATTTACAGAATGATTTACAATCACAATTTAAATAATTTACTTTATTTAATAAGTTTGCTAAGCATTTCAATCTATTCTTATTAATTTTTAAGTTTCTTGAAATCATTGATTCTAATAAGATCTTAAATGATAAGGAATTTAAAACTATTTTTTTCAATTTTATGCTTCATTATAACTTACTTTAATTTTATTTTTTATTTTTTATTTTTTATTTTTTATTTTTTATTTTTTATTTTTTATTTTTTATTTTTTTTTAACATTCTACTAGCACTTTCTTTCATATTTTCAATAAACCCAGTTTCTTCAGCATATTCAAAGCGTGCGTGCAAGCTTGAATTATCTTCCGATGTTGCAAATCTATAATCTTCTAATAAAATAAATCCATTACACACATTAAAAATATAATCCTTATATTTTAAGTTACATTCTAAAGCCGTATTCATTATTTTTGACACTACATTTTCAATACTATCATCAGCTTCTTTTACATATTTTTTTTGTTTCAGATCTTCAATCCCATTTTTTATATTTAATTCTTTTTCAATTTCATTCAATCTAGATTCGAATCTATCTAAATCAGCATTTTCAGAAATATTAACTCTTTTCAACAAATTAACAAACTTATTATAATCAGGAACAAAAATATTTTTTTTATAAATATTAATAAAATCAGCATAAATTTGTTGTGATTCAATTGAAGATACAAGTCCAAAATCTAATAATATAATTTCTACTTCATTATCCTTATTTACTCTAAATTTGATATTAGAATTGTGCAAATCGGCATGAATAAAATTGTCAAAAAACATTTTATAAAAACAACAATGTAATATATGCGATGCTTCTTCTTTTTTGGATGGATTTTCTTCAATAAAATCAAAGAAACATAAACCCTCTTCAAAAGATTCTATAATATAATTATTATTATAAGAATAAACCTCTGGAAAAATAACATTTTTAAAATCTTTAAAGTTTTCTCTAAATTTTTCTAAATTTTCAACTTCATTTGTTAAATTAGTTTGTTGTAAGATCTCTTTATAAATTTGGTCAAATTCCAATAGTTGATTAAAAGCTGAAAACCATGACGCTCCTTGGAAATAATGTCTTAGATTTTCAAATAAATTAATACTCATTATCGTTTTTTTTTCAATCTCATTATGTAAAATTTTTACCACACTTTTTTTATTGTTATATTCAGCTAAATAAACAGCTGCAATTGAACCCGCAGCTATTGGTTTATCTTGTAAATATTCTAAATTAGTGATATTAACTAATTTTTTTTCTTCTTCAATAAAATTTTCTTTTTGAAGTATGGAAAGAGTATCTTTAAGATCTTTGTCAATATCATTTTTATTAGCTAAATTTTGACCAATTTTTATAAAAACCGGACCCCCCAATTTTATACAATTTAAAATATTATTGTAAAATGTCTGTTTAGAACTAATATACGATATTACTTTTGTATAAAATAAACATGAGTAAAACGCTATTAAAAAGAACCAATACTCTTTAGTTGTAATTCTCATATTTTCTGAGATTAAGGTTTTTTGCATTTTACTATATTTCATAGAATAAAATTTTGGGTGGAGGGATAATTAATTATTAATCCAAGTTTCTATACTATTTTTTATATCGTTTCTATACAATTCTACCGTATTGTAAATTCTTGGATTATCGAAAAATTTAACTTGTATTTTAGAACTACCCGTAGGATAGCCCTTGTTTGCCCATACCTTTTCATTATTTTTCAATGCTACTAATAATATAGGGACTTTTGTAGTTTGTTGAAAATTGAAAGCCCCTCCTCTAATTTGATTCAACTTATTAGGATGATTATTACATCTACCTTCGGGGAAAAACCAAAGATTCTTTCCTTCTTTTAAAGCTTTAATACAATCTTCCTTAAGTTTATTAACACTTTCTTTACAATATTTATTTTGTTCCAGTCTTTCTTTTTTATTATCTTTTTCAAATTTAATTTCAATCATTCCTAAACCCTTAAAAACTTTTCCTACTATAAACCAATTTAATATAGTAGAATCACCTATAAACTCACAGTTTTGATAATTTTTAATTTTTTTTAATACATTTGTAATTATAAAATTATCCAGATAACTAATATGATTTGATAAAATTATATAATTATTTTTCTTAAAATCTAAAAAACTTAACTTGTCTTCGTTTTCAATTTCGATTTTAATCCAAAATAATGCATTAAAAAATAATGATGCCATTTCAATATAAAAAGTTCTATTGATATTTATTCTATCTTTTAGTGATTTCTTATAATTAATAAAATCATTAAAATGAAAAAATAAATTTGCGGTAATCATTACAAAAATTATATATATGTAAACTCCTGTACATCTAAATATTTTTCCAAAATTGTCAAATATTTTATATATCATATTTTCTAAATATATATATAAAATAGATAAGAATATTCACGTATGCCATATTCTAGTAATCCTCAACTTGTCTAAAGCCTTCTGACACTTTGAACATGGCTTTGATTCCTTAGTATGAATGTGTGGTTTGAAACAAAAATTCTCAGAATTAACATCATTAATAAACATTGGTGAAATTCTAACAACATATAGAGTTGCTTCTGAAATTATGCTATGATCATTACAATCATAAATTGCATTCATTTCTGCGTGAATAGACCATCTTCCATTTTTCATTCTTCTTTCGCCGATTGAATAATTGTGCCCTCTTCCAATAATCTTATTTCTGTGTATTATTATAGCTCCATGCTTGTGATACATATTACTCTTCAATGCCTCAAACATAGCCATAGTTATAAGTTCGTTCTTCTTCATTATGTACCTAATCATAGTTCAATTAAACATGTATAAAAAAAAAATTTCAATTTTCTTTAACTATATCTTTTATTTTAATTCCAGAAGCTAATTGTTCATATGCAATTACTAGATTATCTCTTCTGTTAACATTTTTTGATATTAATTGAACAGGGGGGTTACTATTTGTACTATTACAAATTTGAACAGTTAAATTCATACTAGGTGTATTTGATGCTGTTAAGGAATAAGACAAATTAGATATATATCCAGTTTCAGATACATCTATTACTTTTTTTTCCATATCTTTCTTTTTATTTAAGCTACCAATTATTACATCGGATCCTAATTTGTAAATTATTTTAATTCCTATAATATAAGATTCGTAAGTATATATCTCAATATTTTTAATATCAGAATTAAGTATTTGGATTTTTGTAGTTTTTTTATTAACTATATTAAGAATCGATAAGACCCAATTTAAAAATTTAGGATTTACGAATATAAATATTAATAATAATAAAAATATTAATAAAATGAAAATTTTGATTTTAATACTTAAAAATAAAAAGTTTTTTAAGATTAAAAATAGTCCCGGTCGTTTTTTTTTAATTTCAGGTAATACATTATTTTCTATAAAATTTTCAACTTGATTTGCCATTTTTATTATTTATAATTAAAATATAGTAATTAGGGATGTTATATCTCCACCAATTTTAGTAAATGAAATAATGAAATAATGAAATAATTAAAATTCAATAATAATTTGTTTTAATCCATTCCCAACCTATTAATCCTAAAATTAACAAAGCTATCATTCCAAAAGACTGATAAAAGAAACATAATGATAAAAGCTGTGTACATTGATGTATTGCAGTATACAATTTATATTCTGGCATTATAAAATAAGTAAAAAAAAATAGGAAACTATAGCCAATATAACCCATTGAAATATATAAAATTATTAAAAATATTTGAGTCCAACATACCTCAAATATTTTTTCCATCTTAAAATAAGTTTTTGTTTTAATATTACTATTATACTCGGTTTGAATAGAGATGTCTTTCAATTGAGTGTTTAATAATCTTGTTTTTTGTATATCCATTGTTACTTTTACCTAAGTAAATTTACTTTTTAGGTATTTTTTAATATGTAGTTTAACATAATTTTTTAATATGTAGTTTAACATAATTTTTTAATATGTAGTTTAACATAATTTTTTAATATGTAGTTTAACATAATCCCTTTATTTGATTTAAATCAAATGATTGATTAGGTTTATACTGTGTTTCTAATTCTATCTTGATTGATACTATCTGATTATTTGGTTTAATTACTTCAAAGTTTAAATAACTCTTTCTGTTACTTTTTAATATTTTATTTAAATTATCAGTATTTTTAATTTGGTAATTATTAATTTTAGTAATTATATCATTAATATAAAGTTTATTAAATAATGGAGATTTTTTATTTATTTTACTTATTTTAACCCCCTCAATATTTTGAGAAAAATTTCTTTTATTTTTTTCTAAGGGTGATACTTTTAAATCATCAATTAAAATATTATTGACTGATCTTTGATAAATATAATCACTTACTATCCATTCTTGAATGTTTATGATTCTTTCTAATTCTTTCTTCTTTCGTTTAATTAATAACGTCAAATTTTCTCCAACTGATTTACTCCTAATATATTTTACAAATGTAATTTCATCTGTAACTTCGATACTATCATATTCCATTATAATATCTCCTTTTTTCAAGAATTGATGAGCTGGACCTTTTTTATCAACGCTTGTTACAAAAAGATTATTATTTATGAATTTAAATCTAATTCCTATCCATACCCTTTTTATTTTCCCAAAATCCAGTAATTGTTCCAAGTTCTGTTCGATAATATTTATTGGTAAAGAAAAGCCTAGACCTATTGATCCTCCATTAGGACTCAATATCATTGTATTCATACCAATTACTTCACCTTTCATGTTAATTAAAGGTCCTCCTGAATTTCCTACATTTATTGAAGCGTCTGTTTGTAAATATGATTCTTCATTACCATCTATAGTAAGCCTATTTTTAGCAGAAATAATACCGGACGTAACCGTCCCAGAAAAACCATATGAATTACCGATAGCAATTACGGTTTGACCTACTTTAGATTGTTGTGAGTCGCCCAAGCTAATTGGTTTTAAATTAATTGGATCTACATCTTGTTGAATTTGTAATATAGCTAAATCTAATAATGCATCTTGTCCTACAATTATAACATCAAATATTTTTTTATCATTATTTATTATTTTAATTTCATTTGTGTTTTGAATAACATGATCATTGGTTATCACATATTTTTGTTCATCAATTTCAATAATAAATCCAGAACCTAAAGTAGTTTTTTCAAATAAATCAAACCATCCTGTTTTGGTATTAGTTATAATACTAACTGCACAATTTTCTACTTCTTCTATTAATTTCACTAATTTTTCTTCTTCGTTATTTTCTAATTCTCTTTTATGTTTCTCTTCTAATTGTCTTTTATTTTTCTCTTCTGGTTTACTTAATAATCCATATCCTAAAAGAGAACATGCAAGTAAAATATAATTTTTTTTATTTTCCATCTAAAAATTACTTTTTTATTATTTATTCCAAGGGTATAGTTCTTCCCTCCTTTTGGCCTTATATTGGAGGATTAATCTCCTTAACTACTCTTATACCAGTATATTGATATTGACAATCAGGTGCTTGTGCATTTCTATATCTTGAATGAATCAAAATGTTAGGTACTGTCCAGCTCCCGCCTCTTAATATTTTTTTATATCCAAAAAAAGGATAGGAGAATTCTCTATAAACAGGATCAATTATAAAACCATCATATGGATAAAAAGAATCTTCACACCATTCCCAAACATTTCCTATCATTTGAATAACTCCTCTACTATTGGGATGAAAATGTCCGGTATCTCCTTCTGGATATAAATCTATTGGGACAACATCACCATTTTGATAATCTAAATTGTATTTTGAATTTAATGCGGGAGAAAACGTTTTTCCATTATTAGTAGCTACATATTCCCATTCTGCTTCAGTAGGTAGTCTTCCTCCTACCCATTTAGAATATGCTTTTGCCTCGTACCAACTAATATTAACCACCGGATAATCATCTTCTAATTCAATCAGAGTATCAAAATATTTTCTATACCATTTATCTTCTTTTTTAAACCAGTATATTGGATGAGTAATATTTTGTTTTTCTTTCCATCTCCATCCTTCGTTACACCATAAAAGTCTACATGCGTACCCACCATTTTCTATAAATTCTTTATACATTTTCTGACTTACACATGTTTGACTTATTTTAAATGATCTTAATTCGTTTAAAAATTGAGGTAATTCATTGTCAAAACTTATCAGATCTGTTTTACTAGCTCCTTGAATAAATGTACCACCTTTGATAGTTACATATTCTAATTTTGTTATTTGATTAATACCTTTAGTTTTATTATATGTAAAACATTTGGGTCCTGGTAAAGATAATAATTGTCTTGTAAAAATAAAAGATTCATTATGCATTTCATTATGAAGAGTTCCTAATAAAATAAGATATGTTGAAATGCAATCTGAATTATATGTTTTGAACCATTCTATACAAAAATTAATATTTTTTAGATAATATTCAGTTACTTCCTTAATATTCATTAGTTGTTCATGAAAACGAGATTCTCTTGGTATTAAAAATGAATCATATACACTTTTCATAATATCATAATCTTTATAAAGTGGAAAAGTATATCCTTCTAAGGGTTTATACTTATTTAAATGTCTAGTTACATGATACTCATAAAAGAAAGCAATATGTCCAAATTCCCATAACATTGGATTTAAACCGGCGGAAGGAGCATTTGATTTAGATTTTCCTAAATAATCATTTCTTTCAAATCCCGTAAAAGTTTTATCAATTAATTTATCTAATAATTTTAAAGTTAAATTTTTTGTTGATAAAATAAGATTTGTTAATTCTTTTGAAGGTAAATTTGATTTCTTTTTACTTAGTCTCTTCTTAATTTCACTAAAAGAAAGTTCCATATAATAGTTTTAATATTTATATTTTTAAATATTAAAATTACTTAATCTTTTGACTTTGGTTTGTCTAAATTGTTTTTGATCTCCTTGTTTACTAAAAGTGTAATCTGTTTAGGATCTTTACATATTGTATCACCACAATGATCATAGTTTGCCATTATATTTTTAATTTCTAAACCATGTTCTGTATTCCATCTACCTAACATAACTTGTGGTTTGGGTTTTGTTATTATATTTTTAATAAACCTAATCAGCATTGGTAAATTGTATGTATTAATTTAAATAAGATAAAAATTTTTCAATTTTATATCTTTTATAATATAAATGACTAATTTAGAATACGAATTAAGATTTTATGGTTTTGATGAAAAAAAAGTAAAAAAAAAAATTAAAGAATTAGGAGGGGTTAGGATAAATAAGAAAAGGATAATGCCTTTAACAGTGTATTTTCATCCATTAGGAAAAGAAAATAGTTATATTCGAATAAGAGATGAGGGTAGGCAAATTACCTTAACCAGTAAGATTATCAAAAATAAAAAAAAGAAATATGACACTGAATTTGAAGTAGAAATTGATAATATAGAACAAGGAGATTTAATATTAAGATCATTAGGATGCAAAAAAAAATATTATATTGAAAAAATACGCGAAACATGGCAATTACCAGGATGTAAAGAAATTGTTTTTGATTCATATCCAGGAAGTGATACTTATATGGAAATTGATTGTCATTCTGAAAAAGCTTTATTAAGAGTAGGTAAAAAATTAGGAGTATATCCTGAATATCTTGTGGCTAATTTTAATTTAGAGAATCATTATTTTGAAAAATATGGAATTAAAAAAAATAGAAAAAAAGGTGATTTATCTTTTAGTGATGCTAAAAAACAAATAGGAAAATATATTACTAAAAATAAGACAGAATTTAATAAGATTCTAAAAAAACAACAAAAATATTATTAGTCTAAAATGGGTAGAAATCTTTAATCTGTATTAAAATTTTATTTAAAATGCGGATTTAAGGGGAGGTTGTCAATAATAAAATAATAAAATATATTCTATGAATAATAAAGGTTATGGCCAAACGAAAAAAAAAGATTTACACAACACCCAAAAAAATAAAACATATACATAAAAATAAAAAATTAAATATTATCAATATTATAAACATTAATCCTAGATGTTTAGATTGTAATAATTATATGGCGATACATCAAGACAGAGAAACATGTTCTAATTGTAATAAATCAATATATAAAAAAAAATAAAAATATTATTAGTTTAAAATGCTTTTAAATTAGTTAAGTGGTTACCTAATATTAAGGAATGAACATCAAATGTTCCTTCATATGTATTTACAGTTTCTAAATTTATTAAATGTCTAAAGATTTTATACTCTCCTGAAATACCATTGCCTCCTAAAATATCACGACAAGTTCTAGCAATTTGTAATGATTTATTACAATTATTTCTTTTTATTAATGATATCATTTCAGGTATCATTTCCTTATTATCTACTTTATCAGCAACTTCCAAAGCTGCTAATAATCCTAAATTATATTCTGTAGCCATGTCTGCAAATTTACCTTGTATTAATTGTTTTTCTGCTAGAAAGCTACCAAACATTTTTCTATTCATAGAATAATCTAATGCCGTCTCCATACATGATTCCATTGCTCCCAAAACACCAAAGGAAATTCCTAATCTGGCATCATTTAAGCAACTAAACGGTCCCTTCATTCCTAAAATATCTAACTTATTTTCTTTAGGTACTTTAACATTATCAAGAAATATCATACCAGTAGTAGAAGATTTAAGTGACATTTTATCTTTTATTTCTGGAGTTTCTATTCCTTTCATATTTCTATCTAATACAAATCCATTTACTTTCCCATCTAATTTAGCCCAAACTATTAAAACATCAGCTATAGGAGAATTTGTAATCCAAGTTTTACCACCATTTATAATATATTCATCTCCTACAAGTTTAGCATTTGTTTTCATACTGGCAGCATCTGATCCTGAATCAGGTTCAGTTAATCCAAAACAACCAATTAATTCGCCAGAGGCTAATCCGGGTAAATAATTATTTTTTATTTCTGAAGAACCATATTTATTAATAGGATTCATAACTAATGATGATTGGACACTATACATTGATCTGAAACCACTATCAATATATTCAATTTCTTTAGCCATTAAACCATACATTTTATAACTGGAACCTAAATTTATTGTTGGACCTAAAATTCCCATTTCTCCAAACCTTTTATAAATATCTCTGTTGGATGTTTTATTTATTAATGCTTCTTTTAATTCAGTTCGACAGAATTTATTTACACTTTCTAATATTAATTTATTAGTATTACCAATATTTAGAGCGGGTTTTAATATATTAATTCTATTCATTATAATAATGATAAGATAATTTTATTTTTAATTAATTTTAATTATTTTTAATTATTTTTAATTAATTTTAACATACTTTTCTTTTAATTTCATAATTTGCAAACATGTTTTATGTTCTTTTGTAATTTCATTCATAAATTGTTTAAAATTTTTTGAATTTTTATCTTCATAAACATTTATAATATAACCTAAAATATTATAATTGTTTTCTTTCATATACTGAATACTAAGATAATTCTTTAAAATTTTTAATGAATGTTTGTTAAAATTTTTAATTATTTGAATCATATAATATAAATAATTCGAACTACCTTCAGTATTATAAATCAGAAAATCAGTAAATAGTTTTATTTTATTTTCTTTAAATTCTGTAACAACCTCACCTATATAACATACAAAATTTGTACAGTTATTAATATTAAATTTTAATGCATTAGATGCGAGGTCATATTTATTCTTAGATAATTTAAAAAAATATTTATTAAAATAGTAAATAAGATTATGGTTATGCAATGTATCTATATAATCATTATTCAAATCAATAAAATATTTATTATTTCTATAAAATCTATAAAAATCTGAAAATTCTTCTAGAGTTGTATTTGTAGCTATATCTTCAAGATATGAACAAGATTTATCAACTATTATTTGGTTTTTTATTTCTGCGTAAAAATAATTACAAAAAGACGAATAATTTTCAGTTAAATTATTTTTAGCTGAATAATCTTCCCAAAAATTATTATTTTTTTTCCTAGTTTTAATTATAAAATTAATTATATTTATTACTACAAATCTATATTCTTTACATGTCTGACCAAAATTCATTATATCCCAAATTGTACAATGATCAAATATGCATAGAAAGATCTCGTTAGGTAAATCAATTTCCATTAAAGATCCCAGATTCATGATCATTATAAACTGCTAATTATTCAATTTTTATTGTTAAACTAATTTAATATAATTTAATATAATTTCTATATTTTTCTTAGGATTTTTTTGTTATCGTTTGCAGAACTAGTCTTTCTTTTTTGTTTATTTACTTTAGTACTTGTCTTTTTTGTCTTTTTTGTCTTTTTACTATTTATCTCAGGTTTTGTTTTAGTATTTATCTTAGATTTTTTATTAGTACTTTTCTTTTTTATTTTAGTATTACTTGTTTTTTTAGGTTTATTATTAGTATTATTATTAGTATTAGTACTTTTCTTTTTTGTCTTTTTACTATTTATATCCGGTTTTAGTTTTTTATTACTTGTTTTCTTAGTAGTATTAATTTTCTTTTTATTTTTAGTACTATTTTTCTTCTTTTTTTGATATTCTCTTGATTTTTCTTTTTTAATACTACCAATAACTAATTCTACGTTTATATTTGTATCATAAACATATTTTTCTAAACTTGAAATATTTTCATCTAAAGAATTTCTATTATCTACCATTTATATTACATTAGAAAAAACTTTTAATTAGAGGAATATCTTTCATTTAATAATTCAACTTGTTTGGATAATAATGAAAGTTTATTATTATTTTGGATATTAGAAGGTTTTCCCTTAATAAATAATGTTATACCTAAAACTAAAATAGTTATAATATAACTTCCATTAATATATAAATATATGTCTTTTGTATCTTTTGTTTTAATCTTATTAATCACATATAAAATTGATTTAGACATAATCATTCCCATGATTACACCTGCTATTGTATAAGTTTTATCTGATATTTTATTCCAAAAATTTGATTTATCGTCTTCAACTAAGGCATGATTTGAATCATAAGCTGTTCGCATAATAGAAATTTTCTCTATAACTTTTCTGAGAATAAACGATAATATTATCATTGATAAAGATGTGTAAAAAATAGATCTTTTTTGGTAGCCCAAGTTGTCTAAAAGATTTTCTAATCTACCAGAACAATTACCTACTATAAAACCAGCAATTAAAGGTGCTATAAAACAAGTAAATTGTTTCCCTTCAATATTAGCGACTTTCCCTGATAAATTAACATCAAATATTGTAGTATTTTTTTCTAAATAAAATAAAATTATTGTTAGAATAGCAACCGATCCAAGAACCTTATCTTTCGTGATTAAATCAGATAAACAAAGCTCGTTATTAGAACCGTTTTTTGATTCTACAGCACCACCCATAGATGTATGAAATATTGTATTCATTATACCTTAATAAGATAATAAAAAGTTGAATTTAATTTCTATTTAAAGTTTTTAAATATATATTAAATTAAAAAATGGCAAATCAACAAGAATTTGAACTTTTAATAAATAATTTATATGAAGTATTAGCAGATAATGATTCAGATAATTCTACAATTTCAAAAAAGATTCCAAATCCCATGATAAAAATGTTTCCCAGAAAAATTCATTGGATTAATTTTTATCCCACTACCGTAGCATTATCTAGAGATTTTAATCATATTAAAAATTATATCATAAGTGAATTAGGGATTAATATTAGCATGAAAAATAGCTTAGATATGAGACAAGGAATTATTTTACATACAAAATGCAGAGAAAAAGAATTAAAATCTTTGTTAGGAAAATATTTTCTTAAATACATTCAATGTAAATCTTGTAATTCTGATAACACAACAATGGAAAAATTGGTAGGAATTAGCAAACTTTATCAAATAAAATGTAAAAAATGTTTTTCGACTTTTAATACAACATGATTTAAAGTCATGTCTTTAATATATTGTAATGTCTAAAGCAATTTATTTAGGTGCTGGTACAGACATATTACCCTTAATCTTGTATTCAAGTATTAAAAATTGGATTTTAGTTGATAGTCAACCATTAAGTGAATTTGGTATAATAAGAGAAAAAGGATATGAAAGAAAAAGTTTTATACCAGAATTACTCTGTAAAATGAATAAACATAATTTTTTATATCAATCGTCTAATTTTGAAAATAAATTAATATTCTATAACTCTAAAACAAAACAAAAAGTATTATATTATATTAATTGTGCAATACCTGAAGAATATAATAAAATAAAAGAAGATATAAGTGGATGGAATGTTTTAGTAGATATAGGATTTCATCCGAATAACATTATTTTTGATGCAGCTGCTATCGATACACCATTATTATTGATAGGACATGCAAATACTTGTTATTATTTTGATAAAGAAGCAGATGATTATAATGATGTTATTAATACAATTCACTTAAAAAATTTTTATTTTAGTAAGTATGAATTGATTAATAAACAAAAAAAAATTATTCAATGCAATAATATATGTGATTTTGAAAAAAAACGAGGAGAATTTAATTATGACAGTGATTATTTTTCCCCGACATATGAAGCATAAAAATTGAAATATTATTAATTAATACGTTTTAATAATATTTATAATAAATAAAAAAAATTAAAAGAATGATCAAAAATATAAAAATACCAGAAGATTTTGAAAAATTACAATCTATACAAGGAGGTAAAATGACTCACATCTTCAAAATTAATAATAATTTTTATGAAAACCAATACGCAGATCCGGAAGCAGAATCAGCATTAAAAAATGGTATGTGGACCTTAAAAATACATGGAAGCAACGGTTTTTTAACCAAAGAAAATGGAATAATAAAAATATGGCAAAGGAGAGATATTAAGGATAAGAATTTGTCTGAAATGACATTTGAAAGTGAAATTCTAAAGTTGGAGGATATTAACAAATCACTTTTATTTAACAAAACTGTCTTACCTGAAATCTATGAATCCAATCATAAGAAACATCATTATATATATGTACATATTCTTCCTTCTTCTAAGATGGGAAAAATATTATATCCTAGAATGGAAGTTTTATTACTGGACTATGATGAAATATATCAAAGCATAGAAATTGTAGGGAAAAAGGTACAAGGTAACCCTGATCAATTTAATTGGAACACCTTAAATAATACTAATTATGGAATAGTATTTCATGGTTCAGTAATTTTTAATCCTCTTACCAGTAGTTAAAATATGTTTTCTACATTGAAAATTTTAGCATTAACCGAAAAAATAGAAGGTTGGGTGATATATTATCAAAACAAAGCCTGGAAAATCAGAATGAATATGTTAGTGAATTCAGAATTATGTGCATATAATGATAAAGAAGAAACTTCAATTAAACCATTTGTTTATTAAATTAAGTAAGAACCAAAAAGTTTAAATCGAATTATTATTATTATTAATACTAAATGAAAGAAAATAATAATATAGAATTAGAAAATAACGTAGAAAAGGTTAAAATATTAAAATCTTATCAATATTATGCCTTATATATTATTTTACCAGTTTTAAATAATCTTAATAATAGTTGGTGGGTTCTAATTTTACCCTTACATTTTCTAGAAATGGGTTGGGACTTAAATTATTTGGCAATTTTATATAGTGTATTTTTTACCTTAAGAGTTATTAATGATTATATAATAACTAAATTTGGATATTGGTTAACTCCAATACTTAGTTTTGTATGTATATTATTTTATAGTACATTAATTTTTTGGCAAAATCATTTATGGGCTATTTTTTTAGGAATAATAGGTACATATGGACTTCATACTTCAATACCGGTTTATGGATTATCATATAAGTTAGTTAAATTTAATGATAATATGCAACAAATTGGACTACTAATAAGGGCTGGGGGCAATTATGCTAAAGCTGAAGAAGAGTTATTAAAAAGAAATCAAGAACAAACAGACGTTTAAATTGAAATATAAGAAAATTAAGTAGAAAAAACCGATATATTATTACAATTAAGTCATTTACCAAAAGAAGTATTTCAAGAAAGATTACCTGATATATCTGAAATAACCATACTTTTTGTAGATGTTAATGTATCAAGTGATCCTATTAGACCTATTTTTCATTTTTAGAACTTAAAAATAAATTAGATAATTCTTTAGCTAAAAAGCATATATTAATATTTAAAAATAAAAGTTATCATAATATAAATTATGTATGATAAATATATTTTATATTATATTGCAAGTTTTCTATGTAAGTGTAAAAAATGTGGAATATTGAATATTCATAATAATAAAAATATTTGTTGTATTTGTAAAAATTTTTTTTGTCATAAATGTGAAAATTTGCAACCAATATATGGATTTTATACAAATTTTTATTGTTCAGAATGCTATTCCTTAATATAATGTTCTTATTGAATTTACTTATTGCTTTACATATTATTGTATTAAAATTGGTATAATAAATTAAAATATCAGTTTACATCCATTGCAGATTCTTCAGATTGATCGTTTTCGACTAAACCTACTTCTTTATCAATTCTAAATTTACAAATTGGACACGAAGCATCTTGATCTAACCATTGATCTAAACAATCTTTATGGAATATATGATTACAAGGTAATTGCACAATTTCTTTTTGTTTTTCTTGTTCTTTATTCATTAGTTGATCCATACAAATTACACAACAACCTTGTTTTTCTATATTCCCATTAGAAAGCTTTAGATCTTTAATACAATCTCTATCTTCTTCAGTTGCAGGTCTTTGTCTACCTTCAGCTTCTGCTAGAGATCTATCTAGTACATCTTGGAGACTTGAAAAACTTCCAGAACCTAACAATTGAATTATTGGGTTTTCTTGAGTGAATGTAGACATGATTAATTCTGGTAAAATTTCATTAATCATTATTTCAGCTAAATTTTTTTGTCTTTCTGTTGAAGCAGTATCTGATAAATGTATGATATCTCTCATAGCTCTAATTTTACATCTCATACATCTGCATCTATTTCCTCCAAAAACAATATTTTCTGCTTCTTGTCTTGGAGTTAAAGGTTCTCTATTTTGATTAAATGGAATTAAACCTAAAACATCCATAATATCTCTTATGGAATCAGAAGTTATTTGTATTCTATCATCTTCTGTTTCATCAAGCGTATTTGAAATATCTGTATTAATTGAATTTCCACAATTAATACAAACATTTTGACCAACTCTATTATATGTAGTACATACATTACATGTCCACATAGCAGTTGTATTTTCAGTGTTACCTTCTCTAGAAGTCCCACATGCTACGCATTCTAGTGCTTCATTATTATTCAAAAGAGTGCAAGTTTGACATTGCCATTCTTCCGATACGTTATCATTGGTACTCATGATATTTTTTTTTTAACAGAATATTGATATTTTTAAATAAAAAATTTCAATTTTTTAAGAATTAATGGTAATCATACAGTAACAACTAACAGGTAAGAAGAATATTTCTAGAAATAATAGCTCAAACTTAATATTACCCTCTCCGTCAAAACAGAACAATAATGTTATTAAAGTTGCTACAACTATAGCTAATACACATCTAATATTTTGGGTTATTAATTCTTTTTTTATTATACATAATAGGACAATCGATAATATTGTAATTCCAAATATAATACCATAAAGTGCACAAAAAATATTGAACCTATGAGAACACGCAACGGTAGGAATTATAGCTAATAAAAAGATTGCTGTTAAATATAAAATTATGTTATAAATTATAATGTACATTTTTTCACAAAGTGGTATTTTTTCAAAATGATCAACTTCTTCGGTTTCAATATCATGAATTATAATTTCAACAAACTGCGTTCTACAAATTGGACATCGATTATTCATTTCTTTATTTCTTTTATCACATTTCTTACATATAAACCAAGATCCAGAAGTACAAATTTCACAAGAATGTGGTTGTAATTTTATTTTACTTTCCAAGCAAATAGCACAAGATTTTATAGGATATATTTTATTATTATTTTTATTTTTATTATTATTTTTATTTTTATTATTATTTTTAAGTGGGCATATCATTCTCAATTAATTTTTTTTATATACACATATTGTAAATTTAATTTCAATTTTTTATTATATTATGACTTCCATATAGTCAGAATCAATATTTCTTTTTTTTAAATATTCCTTATTTGCCCATTCGGGAATTGTACATTTAATAGTATTTTTGGGTGATGCTATAATTTCCTCAAGTTCAATGGAATTATCTTGTAAGGGTTTATTTAACTTGATAGTTCGTAATGTTTTGTCTTTATGAATAACTATTATATTAAATACAAAGATGAAAACTGATAATAGAATTGAAAGTAATACAGGAATTAATGAATCTGTAGAATATAAAATTAAATAATTTAATCCTAAGATAACTATTTCTAATGACAAATTTACCACTGCTTGAACTTGAATATAAGGCTGTTCGAAAGGTTTGTAATAAAAATAGAAAAACAAATAAATAAAATTAATCGCTATCATTAATGAATTACTTACTATTTTATTATAATTAAAAATATTAATAACAATGGATAATAATAATTGACGTAACATTAAAATAATGGAATAATATTTAAAATTTATTTTGAATGGATCGATTAAATAATATAACTTTCGTCTCCACTTCCTTTTTTCAGAACCAAATATAAAATTAAAAATTAATGCTGGAAATGTTACAGTAACTAAAGAAAATAATGAAATGGTTATCATACTTAATTCAAAATTATTTGTTTCTATAGCTGTTAATTCATTAATACATAAAGTTGTAATAGGAAGGAACCCTAAAAAACAAATTTGTGTTAATACCTTAGTAATACTAAATTTCCAATTATTCTTAAATTTAAACTTTATTAAACTTTTTGTTAAATGAAATATTGGAATTAGTATAGATGCAGACAGAAAAGCTATTAAATAGTATACCAAAGTATGATTTGAATAATTAACTGAATCTAATAAAAAAAGTGAAGTTGTGGTATTATGTTCCATCGGTGCATTTCCATAAAAACTCCACATCCAGATATCAGAAATGACTGAATCTTGTGCAAAAAACCCAATATTATTTTGATTAAAAGCTATAAATTCCATTGATTGATAAAATAAAAAGTTAAATCTCTCTAAAATACAAAAAAAAACATACTTAATTAAGATGATTAGAACGTATAAAATTATATTAACAATATTCATTGTATTAATATTATTTTATATTTTTTTATATTTTTTCTTTCGTATTTTTTTTTAGACATAAAACTTCAGCTACTAAATCTTTATCACCAAGTCCAATACATGCAGAACATTCTTCATATGGTTTAACTTGATAGCCTTCTCTATACTCACACTTGATACAAAATGTCTTACAATCACATATGATTGGTTCCATTTTAATAAACCCAGTTCCATTACATATTTCACACTTCATTATATTTAATTATATTTTTTTTTTGTACGTAGAGATAGAAAAAAAGATATCGTATTATTTATAAAATAACAATGATTAGTATTTTACCTACTGAAGTAGTAATTTGTATATTTAAATTTTTAGATTATAAGGATATATTTAAGGTTTTAGAAGTTAATAAAAAATTAAACTTTCAAAAAGGATTTAAAAAAAATTATATATGGAGAAGATTTTTTTTCGAAAATTATTTGCAAAATTCGACACTGTCTATTAATAATGAATATTTCTATTATAATTTACTCAAAAAATTGTATTATAAAAATTCTTATTATACATGTTTTACTTGTAACCAACCTATTAATACCGGATATATTTTTGTTTTATGTGACAATTGTGAAAAAGCCTTACCAAATTCTATAGAAAAAAATTTTAAATATCATGCCAATTGCTTGGAGATAAAAAAAAAATGTAAGTATTCAAAAGTAAATTATTTTAAATGTAATTTGTGCAATAGTTCAGCTGTTGCGCTAAGTTGTAATATTTATTCTTAGCCTCGTTTTTTTCTTTAATTTATAATAAAAATAATTATATATGTTAATATGTTACACTAATTTTATTTTATTTTGTTGCTCTCTTTGTTTTTATTTGTTTATTGATTTTTTAGTTACTAATAGAATTGAAGGTAAATATTATTTTTTACATTTCATAAATAATGCATTGGTTGTTTATTATAGTTATTCAGACGTTATAAATGTATATTCTAATTTATATTTAGCTATAGATATAGAACCGAGTTATACACCTTTAATTTTAACAATTTCATTGCATATTTATCATATTATTGCTTACTTTTCAAAATTAAGATTTGATGATTGGCTACATCATATATTGATGATTTTTGTATTAATCCCATTATCAATCTATGTAAAAGCTGGAATATTAATTAATCATGCTTTATTTTTCTTATCTGGTTTACCTGGAGGGATTGATTATTTACTTTTATGTTTAACACGTAATAAACTTATTAATAGAATGTCTCAAAAAAATATTAATTGTCAGTTAAATTTATGGATGCGAGCACCTGGATGTATTGCTCATTCAATTTTAGCTATTTTATGTTTGAGATATAAATGTGTAAGTAGATATGTCGGTTTTTCTGAATTTTATTTATCTATTTTTGGAATCTTTTTAGTTTATTGGAATGGAATTTATTTTATGAATCAAGTGGTTCAAAATTATGCTATCAATAAATTTAAACAAAAAGATTAAATTAAGATTATGCTATCAATAAATTTAAACAAAAAGATTAAATTCAAGATTATGCTATCAATAAATTTAAACAAAAAGATTAAATTCAAGATTATGCTATCAATAAATTTAAACAAAAAGATTAAATTAAGATTATGCTATCAATAAATTTAAACAAAAAGATTAAATTCAAGATTATGCTATCAATAAATTTAAACAAAAAGATTAAATTCAAGATAAATTTTTTTTCATATTATTAATTGAACTTAGATATTCCAATAATGTTTCAATTGTTAATTCATCATTTTGATCATTCAATTCTTTTTCAATTACTTTAATTGAATGATTATCTTTAATTCCCTCATAATCCTTAGAAGCTAAGATATTTTCATATTCTTCTAAAAGTTTGGAACATGATTTTATTGATTTTTGACATTTTTTGAAATTTTTACTTTTTTCAACAAATGTTAACTTATCGTCAGAAGTCAATTTAATAAGGTCTTCTATTTTATTAATTTTTCTTTCCATTTGAATATAAAACTGGAGATCCTTTTAAATATAATATTGTTGGGATAATTATCAACTCATTAAAGAATAATATTAAAGAGATGTAGCCTTAAAATATTAAGTAATCATATGAAACTTAGTATAAGTGAATTAAATGATATGATAAATTTAGGAATTGAAAATGCATTTCCTAAAAATATTAAATTAACTGGAGAAATTTCAAATTTAAGAAATTCAAGGGGGCACTTATATATGAATTTAAAAGACTCTGATTCATTAATTAAGGCTATTATGTGGAAATCTACTTATAATGAATTAGATGTAGAATTAAACGAAGGAAATAAAGTAGATATAATAGGCCATTTAAATTATTATGTACCAAGTGGCTCCATTAGTTTTATAATAAAAAAAGTAGAAGTTAAAAAAGATATAGGCAAAATAAAGCAACAATATGAAGAATTAAAAGAAAAATATAAACAATTAGGATATTTTGATCCTCAAAATAAAAAAAAACCACCTTCTAATATTAAAAAAGTAACTATTATAACTTCCCAAGATGGGGCAGCATTACAAGATATTTTATACACTTTTAAAAGACATGAATTAAAAATAGAAATTAAGGTTATCAATGCGATAGTACAGGGTAAAAATTGTCCAAAAGATGTTAGTGTAGCTATGTCTAAAATTGAAGAAGATTCTGATGTAATTTTACTTACAAGAGGCGGTGGGGATATGGAAGATTTATTTGGATTTTCAAATCCCTTAGTCATTGAAGCAATTCATAATTGTAATATATTCACAATTTCAGCAGTAGGTCACGAAATTGATTTTATGTTATCGGATTTTGTTGCTGATCATAGGGCTCCTACTCCTTCATTAGCCGCTGAATTCATAGTTCATAATAATAGAAAAATGAATGAGAATATTAATGAGTTAGAAAGAAAAATATTAGATATTTTGAAAGAAAGATTTAATAAAATTAAATTATTTTTACTAAACTGCGAGAATAAATTAGAAAATCCTATTGAGATTATAAATAATATTGAGGAAAAGGTTTTATATTTATTGGCTAATAAAATGGGGTTATATAAAAAACAAATTCAATTATATACTCAACAAATTGATATATTAGCACCGAATAAAGATGTTACTAAACTTTTTATCAATAATAAAAGTATAAATAGTTTAAGAGCTTTTAAAAAGGCAATTAAGACAGATACAACAGCTAAATTAATGTTTTATGATGGAGAAATTGAAATTATTATTAATAAGAAATAAATATAAAGAATAATTATTAATTATAGATAATGGAAAATGCTGCTCAATTAGTAAAAAAAAGGAAACAGATGACAAATTTGGGAGATTATATAAATTCAAGCTTAGTATTAGGTTCAAGATATTCAATTGAATTATATGAAAATGAATATATAGCATTTCTTTCTAAAAAACTATCTGATAAAAATATTGGTTATAGTTATAAATTTGTGGAAAATTTTGAAGGTACTAAAGAATTACATATCAATAATGGATTGTATAATTTAGAGGAAGAAATAGATTCTCAAATGGTTAATTTAGAAATTCAAATTGATGATAAAAAGGCGATAATATATGGAAAAGACTTAAATGTATTAAAAAAATACATAGAAATTATGGATTCCGAAATAAAAAAAATAAGACAAATTAAAAGTCAATTAAAAATATTATTAAGAGATAAGAATAAATGGATTTGTATAGATGGTTGTCACAAAAGAATATTAAGTTCTATTATTCTACCTAAAAAAAATAAATTGTTAGAAAAAATTAAATTATTCTTATCAGAGAGTGACACTTATTTAAGTTTAGGTATTCCATATAAATTAAATATTTTATTACACGGTTTACCTGGTACAGGTAAAACAAGCTTAGTTACCGCGATAGCAACAGAACTAAATTATAATATTGCATTAATTACTGGAACAAGTGATCAAATTCAGAACGAACAAGAGTTAATATTAGCTATATCTACGATTCCTAAAAATTGTTTTTTATTGATAGAAGACTTTGATTTTTTGCATAAAAAAATAAATTTAACTTCAATATTAGATGGTACAGTAATTAAATCAGGTTTAATAACTTTTTTAACATCAAATGTTTTAGATAAGAAAAATTTTAATAAGGACCAAAAATGTAATCCACTAATTAGACCAGGTAGAATAGATTATAGTATTAAATTTACATGGGCTCAGAAAGATCAAATAATTGAAACCTATTTAAGATTTTATCCTTCGATTGATCAAACTAATGCAAATTCATTTTATTCGAATGTGAAATCCTTATCACTCACGGTCGCATTATTACAACAATATTTTTTCAAAAATAGAAACGAGGGACAAGTATTTGGAAATATAGAAACATTAACCAAAATGTCTAATGAATTCTCAGAAAAAACAAATAATTATTTTTGTTAATTGAGGGAAAGATGACATGCTAAAAAAAAATTTAATTTTTTCAAGAATAGATGAAGAAATTCTTGAAAGAATTATTTATATATTTTACTATTTTATTTATTATAATTAGTAAAAAATTTACATTAATAAGCTCAATAATTTTATTTGCTTATTTGAGCGTTATTTATAAAAATCGAAAAATAAAAGAAAGTGTATATTATAAAGATTTGAAATATATATTGGCAACAGAAAAAAAAAAAACTAAATTGTTTATAGCCATTTTAGGACTAATTGTAATTATAGCAATTTTGGATTGGACTATGCAATTTGTATATTCTGCTCGAATTAAAAATATATCTACATTTTCAATAGTACTTTATTCATTTTTAGGAGTTTCATTATTCGCATTATTTAATTGGAATTCACCTTTAATTGAATATTGGAGAGTCAATTTAATAGATGAATTAGTTACTAAAAATTTCAAAATAAAATTTTTAAATGAATTAAGAGATATTGATTTATTAAATGTAGAATCATTACAAAAAGCTGATATATATCATATTATAAACAGTGCTGAATATCACATGAAAACAAGTATAAAATTTTTACATTATACATTTAAATATGCTATTTTAGTGATGATTTCTTTTATGGGTATATGTTTCTATTCACCACTTTGGGGATTAAAAATGTTTGAAATAGTTATTTTAATAAATTATTTTATTATTTACCCAAAGATAATAGAGATCCAAGAAAAAAAGAGAAATTTGATTAAAGAAAAAGTAGAAATAGATAAAAGAGTTTCATATATTTTAGACGATTATAGGAATATTGTTTTTAATAAAAAAATAAATAAAGGTTCCTTACATAATTTATATATTTCAAAATTGACAGAAGATGAATCCAAATTAGATAAACAAATTGATAAAGAATGGAATTTTACATTATTTAAATTTGTCGTTCTAACTAGATTTGCCTATTTTGGAACATGGATTAGTGCTATATTATACCTTAATTCCTTACCTGTAATTACTACTGCTTTAGCAATTAAAGCAGTAATGGGTATTTCATTTTCATATAAGATTTCTAGTTATACAAATGAGGTTTTACTTAATTTTATTAATTATATTAAAAGCACAGAAGATTATCATATAATCGAAAGAATCAAATATCCCAATAAACAATTAAAGAGATTTATATATAAAATGAAAAATAATGTAATTGTTAAATACCCTGATATATGGTTATTTAATCAAAAATTGGAAAAAAAATATATATATATCACTGGAGAATCTGGAAAAGGGAAAACAACATTATTGAGATCTCTTTTTTATTTACATCCCGAATTATGGAATGATACATTATATATAGAACAAGAAGCTAAAACAATAATTAGTGAAATTTTATGTGCGGAATTTATTATGGGATTTGAAGAGGTTAGAGATTTTAATATTGTTAAAAAAGCAATGAATCTTGCTAATTTAGATAAGAAATTTCAAATAGATACTGTATTAAGTAAACCATCCGGCGGTGAACTTCAAAGATTAAAATTAGGTAGGGCTATTTATCAAATGTTATTAGATAAACATAAATTAGTTTTATTAGACGAACCAGATACTGGTTTAGATTTTGTAACTTTTAAGAGGGTATTAAATAATATTTTTACAGAATTTCCTTCTACAAGATTTATTTTTACCTCACATAAGGCTAATGTTATCGAAGAATTAAACATAGATATTCAATACATAAATATTATTTAATTTATGAGTATTATTTAATTTATGAGTATTATTTAATTTATGAGTATTATTTAATTTATGAGTATTATTTAATTTATGAGTATTATTTAATTTATGAGTATTATTTAATTTATGAGTATTATTTAATTTAATAACTGAATTTTATCATTAAGAAATAACATGTTTTTAAAACAATATCCCCGACTTAAAAATGAAGTCTCTTGTACAAATAAGTCTACAATAGTTTTAATTTTTAAGGTTTCAATTTGACAAATATATAGATATACCCATTCTTTCCCTCTCATCATTTCTTGATTAGGAGAATCTAAAAATAAAACATGATCATTATTAAATTTTTCCAAATATTGATCTGATTGATTATTATGTATAATATTATAATCTTTTGATATTTTTCTCCTAAAAAATAATGGTTTTAATATAGAATTAATATCGATTTTTAATCTTAAATATAAGTTATAAATTCCTGGAAAATAAATTGTTTTGCTAAAATGAAAATGTAAATATGGGGTTGTTTTAGATTGATACCATTCCATTTTAGAAGTTAGGTTCCAACCAAAAGAGGTATTGTCAAATAAATTATAGATATTATTTCCGAATTCATTTTTTAGACTACAGGATAATATAGAATTATATATTAGACGAAAATTTTCATAGAAATCTTGAGATATAGCAAATATGGGATAATTCCTTTTTATTAAACATTTAAAAATACTTTCTTTTTTAAGAAATATTTTTAATTGGCTAAGCATTATACAACTCTTTTCGTCCAAAAACATAAATAAAAAAGATAAGATATCATTGTGTAGAAGATGAATCATTAAGTTAATAACTTAACATATCTTTAATTAAATTAATGTTATTAAGTTTGGTATATGATTATCTAATGTTTGAAATGAAATTGTATTTCCAATATTAACATTCCATTGTCTTGGATCAGTACTTTGAAATTTGCATACTATTACTATACCATAACTCTTTTTTATTAAATCGGAATATTTGTTAGCTACTAATAATAATGTATAACTTGGAAAGGATTTAATATAGAATCTATTTGGATAATAGCCCTTTGTATAAATCTTATTGACTAAAATTAAATTCCCAAAGTTTTTATTTAAACTGTATATTTCTAAACAATTATTCTGTAAATTATTAGAATTAATACTTACAATTATAAATGTCTCAAAAGTAATTGATTTAGTATAAATTTTAATATCACCACCTTTATCGCCATTATTACCTAAATTTATTTTTTCTATTAAATTAAATTTTCCCTTTTGATTAAAGAAAACATATAAATAAGGAGTATTTTTTGTTAATACATATGCATATTTATAATAAAATACTATCTTTTTGGGCCCTAAACTATTTTGAGAATTAAAACAATTTAGTTGTCCATTAAATCTATATGCAATTTGAATATTTTCAAATGTTTTATATCCAATATCCATACTAAATATTATCTCATTAGCTAAACTTAAAATGTAAACTTTATTATCATGAATATTAATATCATAAATAAAGTTGTCTTCTTTACATTTTAAAACTTCAGTATCTAATCCAACATGTCTTAATAATTGCTGAATACATATAGTATATTCTTGTCCGGTAGTTAAATTATGCAACAAGGCAGTGCTATTATATAATTTATTTTCTTTGGAATTGGGTATACATAAAAATTCATTATTATTTATTATTCCTTTATTTATAGAAGTTGGATTAATACCTCTTGAATTAAAAATTTGGAAAGAATGATCAGTTGGTATTACATTTTGTAAATAATAAAGATATATAGCAGGCATTCCCAAAATTTTTCCTACTTGACTATCAGTTGTTAAATAAATCATCCCATTTATATCACCAACCTGTCCCAATAAATTAATTTTATTATTTTTAATTTTATTATTTTTAAATTTAATATTTTTAAATTTAATATTTTTAAATAAACTACCATCTAAATTAAAAATTAAAATGCTTCCATTATTTGACCCTATGACAATTTTTCTTTCTGAAAGAAAATTTAATTCATTATTATCTGATGTTTCAAATTTTTCTATATTTGAATTAATATTATTTGAATTAATATTATTTGAATTAATTTTATGTATTATATAAAAAATAATTAAACAAAATAAGATTTTATTTAATGTGATCTTCATTATAAATATAATTCGAAAATAATTTATTATTAAAAATAATTTCGAATTAAATAATTTAATAGTTTTTAAATAAACTCATTTATTGAATTCTAGCAAATAAGTTAAGATATAAAGCAATAAATATTAATAGAGGTCCAACAGAAATACCTTTAATTGGTAAACCACTGAAAATAGCATAACCTACAACGCAAGCAATTATATACATACTTGAACTAGCAAATATTTGCCCAGGTTGATCATTATTTCCTATTGCATAATTAATTATGTAAAGAATAATTCCAAAAACTAAAGCATGAGCTAATAATTTTTGAGCTCCTAATTTTAAGAAGACTGGGTTACGTAATAAGGTACCTATAATTAAATTTTTACTATGTGTATAAGATACAATAGCAAATAATATGATTGGGATTAAAGTCATAGGGTCGAATTGTCTTTTAATTTCATTATTATTATTATTATCGTTTTTCATTTTTTCTTGTTCTTTATAATTATAAATATATTTTTTTTTAAAGTGGAGGATATAATATTCTCACATTCTAGCGTCTTATTATGATCTAAATTTATAAAAAAATTATTTATTTAAAAATAAAAGTTTTAAGTAATAATATCTTATTAAATATTATAAATGTCATGGTATATTGGCACATCTGGTTTTATGATAAATAAAGATATTTGGCTTAAAAAGTCTGGTTTAAATTGTTTAGAAATTAATTACACATTTTATAGATTACCTAAAGCCGAAACGGTTCAAAAATGGAAAGAATATGAAGATGTTTCATTTGTAGCTAAAATTCCAAAAAAAATAACTCATATAAAAAGATTAAAAGATATTGAAAAGTATTGGGATTTATTTTGGTCAATAATGAATTTATTAGAAGATAAACTAAAAGTGGTATTGTTTCAATTACCTCCTTCTTTTAAATTAACAGATGAAAATATTAAAAGACTCAAAAATTTAAAAAAAATTCTACCAAAGAAAGGAATTAATATAGTATTTGAATTTAGGGATATAAGTTGGTTTGTACCAACCGTTTATAAAATTATGAAAAAAAATAATTGGGGTATGGCAGGAACAGTTATTAAAAAAAAAGAAGATGATATTAGTTGGTTAGGTACCATGCCAAATGGTATCCTTTTACCTCCACAAACTTCTGATCTAACATATCTTAGAATTCATGGTGCCAAAAAATATAAAGGGGCGTATGATATCAAAGAATTAAAGCAAATGCAAAAAGAAATATTAAATAGGAAAACTAAAGAAAACTTTGTATTATTTAATAATACCTTTTTTACAAGTAGGAGTCAATATTGTTTAAAGGGTGATGTTAAAATAAAATCAGCCGCTGTATGTAATGCTATTGAGATGAAAGATTTAATATAAATTGATATATAAAAAAAATTGATAGTTACAAAATTTAAACTAAAAATATATATTAGGCTATTATAAAGATGTTAGAATATAATATCCTAGATGTGGCTATGTATATTTCCCCATTCATTCATAACTTTCCTGACTATAAAACAATATATGATAATAGAAAAGAAGAATTTATGAGATTAGGAATGAAGGATTTAAATTCTTATTTTGTAGAATTTTTTTCTTGGTCTCCAATTCCATTTGATTGCTTATTTAGAATTCATATGCTGCTTAAAAAATTAGGAATAACAAAAATATATGATCCGTGTGCAGGTAGTGGATATCATGCTTTTCTATTTAATAAAATTTTAAAATATGAGGTTACCGCAGTTGATTTACAACCTGAAAATTTTAGTAATAAGTGGTATAATGTAACCGAAAACAATTGTTTAAAAATGGACAAAATCAAACCTTCTTTATTGATATTATCATGGATGGATTATCAAGAATTATCAGAAAAATTATTGGATAAATATAAGCCTAATTATGTAATGTTAATTGGAATCTATCATAGAAGTTCAGAATCCCAAAAGTTTTATGAAACTATGATAACCCAAAATGAATTTATCGAGGAATTTGATCTTATACCATTTTATGAACCTATTAAAAAAGAAAAAATTACTTTAATTAAAATGCTTAAATAAATAAGTAATTTACTTTTTTAAAATGGAAGATAATCTTTTTATACAGGGTAGTCCTACAAATTCGGATATTGATTTATTATTTGATTCAATTAATTTAAATAATGAAAATAGAATGGAAAAAGAAGAAATATTAAAATTGATAGAAACTTCTGGAATACAAAAAAATGATTCCAGGCTTGCTTTATTTTTTAAAAATTTAAATAAAATAAAACAAGCAATTACAAAAAAGGAATTCAAAAGTCTAATCTCATGCAATCAACTATTATTAAATAAAATTATTAAGGGGGATTTATGTATACCTAATTGGTCCAATTTTACACAAGATTTAGAACACATATTTGAATCAGTAAAGGATAACAGTGTCGGGAATCTTGCTTCTTATATTCCACAATTAGCCAAAGTAGATGAAAATTTATTTTCTGTATGTGTAACATCTGTAGATGGACAACAATATTCAATTGGCGATAATGATCATCATTTTTGTATTCAATCATGTAGTAAACCTATTTCCTATTGTATAGCTGTTCAAGAACATGGAGAAAAGATAGTACATAATCATATTGGTAGAGAACCCAGTGGGAAAAATTTTAATGAATTATGTTTAAACGAAAATATGTTACCTCATAATCCTCTTATTAATAGTGGTTCTATAATGGCTGTTTCCTTAATCAAATATAGACAATCAGCCTCTGTTAGATTTGATCATATAATCGAATATTGGAGGAGATTAGCGGGAGGAAGTAAAATTAATTTTAATAATTCAGTATATTTATCGGAAAGAGCAAGTGCTGATAGAAATTTCTGTTTGGGATATATGATGCAAGAAAATAAATCTTTTTCAAAAGGAAAAGATCAACATTATGAAAGAGAATGGGATGAAGGAGATTTACAAAGAAATTTAGAATTATATTTCCAATGTTGTTCTATAGAAGTTAATTGCCAACAAGCAAGTGTAATTGCGGCCTCATTAGCTAATGGTGGTATTTGTCCTACTTCGGATGATAAAGTATTCAGTTCCGAGAATGTAAAGAATGTTTTATCTTTAATGTCATCATGTGGAATGTATGATTATTCGGGAGAATGGGCATATACTATTGGAATTCCAGCTAAAAGCGGTGTATCTGGAATAATTATGGGTGTTATTCCGAATGTTATGGGTATTGCTGTTTATTCTCCGAAATTAGATGAGTTAGGTAATAGTGTCAGAGGAATAAACTTTTTTAAAAAATTGGTTGGTATGTATAGTTTTCATACCTATGATAGTATTTTAATAGAATCCAAAAAAATTATTACTAAAAACAACGAATATCATCAAGAATTTAATACTTATTTATTATTAAATTCTGCAAGTAAAGGCGATATTGCTGGGATTCAGAGATTAATAAGTAAAGGTGTTGATATTAACAGTGAAGATTATGATAAAAGAACAGCTTTGCATTTAGCAGCTTCAGAAGGTAAAGAATCAGTAATTAGATTCCTTCTATCCAAAAATTGTAATATTTTAACCAAAGACAGATGGGGTAATACAGCGTATGATGATGCAATTGAAAATAATCATCAGAATATAATAGCTCTTTTGAGTAATTCATAATTTAACTATATTTTATAAAACTTGGGCTTCAGCAAATATAACTTCATCAGCTAAAGTAACAGGATAGTTGTGATAATCTGTTTGTGGTACAACATTCGCAGATATAGGTAAAATGTTAATTATCAATTCAGCATATTTTGGAGTATATGTTGTGTAATTAGGTGTTCTTAAACCAATCTCAAAAAACCCCCACCCGTTTTTTGAGACTGTTTCTGTAAATAAATAATTTTTTTCAGTAGCTAAGTCTTTTTTATAATCTAAATAAAAAGAAGTACCTAAATGAATCAAATTTGTATTATAATTTTCATCAAATATATAATTAGAAGTATAATATGGAGTTTGATAACCGTCTATATATACTTCTTTATTAACAGTAGGTTCCATAATATTTAAAAATTCTTCTTCTTCATCATCTTTATTGTCGTGATATTTGTAAATTAATTTTTTACCATTATTTGACATATTTCTATTTACTGGAGCTAACCATACATTATCTACCAAGTAAGGATTTAGTTCTTCATCTTCTGGTATTTCTGGATATTCTTCAAATTTATCATAAAATTGAACATACATATCTAGATATCCTTGAATTTTTTTATCTATAAGCTCTTGACGTAAATCAATAATATTATTTGGTACCAAATTGCATTTTTGCTGAACCATATGTTCGTAGTTTTTTAATCCAAACTTTGAAGTAACTTTATCTTCTAATTTTGGAGTTAAAAATAACCATTCGTCTTTTCGATTGATTTCAAAAGTTTTAGTAATCATATTACTTAATATTTAATATTATAATTTCTTTAAATCAAACTCGTCTGGCTCGTAATTCGTGAATAATTTCTAATTTTTGTTTTATAATAGTATTCAATTGTTGTTCTGTTTTTAATTGGGTATTCAATTTCTGAATTTGCATATATGGATTAATAGATCCAACTCTATTCCCACAAAAATAAACTTTCATTAGTTGACTATTATTTTTATTACACATTGGACATTTACAAAACATTTTATCATCAGGTAATAGAATATCATAACATTTATCACAAACACCAAAATGACCACAGGGATAAAATACATGTTTGGCTAATCTATCCCAACATATTAGACATTTTTCTGAATAAATAGATTTTTTGTATTTAACTGTCCGAATGTCTGCGACTTTGTTCTTTGAACAAGAACTTCCCATTTAATTAAAATAAATATTACTTCTTTATCCCTAATCTTTTAAGTATTAAAATTATTATTATTATTAATATTTTTTATAAATAAGTGCAAGTATCATCCAAAAAAAAAAAAATATATATTTATAAGTAGAGAACATGGGAAAAAAAAATAATAATAGAACCCTTGCAGTTATTTTAGCTGTAGGTCTAACATATCAAACTTTTTACAAAAGTGAAATTGATAAAAAAAATGGAGTCACAATAGCTTATAAATCAGATATTGCTAAGGATTCAAATTCTAGAGTTACCGTAGTATCATGGGGTGGAGCTTATACGGAATCACAAAAATTAGGTTATGGTGATCCAACAGCTAAGAAACTAGGAATACCTGTGAATTGGGTTGATTATTCAGGTGGTTTATCTGAAATTAAAGCTCAAAAAGAAGCTGGAAAAATAACTTGGGATATTATGGATGTATTTGCAATGGATACAATTAATGGATGTGATGAAGGTATTTTCCATGAATTCGACTTTGATAAGGACTTCGCACCTGCTCCGGATGGAACTCCTGCAAGTAAAGATTTCTTTACAACAATGCCTTCTAAATGTGCAGTAGGAAATATTTTATATTCATGGAATTATGCTTATAATACAGATAATATAAAAGGTACTCCTACGACTATCGAAGATTTTTTTGATACTAAAAAATTTCCAGGAAAAAGAGCTATTTATAAATCAGCCTTAACTAACTTGGAGATTGCTTTAATTGCTGATGGTGTAAAACCAGAAAATATATATGAGATTTTAAATACAAAACCAGGTATTAAGAGAGCAATTGATAAGATAAAAAAGTTAGCTAAAGATCCAAAAGGAGGTGTTTATTTTTGGTCTGCTGGTGCTCAACCACCTGAATTATTAATGTCAGGTGAAGTAGTAATGGCTACTGGTTGGAATGGCAGATTCTTTAATGCTATAGTTCATGATGGTGCGCCCATTAAACAAGTTTGGGATGGACAAGGTCTTGATTACGAATACTTTGCATTAGTTAAAGGCGGTCCAAATTATGCTAATGGTAAGGCTATGGAAGTACTCAGAGAAATGACTAGCTCTGAAGGTTTAGCTGGAAGTGCAAAGTATCTTGCCTACGCACCTTGGAGAAAATCTTCACTTGAGGTAATGAAAGCAGGTGAGCCTTGGTATAAAGATGGTAAGGCTCACATGGTACCACATATGCCAACAGCACCAGCAAACACAAAAAACTATTTTTTAGTAGACCCAATTTTCTGGGCTGATAATGGTACGGAAATTGGTGAGAAATGGGAAGAAATGAAAGCCGGATTATAAAATGGAGTGTCGTCTGTCATCCAGACCATTAAATTAAATATTTACTATTTATAGACGAATTAGAGGGATGTTTACAAAAGAAAAAAAAAATTATTTTATTATAGTAGGATGTAATTATGGTGGTCAATTGGCTGGATGTATAAATGATGCGAAAGCTATGTTTAATACATTTAAACAGTTGCCCAACTCAGAATTACATCTTATAACAGATGAAAAAGAAAAAGTAAACCAAGAAAGTATTATAAATATTGTAAATTCTGTGCATGAGAAAGAAAAAAATTTAAACACCCCATACCAGATTTTTTTTACATTTGCAGGTCATGGTCATCCAGGTGGATCGATTCAGCTTTCCAATGGAAATGTCGTTTGTAAAGAATTGTATGAAATATTTAATAGTGGATCTGTAAGAAAATTTGAACTAATTGTTGTTTTAGATTGTTGTTATGCTGGAGGATTTGATAATTTGAATAAATATGGAAATATTAAAAACACTCTAGTTATTACTTCATGTAATTCGTCTCAAAGATCTGCTGAAAGTATTTCTAATCTAAGAAATAATGAATTAGAAAAAAAATATGATATCTGTAAAGAAAAAAATTATTATATTGGGGTATTCACTTATAATTTTACAGAAATAATTAATTGGTTAATAAAAAATAATAAAGAAATTAAATTGGAGAATATTTTTATTGATTCAATTTGGAATACTATTGCTATTATTGGGAAACAATCATATCAAATTAAAAAATAATACTTTCTAATTATATACTAATTTAAATCTTATTTAAAGAGGAATTTTATTAAATAATATTAATATTAATATTTAATAAAAAAAATCTTTAATAATAATATATAAAAAAGAATATCGAAATATATTATTAATTGTAAGCGAGATTGGTCAAGTGGTTAAGACGTCCCCTTTACACGGGGAAGATCACCGGTTCGAACCCGGTATTTCGCTTTAAAGAATATTATAGGGTTCGAGACCTTATATCTCCAGATATTTTTTGTTTTTTATTTTTTTGTTTTTTATTTTATATATCTGTAAAAGGGGACATAGCTCAGTGGTAGAGCGTTCGCTTAGCTTGCGAAAGGCCGTTGGTTCGATTCCTTCTGTCTCCAATATTATTATTAGCAGTATTATTAGCAGTAATATCATTAGTAAATATCATTAGTAAATATCATTAGTAAATATCATTAGTAAATATCATTAGTAAGCCCTTATAGCTCAGTGGTAGAGCGCCTGATTTGTAATCAGTAGGTCGTAAGTTCAATCCTTGCTGGGGGCTGGATATTTTTAATTTAATATTTTTAATTTAATAAAATTATTAAATTAAAAATATTAAATTAAAAATAGATTAAAAATAGTATGTTAAAAATTAACCCCTTAAGTAAAAAAAATGTTGTTTAAAATAATGAAACCATATGCTGAAATTAAACTAAAAGTTTCTGAAATCCACATATTGTATGTTGCTTTATATGGAAATCCGAAAGGAGAACCTGTATTAATACTACACGGCGGTGCAGGTCATAGCATATCTAATAATAAAGATATGTTAAATTATCACGATGTAAATAAATATAGAATAATTGCATTTGATCAAAGAGGTTGTGGAAAGTCACTTCCTAATAAAGAACTTAGAGAAAATACAACTTGGAACACAATAAATGATATTGATTTTATTAGACGAGAATTAAATATTAATAAATTTCATGTTTTTGGGGGTTCTTGGGGATCAACCTTGGCATTAATCTATGCAATTACTTATCCTGCAAATATTAAATCATTAGTTTTAAGAGGTATTTTCTTAGCAAAAACAAAAGATATAGAATTTTTATTAAAAAATGATATTGATAAATATATTTCAAAAAAAAATTTATATCATCCCTTGAATTTTTTAAATTCCCAAATTGATAATAAAGAGTTTCTCATAGAGCTTTCTAGTGATTTAGACAAACGCCAATCAGCTAAATTCATAACTAAGCCACATCCAAATAATGATGTAATTGTAGAAGAAATGACAATTATGAGTCATTTTTTATATAATAAATGTTTTTTAGAGGATAATTGGATATTAAATAATGTAGAAAAATTAAACAAAATAAATGTTCCAATTTTTATAATTCATGGTGAATTAGATAATATTTGTGATATCAATCAAGCGGAAGATCTGTCTGAAAAGTTACCAAATGCTAAATTTTTAAAGATTAAAAATGCAGGACATGATGCTAAAGATGTTAAAAAAGAATTAATTGATGCTACAAATTCAATAATCTAATAAAATATTATTTTAATATAAAAGTATTATTACTCAAACTATATTTTATTTTTCTTTTTTCTAAAAAATTTTTGGTAGTCTTATAAACTGTTCCGTTCCCCTTTCCTGTAATAATATGTAACTTATCTTTTGAAAGATAAAAGATTACTTCTAATATTGGACCCACTTCTTTTGAATATAATCCATGTAAGTCAACACTATTACTTTTTTTAAAAAACGTATCTTTATTATTTTTATAAAAAGTTTGTAATCCACCCCAGGCTGAATACTCCTGATGTAAAAAATTTAATTTGGTTAATTCATGAGATAAATGAGATTGTCCAATTTTTTTAGAATGATAATTTTGCATTCTATGAAGTAACTGTTGTTTACTCTCATATATTTCTTGTGCCAATAATCTATAATCTTTATCTAATTCCAATTCATCCAATGATAAGGTTTCATTATAAAAATAGGGTAAATAATCAAAATATAAATTTGTAATAAAGTTTTTATTCATTACAAATATTTTATAAAAAAATAAATAGTTAAATTACAAATATTTTATAAAAAAATAAATAGTTAAATTACAAATATTTTATAAAAAAATAAATAGTTAAATTACAAATATTTTATAAAAAAATAAATAGTTAAATTACAAATATTTTATAAAAAAATAAATAGTTAAATTATATATATAATTATAAATATAGATGGATTACAAACATAAATATTTAAAATATAAAAATAAATATTTGAAACTAATTCAAAAGTCTAATAACATTAAAAGAGCTAAATTAACAAAAATCTTCAATCAACAAGAAGGAGGGGCATTAGCAGGAGAAAATAATCCTTTTTTAGAGCGATTTAGACAACTTATTATTTGTCCTATATCTCAAACTGTAATGGTTGATCCAGTTATGACAAGCGACGGGCAAACATATGATAGGGAGAATATAGAAAGATGGTTAGTAGATCATACTACATCTCCAATTACTGGAGCAGAATTAGATTATTATGGAGCTGAACCCAATATTGCTTTAAAAAATGTGATTGAATATATAATAAATCAAGGATTATTAGATTTACAAGTAATACAAGAATATTTAGAGAACTTGGGATTAAATCAGGAACAACAAAATCAGAGAATACTAGATATAATAAGAAAGAAGGTCGAAAATAGTGGACAAAATATTTTCCAAATACCGGAAGGTTATCCACAAATTTTTGTAAATGGCATCAGTCTAAAATATACATATGTTGTAGCTTCAAATAAATACAAAAAAGAAATTACTATAGAATTAAGCAATGGAAATTTAATTAGAATTAATAAACTTGAAGGTAATGAATCAACTGTTGAAAATTTGGGCCCAGGAAGTATAGTTCCTCATGTCAGACCTCAATCTTTAGAACATTTTCAAGATATAATTATATTTGACCAAGACAATTTAAATTCTATTAAGAAAATATTAGAAAGAAATTTATTAGCTGAAGATTTTTATAAATTAATTAAAGACTCTAAAATAGCATCCGTTATTATCTCTCCAAGAATTAAATATAATCCAGTTTTCTATACTTTTATGAATTACGATAATTGTATGATTATGAATGAAATTAATAATAGATTAGCAATAAGACCTATTCTAGAAACCCCTGATTTATATCAAGGCCTGGAAGAGCAAATATTTTCTATTAAAGGAATATACCAAGACTTACTTACAGCACCCTTAGACCGAGAATCGGAATTAGCAAGACCTTCAATAATGGAATTGAATCAAAGAATTGGAAACACAAGATATTCGTTATGTGGAGTAGAAATAGAAAATATACCTTATATTGGCAAAGAAATTGTTTCATTAAATGGAGAATCATGGACCAAAATAGTAGCTGATGAAGGAAGTGCATGGAGATTAGAGAATGGCAGAATAGCTAAAAAGAGAACTCAGTATGAAAAATGGGTAATTAAAGAGAAATATGTAATTGCATTTACTGGAGCTAATGGAATAGGTAAATCATATTTAACACATGCTTGTATAAAACCTGATTTAATTTTCGAAACAGATAATTGTACAAAAGATACATTTTTAGCAACATACACAGAAAGTGGTAACAGACCGGTTATAGTAGTAGGATTAAGAGATCCTACATTTAATTTAGATTATATTAAAACACAATTATTAATACCTGCTTATGAATGTAAAATTGTAAATATATCTGAAAGATTTAACGAAGAAGAAGATCAGAGATTAGAGAGAATACGATTAGAAGAAGAAAGGTTACAACAAGAAGCATTAATACGTGAACAACAAGCTCAAGAAAGACGTGTAAGAGAGTTACGACAGCAAGGTGTCTTTGTAGTTGGATTCAATAGAGAACAAATTCCTACTGTTGCAAATCCTGATGGTGGTCCTGTAGAAGGATTTAATTACATTTATAGATTATATTTAAGTGATAACAATTTAATAACTTTAAGACAAGACTTTGGTGAATGTGGTTCTGGGTGGACAACTGCTACGTGGGCGAGTATGGAAATAAGGAGATATAATCAAGCTATTAATCAAATAGATAGATTAGCTCAACCTATTAGATATTTAGGTGTGAATACAAGAAATGATGAGTATTATGATAATTCTGAAATACATGAATTAAATTTTGATGGAAATAAATCTATTATTGTCGATGAAATAGGAGGTGATGGTTATTATCCCTCAGGTAGTGTTATGTTAAACAATTTCCCTTAATAAATAATTTAAGATAACCGATGTTTATCTATCAAATTTTATATTTAATGGTTTAGTAAATTAAAAATATGTTAAAGAGATTTATTTTTTATTTATTTTTTTTAATGTTAGAATTGTTTCATCTTGTTTTACATTTAGCTAATTTTTTTAATATTTATAGATTTGGTAATTCACAACAACCGGTTTCCAAATATAGGTTATACTTTGCATCAGATTTATTATCAGGTATAGCTTCTACTATAATTTTAAGAAATTATTATCATAAATCATTGTATTTTTTAATTATACCCTATATATTTTTTCATGTAGATGCTAATTTATATTTTTGGAATAAAAATTCTATCTTAACAAATAAATTTTGGGATAAAATAATGAAAATTTCTACAAATAAAAATAATGATATGTCTTTTATTTATATAATTGGAGTATTAGACGAAATTTTATTAAGAACAATTTTTATTTATTTGTATATTAAAATTTTATTTTTGAATTTTTAGAAGTCAATGAGTGGCAAATTGAGACTTTTAAAAAGTAAATATAGCCAATAATATAAAGAGAATATGAAAAAAAAGATAATTTTAGGTTTAACAGGTTTAGGAATTTCTTCATACTTAACAAATAATACAAGAAGTACTGCTAAAGCTAAAGATAAACTAAATAATTTAGATGGTATATGGAGTACTCAAAGACAAATACTATATGAAGAACCAAATCAAAATCTTTTAGAAAATACTAACCCATATATTTGGATTAATAGAGTATCATCTTCTAATTTATTTAGAGTTATACAATTAAGATCTAAATCACATGCTAAAATAATGATACAATCTGGTGCCGATAACGAATTTGATAATACTTTAAATTCTAATTACTCTAGCTCTACAGGACTAATGGTTGCTAGTTATAATAAATATAGTAAAAAATATAATATTACTCATGTAGATAGTGATGACACTACAATTGAACAATTTGATTATTTTGGGGAAAATGAAATATCTAGTCAAGTTTTTGAAACTGGAAATTTTGGGATAGATCAAAAAAACTCTGGTGTAGGAAATTATTTACATCAAAAAATAACAAAAGAAGATTATATAGAGAAAATTACAAATGGTATTGATTTTGAAGAGGCATATAAAATCGTATGGCAAAATAATCATTCTCAATTATCTGCAACAGGACCAGAATGGACTTTTAGTAATATGGAACCTCCAAAAGGTGAAGAATCTCAAGGAAGCTATAAAATTGCTGTTTACACAGAAGAACAACAAGATAGATTAAATATTGATAAATATGGCAAAAAAAAAAAAAAAAAAAAAAGAATCAGCTAATTTAGATTGGATTAAACAATTAAACAAATCTGATAAAATATCAGGTGAAGTTTTGTGGGAATTTAATCAAGATAATAAATTTATTGGAAAGCAAGAAATGATTATGGAATTGAAAGTAATTGGAAAATCAAATGAGGCAATATTTTTTCAAATAATATCTCAAGAAAATAAAGATAAATGTACACGAGAATATTGGAAATTTCAAAATGGCAGAATTATTTTCGATTTAAAATTAAATCAAATATCTTATGATGCATCTGGATTAAGAGATGATGTTGATGAATCAGAAGATCAAACCTTATTATTACAATCTGTTTTAACTGAAACTTCTATTAGAAAATATAGAGGTTTTATTAAATATGGAAAACATGCAAGTGGGACATTACATGAAATAATATTTTATCCATAATTCTGATATTATAAATTAAATATAAATTAACATTCTTTTAATTTAAAATTTAAGTAACTAGCATCGACATCAATTAAATTTAATTTAGAATCATAATTCATTTTAACTTCTAAATTATATTTGTCAAATTCAGCTTTTAAACAATCTTTTGAATCAGTTGGATAATTTATAGTATTATTAGAACATAGTAACGTTTCATTAACACATTCTTGTTTACTTCCTAATACTTCTGCTGTGATATCATATGAATTATTATCAATATGTTTAATTTCTAGTTGATCAACTATACCAGGAATGTGACCACAATATGCTACGGAATCAAAATTACATGAATTTGCACTAGCAAAAATTAAAAGTTGAGAATAAATTAGTATTTGTTTAAGATTAATCATTACCTTTTATAATAGTAAATATAATTGGAATATTTCATATTTTCATTTTTTTTTTTGATTATCTTATTTATAAAAAAAAACTTAATTTATATATATAAGCCAAAAAAATGGCATATAAATTAAAAGAATTTCCCAATGTTAAAAATATATATAGGAATTTATCAGTAGCTAGTTTATATGAGCATTCTTTAAAATGGCCAAATGTTAAATTAACTTCGACAGGGGCCTTAAGTATTTTAACTGGCGAAAAAACAGGAAGAAGTCCAGATGCTAAAAGAATTGTACTATCAGAGAATTATACAGAAGATTTATGGTGGTCTGAAGGTACACCAAATATACCTATGTCAAATGAATCATATCAAATCAATAAAAATTTAGGAATTAATTATTTAAATAGTTTACAACAATTATATATATTTGATGGTTATATTGGATGGGATTTAGAATATAGAAAAACCATAAGAATAATTTCTTCTAAACCTTATCATTTACTTTTCTGTAAAAATATGTTAATAGAAGCTAATAATAATGAATTACTTAATTTTAATCCAGAATATACTATGATCAATGCTGGAGCTTTTTCAACTAGTCCATTGTTAAATGATTTAACATCATCATCTTTAATAGCTTTTCATTTTGAAAATAAGGAAATACTGATTTTAGGCACAGAATATACAGGAGAAATTAAAAAAAGTATTTTTTCATTAATGCATTATCTTATGACATTGGAAAATGTATTAACACTTCATTCTAGTGTTAATGTTGGACCTAAAGGGCCTTCAATATTTTTTGGTTTATCAGGTACTGGTAAAACTACATTATCTTCGGATCCAAATATGTCATTAATAGGCGACGACGAGCACTGTTGGACTGATAAAGGATTATTTAATATTGAAGGTGGTTGTTATGCCAAATGTTTAAATTTAAATAAAGAAAAAGAACCTGATATTTTTAATGCAATAAGTTATGGAGCTGTTTTAGAAAATATAATTTTAGATGAAGAAAGTAGAGTAGTAGATTATAAAGATGATTCCATTACTCAAAATACAAGAGTATCATATTCAATAAACAAAATAAATAATACTATTATTCCATGTGTATGTCCTCATCCAGTAAATATAATATTGTTAACATGTGACTCGTTTGGACTATTACCTTTAGTCAGTAAGCTATCTTTAAATCAAGCTCTTTATTACTTTATCAGTGGGTTTACTACAAAAATGGCAGGAACTGAACAGGGTATTGATACACCTATTTCCACATTTTCATCATGTTTTGGCGGAGCATTTTTAACATGGCATCCATGGATTTATGCTTTACTTTTAAAGGAAAAAATGGAAAAACATAATACTCAAGCTTGGTTAGTTAATACTGGTTGGGTTGGTGAAAAAACAAAGCAAAGAGTTGATATCAATATTAGTAGAAAAATTATTACTGAAATAAATAATGGGAATTTAATAAATAATGAATTTGATTCTACCCCCATTTTTAATCTATTAATTCCCAAAAAATGTGGAGATATAGAGTCTAATTTGCTTAATCCAGAATTTAATTGGAGTAATAAAAAAAAATATATAAATGAATTAAAAAAATTAGCAAAATCATTTCAAGATAATATGAGTAAGTTAAATCAAGATAATGTTTTTATAGACGTTATAAATGAAGGGCCACAGCTACCCGTAGAATAAATAATATATTAATCAAGTCATAAATGGTTAAAAAAAAATTTTTATCTTATGGTATTGTTAGTATTATGCTGGTATCTCCTATAATATTACCTATTAAAAAAAATAATAAAAAAAATAATAAAAAAACTAAATCTCAGATTAGAGGAAATGAGTTAAATTATGAGTTTGCAAAAGAATCTATGTTTGAATTAAAAAGTAAAGATAAAATTTGTAATGGTTATTATAATACTGTAATTCAAGATAAGAACCCTTTTATTTTTAATGAAAATTTAGTATTCTGTAATAAAAATAAAGTATGGATATTTTATTATAATAATAGATGGTTAATTAGTAAAATAGATCCTCAGAATTTTAGTCCGGGAAAAGAATTAATATCAAGTTCAAAAACTAAATCTAAAGTTCCTTCTGATTGCTTTTTAGAACATAAAATAATAATAAATGATAATCAATTAATACATCTTTTGAATGAAATACCGAATGAATATGATAATGAATATTTAGAAGTATATTCGAATGATAATATAATTTCTAAAAATATATTAGCTTCTAAAATATTGTTGAAAAGTAATGATTTAATAAATTCAAATTATTCTCATCAAATTAAAATTAATAATGCAAATAATAAAGAAATTAATGGAATTTATAAAACTCATAATTTAAAAAATAGATATGGATATATTTATAAAAAGGACGAATATTGGTTATTTAAAGTAATTATGATGGATAAGGAATATTTAAAATTTAACGTAATATGGTGTTTAAGTAAATCAATGCCTACTAATGGAATCTATTTAGAAGAACCTATATTATTTGTAAGTAGATTTTCAGATAAAAGTAATTTGTTAAAAGTACCATCTTATTCAATGCTAAATCCTTCTAATGCTAATGAGGAGATATTTATAAAAAGTGATTCTAATCCAATAAATTAACATCTACTACATCATTGATATCACTAACATTAACAAACATTCCTTCCGGAAACATACCATAATCAACATATTGATAAACTGGGTTATTTAAAATATTAGATTCTAAAATAGTATGATAATATTTTATTATTTTATCAGTATTATTACTAGGGGGATTTGGTGATATAATCCAATAAAAATATACTACATCATCAACACATTCCCGAGACTTAAAAATCCAAAAGTCATTATTAATATGTTTAAAAATACAAGCATCATTGTATAAATCGTTATTAAATAGTACGTATTCACCACAAATTTCAGGGAAAAAAGTCTTTGTATTTTCTATATATAAAGAAATTAAGGAATCAAAATTTTTTTTTGGTATATTTCTAACTTTTTTTTTTTCTTTAATATATTCTTCCTGAAAAAGTGAATTTAAAAAAAGATTATTTTCAAGGGTTAAATAAATTGCAATAATAATAAAGAATATAAATTGATATTTATATATAAAAGAATAAATTTTCATCCAATTAAAATTCATTTGTTCTATATATATATATATTATTTTTAAAAGGGTTTGGGTGTTAAACCCGACCTATAATTATAACATTTAGGCATTAACAACTTGATAATAATCTTTTTTTAAATTTATAACATTTACCAGAATCATAATCAAGAAAAACTTTATTTTCTATAATATTCTTTTTAGGAACTTTAATTAGAATACAATTGCCATTCTTACATACTTTTCTAAATATAATTGCTACCCCTATACCCCAAATTAGTGAAAAAAAAATTTCATTTACTTTTTCGCTATTAACTTGCATATTAATAAATATAAAGATAATAAATATAAAGATAATAAATATAAAGATAATAAATATAAAGATAATAAATATAAAGATAATAAATATAAAGATAATAAATATAAAGATACTAAAAATATATTTAAATAGAAATTAACTTTTTTACATAAATATTTGTATGGCTACAAAATCTATTAAAATCTTAACACCTGATTTTATATTGTCATTTAAAGATCAATATAAAAAAACTACATCGGACCTTAATCAACTATTTGAATCAATAAATTCTTCATTTATTAGTTCCACTAATAAGAATGATAAATATAAAAATATAAAGATTGTAAAATCAAATAAAAAAAGTACTAATAAATGGAAGGCGTGTCTTAATAGTTCAAACTCCTTAACCATAGAGATTAAAAATATTTTAAATAAAATATGTATTGAAAACTTTGATAAATTATCAAATGAATTAATATTAGAAATTAAAATTGTTGATTATAATTCATTATTAACTTTATCTAATGAACTGTTTAATAGAATCTTAATTCATCCAGTTTATATCGATGTTTACATAAAATTAATTTTAAAGATTTATCAAGTAACAAAAGAAAAATGGAAATTTAATAATTATGATTTAAGAACATGTTTGATTGATATGACACAAAGAAAATTTTATAAGGATTACAATACTTCTGAAATTGAAGATTTAAATAAGATGCTAAAAGAAGATTTTTTAAATAATCTTTTAGACATTGAATTAGAAGGATTAAGTCAAGATGAAATAGCAATTAAAGAAAAATCGATGAGTTTATCTAATGTTAAATTTATAACTAAAATGTATATTCAAGGTTTTATTCATAAGAATTGTTTCAAAGAGATATTAGAAACATTAATAAATCTAGAGTCAAAAATTAATGTAGAAGCTTTAATCGAAATATTAAATGTTTTTGAAAGAGAGGATGATGTTTTACAAGAATTATTTTCTAAATTAAGTAAATTATCCAAAAAGAAGACATTAGATTTTAGATTAAAATTTATTTATGAAGAAGCATTGAAAAATTATAATTCTAAATTTAATTCTAAGGCAAATTATACTAAAAAAACAAAACAGACTAATACAGATAGTAAAAAGATATTTATTATTGAAGCGTCAAATATTATTGATGAATATATGGAAATAGAAGAATATGAAGAAATTATAGAATTTATGAAAGAATCTGTTAATACATATAATGATACTTGTAAATTTATTGAAATATTATTCTACAAGATGATTTGTGGTGTAAGTAAAGACTATCTTAAAATAAGAAATTTGTTTAAAAAAATTAATAAAGAAAAAAATATAAAATTTTCTCATTTGAAAAGAGGCTTCAATCATATAAAAAAAAATTATTCTGATATTAAATTAGATTATCCGATGGCTACGAATAATATAAATAAATTTATTAAATTTTGTTCACAAAATAAAATTGCGAAAAAGAATTATTTAGAAGAGATTTCTAAAACTTTTGAGTAATAAGTTATAATTTTTGACAGATTCTTGATAGACAGCCATTCAATTGCAATAAAGTATCGGTTCCATTGTTTACTTTAATATAAGTTCTGCTTATTTCTTTCATAAACAATATTTTATTAACATCTGATAATGATATTTCATAATCATCTTTTATCATGTTAATCATAGTTAATAAAATATCATTACCTGAATATCCTAAATTTTTTAATTCAATCATATATTTCATGGCACTAATAATATCTTTATTAATGCAATAGTCAAATATACATCTTATCATATGAGGCTTGGGTTTATCACAAATTAGGAATACACTTTCCTTTGTAATTTCACCAAAAGTATTATAAATAGATTCTAAATTGTTAATTGCTTGTCTAATATCTCCATGACTAGTAAAAATTATAGTTTCTAAGCCCTCATTATTAAATTTAATATTCTCTTTATCACAAATATGAATAATTCTTTTTTTAATACTAATATTATCTAGTCTTGGATATCTTAGTATCATACATCTACTTTGTATTGATTCTGTTATTTTGGATGAATCATTACAAATAAATGCAAATCTAGTATTTTTAATATGTTCTTCTAAAATATTATTTAAAAGATTTTGAGCTTTAGATGTTATACTGTCAGCTTCATCAAATATTACTATTTTATGAGATACCTTATCTAATTTTTTTTTGCAAAAATGTACAATATTGTTATTGATCATATTTAGACCTCTATCATCTGATGCATTTAATTCTAAAACAGCATCATCATAATGTTCTCCGGCAATAATTCTTGCAATACAGAGCATAGTTGATGTTTTACCTGTACCGGGATCTCCCGTAATTATTAAATTAGGCATACTTTTTTCTTTTATAATTTGTTTTATTTTAACTTTTAAATTATCATTTGAAATTATTTCATTAACATTTCTAGGTCTATACTTTTCAACCCAAGGGATTGAGTTTTGACTTTTATTTGATAATTTACTTATGCCTTTCTTCTTTTTTTTAACATTTGTATCAAAAAAGACTATATTTTTCGATGACATCTTAATAGCTTATACTATTAATTATTCTTTATATTGAATTATTTTCAATTTTCTTTTTCAAATTTATGATGAAAATTTTTTTCTTTTAATGTTAATTAATATTGATGACACATTTAAATGATAGTTTTTATATATTATCAAATAATGAATTATAAAATAAAAAATAAAATTGATAATCCAATACATATTGAAAATTTTTATGATAAAGAAGGTACATTAATATATGAAAAAATAATAGATCACCCTAACTATTATTTATATAAAACTGAGAAAAATTTAATCGCATCAAAGTTTAAAGAAATAGCGGAACATTTAGCACCTAATAGTATTATTATAGAAATAGCATGTGGTTCAGGAGAAAAGATATTTCCATTAGTTAAAGAAACTACTAAAGCTTCAAACAAATGCATGTTTGTAGCTAACGATATATCAGAAAAATTTTTAGAATTAACGAAAAGTTTTTATAATAGAAATGAAATAGAAATTGATATCATAGCTGGGAATATTTTTAAAGAAGCTAATATTATTCGTAAACATTACCCATATCAACCAATTGTTATGTGTTGGCTAGGGAGTAGTTTTTTAAATTTTCCAATATCAAAAGGTCAAGAAATTCTAAAATATTTAATTAATACAATACAGCCCGAAATGCTTCTTTTAGGATACGATTGTTGGAATATTGGAAAAAAGGAAAAATTATTTAATGCCTATTATAACGATATTACTGAAAGATTTATAAGAAATGGGTATAAAAATTCTTTAAATAATGAAATTCCTTCCGAATTAACGTATCATGTGGAGATTAATGCTGATCAAGAAAGAGTAGAAATGGGATTTATTAATAATAATAATGAATTTAATATAGTGGAAGTATCTCATAAAATTAGTTCTGATAAAATAAATGAAACAATTGAAAAACTTGAACTTTTTCCAATTAAAATATTTAATGATATTGATACAAAATATGAATTGGGATTTTATAGAACCAATTATGGTTTGAATCCTAAACAATTTTGGAATATAGCTCAAAAGAATAATTCAGCATTTATTGATATATCATATTCTATTCAAAAATTACAATCCGATGAATTAAAACTAGATTATAACCCTTGGAACCCGAGTTATGCATCTCCCTTAGAAAAAACAAAAATAACTGAAAATATTCTAAATTATTGGTCAAGTATCCCAGGTACAATTTTACAAAATTCATATATTAAATTACCTCAAAAATATATTAGTCATACTCGTTTATTAAGAGGAGGTACAGCAGCAATAGCTTCTATTTTAGAAACTTTAGATTTTCAAAATGCCAATGATAATGAAAAATATTCTATTAATAAACCAAAAAAAATAGTCATACGTTTTATTCCAGATTATCAAATTTGTAAAGCAAGCGTTAAATTATCAGTTTTAAGTTTTTTAGATATCCCATATAATCTTAATATTGAACATATTGTTGAATTAATCAAATTAAATAAAGATCAAATTGTAGCTATTATGACTACTAATCCATCTGCTCCCTTAGGAAAGTTTCATCCTGAATTATTAAATATATTATCCAAGTTTGTTGATAAAAATAAATGGTTATGGATAATCGATGAGATTTTATTACCAACCCTATCATTATTACCCCCAACTAATTTATTTTCATTTCCAATAGAAAATCTACCAATATGTTTGATAGGAGGATTTCAAAAAATAGGATTAGAAGAATTTTCACCTACTTTTATAAGCTTATTGGATAGCCAACACATATCTAACTTTGCCAAAAAATTATTTAATACTATTAATAAATACTCTTTGACATCTCAAGACCTTTCAAGACTTGGATATCTATTTGATAATAATATTTTGAAATCACTTCAAGTCAAGAGAAATAAAATGCTTGTAAAGCAAAGATTAAAATTTAAATATTGGTTTAATTATTTTAAAATAGATTATCAAATTTATGATAGCATGTGTACATGGGTTGATTTATCCAGATGGATAACTAACAATAGAACTCATAAGGATTTTTATAATCTTTTATTTACTAAATATAAAATTTTAGTAACGCCGGGTCAATTTTTAGGAGAAAAAAGACCAGGTTTTTTTAGAGTACTTTATACCTCATCATCCAAAGAATTATATTACTTAGCAAAGTCGATATTTCAATTATTATCTGAAATAAGTTCTGAATTTATGATTAACTATTATCAAAATATTTTTAAGGATGCTAAAAAGAATACTGAGGTTATATTTTCTATAATTCAGAGAGAATATTTAACTGAAAAACCAGTAGTAGAAAGAAGGCCTTATATATTTTATCTAGGACATATTCCTTCATTTTTGTGGATTATTATGAGAAGAGCATTTAATGTAGACCCTTTGAATTTAGAATTTGAAGCTTTATTTGAAAGAGGAATTGATCCTTGTCTTAGAACTGGTAACGTTCATGCTAATAGTGTTGATAAAATTCAAAAAGAAAATAATGGAATAATCCACTATCCAAATTCAGAAAAAATATTATCTTATAGCAATCAAGTAAATAATTCAATAAATGAATTAATAAAAAGAACCTTAAATTTAGATAGCAATAAAACAAAAATACAACCATTTTTACTAGGATTAGAACATGAATATATGCACCAAGAAACTTTATTTTATATGATTCAGAAAACACCTTTATCTTGGTTTAACAAGAAAAATATAATTTTGCCTGAAATACCTAAGGATCAAGAACCTATAAAGAACGAATGGATAAAAATGCCAAAATCTCAAGTATATTTAGGTATAGAAAATTCAGAAATAAATTTTCATAATTATATTTGGGATAATGAATATGGCGAAGGATACATAAATATGGAGGAATGTTGGATGTCTAAATATCCTATAACAATTAAACAATATTTAGAGTTTATTAATGATAAAGGATATGAAAATGAAAAGTATTGGAAAAAAGAACATTGGGAATGGTTTCAAACAAAAAATATTTTCTCTCCTGAAAATTGGATAATTAAAGAAAAAAAATGGTATTTGAGATTATCATGCAGAGAAGTACCAATTGAATGTGTATATAATTACAATGTTTCCGTATCATTAGCTGAAGCAATGGCTTATTCTGAGTGGTATAATAAAAAAAATAATATGGAAACTCATATTCCTACAGAAGCTGAATGGTATCAAGCTATAGAAAGAACTTCAAAAGAATTACCTAGCCTTTATTATAATTTATATAAAAGTGATGTTGGAAATTTAAATAGATTGGAACCTATAATGATAAAATATGATATAGAATTAGAAAATAATTATGGTGTATCTCATTTAATTGGAAATGCTTGGGAACTAACTTCAAGTCCTTTTTATCCAATAGATAAATCAATTGAAAAATTTAATAAAGAAAAATATTATCCAGAATATTCTACAGATTTTTTTGATGGTAAACATTATATATTAAAAGGGGCATCTTGGGCAACTCCCTTAAAAATGGTACGTCCTTCATTTCGTAATTTTTATCAGGATTTATATAGATATACATTTTCACAATTTAGATTAATTACACATAAAAGTCCAGATATTTCTAAAAATAATTAAAATGTTTTGTAGGCTTTCAAAAAGTTTTCAATATTTACCAAAGTTAAAGATAATGACGTATTTAACAAGGCAATTTCTTTTTTATTTTTTTTTATTCCTTTTTTTTCAAGATTCTGAATTTGCAAAATTAATATTTCTGCATTTTTAACTAACTTTTTATAATAATTTAAATCGTGCATTTTATTATAAATATTAAATATTTTTTTCTAGGGATATGATATTATAAATGAATTATTTTAACAAAAAGATTGATCAATTATCAAAATTATTAGATAAAAATATTCAAATATGTAATGTTTTAAAGACGTTATCCTTACAAGGAGGTGGTGACAAAATTGAATGTAGTGACGAATTAAATAAAATTTATGATAATATATTATTAACAAAAAAAACATCTATTTTGACACTACCGTTATTACAAGAGTTTTACTCTAACAATTTATCTGAATTTAATTTTTTAAATCTAGATTATCAGACTATTATTTCTTTATTTCAAGAAATTGTTGATTCTAATGGAATTATTCAAAAATCGGCATTTCTTAATTTATGTAATAAACAACAACCTGATATGAATGAAATTGCTTTTAAAATCGTTAGAGATGGAGATTATACATATACTAGCCCTGAGCAATTAGATGAAATAAAAAAATATTTAGAAAAATCAAAATCAATAATAAAAATGATAAACGAAAGAATAAAAAATGGAGAAGTATTCATTAATCCAAAATGTGAAACAACTGCTGGAAAAGAATGTTTAGAAGAAATAGAAAAATCTTTAAAGGGAATTGATCTAAACTTAAATTTTAAATACGTCATTATCTTTAACTTTGGTAAATATTGAAAACTTTTTGAAAGCCTACAAAACATTTTAATTATTTTTAGAAATATCTGGACTTTTATGTGTAATTAATCTAAATTGTGAAACAACTGCTGGAAAAGAATGTTTAGAAGAAATAGAAAAATCTTTAAAGGGAATTGATCTAAACTTAAATTTTAAATACGAATTAAATTAAAATTATTATAAAAAATCTTACTTTTAAATATATACATATAAATATAATGTCCTCTCACATTGAAACATATAGACAAAGAAAAGTTAACCAACTTAAACATAATATTGACCGTTCTTTACGTCTCATAGACACCATTGAAGGATTAGGCAGAATGACCGGCGGTAATGTACAAGAATTAGATGATATGATTACTGGTATCCAAAAAAATTTAAAAGCAGTTCAATCTGGCCAACCTCAAACATCCAAAGATCAATTCCTTATTAGTTCCAAAGAAATAAAAGGAATTAATGAATGGGTGGAAAAGGCAAAAACTGTGATGAAAGAAGCAATGGATTTAGCTAAGGAAGAAAAAACTTTTGGTTCTAAAACTAAATACGATTCATTCGATATGAAAAAAATAGATTTACAAATTCCTAAAGATCTATTAGAAAGTGCAAAATCCGAAGTAGAATCTGTAGAAGCTCCTAAATCTAAAGCAGCTTCTTTAAAGGCAGTAGCTCAAGCAACCACAGCTACAAGAGGATTAAAGAAGAAGGTTACAGCAACCACATCAACCATGAAACCTCCAGCAAGTTCTACTACACAAGTTTCTGCTGAACAAAAAGCACAAAGACAAGCAGATATAGCTAAATTACAACAACCAGGTAAAGCCACTAAGACAACTGAAGCACCTGTAAGACCCGTTTCTCCTAAACCTAATGTAGCTAAAACATCAAAAGAAGCTCCTGGTAGAATTTCGTCACCAACTTCTTCAGAAAAGAAAGTAGCTAACCCAGTAGTAAAAGCTAGTACTACCGCTAAACCAGTCGTAAAAACTAGTACTACCGCAACAGCTAAACCAGTAGTAAAAGCTAACACTACCGCTCAACCAGTAGTAGCAGCTAAAACTAAAGAAAGTAAATCTTCTGATTCCGAATCATCTAAACTTACAAAAGCACAAAAAGCTACAGAAATGAAACCTATTGATGATAAAAAGAAATCATTGACCTCAAAAATCACAGGAAATCAATTAGTAATAGATGAACTTCAGGGAAAGATAGGAAAAGAAAAAGATACTAGTAAAAAAGCATCATTACAAAAAGAATTAGACGCAAAAAAAGCTGAGAATACAAAGGATAAAGATGAATTAAAACAAGTTAATGGTCAAATTCAAGCTTTAGATAAAAAATATAAAGGAGCAAAATCTAAATATCAAAGATGGGGATGGTGGGATTAAATATATATTTTAAACCCAAAATTTTTTTATAATTAAATATTAAGATTATGAATATTAATTTTAATATTGAATATCAAAGATTAGCAGATTTTAAAAAATTTAATAAAAAGATTAATGATAAATTAATTAACTTAGGTGGAAATATTTCAGAAATAACAGAATTAAATAAAGATCTTTTTAAAGATATAGAAAGGATCCCTTCAACAAATTATAACGGCCCTGTTTTTAATTTTAATCCATCAAAAGATTTATTTAATAAAAAAAAATATAATTTTTCTTTAAAAGATCTTAGTCAAGCAGATATTTACACTCCCACATCTTCTATTGATTTAATTCCCATTTCCAAAAAAGAAATTACATCTAATCAAAGAACTAAAAATCAGTCCAAAATAAATTTGAATTTAAAAAATAAAATATTAAAAAAGAAATCTACTATGGCTAATCCCTCTTTATTAACTCCTAATTTAGGTAAGCCTATAAAAGTAAATACAAATTATAGTTCCACTATCCCTCAAAATATAAAAATAAAAAAAACTGGACCTATTAATAATTTGGATGAACAAACTAGCTCAGGTCAAACATATGTATCATATAGACCAGATATAACAATAAATTATGAACAACCACAGGTAAGTTCAATGCAACAACCACAGGTAAGTTCAATGCAACAACCCTCGGTAAGTTCAATGCAACAACCCTCGGTAAGTTCAATGCAACAACCCTCGGTAAGTTCAATGCAACAACCCTCGGTAAGTTCAATGCAACAACCACAGGTAAGTTCAATGCAACAACCCTCGGTAAGCTCCGACCAAACATATACATATTATAATCCGGATGTCATACCTATAGATCCCGGTTCACCGAGTGGAATTAAACCAAGTATACCTATAGATGCAAGTTCATCGAGTGGAATTAAACCAAGTATACCTATAGATGCAAGTTCATCAAGTGGAATTAAACCAAGTATACCTATAGATGCAAGTTCATCGAGTGAAATTAAACCAAGTATAACTATAGATGCAAGTTCATCGAGTGAAATTAAACCACTTAGTGGTCCTGATGGTACACCTATAGATTCCTATACATCGAGTGAAATAAAACCAATTATTAGTCCGGATGAAAGTCCAATAACAGTTGCTTCTGGTGATACTTATAATAAAATTCAGAGGTCGGATGAAATTTTAAGAGAAAATAATAAGGGACCTGTAACAAAAAAAGTGTCCTATCCTATCATTTATCAAGATTCAGGATTACTTTTAAAAGATTTAGAAAGATTAAAGGAACAAAATAAAATAAAAGATAAGGCAATTAAGATATTAATTGAAAAAGGTACTGAAAATGTTGAAAGTTTAGTAAATATTTTAAATAAGTAAAATTGGTGGGAAAAAGCATATTAATAAAAAATATAAAATAATATTTTTTAATAAATGCAAATAAAAGAAGTAACTTTTGTTTATAAAAATTTAGAAGATGCAACTGATATATTAATAAATTTACCAGGCATCGATTTTAATTTAGATTGCGTGCAAAATATTTTTAAGTTTTTAGAAAAAAAAAAAATAGCTATAGAGGGGGAAAAAATAACTATTTTAGGTAATCATTTATCAAACATAAAAGAAATATATGGTACTAACACAATTTTCAAATTAAATAAATTTATAACAACGTTAAATTTAGGAAATATATCAGAACTCATTTATAATAAAATGTTTCTGAATATAGAAAAATTTAGCAATTCCGGTCCAAATTCAAAATTACCATCAAAAGAACTCAATAACCAATTTATAAATATATATTTGGATAATAATTTAAATAAAATCTTTACTGATTCGGAGGTAATAGATTACTTAAATAATAAATTTTATTCGGATAATGATAAGCTAACTGAATCTAATAATATTGATTTTAAAAAATTTTCAAAAGAATTATATGACATAACTGAAAATAACATTAAATTAATATTTTGTAGAAGTATTAATTTAGAAACATTAGATAAACCTAACAGAAAAATAAAAACAGCTTCCTTTTTAAACAAGTCTTTTACTTATAGGTCTAAAACTATTGAGGATTTTTTTAATAATATTTTAGGTATTAAATCTACAAATCAAAGAAATTTATTAGTAAATTGTTTTCTAGATTTACAAGTATACAAATCCATAAGACCGGAATTAATGAATAAGATTAATAAGGTAAGCATAATTTTAAATTATAAAAAAAACAGTAAATTTGACATAAATAATTATAGATTAATCTTTTTACATTCTAATATTTTTAAAATTTTAGATAATTGTCTATGTATGGAATTTGCAGATTATTTAAAAGATAAAAATATTCTTCCTAATCCTAAAGTATTAATAAATCCAATTCATGTATTAGTACCAACTCACTGGATACCAAAAGCTATAAGCCGTGTTAAAAATACAAATAATTCTATTTTACTTGATATTTCATCCGCGTATGATAATACAAGTTATGATTTAATTGATAACGATTTTAGAGTATTTTTGAAAAGCAAAAAAAATATTAGCCCTGAAAATGTAGATATATTCTTAGATTCTTATTTCTTTCTTATTAAAAATCGAAAATTTAAATATAATAATAATAATATTACAGTTTCAAAAGGTGTTCCTACTGGATTAGCATCTAGCGGAATTATTTTTTCATTAATAATGGAAATGATTTTAAATAGGTGTGAATTAAAATTAAAAGAAGCTAATTTAAAACATAAAATAAAAAATAAAAAAGGAGATTATTTAATGCTTGCTTATATGGATGATGTATATTTAGAAATTTATGATAAAGATCCCAAAAATATTAAATTAATTATTGAAACATTTGTTGATACAATGAGCTCACCCCCTTTTAATTATACAGTAAATACATCAAAATGTAAAATTAGTAGTGATTTATTAAGCATTTTTAATGAATCATCAATTGATAGTAATTTTATAAAGAATATGGAAAAATTGGAATTTGGAGATGCATTTTTAGGTTATTTCTTTGCAAATTCTGCTAAAGATTATTTATTTTATACATTTAAACAAATGAAAAAAAGATATCCCAATGGAAATATGAAAGATTTTATGAGAATATGTCATAAGAAAAAATATAATTTATTAACACCCAAAGAGATAGAATTTAGAAGAAGAATCACTGGTTTTTTAAATTTTAAAATTAAAGGATTACAGAATTTTGGATATAACATAAAAATATACGAATTACCAAACCTTTTAAAAACTTTATATAACAAAGATTTAGATTCAATATGTCATGAAATAGATACAAAAATTATTTCAACATCTTAATTAATTCATCTTTTGTTAATATTTTAATGCCTTTTTCTTTAGCCTTTAAAATCTTACTGTTAGTTCCATTTTTTATCTCATCGTCCTTACAAACAATAAGGGTTGTACTATTATTAAATGCTTTTCCAATAGTACCACCTTGACTTTTAATTTCTTCCTCTAAACTAGTATCTCTAAATCCGGTAAAAACAACAATTTGATCCTTAAATTTAGAACCTATTGCTTTAATAGCTGTTGATTTTTTAAAATGAACAAAATCCTTGATTGAATTATAATATTCTTCAAATTTAGATAAATAGTCTACAAACTGTTTGGCTGTTTTTTCTTCAAAACTTGAAATAGATTTAATTTTTTCTATTAATTCTTCTTTACTTAATTTCTTATAATCAGTTAAAATATTAGGATAAGTATCCAAGATTAATTTTGCTCTTTCATAACCAAAACCATACCCAAATATGTTACTGGATGCCATAAGTAATGCTAAATTTGTTGATTTCAAATTGTTATGAATATTATTGTAAATTATTTCTGCTGATCTTTCTTTAAACCCATCTACCTTCAGAAAATCAGATTGTGTAGCTTTTATAATTTTTGGCACTGTATCAAATCCTGCATTATATAATTTTTTAATATTACCTTCACCCAAGTTTTGAATTCCCATTTTCTTGAAAAAATATAATATCTCTCTAATTTTCATCATTTCACTATCTTTTTTATTTTTAACTAAAACATCAACTTTAGTTTCATTCCAAAGATAAGGTACTTCGGGCATTTGTGGTTCTTTAGCTTTTTTAATAACTTCAATAATCTTTGGAATCACATCACCGCTTCTTACAATCTTTACTATTGCACCTGGTCCTAAAAAGTTATCTTTAACGAATTTTGCATTATAAGCAGTAACTCTTTTAATTGTTACCCCGGCTAAAGGTACCGGAGTAAGATTAACTATTGGATTTAAATAGCCATCTTTAGAAACTTTCCATTCGATATATTTTATTTTTGCTTCAACTATTTGATCTTCTAATACATCTTTAAAAGCAAAAGCATATTTTGGATTGCCCTTAATAGTTCTAGCATGGTCTTGATTATTAGTAATAATAATTCCATCAATTAAATAAGATGACTCTGTTCTTCTATCTTTAAAATATTGACTTAAAAATTCATAATTTAGTTTGTTAACTTTTAAATATTCCACTCTTTGAAGACCTACTTTTTTAATAGTTCTATATTGTTGTTTAATATTTGTAAAAGGTTCAACAACTTCATATATAACTAAAGAAATATCTTTAGCTACAATAGGATCAATTTTCTTACTATTAACTATACCTGAAGCCATTGCTCTTTCATTTTTAAATCTTTCTTTATGTTTCAAATACACCTTTTTATCAACAACAATCTCGCCTCTAAAAGCCATATTTTTGTCTTTTTTAGGTTTAATATCATAGTCTTTCATGTATTTGACTATTGTTTCCGGAGTTGGAATATGTGGAATATATTTTAATAAATAACTTACATCTCTTCCTTCTGTAGCATCTCCTCTTGTATACAATTTCATAGTATTATCTTTGAAATATACTAGTAAAGCTGACATACCGTCTAACTTGTCACTTAAATAATAAGGAGGGGGATATTTTTCTAACCATTTACCCAGCTCTTTAGATGGAGGTTTAACTTTATCCATGCTATATAAAACATAGGGTAGTTTAGTTTTATTTCCGGCATTTACCGATGAACCTACATTTTTTAATACTTTACTCTTAGGATTTTTAGCTTTTAAGAAATCTATTAATAAATCATATAAAGCGTCTGACAAAACTGGCTCTTGAGTATTAAAATATTTATCTGCAGCATGTGTTATTATTTTTTCTAGCTCTTCAACTTTCATCTGATTGGCAAAGTTAAATGGATCGTTTTTCAATTTAGTTACATAACTATTCATAAATATACTATAGTATAATTTAATCTCTACCTTGTCTAAATAATTTAGTTAGAAAATCAATTTTTTTTTATTTAAGAATATAATTAGATGTTTTCTTTAAGATTAAATTCTATTAAAAAGGGGATTATTAGATGTTCTTCTTCTTGGAATCGTAAGAGTAATTCAAAAATGACAGTTAAAAAATTAGCCGATAAGAAAAAAAATAATGATAAAATTACAATGTTAACAGCATATGATTTTACAAGTGCATATTATATAAATAATTCACACATCGATATAGCATTAGTAGGTGACTCATTGGGAATGACTATTCAAGGTCATTCTGATACTTTAAAAGTAACTATGGATAATATGATTTATCATAGTGAAATAGTTTCCAGAACTTGTCAGAACCCCTTAATAATCACAGATTTACCCGCTGGTTCTTATGAAGAATCTAAAAAAGATGCAGTTAATAATTCATTTGATTTGATAAAAAAAGGAGGTGTAGATGCTGTTAAAATTGAAGGAGGGAAAGATAGAAAGAATGTAATAGAAAGTGTAATTAAAGCAGGCATACCAGTAATGGGTCATATAGGTTTACAACCACAATCCATTAAACAATTAGGTAGTTTTGCTGCTCAAGGAAGAGATTATGAAAGTGCAAAAAATATTTATTATGATGCTTTAGTATTACAAGATATTGGATGTTTTGCATTAGTTGTAGAATGTATCCCTAGTCTTTTAGCTCAAAAAATTTCTCAAAATTTAAATATTCCTGTTATTGGTATTGGATCAGGAAGTCATTGTGATGGACAAGTTTTAGTATATCACGATTTGTTAGGTATGTTACCTATAGTACCTAATTTTGCCAAAAAGTATTGCAACTCATATAATATTATAGAAGATTCAATTAATGAATTTAGAGAAGATGTCAAAGAAAATACTTTTAAATGCAGGAAAGAAATAGATTTTTCATCTAAAGAAGATAAGTATAAATTTTTAAATTTAATAAATGAAATTCAAAGATAATTTATATTTAATTAGTTAATTATAAATAAAAAAAAATCTAAGGCTTAATAATGAGTCGAATTTTAAACCTTGTTAAAACTCATTATAACAAGGCTGCCTCAATGTGCAATTTGAATCCTAAAGTATATGATATTTTAGCTCAGCCTAAGAATGAGATAAAGATGAATTTTCCAGTTAAATTATCTGATAATTCATTGAAAGTGTTTTCTGGATTTAGAGTCCAACACAATGATATTTTAGGACCATATAAGGGAGGCTTGAGATTTTTTCCAAATGTTTCTTTAGATGAAAGTAGTGCATTAGCATCTTGGATGACATTGAAATGTTCTTTACAAGGTCTTCCTTTTGGAGGAGGTAAAGGGGGATTAGATATTAATCCAAATGATTATAATGAAGAAGATTTACAAAGAATTACAAGAGCATTTGCTAGAGAATTGTATCCATATATTGGAAATCATAAAGATATTCCCGCCCCGGATGTTGGAACTAATGCGCAGATTATGGATTGGATGGTAGATGAATATAATGTATTAAGTGGTAATGATCCTCTTAAGAGTAATATGAAAAGTGTATTTACAGGTAAATCAATTGAAATGGGAGGAAGTCAAGGTAGAGAAGAGGCTACAGGCAGAGGAGTAGCTCTTAATATTATTGAATGGTCTAAAAATAAGAATATTGAATTAAAAGGAAAAAGTTTTATTGTTCAAGGCTTTGGGAATGTAGGTTACTATACTTCTTCTATCTTATCGTCATTAGGAATGAGTTTAATAGGAGTTGGAGACCATACTGGATACTTACATTCTAGTGAGGGATTCAATGTACATAAATTAAAAAAGCATAATGACTTGAATAAATCTTTAGAAGGTTATGGAGCAGGGAAAAAAATTTCTAAAGAAGAGTTTTTTAAAATAGAAACAGATATAGTTATTCCTGCAGCTTTAGAATTACAAATAGGAAAAGAAGAAGCTGAAAATATGAAATGTCAATTAGTTGTGGAGGCTGCTAATGGACCTATTGATACAGAAGGTGATGAAATATTATTAGAAAAAGGTGTAGATATTATACCTGATATATTAGCTAATTCGGGAGGAGTTGAAGTTAGCTATTATGAATGGTTACAAAATAAAAGTGATGAATATTGGTCAAAAGATAAAGTGCAAGTAAAATTAGAAAATAAGATGATGAAAACTTTTGACGAAGTTTATATTTTAGCTAAAACAATGAATTGTGATTTAAGAACTGCCTCTTATATACATGCTCTTAGAAGATTGGAAAAGAATTATTTAAGACGTGGGATATAATATGGGTGAAGAAAACCAGTCATTTGGATAATATTATAATTCATAAATTTAAAATGTCAAGCGTAGGAATTGTAATTAATGTTTTAAATTCAATGATCCTCAAAACAAATAAATTAGACCAATTATTTAACGATTTTGGAAACGACCATCATTTAAATGGTATGAAACATGTAGGAATGTTTGAAAATGAAGAAATTTATGAATTAGTCTTAGAATGGATAGATAATATCGATGAAGATTATGGTCAATCACATGGTAAGTTAGGAGAATATTTAGATTGGGTATACAAAAATATAGACTGTAAATTTAAAGATTTATATATAGCAGAAAGATATGAAGAAGCTATGGAATTAATGATAAATCAAAAAATATTCGAAATAGATATATTCTGGATAGCCGATATGGCCTTAGATATTAAACAATATGCCAGATTACATTATTTAATATACAGATATTCAGTTGAAAAAAAAATATAAAAGATAAGATATAAAATATAAAATATAAAATATAAAATATAAATATAAGAAATAAAATATAAAATTTAATAATTTTTATTTATGAAATTATTAATTTTTTTATCTATTAAATACTTCTTTTAATGCTTTGGCAGGTAAAAATTTTACCTGTTGAGAAGCTGCAATTTGAATTTGCTCTCCGGTTCTTGGATTTCTTCCAATTCTAGCCTTTCTTTTAACTACTTTATATGTTCCAAATCCACCAATTTTAACTGAATCATTATTTTTTAAAGCATCTAGAATAGTGTTAGTGATAGTATCAAACGTACGTTCTGCGTCAGCTTTACTTAAATTCAGAGATCCACTGAGTTTAGTAACTAATTGTTTTTTATTCATACCTGTTTCATCGATAGTCATAATTCCCTTTTATTAAGTAAATCATTTTTTTATATTAAAATTTGTAGTAAAAATTTCACCCATTTTATCTACCTTAGTAATACTTATTAAAGAATTACTAAGACAATTATTTAATGGAAAATTGGAATACTGGAGATATTCTATTATTTGCCACCCACAATAATAACGTTTGCCATAAAATACTACCCTGTATTTCTTCAATCAATTATAACAGGGTAGTTATGGTTATTAAAGATCCTTACTTTAATTCGCTTCTAAAAGGAATTTATGTTTGGGATTTTACAAGCAATAAATTAAATCTTATTCCTATAAATCAAATATTAAAAGACTCAAGAAATAACCTGATTTATCATCGAAAACTTATTTGTTTTACTTCTTTTTTTTCCAATCATAAATTAATTCAACTAGAAAAAGATATTCAGAATATATTTTTAAAAGATATTTCGGAAAATAATCCTTCAGATATTTCCAGTTCTTTAGTAGGTTTTATTTATATTAATTCTGGTATCATAGAAAATAATAACAAACTTTATAAGTTAAAACCACAAGATTTTACAATTAAATCTGATAATACATTTACTTATATTAATAATTATTGGTTAGCTAAAACAGAAACATTACTTGAATAATTTTTAATCTTGTACTAAATACATGACCTTTGGTCTCTCTCCTTTTTGTAAGCTATAATTTAGTATTATTACATCATGATTTAAATTTATAAATCTTCTTTTAAATTTAACAAGATATTCTGATTTTCCTTCAAATTTAAATAAAACAATTATTTCATCTCCTCTAGTTTCTATTAAATAGATTTTTCCATTTTTTGTCTCTACAACTTGATCTAATTTGCATTTTCTCCAATGAAATTCCATAGATTCATTAGTTTTAACCATATGAATTAAATCAGGCATACTTGAAGGAATAATTAAAGTATTATCTGTTAGTAATTGAATTAAGATTTTCTCATCTAAAAAAACTTTTTTATGAGTGCTAATATCATCACATGTATCACATTTACAGGAAGGTGGACAATCACATTTTTGACTAACACAACACTGACATATTGTAATACAGCATTGAGATGTATTATCCGGATTTGTTTCGCACTTTTTTATAAATTGTTGTACCATTAACCCTATACATATTTATTTTTTTTTGTGGTTGAAATAAGACACTAAGTCATCAATTGATGGAACGATTTTATTTTTGGGTGTCATAATAATTAATTTATTTATTACATCTTTGAATAATTCAAATCTATTTGTTGATGGATTTTTTAACATTTCATCAGCTAATAGGGGAAAAGCTAAAAAATTATTTAACATTGTAGCTCCATTTATATTACTTCCGGAACCATAAATTATATTTTTAGATTTTGAGATAAATTTAGTAAATGGAATTTCACTTTTTTCTTCTGGATTTCCTAAAGAGAATGCAATTATTTTGGAATGATAGTCTAATAAAAATTTTAAATCATTATCATCTATTAATTTACCTTTGCCAGTTGCAGTTATTATAATTTTGGGTTTTAAATTTTTAATTATTTTAGATAAGTTTTTACAATTAGGATGGTTAATTGAATATTTATTTTTTAAATCGTCATTTAATTTACGTTCTTTAGTTACTAATCCTTGACTGTCGACTAAAATAATATTATTTTTATTATTTTTATTATTTTTATTATTTTTATTATTTTTATTATATAAACCATAAATATTTTCAAACAAATTCAGAATACCAAAAGTCACAGCACCTGCTCCCACAAATAATATTTTTTCCTTAAACAAGTTCTTTCTACCTAATACATTTATTAAACCACATAAAATTATTATGGCCGTGCCCTCAATATCATCATTATAAGATCTTGGATGAAATTGCAAACTATTTTCTAATATCAACTTGGATTTAGGATAACTAAAATCTTCGTAATGAAAAATGCTTTCGGAAAATTTTAATGAAAATATTTTTAGTATTCTTAAAATATGATCCAATTCTTGATTTAAAGGTAACCTTTCTCTCCTAATACCCTTATAATCTTTATCAAAATTGCTTTTTTGTAAACCCAAATCTAACAAAACAGGTAAACATTCATTTTCTGAATATCCGGCCATAATTCGATGAATAAAAATTTTAGCATCACAGATAGGATAACCGTTATAGCCTAAATCTCCAAAGCCTAATAATCTCGATCCATCTGTAAAAACTATTATTTTTTTAGGAGATATTTTTTCTAATTTTTTGATTATATCTTGATCTGAGTCAATTATTGAAATTATAACCCCATTAATATCAATCGGAGTTTTACTAAATTCTTGGCAAATATATCCTATACCAGGGGTGTAAATTTCTGATAAGATGGAATTTAAAGATAACTTGAAGGAATTAGGATAATTATTAAACCAATATTTGTTAAATTCATAATTTTTAATATATTTTTTCATTATAATTTTATTAATAAAAAAAATCTATTGATTGTTATAAAAAAAATCTATTGATTGTTATAAAAAAAATCTATGATTGAAAAAATCTATAATTTTAAATATTAATAAAATCCCTGATTAATATATCTTGCAAAGGGAACCATTGATTAATTACATGATTAAAATCATATTTATCATCTACTTTAATATTTAACGTTTTTAACATATTATTAATTTTATCATCATCTTTAAGGCTAATGGCTCCATATAGTTTAATTAAGGGTTTAATTATCAAATTATTAAAAGCTCTTTCTATTTTTTTATTTTCATTTGACCATCCTTCTTTAGGAGTATAATAATTATCGCCCCACAAATTATTTTCTAATTCTTGAGGAGATAAATTAAATTTATTTTGATAATATTCAGCAAAAGAAAGTAAATTAAAGCAACATCTTAAATCTGAGCTAGCAAAGTATACATTATGCATCTCAATATTTTCATATTTATCTATAATACTTTTTAATCTTTGATATGTTTCTTCTGGAGTTAATTCAAAAGAAAAGAGTAATATATCAAATTTATAAATTATTAAAATAAATTCCTCTTTCGGATTCTTAAAATTACCATTAATACAATCATGTAGAACTATCATTTTGTGAAAATTAATAGGCATATAATCAAATCTAAATATTGATTCTTGAATATCTATTATTTCATTTTCTTTTTCTTTAATTTTTAAAACATGTTCTCTTACATATTTAAAATGATCTAAACATTCTTTAGAATTCTTTCCGTCTATTTCTTTAATTATACTTTTCCATCTTTCTTCTTTTGTTTCATACATTTCTTTGGCATGATTTTTAAGTGCATATTCTAAAGCTCTATGTTGTTCTAAAGTCCAATCTCTTAAATTGACATTTCTATCTTTTTCATAAAAAATACTAACTAAATTTAGTTTAGCATTACTAATAAAGAATGCACCATCAATTTTAATAGCTTTAAGAAAAAGTTCATATTCTTCTACTGAATCGCAACTGATATTTATTGATTTTATTTTCGATACCTTTGATTCATGTAACATTACCATTATCAAGATATAAATAATTTTATTTAAACAGATTAAATATCTATTTTTTAAATATGCTTAAAGGAAAATAAAACTTTTATTATTTAGAGAATGTTTTTAACAGTAGATATTATTATATATGATAAGGATTCCAAAGAATTTGCTTTAATTAAAAGAAAGGGAAAGACATTTAATAATTATTGGGCAATACCAGGTGGTTTTGTGGAAAACGATGAGTCAGATATAGCAGCCCGAAGAAATTAATTTACCCAAAAATTTAATTTTTTATAAAAGCCCTGCTTCATTAGCAAATTCTAAAAGAGATCCAAGGGGGAATAGTTGTACTTTAGTTTTTTTTACTATACTAACAACGGATGATTGTATTAATTTAAAAGCTGGATCAGATGCTCAAGAGTATAGATGGATGAGAATTAAAGATTTAAATAAAGAAAAATTAGCTTTTGATCACAAGGAAATAATTCAACATACAATAAATTATATAGAAAATAGTGATTATAAATATTGGATTAAATGTTAATATTTTTTTATCAATAATTATAATGTCTAAAACAATCTTTATTGGAAGTATATATAGTCAAAAAATAAAAGGAAAAGAAGGAGATTATGCCTATATGATACATAATACATCTGAAAAAAAAAGATTATTAATTTATAACGAAAATTATAAGCAATGGTCAAATCTTGATTTAAGACCTGGTGGAGGAAATGCTATAGTTAGACCTTTTAGATATGATCATCAAAATAATATAAATAAATGGCCAAGATCATTAGGTATTCCTACCGGTCCTGGTTGGGTTTCATTAACACAATCTAATAAGGAAATAATTGATTTAGCATTTGAAAATATTGATCGTGCTTTAAAACAGGATAATTATGATGAAATATGGTGGTCAGCTAGTAAAGATCATAATTTAGGTGTATCTATTTTTACTCCTGGAGATGATGTTAGGAAATACATAGTTTCAAAATTAAAGGAATTATGTAAATCAGAAAATGGAGAAACTTGGGAAAAATATTTTTTATTTTATTCGTAACTTTTAAAACTTTACAATTAAAAATTATAAAATTAAAAAAATAAAAATAAAAATAAAAAATTATAAAATTAAAAAATTAAAAAAATAAAAATTAAAAATTAAATTTATATAGTTGTAATCTTATATAAATTTAAATTTTATTATTACATTACTGGCAAATCATCAGAAATTACATGCCTAAGAAACTTATTAGATGAATGAAGTCGTTTTTTTCTATAAATGAAAAAGGACTTGCATTTTTTTTTTTTAAATTATTAGAAAAAATGGGTGTTAAAATAATTAATATTTTTCATTGAATAATACACGTAACTCATCTGTTTTTTTGGGAGATATTAATATGTTATTTATAAAAAACTTTAAGTTTTAAGATTAAGAAAAAATTTTCTTAGAGAATTACTTTTTTTTTAATATATCTGAAATCAAGAATTACGGGGCGTAGCGTAGCTGCTTTGGGAGCAGGGGGTCGCAGGTTCGAATCCTGCCGCCCCGATATATATTTATGTATATGAAAAAATAAAGGGACGGTAGCTCAGTTGGTAGAGCACACCATTGGTAAGGGTGGGGTCGGGAGTTCGAATCTCCCCCGTCCCATAATTTATTATTTTATCTGGGGGTGTAGCTCAGTTGGTTAGAGCGCCTGCCTGTCACGCAGGAGTCGCGAGTTCGAGTCTCGTCACTCCCTTCTTGAATTTTTTATTAATATTTCAAGAAACATAATGGTCCTAGTTCATATATCAGGTGGATGTAGTTCAACGGTTAGAACGCCTGATTGTGGCTCAGGAAGTTGCAGGTTCAAATCCCGTCATCTACCCAATTTTATTTTTATTTAATAATATCTCAAGTAACCCAATTATTAATTGTAGATTAATGGTGATTAGCTCAGAGGTAGAGCGCCTCGATGAAACACCGGGGAAGTCGATGGTTCGAGTCCGTCATCACCAATCCTTTTTTATTATTTTTTTTTTATTTTTATTAAAAGGCCCGTAGCTCAGTTGGTTAGAGCGACGGACTCATAATCCGTTGGTCCCTGGTTCAAGTCCAGGTGGGTCTGATAAATAAATTTTATCTTTTGTCAAAGTTAATATACCAATACCTATGGAATCAGAATCCAGTCGGAATTTATTAATATATGACAATTAAAAATGGTAATTTTTATTTTTATGGTAAAATATTTAAATAGGTCGCATCGTCTATCGGTAGGACGCTCGGTTTTCATTCGGGAAAGTGGGGTTCGATTCCCCATGGGACCGCCATATTTTCTAAATCTAGAAAATATGAATAATGGTTTGGTAATTCAGTTGGTAGAATACTGGTTTTTTATTTTTTTAAAAATCAGAGGGCACAGGTTCAAGTCCTGTTCAAACCATTATTGTTAATTATTAAAGGGGTCATAGCTCAGCTGGGAGAGCACCTGCTTTGCAAGCAGGGGGTCAGCGGTTCGAACCCGCTTGGCTCCATCAATATATAAATATTTAATTAGAATAAAGTAAACTCGTTATTTCCAAGTTTGGTTTATTAAAGCCCCTTTAGCTCAGCTGGTAGAGCGACTGATTTGTAATCAGTGGGTCGGGAGTTCGAGTCTTCCAGGGGGCTGTAAATATTTAAAAAAAAATAAATGACTTTTTTTAATTAATATAACTAAAATATTTACATTTTAATTCCTCGGTAGCTCAGTTGGTAGAGCGCTTGACTCTTAATCAAGATGTCGTAGGTTCGATTCCTGCCCGAGGAGCAGTTTTAATAATGGATGGTGGAATAAGTAGAGTTTATATTTTTCTATGTTCTAACTAGCAGAATTTAAAAATGCCCCCGTGGCGAAATTGGTAGACGCGAAGGACTTAAAATCCTTTTCTGAAAGATGAGTGCGAGTTCGAGTCTCGCCGGGGGCACAGTTTATAAATATTAGTATTAATTTACTATATTTGAACTGTTAACTTAAGTATATTAGGTCTTGTTAATTTAATTAATTCATACATGAAGTTCATACTTCACAAGATCATTGTTTATTAGTTACTAAATCTTACAAAATGAGGTGTAGCCAAGCGGTAAGGCGACGGGTTTTGATACCGTTATCGTAGGTTCGAATCCTACCACCCCAGCGAATTTATTAAAATGTAATGTTAAAATTATTATTTTAAATATAAATTCGGTTTAAAATAAAAAAGGCCCGATAGCTCAGTTGGGAGAGCACTGGACGGAAACTCCAGGGGTCGTAAGTTCAAACCTTACTCGGGCCACAATTTATTAGCATTTTTTATAGAAAATAAAATTATTTAAATAAAAAAAGCTTGATAGCTCAGTTGGTAGAGCTCTGGACTCCAGATCCGGGTGCGCAAGTTCGAGTCTTGCTCAGGCTACAATTTATTACCTATTAAAAAGCACGCGTAGCTCAATTGGATAGAGCTCTTGACTACGGATCAGGGGGTTGGGGGTTCGAATCCCTCCGCGTGTACAGTTTATTAGGATTTTTATAGAAAAATAAACTGTTTAACTTAAAGCGGGGGTGGTGGAATTGGTAGACACGCCAGACTGAGGGTCTGGTGCCTTCGGGCGTGGAGGTTCGAGTCCTCTCCTCCGCATTAATTACCTATTAAAAAGCGCGCGTAGCTCAAGTGGACAGAGCACAGCCTTCCTAAGGCTGGGGTCGGGGGTTCGAATCCTCCCGTGCGTACAGTTTATTCGGATTTTTATAGAAAAATAAACTATTAAAATTAAAGCGGGGATGGCGGAATTGGTAGACGCGCCAGACTTAGGATCTGGTGCTGCAAGGCGTGAGGGTTCGAGTCCCTCTCTCCGCATTAATTACATATTAAAAAAAGGCTCCGTAGCTCAGTTGGTTTTGTAGAGCGGCTGGCTTTTAACCAGTGTGTCACAGGTTCGATCCCTGTCGGAGCTACAGTTTATTTTGATTTTAGTAGAAAAATAAACTATTCAAATATAAGCGGGCGTAGCTTAATAGTAGAGCTCCCGCCTTCCAAGCTGGTTACGAGGGTTCGATTCCCTTCGCCCGCTTAAATTTTTAGAATTAAGGGAGGGTGGCCAAGTGGTTAAGGCAGAGGATTGCAAATCCTTTATCCCCCGTTCGATTCGGGGTCCTCCCTATTTTTAATAAGTAGGAGATAAATTCTACATTATTAAAAATATTTAAATTATATTAATTTCCACCCTTTTGGTAATTAATATAATTCTTTAAATAAGATATGTTCCAACATAATAAAGCCAGAAGTTCTTCTTCAGATTCGCCTTATTACAGTATAATATTTAATAGTGGAAATACTTCTATTTATAAAAAAAACATTACACTTCATCTTACCGAGATTGAAGAATTATATAAAAAATCATCGGAAGAAGCTCCCGAAGAAGTTGTTTGTCAGGATATATTAGATATTTGGCAGAATAACATTTTTTTAAATATTCCAAATGGTAGTCTTTTTCTAAATAATGAACATAAGTTAAAATTAAAAAATTGTAAATATATTGATGATACGTTCGAATTAGATATTACTATCACATCTGATTTAGTAATTCCAAAAACTTTTTATAATGGGGAATTGTATATTTATCCATCTCATGATGTATTTCCTTTGGATTTAAAAAATATGGCTTTACTAACTCATGAAACCCTTATTAAAAATATTAAAAGTAGAAAAAAAGAAAAAAGTGGAGATAAAACTTCTAGTCGTAAGGTCACTCCTGCAGTTCTAAAAAGAGAAGAAAAAAAGAAGAAAATAATTAATAGAGAAACTAAATCTGAAAAACAGGCAAATAAAAAATATAGATTAAAAAGAAAAAAACAAAGATACAAAAAAAATCAAAAACTTAAAAAGCATAGAAGATGGATGAGAAAAAAATTTAAAAGAAGAAACAAAATTTTTGAATTAGTATTAACAATTTTAGTCAAACTCAAGTGGATAAATTTAAATAAAAATATTAATTTTTAATTGTAATAATTTACTGGATGGGAAAAGTCACTAAATCTAAAAAAATATATAATTTAGTTTTTTAGATTTAAAAAAATCTTTATCAAAAGATTTGCGGTTGTAACTCAGTTGGTAGAGCACTACCTTGCCAAGGTAGGAGTCGTGAGTTCGAATCTCATCAATCGCTAATATTTGTAAACCAAAAAGGAGAGGTGGCCGAGTGGTTGATGGCACTGGTCTTGAAAACTAGTATAACCGAAAGTTATCGCGGGTTCGAATCCCTGACTCTCCGAAATTATTGACTACAAAAGATATGGTAGCTTAATTGGTAGCTTAATTGGTAGCTTAATTGGTAAAGGTCGTTATCGAATGGTAACGAAGATGAGGGTTCAAGTCCCCCCCATATCATATTTTATTAGTTTTTTTAATTTAATCTTTTTTTATAATTTAATCTTTTTTAATTTAATATTTATTAAATAAATCGCGGGGTAGAGCAGTCTGGTAGCTCGGCGGGCACATAACCCGAGGTCATTGGTTCAAATCCGATCCCCGCAACCAGATATAGTAACTTAATTGGTAAAGACCATGGTTCACGACCATGCGCAGATGGAGGTTCGAATCCTTCCTGTATCATTGATATTCCCAAAAAATTTTTTTTGTAATATATTTTGGGGGTTATCTATTTTTAGATTTAACCATGGTAATTCTAAGAATTCATGGCCCCCATATAAAGATATCATTTCCCTTCAATATTTTAAATAACCACTGGTTAAACAAATCTTTATAGCAAAATTTAATTGAATTCACCTTTAATTAAGTTAAATTATTGTAAAACAAAATGATTAATATTCCCAAAAAATTTTTTTTTAAATATATTTTTGGGGGTTTTCTATTTTTAGATTTAACCATGGTAATTCTAAGAATACATGGCCCCCATTTAAATACTTTTTTATCTTACCTAGGGGAATGATATTTCTATTAGTATAAATGTTTAAGCCTAAACATTTATCTTGTTCACCAACAGGTACAGTAGTATTTAATAAAAAATTTAATTAAATTCACCCTTAATTAAGTTAAATTGATTAAAAAAAACAAAAATTGAAAAATTATTTATTTTTATTCATATTATCTTTAATATTTTATAAAATGATATACAATTTTAAAGATCAAAATATTCCAACAAATCTAGCAGGAGATTGTATCAACAAACTAAATTCATCCTTTTGGCAATTAGGATTTATTTCTGATAATCCAGGAATTGACGACATTAATAATGATTCCTATTATGTAACTAAATCTAAAGGTTCAACCGATCACAAAATTTTTAAAAATAAAGTAAAAGTTAAATTAATCAATGGTAGAGTAGTCGAAAAACATATTATCCATTGGGTTAAAACTGATGGCTATTTCTGCATTAGTAATGATGAGTTTTGGGATCAATTTACTGATTAAATTATTAATAATAATTTTCCAAAATTTGAAGGCTTGGATTCTAAGATTTTTGTGATAGTAAATGTTCCAAATCCAGTGGCAAAAGCAATAGTATCTGTATTTAAGTTATTATTTTTGCTAATTAAATATAGTGATGATGCTGTCAAACCAATAATTAAAGCTTTTTTTATAATGTCAGACATTTAATTTATTAAATCTTTAACTTTCTAAATATTTTTCAATAACTAATATAAATTTTTTTCTTTTATTATGATAAATGCATGTACAAAGTGTGTCATTACAAGGTTTACGTGAATCTAATGAAGACGAACACGATATTGTGTTAAATATGGATACTGAAAATAAGGATAATAATAAAATAAATATTTATGGAGTATTTGATGGTCACGGAGGAAGTCATGTATCCACTTTTTTAAAATCGAATTTGACAAAATATTTTGTAAAAAAAAATAAACACGATTTATTTAATAATAACAAAATTACTATAAAATATATAAGAAAAGTATTTGATCATGTCCAAAATAAATTAAAAAAAGAAAAATTTGCCGAACACGAAGGTTCTACTGCTCTATTAGCTATTCATAATATGGAGTTAAAAAAAAATAACTTATGGGTAGCTAATACAGGAGATTCCAGATGCGTAATATGTAATAAATATAATATTGCAGTACAATTATCAAAAGATCATAAACCAAATAATTTTGAAGAAAGAAGCCGTATTCATGGATTAAATGGGAAAATAAGTTTTGACGGTAGTGACTGGAGAATTAAAGATTTATCTTTATCTAGAGCATTTGGTGATTTGGATGCTACACCATTTGTTACTCATAAACCTCAAATATTTAAATATAAAATTTCATCTCGAGATAAATTCTTAATATTAGCCTGCGATGGTCTTTGGGATGTTTTAAGTAATCAAGAAGCTGTTAATTTTGTTTTAGAATGTTGTAATTTCGGAAAACAAAATAATACAAAAATTTCAGATATAAATATTGCCGATAAACTAGCAAATTTTGCTCTTAAATCAGGCTCAACTGATAATATTACTGTTGTAATACAATTCTTCGAAAATCTTAACTAAATTTTACAGATAATAAGTATTTTTTGGGAAATATTAATTCCAGTATTGCCAATTATAATTACTAGAAGCTTTGATATCGTATTACCCTGAGTTTCTAAAAAATAATATTAGTATTAGTAGACAGAAAAGAATGGTTAAAAATGTAAAAAAAATATCAAGTACTTGTATTCTGACTGGTATGTATTTAAATAAAAATAACCGAAGCATATATACACACACAAAATCAAAAGAGATTGTTGCTATATATAGTAATGACTTTGAAAAAGAATTATTACAACAATTTGGTGAAATATATAAATATTGTTTTAAATTAATTAAATTTAAAAATGACGAACCTTTTCTTAAACAAATAAACTATTATAAATGCACTAACAAAGATATAATATTTTTACCTAATATGGATAAAAATCTTAAAGTCGATTTAATCTTTAGTAAAGAAGGTTATTTTCCATCATCTCCTTATATTTCTGATAAATTATTGATAATATCTAATCAAGAATCATCCTTAAGTTTTATGAAATTTTATAACTCCGAATATACAGTTGGAACATTAGATGAAAAATACTTTCAATATACATTCTCGAATCCAAAATGGAAAGTAAAAGTTGCAGCAAATAGAGAAGAATTGTATGCTATGTTAGACCAAGGAAAAGTAGATGGTATCGTAGAGTATGAATCTAGTTATTTAATTAATAATTTGAAAGAAGATGGGGAAAAAAAATATTATGTATCTTCTATTACTCTATCAAAAGATACAAAAACAGCGTATTCTACAAATATTTATTTAATAAATAATTTTTCAAATTATTTATCTGCTAAGGGAATATTAGATTTTAAATACTATTATGATAAGCAGGGAAATTTACTAATTGCTGATGAATATATCAATATAAATAAAACTATAACATTTTATGATTTAAATGATAAATATGGATCTTATTCTACAACTTATTTTAATAATTTTGGAATGAAAAAGGACCTTCCCGAAAACCATCAATTATATTAATCATTTATAAGCCTTCATAACCTTTTTTATTTTATACTCATTATCTATCTTATCATTAGATGCCTTTCTTAATGGAATCCATTTTTTATATTTGGAATAATATTGACAAACCATAACTTCTTTATCTGAATTTCTAAATAAATTTTGACATAAATGACTAGTTTTCATATTTGGTATTAATGCAATACCATTTTTTTCTAATTTATCATCTTCTTTTTTAAGATAAATATCAAAAACATCTGGAATTTTAGTCTTTCTTATTTCCAATTGAACCATTTTATCAGATTCTTCGACCATATACCCATATTTTCTCCCATGTAAGTAATCTTTCATATTCATGATAATATCATTTAATCTATCTGGTTTCAATGTAGTGTTCATATCTACCGTTTCACCAGATTCAACTATTTGAACTTTTGTATTAGTACTAGACTCTTCTTTTTTGTCTAGATAAATTATACTATTACCTGAATATTTTGAAAAGAAAATAATACCATTAGTTAAAAGTTTACATCCTTTCATTACTTTATTTATCATCATATCTAAATCTTTATATTCGTATAATTTGTTTATTTTAATGTTAAAGTTATGACATGGATTATTAGCAAAATATGTATTAATTGTACTATCTAAAATATTAATTTTTTTGGATAATTCTGTATCCAACATACTATTGCCTAAAAGATAATATACATCTTGAATAAGAAATATATATTCATTATTAGATCTTATAAATTTTCCATCTAAAATTGTACCATTATACATTTTTTTTGAGATTTTCATATCAACTTTAATACATGATAATTTATTATAATCAATATGATCTTGATTATACTTTAGCTTTCTTCTATCTATCATAACAGCCATATTTGTTCCATTTACACTTGTAAAAATAAAAAGATAATTATAACCGTGAAAATTAGGACTTACGTAGTGTTCATTTTCTTTTAAATATTTTAACCTATTATAATTATTTAAAAAAGAATACCTATAATTTGATAAATTAATGGTATTAAACAAAAAGTCCATTAGTTTTTTTTTTGTTTTAATATCATTAATCATTTGTGCATTGTCACAACCAAAAGAAATATTTTTATAAACCATAGATTGTTAATATAATATATTTAATACCCATTTAAATATATTTTATCAATTTTTATTAAAATTCTAATTAAAGAATTGCTTGAGATGAAATATTTGGATCATTGGCATAAAGTCCATTTTCCATTTTACCCCCATTATTAATAGATTCATTATTATATGCCCAATCAGTATTGGTAAATGATTTTAATCCAAACGCGGCAGCTTCTGTATTTTGAGTCCCAATCTCATGTGTTTTATCTTGAATATCTCTTTTATAATCTACAATTAAACTGTCATAAACATCCTTAATTGCAACAGGCCCTGTAACTCTGTCACACTTTTTAATTTTTTCTAATCTTCCCGGATATGATTGATATAGATCAAGTTTATTATTCATACACAATTTACTAGCTTCTAAAGATTCTTTATTAACATGTTCTTTTTCTGGAAATTGAAATTGAGTTTTTGGAATTTCCATTTCTTCCACATTCACATAGGAATCATCTTCTTCCTTAGGTAAAATAAATGATACTCTTCTATTTATATTTTTACATTTGTTCTTTTTAAGAATCGATTTTATCGTCTTAACAGGAGGTTTAATATATTTAAATTCTTCAAAAGTACCACCATTTTTCTTTTTATCTCGAAAACATAAATATACAATTAACAAAAATCCTCCTAATATTACTAAATTAAATGTTTTATTGTGAAACATTCTTATATAAATATAATAGAAATATTTTTCTAGTTTATTTTATAATTCATATGGAGGGTGTTTAAATAAAAATTTAAGTAGGTACACGTATTCATCTACCACTTTAATAAAAAAAATAATATTAGATAGTAAAGAAGTAAATAAAAGATGTCAAACCCTGAAAGTAATTCTATTAAGGAAATTGCTGATATTATGTTGGCTGATGAAGATTTCAAGAATAATATTCTTGAAGCATTAGAAAAAGTAACTGCTGACGGCAAGATTGATCAAATGGATATTCCTGTCGTTGTAGGAGTAGTAGTTGAAAATTATAACAAGTTTCAAGATTTTAAGGTATCAAAAGATCAAATAGGTGATGTTTTAGGATATTTATGCTCAGAACTTTTACAAGAAAACAAGTTAATTCCCGAAGACCAAGTTGATAATATTGAAAGATTAATTTCAAATGCTATCTTTTTAGTTTTAACTAATCCAATTGTAGAAGCCATTGAAGACAAATGCGTTTCATGTTTTTCTGGATTATTTAAGAAATGCGGAATCTCTGGAAAAAAGAAAAATAAAAAAAATTAAATAAATTAAAAATAAATTAAATAAATTAAATAAATTAAATATTAACAAAACCATACTAATTCAATAAATATTCAATTAGTATGTTATTAAAATTATATAAAAAAAAAATAAAAAAATTATCTACACATATAAGGTAAATCGAAAAAACCAAAAGAACAAGAGAAACTGATTCCAATATTTGATAAGATATTAGACACAAAACTAGCACAATTATTAAAAAACAAAGAATAAGAACTTGGTTTGATAGTTTCTTTGTTTAACAAAATATGTAGTTTTACGCTATTACTTGGTTCTATTGGAATCCAATCTGTTATATTTCTCTTGCCATATCCTGGATTTATGTTTTTACATCTTGAATTTTCATTCATGCATTCTCTACCACTAGTCAAAATGTCGGGAGAATAAATTTTGCTATTTTGTGCTTTCCCATAAGATGTCTGGGTACAATCTCCTTCATAGCAGGTTTGAACCTCCAAAGCCACGTGTGGTATATATTGCAAAAGAAAATTAATGTCATTATAAACATAATAAGGTCTAACAAAAGTCTGCGAATCTTCCAAACTACACGATCCTTCAGCAATTAAAGTTTCGGATTTTGGACTTAGATGATAAATTAGAGCATGTGTGCACTGATCAGCAAATACAGGGGTCAATATTATTAATAGAAAGGGTAAAAAGTATTTCATTTTATTTACTATCCTAAAATAAGCAGATGTATTACTAGTTTTTTTTTTCAATTTTTTTAATAATATAAATTAATTTTAGTTCTTTTCCTCCTCTTTCTTTTTTTTTTTAACTTTTTTTGATATAAATCAGATGATTCAAATTTAATAACAATATGTTTATTGTTATTAAATTTAGATTTTATACCAAATATTTCAGTTTCTGTATTATTATGTCGATTTTCAATGCAAAGTGTAGATCCCATGGCAAAACATTATCAACTTATAGAATGTGATTCAGTGATATTATTTCAATTTTTTACTAGTTAAACCTTATCCATATAATAATTTAAAAAAATTCTATTATACGTTGTTAGATTTTATAAGTAAAAAATCTAAAATACCTTTGATTAATAATTATTTATATAATATTTAGATGACTTAAATAAGAAATTTTTTTGAAAAAAGGATGGTATTAAAAAGTTAGATCAAAAAAATATTAAAATTACTAATGAAATAATGGATTATGTAAATGATTTTAATTTTAATTCCTTACATTCTATACAAAAAGAAATTCTAAGATATAATTTAATGAATGAAACTAACAATCGCCGATCTCCTCAAATTACACATTTACAAGCTTTTTTCTTACAATTTTTAATAAAAACAAATAATATAAAATCAATATTAGAAATAGGGACTTATACTGGTTTTAGTGGAATTTCAATGGTTTTAGTTAGACGACTTCTGCCTATTAGTACATTCGTACTACAATTACAAGCACAATGATGAAAATATAATTAAAGAAACATTGGATTTAGCTGCACAAAATCTAAAAATACTTAGGAAACATTATGAGATAAAATAAGCGTTGATTAGAAATTAATCTTTACTGGTAGATATAATTAATTCAACACCAAAGACATTTGAATCTCTTATGAAGCTTGATTTACCTGCTGGAGTAGATATAGAAATAAAAATTTAATAATATTAATTTATATCTTATTTGTTATATAATGGAATTTAAACAAAAATATTTCAAATACCAAGAGGGTTCCAGTTTAGATACTTATTTTTATAAGTATCTAAAATACAAAAAAAAATATTTTAGTCTAAAAAATCAGTATGGTTCATCTGCCTCAAAACAAACAAGCTTTGGTAAGAGAATAGATGGTCAAATTGAAACAGTAGAGTGGTCAAAGGAAGATCATATGACAAAGGATACTCCAGTAGGAACATTATTTACAATTGGTAGTAAACCGGGTGAAGTTTTTAGAATAATAAAAATAGTAGATGGACCTGTCGAAACAGAAACTAAGACAGTTAATAATAATGATGGTACTGTTCGTGCCGAAGTTATAGCAAAAAAAACAGTAGATAGAATTTGTGCTGCTCGTATTAGTTTATCAAATGGTAATATTTTAGGAATCAGATGTTTTTTCCCTCAAAGTCTAATTAACAGCGATTATTTAAACAGGCATAGAAAATTAGGTAGATTTTCTTTTGGTATAAATGGTGACGAATTAGCTATAAAAATTAATACTGGTGAAAAATTATCTAGTGATGAAAGAGCATGGCAAATGATTTACAATTCTAAAATGGTAAATCCGGATAATCAAATTTCTTCAATAAAGAATATAAACCAATTTAATAATTATGTCAATAGATTAAATGTTGAAGAAACTGAAAAAGCAAAAATAGAATCCCAAAGATATTCTGGAATGATTAATGAAACTAGTGGAATTAGGGAAGACGAGATTCTTGATGCAGTAAAAGAAATGGAAAAATTACCACCTAGATAAAGTATTTATAAACATGTAATACCTTCTAGAATTTACAATAGACATATTAACCTTAGTGGTAGATCTAATTATACCTAATCCTTAACCCTTACTGGTAGATATAAATATACCTAACCTTTACTGGTAGATCTAATTATACCTAACCTTACTGGTAGATCTAATTATACCTAACCCTTACTGGTAAATCTAATTATACCTAACCTTAGTGGTAAATATAAATATACCTAACCTTTACTGGTAGATCTAATTATACCTAACCTTACTGGTAGATCTAATTATACCTAACCTTTACTGGTAGATCTAATTATACTTGATTAAAATTTTAATTTAATTATAATTAGATAAAATGATAGCTAGAAATGATAATACAATGATTACAGAAGTTATTAATGAAATTGGAGAAACTTGTTTAATGACTGAAACTGGTATGCTCCTTCCCAAAAGAGTCAAATTTAGAAAACAATATAAAGAACAAAGTATAGATTCATCTGATAATATTAATGCCTCTAAAAACGCAAATATATCCTATGAAGAGATAGAAGCTTTAAGACCTATAAAAGGACTTGGAAGTAAACTTGTTAACTTTCGTCCAGTTCCAAGAGAATTAAGAGAAAAAAATCAAATGAAAATTGCCTCATTAGCACCGGAGGTACTTTAATGATCAAAAAGGTTAAAAAAAAGTGTAATTAATCTTACTGGTTAGATATAATTATACCTAACCTTACTGGTAGATATAATTATACGTAACTAAAATTTTAATTTACATATAATTAGATAAAAAATGATAGCTAAAAATGATAATTCAATGATTACTGAGATTATAAATGAAGTTGGAGAAACTTGTTTAATAACTGAAACTGGCTGTAATATAGTAGAGGTAACAGATGAAACTTTTGAGGAGGAAGTCTTAAAATCTGAGAAACCGGTATTAGTAGATTTTTGGGCACCACGGTGTGGACCCTGTAAGGTGTTAGGACCAATAATTGATGAAATTGCTGAAAACACACCATACGTTAAATTTGTTAAAGTTAATGTAGATGTAGATAATTCACAAAAGACTGCACCAACATATGGTATTAGGGTTATACCTACTTTAAAGCTATTTATAGATGGAAAAATAAAATGGACTCAGGAAGGAGTTTTATCTAAAGATGTTTTACAAAAAAATATCGACGACAATGTTCAAACAAAATAAACAGTAAATTTTTATTATAAAAATAAACTTTACTAATTATTTTTCATTAATAAATACCTAGATATAATATATGTCGTCCAAAAAACTAATTTATTACTATCAAACATTTACTTCTTTGAAACCATTAGTAAAGGCTAACTTACCTAATTTATATGTTTATTTAGCATCCTTGCATTTTGGTTATAATAATGATAATACGCCATATATTCATCTTAATGATTCGCCGCCTGATGATCAACCCAGCTTATGGCAAGATGTTAAAAATGCACATTTAAATGGTATTAAGATATTAGTATTATTAGGCGGAGCTGGTGGAGCATTTGGAGATTTATTTAATAATTATAATGTCTTTTATGATTTGCTTAAAAATTTTTTAAATAAATATAATTATATCCAAGGTATTGATTTAGATGTAGAAGAAACTGTTAAAATGCAAGATATTCAAAAATTAATTAAAGACATTAGATCAGATTTTGGAGAGAAATTTATTATCACCCTGGCACCAGTTGTATATCCCATGATAACAGATGGTCCGGGATTAGGTGGGTTTTCATATAAAAAACTTTATCAAAGTAATGTTGGAGCTTATATAGATTGGTTTAATGTACAATGTTATGGATGTTATAATTTTTCAACTTACAATCAAATAATTAATAATGGTTATCCTGAAGAACAAATTGTTTTTGGAATGTTAGGAGATGAATATAATTCAAGTAACTTTTCTAGAGCATTGAATGAAATCAAGTCAGTTATTAAAAAATATGATGATATGGGAGGGTGTATTTTATGGGAATACGGAGATACGCAGATAGACCCTATTACTTGGGGTAAAAAAATCAATAATTTATTTAATTCTAAAAGAGGCTGTTTTTATTGATGGGTAAGGGTGAAAAACCTTAAAGATTATTAAATTTAAAATATTATATTTAATAATGAAACAATTTATAAATAATAACAATAATTGCAAAATAAATTATGTATTTACAGAAACTAATGTTAACTCTAATAATCAAAGTCTTGAATCTTGTCCTAAAATCTCTTATAATGATCTTACAGATTTTTTTCCAAAAGATACTTATAATAATCTAAGGTTTACAAGACATAATAAAATCTCAGAAGATCATCAAATTAAAGTAAATCACTCCATTAAACATCCGGCTATGGCTGTTGTTTATGTAAATTGGGAAGGTCATGACGGTACTAATAAAGTTAGTAGTTTTTATAAATTTATTGTAGATGGTCAAGGAATTGGTCGTGTCTTACATAATAATTCTAGAGGGTCTGTTAGTATGGGATTAATAACAAAGTTTAATCATATGGAAATGGAAGTAGAATACATGGCATTTTCAGCTAGTTTAGGTTTAGAAATCAGTATTACAGAAACTTATACAAAAACAGATGATGGTATCAGAATTAATATAAGTTTTAATCACCCAGAACATTCAGATAAGAGTGAAAAAGGATTAATCAATTAGTTATATTTTACTCTATATTTTTTATTATACGATTCATTTTTTTTTAAATGTTTAGTTTTATATAACAATCGATTAGATGTATGCCGAATATTTTGGATAATTAATTCATTAATATTAGGTGAATTATAATACAAGTCTATTAGTTCTTTCTCAAAAGTTACCATCATTCCCGAAGAAATATGATGTAATTCATAATTCTCAATTGTTATTTTTTTTAATTTTTTAAGAGATTCTATAAATTTAATACATAATTTATTAAAATTATCACCTGAATTAGAGATAAAATATTCAGATTCTTCTTTAATATCAATAATCAAATTTACTGCATTTTTATAAAAAACATATTTATTCTCACCTTTTTTGTTTAATACATTATTAAACAATTTATTATTTTTAGCTTTTATTAAGAGATTCTTTCCTGTATCACTTAATATTTCTTTATTTTTATAAAATTCAACTTCAATTTCTTTTGATTTTAATATTTCTCCTAATTCATAGGTAGTATTTAATAATACTGCTGATATTTTTGGCATTTGGGATATCTTATTTATTTCATCAATTGATTCAATTTCTCCATAATAATGTAAATCTTCCAATTTGTTTAGATTTAAATCATTAGTAATATTAACATTTCCATTGTTAAAGCCTTCCGGAAATTTTAATTCTACTAAATTTGTTAAATATTGAAGGGTATTACTAATTGGATTATTTTCTAAAATTTTAAATCTCAAACTGTATATATCATTTAATTTAAAATAACATATTTCACAATCAGATTGATCAAGTTCTATACAGCTACAATTTACTCTATCTGGATCAGTTATTAAAATTATATTATTAAATTCCAATCCTTCATATTCATCTACATATTTTGATCCAAAAACAAAATCTTCATTTAAATTTTGAATATCACAATAAACTCGAGATAATTCATCTATGTCAAAATATTTAATAGTACCAAACAAATTGTTATAAGTATCCTTATTTATTATTTGTTTGAAGTAATCTTGATCTTTGTAATATTTATTTAAAACTTCAATTAACTCTAAATTATTCTGAAATTTAAAAAAATAAATATTTCCTGGATAAGATAATAAATTAATTTTTTTAACATCAAATGTCAGCATTTTCAAATAAAATACTTGTTCTTTACTTAATTTATTTTGATTTATTAATGATACATAATCTATATCAATAGTTTTTAAAGCTTCAAAAGATATATAAAAATGACCCCTTACAAAGTTGTATTTGAAAATTCCACTTTCTTTGTTAAGTTTAATATTACCAAATCCATCCGCTTCAATATCTACCTTTAAACTAAGATTATTGTAAGGTTTATCTAGTTCATTTATTATTTCTTCAAAATCTGTCCAATCTGTAATATTTCTAAATAAAAAAGTTATAACATTAAATATATTTAAATTCCCTTCCCAGTTTAAGCCACTTTTAATTTCAAATATTTCCCCTAAATCTTGATATGATAAATGATAATTTACATTTTCTATATTGGAGGTTATAAAAGCCCATACGTTTCTTGAATTATTAAAATCACCTTCCAAAAAAAGATCTACATATTTAATTCCCTCCCCTTTTAATAAATCTTTAATTTCTACAATATTTATATTTCCTTCTTCTTTTTCTAATTTTTGATATTTTTCATTAAATAATTCAAAATATTTTATTATAAAAGATTTGGCACCTAAAGCCCGTAATATATCTAAATCATAATTATTTTCTTTATCTAATATTAAAATTCTAATAAAATCTCGAATAGAAGAAGCACCGCAATCTGGATACACTATTTTGTCGGATAAATTAGCATATTTATAGTCAATTAATGTTACAGGAATTTTATAATTAATATTATAAATAGCCAATAATTGATTAAATGGAAAAGGATTATAATCTTTAATCTCATACATTATTGGATATTCATCTTCTTTTAAAACTAAATCTAATTCTGTTGTAAACTTACTATTAATCCATATGTCCCAAGACTCAGGAATTAAAATTTCTATGTTATATTCAATCAAACCATCATAATATTCTTTAATTGCTTCCTTATTAGTAGAATTAAACCACATAATAGCAAGTATTACATAAAAATATCTTTCATCTTCAGAATCTATCCATTTTTTTTCAAATTCTTTAAAAGGTTTAACTTTAGGACTACTGGAATGATTATATTTTTTAAGTTGATCCATTTTAGTTTTAATATCTTTTAAATATTTTAAAAATTCAGATGTCAATATTTTAATATCGTATTTACTATCTGTAGAATCTATTAATCCTAACTCATATAGCTCATTATTTAAATTATTTAAATATTTATCAATTTTATTATATTTTTTTAATTTTATTTTTTCTAATATATCCAAAATATTGTTTTGAAACTTTTCTCCTAGAGATTCCCACATTTCATCTATTTTTTCAAAATTAAACCATCCCACTTGTTTTGTTAATTCATGTTTAAAATTTTCGTTATCAGAAAAAAAACGTTTTATATTAGATTGATCCTTAAATAATTTGTTAAATTTGATAGATTTTAATTTAGATTTCATTTCATATAATTTAGTAATTTTATTGGCAAATTTAAATTTAGAAGATACCATAATACATTTTAATGCTAAATAATTTCCAATTAATCTATTAGGTAACAAATCATCTTTTAGAGATAATGTTGGTTTAGGATTTTCTGTAGTAACAATACTACCCTCATTTATATCGATTATGTTAATAAATTTTTTTATAAAATTATTTAAATTAATATCATCATTAATTGTTAGTAATTTATAATTCACTAAAATACCTGTATTTAACCAGATATATCCCCATACTGGATTTAAAAGTTCTTCTTCAAATGAATTTGGCTTAAACAAGGAAATATCTTTTAATATTTTTATATTAGGTTGACTACCGCCTATTTGAAAGGGGGTATTTGGCATATAATAAATAGAATTAGAAAATAATATAATCATTTATATATATTAAAATGATCTGGTTTTTAAGACATTCAGAAAGATTGGCTTTTGATGAAGATAAATGGGTAAAATCAAAGAGATATAAAACTAATAAATTTGATGCACCTTTAAAAAAAGAAACAGGTGAAAAAATAGCAATTAACGCTACTAATAAAATAATTAATAACGATAAAAATATAGATCAAATAGATTATATTTATTCTTCGCCTATGACTAGAACTATTCAAACCGCTATATTTGTTCAAAAACAAATTAAGAAGAAAACAGGTAGATTTATTCCAATTAGACTAGAATATGGTTTAAAAGAAATGCATGTCCTATTACCTTTTCAAAATATGCAATATAATTCTAAAACCAATAAATATTATTTTAAATTAAATAAAAAGGAAACAATTGTCCTAGATTCAAGTTTAAATAAAGTTAATTTAAATAAAAAATATAAAAAATACATTGATGATAAATACAAAAGTCTATATTCTTATCAAGATGTTAAATATTGTGATTTTAATTATTTAGATGGAGCTAATAGAGTATTAAAAACTATTAAATATATAAACAAGCAAAAAAATAAAAATTATATAGTTGTATCACATTGTATTTCAATAATAAATATGGTTCCCTATTTTACCAAAAAAATATTACCACCTGAAGTACAAGAAAAAATATATGGGAAAAATTGGTGCTCTTTAGTAGGAATAAATAATAATAAAATTATTTATAATCCTTTAACAGATTCGTAATATGGTGGATATTATTCGTCAATTGAATAATAATAATAATAATATTTTTAATGCCAACAAAAATAATAAATTTATCTGGAGGAAGAACTGTTGATGAGAAAGTATTAATAGACCAGGAATTGATAGGTAGTCGTATGCAGAGATTATGGTATTTGGAACAAGAGGAAAAATTAGAAATTTTAGACTTTATTAAACTATCAAATCCTCATTTAGAAAATAATATATCAAAACATAAAGGAAATCTGATTTTAGCAAATGGATGTACGCATATTTCCACTTCTTTATTTCATTTATTTAAAGATGAAATTTTTTATGTAGATAAAAATATAATTTTACATACTTTTAAAAGATTTATTAAGATGTATAATCTAAAAACAACTACTAATAAAGATGAAGCAACAATAGAATATAAGGTAATCCCACATAATCCATCCAGAGATACTAATATGAATCCAATAGGAAAGAAAATAAAAATAATATTATATGATTTTTATTATAATTCAGATGTATTTATAGATGAACCTTGTAAGATACCTGAAGATGTTATGAACAACCATACTGTTATTTTTTATCAATCCTATTCTGCAACATTATTTCACCAAAATGGCGAGCATGATCGTATTGCTTGGTTAATTACAAATAATAATGAATTGATATATAGATTAAATAATATTTTATACCTACATTCTTGTGGTCTTGGTAGAAAAGGAAAAGAATCCTTTTTAAATCTATGTAAATTTTACAATAACAACCAAAGAAAATTGTCACATGATTTAGAATATAATAAAGATATTTTATTAAATAATAAAAAAAAATTTTGGGATTTATTAAAAAATATAGATAAGAATATACAATTATTAGATAAGAACTTAAATAGTATAGATAAAGAGGAATTTCTAAAAGATAGAATTCCATTTATTATTGCCAAACTAGAAGAAGAAAATTTACACGATACATTATTAGATAATAATATCTTATCATTACCTGGATATGAATTTATACAAGATGAATCAGATTTGAAACCAGAAAATTATGTAAGATTATATTTCATTGAAGAATTAAAATAGTTAAAATAATCAATTTAAAAATAAATGAATTTTAAAAAAATATATGAGTATTGTTTTTAAAACTTATTTAACTCCTAGTATTCCTAGGGAAATTTTTATAATTTTAGCCGAATATCTCGAAGAACAATGTAACATCAAAGTAAACTTGATTTTTGAAACTACAAGCTCTGGACCTAAAAAGGGAGCAATGATTGAAGAAGATTTGGCTTTTATGTGCACACCCCCTTATTATTGGTTAAAAGAATCATTTACTAACAATATTGAACTTGTTCCTTATGCCCCTGTATTTGAAGATTCCAGAAACAAAAATTTACCTCTTTATTTTTCAGACATATTAGTTCATTCTGATAATCAAGAAATAAAATCATTAAATGATTTAAATCAACATGTTTGGGCCTATAATGATACCGAAAGTTTAAGTGGTTACTTTTGTATTAAAAATCAAATGTCAAATTTAAAATTAATTTGCTCAGGCAGCCATTTAAATTCAATACAAATGGTACAAAATAAACAAGCTGATATTACATGTATTGATTCTAATGTTTTATTATATAATAAACATGATCTCAAACATATTGGAACATTTGGACCTCATCCTGTTCAACCATGTATTATTAGATCTGATTGTAAATATAAGAATGAAATAATAGAAGCTTTTAAAAATATAAATGAAAGTAACGTAATATTAAAATTAAATGAATTAAAAATATCAGAATTCAAAAAAGTAGATGATGATTTTTATTTTAATAAATATTCAATTGATAATTTATTAACCTAAGCAGTGATAATTTCATTAATATTTGAAATTGTCCAATTGGAATCTTTTGTCATTAAACATCTTTCCCATTCCCAGATATCCTTTCTATCATTATTGGAATATAGTACTTTAACTCTTTGTTTTAATGGTCCAACATATATATCCCAACAATGTGATAAATTACTTTTTTTAATCTCATCTTTTATATAATCAATATCCCAATGCCCTAAAAATTTATCATTTCCTGTTGCAGTACCAACTTCAATCCAAGAGGTTAAAACCTTGGCTTTTAAATTATCTAGTTCCAATTGTCTTATTTTGGGATTTTGTTTAATAATATGATTAATAGCCAAAGATAATTCAGGAGTGGTATACTTGTATTTTAAAAAATTTTTTTTTTGAGAATAAGTTTCCCAGACTCTATTATAACCTTCCAATGAACCTTTTTCAAATTCATGTTCATTAAAAATCATTTTATTACTAACTTCTTGATTAAACATCGTTGGCTGATATTTTACCTTCGATGTATTTACTAACATTTTTCTTATTTCTTTTTGGGATCGCCATCCCCAATAAAATTTTTGGGGTTTAATATATCCTAGTTTAAATTTATGTATTAATGGTAAAATATTACATTTCATTTTAATTACGAAATGAATTTATCTTTAGGTAAAAACAAAATAAATTTAAACATACAATTCAAATTCCTATTGTTTTTATGAGAATCTGTTGTATCGATATAGTGTGCTTCTATATATATAGAAATTGAAGAGGAAATGATAAATAAGCAATTTAAATTCATTGCTTTAAAATTAATTCTAAATCATTATTATAAATTGTTTCTTTTTCCAATAGTTCATTTTTTATTTTTTCAACATTGTTCATATTGTTTAATAGAATATTCTTGGTTTTTGAATACAGACTTTCTATTAAATTTAATACTTTCGCATCCATATTATTCCTTAACTCTTGACTAACGTCTGATTTAAATTGACTTTTTTCAGTTAAATCCATAAAAATTTTTTCTTCCATTCCAAACTTTTTAATATATGCATTTGCTAATTGAGTAACCTTTTCAATATCATTAGCTGCTCCTGTAGTTATATCTTCACAAAATATTTCCTCACTTATTCTACCTCCCATTAAAACACATATTGTATCTAATATCTGTTTTTTAGATTGTAAAACTTCTGAACTAGCCTCTGATTGAGAAAATCCTAACATACCTTTTTCTCTAGGGATTATACTAACTTTAACAGGTTTAGTTACATTAGGCAATAAACATGATAATAATGCATGACCAGCTTCATGATATGCCACCGTTATTTTTTCTTTTTCTGACAAGACGTTTGATCTTTCAGCTCCAAGCATTACATAATCAATGGCATCTTTAATATTATCTTCAGAAATAATATCTTTTTTATTTCTAACAGCTATTATTCCTGATTCATTACAAATATTAGCAATATCAGCTCCTGAAAATCCGGGTGTTAATTTTGATCCGATTTCTCCAATATTATTAATTACCTCACCAGAAATATTTAATTTATTTAAATAAAAGTCAAATAATGATTTTCTATCTGTAATAGTCGGCAATTCTACATTAATCTTTCTATCAAATCTACCAGGTCTCAATAATGCAGGATCTAATAGTTCGGGTCTATTTGTTGCAGCAAACGTCATAACATTGTCATTCGAATCGAAACCATCCATTTCTGTTAATAATTGATTAAGAGTATTTTCTCTTTCTGTATTACCACCAAAAGTATTCGCTGAACTTCTTTTTTGCCCTATTGCATCAATTTCATCAATAAAAACTATACATCCTCCATGTTCTTCTGCTGCTTGAGTAGCTTGTTGATATAAATTTTTTACTTTTGCAGATCCGACTCCTACAAACATGGCATTAAAATCAGAACCTGACATATTGACAAAAGGTAATTGTGATTCTCCAGCAATAGCTTTAGCTAATAATGTTTTTCCAGTTCCCGGAGGTCCTGATAATAGAGCACCTTTAGGTACTTTGACACCAATTTCTGAATATTTTTCTTTATTCTTTAAAATATCTACAAATTCTTTTACTCCTTGTTTAGCATTTTCCTGTCCTATAACATCAGAAAATTTAGTTTTAACATTTTCTAAGACAGATACATTATTATTTGATCCCATTAAATTTTTCATACCACCCATTTGTCTTCTCATCATCCAAAACATCATTCCAATTAAACCAAATGTTGCTATAGTAGGTAAAATTTGACTAAGACCAATTGCATTTTGATAATAAATAGGAACATCAATTTCTAATTTTTCTTCTAAATATTTACCATCAGGTATATTTAACAATATTTTTTTAGAATCTTCTAACTCGCAAATAGCTGTTTCATTATTAATAATTATAATTTTATTAATTTTTGATGAATAATTTTCTTTTACTTCTTTGATACTTAGATCTTGAATTACATTTTCTTTTTTATCTACCATGGATTTAAAATAATATGCTCCTCCAAACATTACACCACTAGAAATAATTAAATGAATTGGATTTATAGGAGGTATCTTCTCCTTGGAACTTGAAAAATTTCTATTTCTTAAAGTATTAATACTATTTTTATTTCTCAAAGTATTAATACTATTTTTATTTCTCAAAGTATTAATACTATTTCTACTTAATTTCGAAAATAATGATAACATTAAATATAAATATTAATTTATCCTTAATTCAATTACGGATAAATTAATCAATTTTTGTTTATTTCTTTTTCAGAACACACTTATCTACCCATTTTAAATAGATTTTCAATTTCAACTTCATTTCTACATAAAGGACAGACATTTAAATCAGATTCATCATCTAAACTATTCTCAATTCTTAACCAATTGGATAAACATTTTTTATGAAAAACATGATTACATTTTAAAACAATTATTTCATTATCTTCCTCAGATATTATTTTATCTAAGCAAATACTGCACTCAATATCTTTATATAATTCAACTAAACAAGAGTCTAATACTTTAGAATTTTGATTTAATTGTTTTTCAATATGAGTAACATAAATTTTTTCTTTAATAGGACAAAATTTATTTTTTAATATTATACAAGGCATGCAATAAGTTTTATACATTTCATAGCATGCTTCCCTTAAACATTGGTTTAAATCCCTATTTAAAGAAATAAAACAAAATAACATTAAACCAAAAAATATTATTATAGTGATCATATCTTCTTGTCTATTTTTTCTGGAATAATATTGATTCTGATATTCATGTTGATGTGTATGGTTGCTAATAATATAACTTTCATTGGAACCATTCATTAATAGATAAATAATTTCTGGCTTTAAGCTTATTAAATTTGACTAATGTCCACTATTGTAGATATTTTTTCAATCTGAACATTAGTTCGACAAATAGGGCAAGTGCCTAAATCATTTTCATTCTGCGTATTATTAAAATCTAACCATGAATTAAGACAATTTTGATGAAACATATGATTACATTTTAATAATGTGAAATTCTTTTGTGTTTCCTCTAAAGAATCAGAATTTGTCATATCTTCCAAACAGATACTACATTTTTCTTTTTCGCTGCGTGTAATTATTATATTTGAAGCATGAATTCTATTTTTCTTGGTGAAAATATCCTTAAAACATAAATAAAAATATTTATAATAGAGTAAACAGCAAAATAATATGGTTATAGATAATACAATACCTAATATACCAAAATTAATTTTACTATTATGTTCTTCATCTCTATTATTTGAATAATCATCATTGGTAGATGACATTTTTTATAAAAATCAATATAATCTTTAAGCATTTATATTCAGTATTTAATTTTTTTTCTAGATTTATAAATATGAGATTAATAATTCTTTTTGATCCCGATTTTGAAAAGAAAGAATCAAGCTATAAAATTTATTTTAATAATTTTAATAATAAAGTAAATTTTTTTTACTATAGCGACAAAAAACAATATAAGTTAAATTCCAAAAATAAGTTTATTGAAAAGTGTCATGAATTAGAAATTCCCGTACCTATAACTACTATTAATAAATACAACCCGGAACAAAACTATCCTGTATTACTGAAATATGCATATGGCTGTCATAGCACGAATAATTTTGTCATAAATAATAAGAATGAATTGGAAGAAAAGTTAAAAGAAACGAATGATTATCAAATTCAACAATTATTAAATGATGCAGAATTTTATAACATCCAATATTTATTACAAAAAAAAGCTAATATAATTGAAAGTCGTCCTGTTAATTTAACTAAAATTATCAATAAATTAAATTATCAAATAGGTAGTAAACATATAGGCTTAACAGATTTATTCGATCTTGCGAAGTTTAAAATTGACCCATTAGTCCAACATATAAAGGAAGATTTTAATAAACAAGAATTAGAAAGTGAGAAAATAATTAATTTTGATTTTGCCCTTCTAAAAGAAAATAATATTTTATTTTTAGAAGCAAATGTAAGAATTGGAGGCAGTTATTTTTTATCGGATATTATGACTTCCGAATGTTCACCTTCTGATGGAATATCTTATTTGATAGATGATAACTATTTCACACAAATTAAGGTTAAATCTAAAATTAAAGAAAAAATATTTGAAATTAATAATAATCAGCCAAGTTTATATTCCGGACAGGTTGAAAATAAAAAAATCGGATTTATAGTATTTAGTGATAAAAATGATTTTGACACAACATCTAATGATATTTATAATTTCTTTAATGAGTCATCATATAAAAATAGTCATAGGGTTTATTAATTTTTTTAAATTTAGATAGCATAAACATTACTTATTTTAATTTTATCTCTACACAAAGGACAATTCTTAGGATTAACACTTTGATCGTGTTCCAGCCAAGGAGCTAAGCATTTTTTATGAAAAATATGATTGCATTTCAACAAAATTATATTATTTTCATTATCTTCTATTATATCTCCATTATCTTCTATTATATCTTCCATACATATTGGACATATACAATCTTGATATTTTGATTTAAAATCTTTAGGTAATCTTTGTGGCTTTTTATTAATTTTATTATGTAATTTAACTGCGTCTTTTTTTTTTCCATAAAAATACAAACATGGATAACAGCAAATATAAAAAGTAAATATTCTAAAATATTCAAAACATGTATTCATTTTACTTACTATATTGTATCGTAGAATTATAAAACCAAACAACATCATACAACCTACTATAAGTCCACCTATTAGATCATTCTTTGAATTTGATCCTGTAGAATGTATATCAGTAGTATTATATGACATTTATTAAAATATTAAATATGTTATTCTTTAACTATTAGAATTATATAAATTCTTTAATTATACTAAATTATCAATGGATATTTGATGAATTCTATGATTGACTTTATCTTCAGATGATCCGGTAGATATTTCATACATTTCTACATTTTTTTCAGAAAATTCTAACATTTCTTTTAATTTATAACCTTTAGTAATAGGAATTTTAGTATCTTCTTTTGCCCATCCTATTCTTATCGGGATATTTCTTTCAGTAGCGATTAAATCTACAATCATTCTGTCTTCAAATCCAGGACAAGCCAAATTTAAGCCTTTAACATCTGTATTTAATGTAGCTATAACAATGGCTAATGCTCCCCCGGCTGATCTACCTAATAAGGAAATATTTTTAAAACCCATATGTTTCACTATTTTATTTAATTGATAACCTATTTTAGTCAAGATGTCGTATTTAGGGACACCATTATCTGTTATTTTAGTATATTTTTCTTTCAAATCTTCCAAATTAAATATTACAATATCAGAAAAATCTGATTTTAGTTTATCTAAAAAATGATTAATTCTTCCAATAGTCCAGCATATTGATTTTTTACTAAATCCAGGTATTACAATTAATTCTCTTTTTACAGGATTGTCATTTGAGTATTTGAATAAAGAGTAATTGATTTCTTCTCCGTATAATTTAATAGGATGTGTTTCATCTTGATAGACTGTTTGTTGAATATTATAATATTTCCATAGTTCAAATTTACTAGGATCAACGATATCTATATCTAATGCATCTGTAGTATTTTTAGTATTACAAAAACTATAAAATTCATTTAATTGTGATTGGTCTTGAATATGTGCCATATTAAAAAATATATTACTAATAAGTAATATATTTTTTATATATTTAATTAATTAAGCTTTTATAATATTTTATTAATTAAGCTTTTATAATATTTTATTAATTAAGCTTTTATAATATTTTATTAATTAAGCTTTTATAATATTTTATTAATTAAGCTTTATAATATTTGATTAATCTTACTTTTCCGGTCATTAAATTTAATTTAGCTATAATTTTTACATTATCATCTTCTGATATAACGAAAAATTTGTAAACTTTAGGATACTGATCTGAAGGTCTGACAATTTTATGAACATTATCACCTATAATTGTAATTTCAATAGGAATTCTTGTATTTTCTGCAAAAATTATTACACCTTTTGCATCACAGTAATGTGCATGAATTTGATTATTTTCTATAATATGTATTGTATAAATTTTATCCTCTTTATCTAATCCAAAATATTCTATAACTTTTAATTTTCCATTGTCTAAATTTTTTTCAAAATCCAATAAGTTAACAGAAGGATATAGTTTTTCTAAGTAAACCAATAGATTTACTGGTGTATAAGGTTGATCTTGATTGAAAACGATTTTAAAAAATGTAATTGGCAATACACTATTCGAACCGTTATTTATAAAATCTAACTTAATGTATGTTGAATCGGATGAACTGAGTAAATCTACATTATTATTATTTTTATATAATGAAATATTAAAATTATATTCTGGATTGGAATTGAATATATCAAAATTTGCATGTTCAATCTTAGATAGAAAATTACCCTTAATAGTTAAAGCTAATGTTCCATCTATTGGTTTTTGTATATCAGATCTATGAATTTCAAGTTTAAATTCCTTATTAACTTGTTGAAAATTTTTGGGAGGATTTAATATTTTAACATGTACATATTCTTTTAAGAATTTATCTATTCCGTACCAATTTGAATTTAAAATTTTTATAATTTCATTTTTGTCTTCTACTAATTTCCACATTAAATACTTATATTTTTATTTTTATATAAATGGTTTACAAACGTCTCTCATTTTTCAATATAAATATATTATATTATAATGCCCAATTTTACTAATAATGATGAGAATTTTTTAAGTTTAAAACCCTTATCTAGATTAGAACTTGAAAATGTTATATTAAATTCAAAATGTAAATATTGTTCTGCTTCCGATTATAATAGGGTATATAATATCTCTTATTTAAGCAATGGATTTTTTATAAATCAAAAAACTGAAAATGATCATATAGTCCAAAAAGGATATGGAACATTTAAATTTGAAGGTAATGATATAGGTTTTATGAATATTCAATATTTAGAAAAATTAAATTCAGAAAATATTAAAAGCCCTTTTAATATGAACCATCCTTTTTATTCTCAATTAGATGATTATCAAATTGGTCCTTTTTATATAGTAGATTCTTATAATGAAAATTTTCTTGAAAGTAGAAGAAATATTACTCAATTACTTTATAGTGGTCCGAACAATAGAAGATTATTAACTGTATATAAAGACGAAGCAGAAAAATGGTAAATATTTACCATATCATGTTTAATTAAAAATTAAGTTTTAAATTAAATATGAAAAAAAATACAATTCAAAAATATTGAATTCGTAAGTGAACAAATAATTTTTAAAGGAACTATTGGAAGAATTAGAGATATCAAAATACAGAAAGAAACTGGTGAACTATACATGTTGTCAACTAGCGGAGAGCTCTGGAGAATGTATAAATGAAAAAATATTCTCAACATTATTCTTTATCAACAAAATTCTATGCTTATAATATTAAAAAAGTTTATTTTGCTAGAGGGTATATAAATGTTAAATTAGGTATGGCTCATGCTGCAACATTAAAATAAAAATCAATTAACCATCTTTATAGATTTTTATAAATTGAATATAAATGAATGCATCTTCATCTTTAAGAAATATGTCATCAAATTGTATGTCATTGGCTTTTAAATAATCTTTTAATTCATTACTTCTCATTAACTTTATTCTTTCTTCGACCATAGATAATATAACATTTAATTGAGGGATTAAGTCTCTTTGAAGCTTAATGTTAGAAACTTTTGAAGTTGCATTGGAATAAGTGGAGTCTATGAACGTGCCTAATCTTTTATTATTTAATTTATTATGAAACCATAATTTTAATATTTTATATTTTTCTGGATCACTTAAATAAATTTCTAATAATTGTGAATTAGTAAATTCTTCTTCAATACTAGGAAAGGATACTGGTAATGAATAAGTAGAACAAAATTTTTTCATTAATTCAACAGAACGTGGATTCTCTGGATCTATAATTACATTAATAAAATCAATAATTGGATTTACTATAATCTCTAATTCTTCAGGAGATAATAATTCATCATCTTCTCTAAAAAGTTTTCTATAATTTGATCTATCTTTAGCCATAGCCTTATTTCTAATTAATTCTATTATAGCATTTATTAATTCTCTAAATTGGTCGGGTTCTTCTTTCGTATAATGTCCACCCTGTTTATTAATTTTTTTTTTTAATTCTAAATACTTTAATTTATACTTGATGTAAAGATTTTTGTACATATTATTGTTTTATAAGAAATTATTTTTTATTAGAATCAATTTACATATAGCATGCCACATGCTAAAATAGCAATAACTACTGCACTCATTAATATATTGGGAATCCAAGAAAGAGTAATATGTCTGGAAGTAATAGATTTATAAGGTCTCATTACAACTTGATGGAAATTAAATAAAGTAAGAGTTGAAACTGTTACTAAAGATCCAGCTGTAAACAATGGTTGATGAATATTAACATCTATGGCAACTCCCAGATTTAAACATAATATAGCAACTCCAATACATCTTGCCCACCATTTTTCTAAATCAGTCAAATTTAACAGTTTAAATCCCATTACTTTTTTATTATCCTCATTTTGTTGGGGAATTTGTTCATCTTCCCAGAAAAATGATAATAATAGTTTTGGTAAGAGAATAAATAAAACTCCAAAAACACTACTAAATGCAAGCATTACAGTATTAGCAATCCATTTAGGAATATAAGTTTCTCTAGAGTCTATTACATTATCTGTAGAATGTACACATGCTAAAAGTGTTACTATGAAAAATGCAAAACTAAGTACTATCATAAAATACCATTGACACTTACCTGTTGTAGTTATTGGTCTAGCATTTTTATAAACCGAAGAGCATAAAAAAATAAAGGAATGTATCATATTAGTAGCATGAATTAATACCATTTGATAACATAAAAATTGTGAATAAGGATTTAATAATGTTGGGATGACACACCCTCCCAACATTATAAAAGCCATGAATTGACCTAAATAATAAAGTTTATTATCTCTATTTTCTGGTAAATTATTAAACCAGGGTCTTTGGTAAGCACCACCTTGCATAAATTTTTGGGGTGTCATTAGTAGACCAAAAGACATTAAGCCGCACATTACGGCATTCATTATATTTGCAGTTATTGGTTGTACAATTACTGAACTCATTTTTTGTATATATTATAAAAATTAATTATCTTTTTAATATATTTATTAATTGTTATACTTAAGGATTTTTTATATAAGAAATTTTTTTAAATCAATAATTAAAGCCTACCACCAGAACCAGCTAAACCATCAATAAAGCCGTTGTATTGATCAGGTGGATATCTTGGGGGTTTAAGTTCTAATAAAAATAACATTCCTACATCTAAGGGCTTTAATATAGGATTATTTTTCCATTTTTCTACAATTTCTCGTGTCTCGTCGAAAAAACTGGGACAGGCGATATATTCAGGTATAGTATTTTTATTAATTGATTTGGAGTAAAAATCTTTAATATCTCCACACCAAGATCCTATTGTAGGTTGAAATTTTCTATTTAATCTATCGGATTCAATAACATATGTCTCGCTTAATCTTTCTTTTAACCAATATTTAATATCTTTTTTTTCCCATCCCCATTCTTCCATAAGGAAGGGATTAATATCTAATACGGTAAAATATATTTTTTTTTGTTCGTGTAAAAGTTGAATAGGCATATTGTATTAATAAATTATAAATATTAATCACATATATTAAAGTTATTATCAATTTTTTTAAAATTTAGCAATAAACACATGTAGAAATAATAGGTTTATAAATAAAATTATCTAATTAACTAATATTAATGCCAGAGGGTCCAGAAATATTAGTTAATGCTGCTTTTTTAAATAAAAATGTTAAAAATAAAAATTTTACTAGAATAACTTCTAATACAAAATCTAAAAGAGAATTACCTAAAAAATCAAAAGTATTAGATATTGATTCTTATGGAAAAATTATTATTATACAAACTAAAGATTATTATGTTCATGTTCATTTTGGAATATCTGGATGGATAGTAGAAGAAAAGCCTAGAATCTACAAATATATTTTACATTTTGGTCATAAAAATTATTATTTACAAGATAGAAGACGATTTTCATCCATAAAAATTTTAGATCAACAAAATCATGAAAGAGAAATTTCAAAATTAGGGCTAGATATTTTATCTGCAGAATTTACATTACCTAACTTTATGGAAAAAACTTTAACAAAAAAACAAAATATTTGTTCATTTTTATTAGATCAAAAAAACTTTGCTGGTTTAGGAAATTATATTAAAAATGAGGTTCTATATCTTAGTAAAATTTCACCTTTCAGAACTGTTAATCAATTAGATAATAAAGAATTGGAATTAATTTATAAAAATATTAAATTTGTCAGTTTTTCTAATGTAGTTGATTGGTTTGATGAATATGAATTAAAAATCCCAAAAGATATTCGAAAATTAATACCTAAAAAAATTAAAAGCCCATATACATTTTATGTTTATGAAAGAGAAATAGACAGAAAAGGTAATAAAGTAATTTATTCAAAATCTCATTGTGGTAGAAGAACGTTTTATGTAAAAGAAATACAAAAATAATTAGGTTCTTATAAATTCCTTAAATGGTTCTACATCCTCTTCATAGGTTATACCATAGATAGGGTCTTCTGTAAAATCTATTTTTAGGGATATATTAGCATATAATTGTTTCATATCATAATTTTTTTTTATAATATCTTCCATAGTGCTTTTTAATAATCCATAAGGAGTACCTAAAACTACATGATTTAAGATATTTTCATCTTCTGCCTCTTTATAAGTAATACTTCTATATTGTTTAATAGCAGTTAAAAAAGTATTATCATCTTTCTTTTTAGACTCAAAAAACATTATATTTTGACCGCCTTTATTAAATAAAATATTCTTTAATCTAAATCCATAAATACAGTCATGTTTTTTATTTAAATTGTTAATCATAATTTCATGACAAATTGTAGGATATAAAAGATCTGCACAACATATGACACAGGCATCACTTATGTATGGATATATATGATTTTTATGACTTACGCCAATTCCGGCTCTTTGTTTAACATAGGTTATGGGTATATTATTATACTTTTTACCAAAGATGGAATTAATTTTTTCATAGGTTCTATCAGATGTTACAAAATGAATCCCATAATATTTTGCTTTTAAGGCATTTAAAATAATTAATTCAAGTAAAGTTTCATTATTTATTCCTACTTTATATAACTCTTTGATATTATTATTACATCTATTTGCTAAACCTCCGCATAATAAAACTAATGTAACTTTCATATTAAATGGTAGATTTAATACACCTTTATATTTATTAAATAAATTTTATTAATAAATAAAAATGTATACAATAGATAACAATCTGGAGGAAGAAATGATTGAATACCAATTCAAATATTAGATCCATATGGATTTGTGTTCTTTGAAATTCCTTCATAATACTATTCAATATCAACTTCTTCTAAAAATTTCTTTATTTATATTATAAAAATGAATAATCATATAAATAATGTTTTAATTATATTAGCATCTAATAAAGAAAAAAAGAATGTAATAGAATCATTAAAAAGAGAAAACGTTCATTTGCATTTTTTTGATAATTCTGATTTTATTATAACTCCTCCTGTTTGGAATCCAAATATTAATCTTGCATTAATTACAAAACAATGTATTACGTTTGCTAAAAAGAATAAATGTAATTCAGTTATGTATTTTTTTGATATAGCTAATTTAATTGCATCAATAGTATGTCAGGAACTTAATATTCCTGGTCCCTCATTTCAAAGTGTTATTACTTGTTATTTTAAACCATATCTAAGATCTAAATGTAAAAATTCAATTATAAATGGTACAGTAATTAAATTAACATCTGAAAATTTAAATTCTATAGAATTAACTTTCCCTATTTATGCTAAGCCTCCGTGTTTATCTTATGGATTACTATCCAAAAAAATATTAAATAAGAAAGAATTAGATAATTTTTTACCTGAGTATTTTAATAGTTACTCTAAATGGTGGAAATTATTCAAAGATTTTTTTAAAAATTTTTGTAATTATAACAATCATGATTTAATAGAGGAAAGTATACCTTTATATTTAGAATCTTTGATTGATGAAAAAGAAACTAAAAGTGTAACATGTGATGGATTTATATATAATAATGATATAACAATAATAGGATTTGTTGATACAAATTTATGTAAAAAAGGCGTAGACTCATATTCTTTCCCTTCTAAGCATTCGAATTATATCAAAGAAAAAGTAAAAAAAGAATTATCTATTATTTTAAATAAAATTGATTTGAGTAATACTTTATTTTCTGCTGAATTTTGGATATTTAAATCAGGTGAAATTGATATAATGGAAATAAATGCTCGCATGTCAAGTACTTTTAGGAATTTATATTTAAATGCATTAGAAATTGATATTTTTAAAATCGCTTATCAAATTTCAACAAACCAATGCCCCATTTTAAAAAATAATCTTTTCTGCCAAAAATATTGTCATAGATCTTATATAATATCTAATGAAGATGGAATCGCAAGTAATATAATAGATTATAATATGGTTAAAACATATTCAAAATTTGGAATCTTTAATTTGAATATAAATTATCCTGAAAATAGTTTAGTAAAAAGTATTGGTCAAAATGGTGTACCAATATTGGAAATTGATATTTATGGTAAAACTGAACAAGTTTGTCAAGAATGGAATATATTTTTTAAAAAATTATTTAGTAAAAAAAATTATTTACATAACAGAACATATAACTTTGAAAATATATTAGCAAGTGAGGGTATTATTAATATAAATGAAAATCAACTTATGTGGATGGAATATGAATTTAGAAAATTAGTATTCTTAAATTTAGAAGATAATAAATTAAAAAGATTTAATTTACCAAAATCATTAGCTGATGATACTTGTTATAGTGTATGTCTTAATTATGATGAAAAATATTTTATAGGAGGTACAGGAGGTTTACATCTTTGGGATTTAAAAACAAATAATACAAAAATTTTGATTCATGAACCAATAAATGATATCTGTGTAGATAATTATGGAAGAATATATGCTGGTAGTATTCCTTCAAATAAAAATGGAAAATTATTTCTTATTAATAAAAATGGAGAAATTACTGTAGAAGATCAAAATATACAATATTCAAATGGATTAACCATAAATAAGGATGGAAGTATTTTATATTTTATTGATTCATTTAAATTGTGTATTTATCAATATGATATTGAAATTAATTCTGGTAAACTATATAATAAAACGGTTTTAATATCTTTTAGCAAAAATTACGGAATACCAGATGGGTTAGCTATTGATAAAAATAATAATATATGGGTAACATTTTGGTTTGGTTCATTAATTTTATGTATTAATACAATTTTAAAATCGATAGAAGAAGAAATTTTATTACCTGTTCAAAATATAACTAGTTGTTGTTTTGGAGGACCTAAGTATAATCAATTGTTCGTAACAACTTCTAATTCATTGATTGGTTGTGATGAATATATGTTAAAGTTTGCACCTAATAGATATATTCAATTAGATTCAAAAATAAATAACTCTTTTACTTCACCTATTTTTTCTTTTACCTTTCCTAATGTATTTGGACTTAAAAATAATGTTGCTAACATAACTTTCTCAACTCTTTTTTAAGAATTTTCCCAGTTGGATTAGTTGGTAAAGATTTTATAACTTTGAAATATTTAGGTTTTTTAAAAGATGCTAAATATTTATTACAAAATTTTTTTATTGCTTCTTCTGAAAAATTTTTAAGAATGTAAAGGACTTGCTTTAATACGAAAATAGGGGATATTTGTAATACAACCTTATTGTTTTTTTAAATTTAAATATAAATGGAAATATTAAATGATGGTAGAATTGTTCTATATAATCAAATTTATAAAAATTATATAGAAAATGATAATAATGTTACTGAAATAATAGAAGAACCTGTAGAAATATTAGAACCGTATGGGCCTGAATGGTTGTATTCTTTATCCTATAATTCAGGCTCCAGAATTGAAGAAAATGGAAAATTAATACTTATTTTAAATGATGTTAAAAATATTATTAAATTTACAGATAGACCAGATAGATTATGGTCTCCTTTAAACAAAGATCAATTATGTGATTTATGGAATTTTAATTTAAATGATGAATCTTTTTATTTAGATAATCCAAATGGTGTTATAAATATAGATGGGGAAAACCATGTTATTGAAATAAGTAAATGTAGACATTTTAATGATAAATTAGAATGCGAAGTTAAAATGATATCAAATGGTATTATTCCAAAATCTTTTAACCAGGGAAGTATATTTATAGATATGAAAAAAGATAAACATCCAGATTATCACAAAATAACTGTAGAAATGGCTGATGGTACGAAGTTTCAAACAAAGTCTACTTGGGGTAAAGAAGGTGATACTTTGAAGTTAGAAATAGATCCTAAAAGCCATCCAGCATGGACAGGTATTAAAAGAATTAGGGATTCTGGTGCTATGGTAGCCATTATGAAAAACCATCTGAAAGAAGATTGAGAAAAAAAGCCGAAGCTATCCGTCGTGTCTAGAAGTTAGCAAGAAAAAGAAATTTAAAAGAAGCTGAATAAATTTGAATCAATCGCTTCAAACATATGTTTTTCACCTATAGTGCTTTGAAATAATTTAAGTGTAATAAAGATTCCAGTTAAAGTATATGCATTAAGGTGTTTATAAATGTAATGATCAGCTTCGAATATATTTGTTGTATCTTCTAAATTCACTATATTGTCTTTAAATTCATTTTTAACAATTTTTTCCATACCTTTACGGTTTAATAAATAGGCACCATTTGACCAAAAACCATCTGTTTTCCATTTTTTGTAATCATTATGATGAACTCTGGGAATAAAATCTATTCTTCTTTTGTACTTCTGTCCTAATTCTTTTATTACTTTTTGATTAGTACTAGTAATTTGAACTATATCCCAATCTCTAGGTAAATTTCTGATTGCATCTAAAAATTCAGATTCTTTTTTTAAAAAATCATCAAAATTAACATCATCTTCTGTTATAATAACGTATTCTAAATTGTCATCATAGGCTGTTTTAATAGCTTTTAAATGGGATAGAATACATGCAATTTCTTTAGTTCTATGATCTCTTGTTTTTCCATTTAAAATTGATTTGTTGTGCTCAATTAATTTAATTATATTAGAGTCTAATAAATAATTTATAATCTCAGTTCTATTTAATCCATCTATGGCATTAATTCTTTTATAATTTAAACCATATTTATTTAAATTTTTCTCCATATGATCTAATCTATTTTTTGATTTTTCCATATTAATATAATATATTAATGGAAGTTTAAACATCATTAATATATTTTATAAAATTTTAAAGTTTATTTATCTACCTGTTTACTTATATACCATAAACCGAATTGCATTTAGGAACTTTGTCAAAACAATATTGATATCCTGGACATTCTCCATCTTGACCTCCAGAACATTCCTTTCTTATTTTACAGTTCTTATAAGCATCTTGCCATGAATATCCACATCTATAGGCATAAGGAGAATCTTTTTTAAAAGGAGGATTTTTATGAATAAAATATCCTGTAGCATTAGGTAACTTTTCTTTAACATTAGCATAAAGATCTCTATTCAAAATAGTAGGACATAACCTAGGATTACATCTAATATTTCTTAATTCTAATAATGAAATTTCTGAATATTCATCATCATATCCTTTCCAAACGTTTTCTGTTTCAATACCTGTAATATATAATTGAGGAGATAAAATATCAATATTTGTATTATCTATCCAATTTTCCATTAATTCTTTCTTATTTTTAAAACCATAAGGAGCAAAATTTGTTATAGTTACTTTAACGATTAAACCTGCATTTCTAATAGCTTGAAAGGTTGTATTAAAATCATCAACTAATGCATTACCTTTTTGAACATCTAATGATATTCCATCATATCCTAAATCTTTGATTTTTTTAATTTGATTTTTTAACTTTTCTAAAGATGTTTTGTCCCAATAAATATCATCCACACCGCCAAATGATATTAAATTTATATCTACATTAGTTTGAGGTTTTAAAATATTAGATGAAGAATCTGGAATACTATGGTCGGTATATGTGATACCAACATTAGAATCTTCTGGACCATTTTGAGTTCCTAAATCCCAAGTATGTTGATTAAAACCTTCAATTAAATCTGGTAAATTTTTTTCTCCAGTTCCCTTACAAGATAAACTATCAAATGGTTGTTGTAAAGGCATCGGATCATAATTACCACAATCACATCCACTAGAGTTATCCATATTTTCGATAGAATTTTCCCTAAACCACCAAAATGCAGTTAAAAATAAAGCTAAACCATATATATTTTTATATTCATTATTAGAATCTTTATACCATTGAAAATATATATAAAAAACAATAGCAGTTATTAAAAATTTTAATTTATTGCAAATCATATTAAATTAAATTGAGAAAAAAATTACTTTTTATTATTATTATTATTATTATTATTATTATATTCATCACTATTCAAAATTCTATTTAAATCTTTATTAACCTCATCATTTAGATCATTTTTCTTACATTTTTCAATATATTCATACGACATCCAAAATATTATTAAGACTAAAAAAATATAAAATTTGTACAATAAAATCATTTTATATAAATAAATATAATTTTTTAAAGATATGTAGATAAATATTGATATTTTATCTTAAAATAGTTAAAGTATTAAAGAATTTATAAATTAAAATGGAAATACAAGATGAACAAATTAAAGATCAGGGGTTTAAATATGACCCCCATGTTTTAAGTATTGAATTTGTTAAATTTTATTATACTTATCTAAAATCAAATCCAAACCTTTTAATAGACTCTACTGGAAATTTTTTATTCAAAGATAGATCTGTTTATAAGATCCAAGGAAAAGATTATGTAGGCCAAGAATGTATTTTAAACACGCTTATAAATTTAAAAGCGAGAGGTGTTAATCACGAAATTTCAAATATAGATGTATTGCAATCCGGATTAAGAAGAATTAATATTTTAGTTACAGGTAAAATGTTTTTAGATGGTTTTACATATAACTTTACTGAATATTTTCACATTGGATGTGTTAAAAAAAATAGTGATTGGTTTATACAATCATCAATTCTAAGAACTTTATGATTATAAAGTCATAATTATTTTTTTTCTACTTTAAATTCGAAATCCTCTGGTAAATCGATATTTTCCTTGTTACAGTCTACCTCAACCGGTTCGTATTTATAACAAACACCAGAATCATCTACATATGTTAACTCCTTATAATTAGATAAATTAGGATACTTAACAACAACACGCGGTTTGGGAGCAGTAATATATACTAAAAAGATCCCTATACAAAGAGAAACAAAAAAGTAATATATATTAATTTTAATTTTAATCATCTATATAAATTAATATATATTTTTATTTCATTATTTTAAATTTATTTTTCTTCATCACTTAAGTCTAATAATTTGACTTCTTCAACATCATTATTATTACTTTTAGTTTCATATTCATCATCGCCTATTATTTCTTCTTCTATATCTTCTTTTTTAACAAGTGCATGTTTAAATACATCTTTTATAGTTTCTACAACTATTACTTTAAAATTATCATCTTCAATTAATAAACCTTCTCTTTTAATTCTATCCAAATCATCTTCATTTTCTTTAGGAATTAAAGCAAGAGTTGCTCCTGCTCTTTTAGCTCCATTTAATTTAGCAGGTAATCCACCAATTGCTCTAACATTTCTTGATAAATCAATCTCTCCAGTCATTGCAACAGTATTTTTAACTGGTATACCAGATAACAATGAATAAATAGCTAATGTCATAGCTGCACCAGCAGAAGGTCCATCTTTAGGTACCGCTCCTTCTGGTGTGTGAATATGTATTCCGAAAGGTCTTTTCTTGGAATCTTCAGATGTATATTCATCTTTTTTCTTAGGATCTAATAAAGACCAGGCAATAGTTTTTGCAACATGTACACTTTCTTTCATAACATCACCTTGACTTCCAGTCATTGATAATTCTAACATTCTTTCAGCTGGTTGTTTGTAAGCTTCAATAATTGTCAAACCTCCTATTCCAGTAGTTGAAGCATATAAACCATTAACTAAACCAACATATGGTTTATCGGCAATTCTCTTAATTCTCATCTTAGGTTTATTTTCAAATACTCTCTTAATAAATGAAGGTTTTACTTTATAAGGAAATTGAATATCATTATGATAAATATTTAGAAGATTAATTTCTCTTACTAATTCAAAAAGTTTTTCCTTTAGTTTTCTGACACCTGCTTCGTAAGTATATGTTTCTATTATATCTACAATATCTTCTTCTTCCATAATAATTTCGTCTTTGGTAAATCCAACATTCTTTAAAATCTCTGGTAACATATAATCATTTACAATTTTAATTTTTTCATTTAGGGCTAAAGCATTGGTTTGAATAATTGTTATTCTATCTTTTAAAATTGGATCAATTAGACTTACATCATTAAATGATAATACAATTAAGGCTTTAGATAAATCAAATTTAATTCCAGCAAAATATTTGTCCTCAAATTCATCATTTTGTGTACTATCTGTTAAATGAGTAAGAATACTAATGATTTCTTTTCCATGTTCAGTATGACTTACTTTATCAATTTCATCAATAAAAATAATTGGGTTCATACATTTAGTTGTTATTAAAATATCAACTATTCTTCCCCAAGTTGAACCTACATAAGTGTAATTATGACCTACCAAAGTTGATCCATTTGTTGATCCTCCAATTGGTAAAAATGCAAAAGGTCTAGGTTCGCCATTTTCGTCTTTCAAACATTTTGATAATCCCATTTTTGCTAATGAAGTTTTACCTGTACCAGGAGGGCCCTCTAATCCTAAGACAGCACCTTTAGCTTCGCCATTAATCCATTGGCCTATTATTCTTTCTAATTGACATTTAGCTTCTTTATGACCATAAACAGCCGCATCTAAAGATTTTCTAGCATCTCTTATATATTCTTTAGTGTCTATTTGATACTCTCTCCATTCTTTAACAAATTGGTTATTAGCATCTTTAGCTTCTAAATCCGTAATGAAACTATTAATTTGATTTTCAGATCTAAATTCACCGGCAGGATAAGTTTCTTTTAATTTCTTTGAAAAATCATCTTTAAAATTAATTACTGGACATTCTTTGTATACATTGAAAGGTATCTTTAACAAACCATCTAAGTAAGATTGAGCTTTACCATCTCCTTGGAAACTTGATTTAACAGATTTTAATTTTTCCATTGCTTTAGATTTAACATCTTCTTCAACATCCATTAAAGCAATTCTTTTTTCATATGGAATGTCACTTTCAGTTAATTTTTTAAGTTTCTTTTCGGATTCTTTAAAATCTATTTTAGCCATATCTAATTCATCTCTTATAGAATGATGTAAACCTAAATATATTTCTTCGGACATATTTGATTGATCTTTGGTTTGTAAAATATCAAATAAAACATATGCTAATTTTTTATTTTCAGCATTTGACATTAGTAATAACGTTAAAATATCTATTTTTCTGTATTTACTAGCCAAAACAAATTCATTTACTAAGACTAATAAGGGTTTTCCTTGAAGATTTTTATAATCGTTATATTTTCTTTTAATATCTGTTGATATACTATCATTATCTGCTACTATAAAATCTCTTAAAGTTAATTGTTTCATAAATTTTTCTTTAAAGTAAGAAGGAACTAATAATATATTGTAATTTAGCATTGCTTTCAGGGATGTATGTTTTTCTTTTAAAAATCCTTGAGTATAAGCAACATTAATTAAATCATCTTTAAAAAATCCAACTATTACTAAAATTTTATTTGGAAATCTTAAAAGTATTTTGGCTCCAAATTTTTCTTCGATAACACTATCCGATTCAGAGTTTTTAATAACAACCATATTTTTATCTTTTAAAAATTCTTCACATTCTTCTTTTGTCATATTATCATGAGTTTTTGAAGTACTTTTCTTTTTCTTTTTACTAGAACTTCTGTCTTTCAATAAATCAGAGATACTTCTGGTTAAAGGTCCTAAAGTACTCTTCTTTTTACTATTCTTTTCATCATTTATAAAAATCATTGGTAAAGAATTATCATTCGATGAAAAGGGATTTGTTAAAATATCATCCAGTTTAGAAACTGTATCCATATCTTCATCACTACTATCTAATGATTTACTTCTAGGTTTATCCTTTTTTTCTTTATTTTCATCATCTGATTCTTTATCTTTTAATTGTGCTTGGGGAGCATGCAAATCTGTATCATAAATATGTAAAGGTGTAAACATTTTGAAGTAAAATAAAAGCTCATCTAAGGTTTCAATTGAAAAATTATAAAGCCAATCATCACCTACAATAAATTTCAAAATATAACTCATATTATCAGGAGCTAACAATTTGGATAGTTTAACAAGTAAATCATTTATATAGACAATTTGTAAAGATAACTTGTTTAATCCGCCACTATCGTATGAATTTCTTACAGTAATTGGTGTTTCGATTTTGCATATTTCTTTTTTAAGGTCTTCTAGTTTATTTATTATTTTTTTATAAGTGTCTAATTTATTGACATATATTTTATTATTATAACTAGAAGTTACATTATTAGCCATACTAATCAAAATTTCATTAAAAAGAATCATACGTTTATTTAAATTCTTAATGGTTTCTGCTTTCATTCTGTAAATTCTTTGTAAATTTATGATACCATATACTACTTTTATGTTAAGACAAACGTTGTTCATATTATAACTTATTAAGGTAAAAGATTTTTTAAATATAATCTAAACAATGTTTTATATAGGTTTTTTTATTTATGCGTTTATATGTTAAATTATAAAGTCCTTTTTACCACTATACAATTATTTGCACTTAAATTATAAATATATTAAGTGCAAGTTAGGATTTAGAACCTTAAAAATAATAATTTTTTACTTAAAGAAATTATTATTTTTTAATTTTTCTTCTTTTCTTCTTATCTTTCAGCCAATCTAATAATTTATAATGTAATTGGATAAAAGATTATTTTAAACATTTGATATATTCCAATTACTAATTTCATAATTTTTATTTTAAATTCCTTTTTGCTATTAAGATTAAAAATTAAAAAAATAAAAAAATTCTCTATATATATTATATGCTAGGAGGCAATCAGCAAACTGTTAGAGAAGCTTGGTATTCTATTATGGATAATTTGATACAAATTAGAAAAAAATATCCAAATCTCGATGGCTTAAAATATTGGGAAACCATAAAAGTATTTTTAGAAGGAATAGATGGTAGAAATAATTCTCAAATTAGTTACAATCCAAAACATAAAGAAATAATAACCAAATTTGAAAAATTTTTAAATCACTTACCTGAAAAAGATGATAAAGGAAATTTAATTGAAAGAAATCATTTTTTATTACAACAATTGAATTTACCTTATAAAGATAAAGGGAAAGTTTCCTTTCGTCGTTTTATGCAAATAGCATTAAATATTGGACAATTTGAAGATTTTAATAATACAGAGTATTTTTCTCCAGAAATAATAGAATTAATAAAAAAGACTCAATTATCAGACATCAATACATATATGACTCCAGATAATTATAACAAATTTATTTTTGACAATACAGATCTATTAAAATTACAACAGATTTTAAATAAATTAAATAAAAATCCTCCTTTAAAACAAGAAGGAGGTGGTATAATACGTAGATATAAAATCGATTATCATTATTGATAATTTAATTTTTTTTTTTATCTTTTAACCAATCTAATATTTTAGAAGGTAAAAGAAAATTAACTTTTAAATTTAATTTGGATAAAGAATTATTTAGATCATTATCCACTTTTTCATTGATTGAAATATTTTTAATATTAAATTCAATTTCAATATTATCATCTTTTTTTAGCTCTATATTTTTTACCTCTATCTCATCTTTTACATCTAAATTATCTTTTTTTACCTCTAAATTATTATTATTTACCTCTTCTTTTACATCTAAATCATTATTTTTTACATCTAAATCATTATTTTTATTATAATCCTTATTGTTATTAAATTCAATAATTTCATCTGATGAATTTGATTCTTTCCTATTTTTTTTTTCTCTTTTATCCTTTAATTTTTTTACAGGTTTGTCATCTAAATCATATATTTCATAATCAATATCATGGCTATTTATAATATTCATAAATTCCGTCATTACCTCATAATTCTCTTCGTCAAATATATCTAAAAAGTCATATGTATCCTCAGAAGCTTCATCGTCGGGAATGTAAAACATAGGAAATTCTGATTCTGAATCATCAGAATTTTGATTACCATAAATAAATACTGGTATTTCTTCTTCTGAATTCTCTGAACTTGTAATTTCTACTTTAGTATTATTTTGATTGGATTGTTTAAAATTAGTTTTATCAAAAAAGTTTTCTTCAATTAACATTGATGAATTTTTATTAAATGGTTTAAGAATAGAATAAATTTTTTTATTTTTAGCTAAATTCTTTGTTCTTTTATGAAGAAATTTTAAATAGAATCTTAATTCTTTTATCTCAATGTCAGATCCAGTTTTTTTTAATTCTTTATATATATATAAAAAAGATGCTTTTTTGTTCTTTTTATCTTCTATTATTTTAATAATTAATTCCAATATCGAATTCATTTCAAATTAAATTATATCTAGAATAATTTTCCTTCTCTGGATAGTACTTTCTATCCATTTTATACTTAATTTTAATATTATTTCATCCCCCCCTAAATTTGTAAAAAATTGATATTATAAGCCTTAATTATATTTAAGTAATAATGATTTACTAATAATTAATCATGACTAGTAAAATAAACTATGATGAAATAATAAATTTACAACCTACAATAAATATAGGTTGCTTAGGTAGTGTAACCGATGGTAAATGTTTTGCTAGAGGTACATTAATTAAAATGTTTGATCAACCCGATAAGGCAGTGGAAGAAGTACAAGTTGGAGACTGTATTATGGGTAATGATTTTACAAAAAGAATGGTCGTGTCCACAACAAGTGGACAAGATCAAATGTATGAAATACAACAAAAAATTGGTGAAAATTATACGGTTAATTCTCATCATATTTTGTGTCTTATGAATCAAAATACAGGAAATGAATTCCTAATAAATACTCAAGACTTTTTCGAATTAGATGATAATAAGAAAAAAAATCTTTTTGGATTTAAAAATAAAAAGGGATACCAAAATCTAATTTCAGATATATATCAGATTAGTATCCAGAAAAAAAATATAGATAATTATTATGGTTTTACTATTGATGGAAATAATCTATTTTTGTTAGCTGACGGAACAGTTACACATAATTCATCAATGGTAAATACCGTATGTAATCAAAGAACTCAAAAACATTCATCTGAACATATTAAAAATATTACAATTAAATTAGGATATGCTAATGCTAAAATATTTAAATGTTCTAATTGTCCGGAACCAGAGTGTTATGAATCATTTGGAAGTCATGTTAAGAAAGCTTTTTGCACGTCTTGCCCTGGTAAGGAAGAAATGAAATTAATTAGACATATTAGTTTCGTTGATTGCCCTGGTCACAATGACTTACTTTTAACAATGCTAAGTGGTGTTGGGGTTATGGATCATTCAATTGTTGTTGTTTCTGGAGCTGAGGATTTAAGTAGCAAAAGACAATTAAAAGAACATATTACTGCAGCTAGTATTTCGGAATTAGAAAATTATATTGTATGCTTAAATAAATTGGATTTGATTGATAAAGATACTAGTATGTCAAGATATTTAAAATTAACTCAATATTTAAAAAATACGCCATTAGAAGATGTTCCTATAATTCCAACATCTTTCAATAGAGGAATAAATAAAAAATGGTTGTTAAAATATATTATTGAAAAATTAAATAATCCTAAAAGAGATTTGGAAGCAAGTCCTTTATTTAGAGTTACAAGATCCTTCGATATTAATAAACCTGGATGTAGTCCTAAAGAATTAAACGGAGGAGTAATTGGAGGTACTTTAATCAGAGGAATTATTAAAAATAATGATGTTATTGAATTAAGACCAGGTATTGTTAAAAAAACAAAAGAAGGACTTGCTTATAAACCAATTATTACCACAATCTCATCAATTAAATCTGAAGAAAATGATTTAGAATTAGCTATTCCAGGTGGATTAATTGCATTAGGAACTGATATTGATCCTTATTATACTAAGAATGATATTGCTGTAGGAAATACATGTGGACATCCAGGAACTTTACCTGATGTTTATGAAAAAATTCAAATAATTTTCGAACCCTTAAACGATTTACAAGTTTCCAATCAAAATAATAATATTAGGATGGGAGAAATGTTATTGGTAAATTGCAATTCCATTTCAATTGCTAGCAAAGTCATTGCAAATGAAAATAATGAAATAACATTAGATCTCATTGGAAGACTTTTATGTTTAAATGAACAAGATACAATAATTCTAAGTAGAAAGCTGAAAGAAGGATGCAAAATTATAGGAAAAGGAAAACTGATAGGAGGATCAAAAGCTAAGAAAGGGTTTTAATTAAAATATGGATCCAATTTTAATATATTTTATATAAAAAATTGATTATTTTATTTATTAAAAATTGACTTAAAGATGAGACAATATTAATTATTAGCTTATAAAAATGGAGCACAAAAATTTTATTATTAATACATTTGTAGAAGAATTAAGAAATCACACCGATGATTCAACAAATTTTATGGAAACTTTTAAAAACGCAATTAAACAGGAAGGCGTTCATTTCAAAGATTACCCTGATTCAGGATTAATTCTTTTGTTTAGTGACTTTAACAAATTAAACAAAACATCTTTGGAAAGAGAATGCAGAAGCTTAATTTTGAATAGGGACACATTTGAAATCGTATCATACTCATGTGATGATCCGCTTTGCAATGCTGAAGCTAAACATTTCTTACTCAATAACCACTCATCCGAAGGAGAACAAACCATCTTTCAATGTTATGAAGGTTCACTGTTAGCAGTGTTTAATTTTAATGGAAAATGGTTCGTAACAACAAGGAAATGTCTGGATAGTAAAAAGTCAACTTGGAAAGGTGATAAATCTCATTACAGTATGTTTTTAGAGGCAGTTGAAGATTCTGGAATTAATGATATTGATGAATTTACTAATAAATTAAATCCCTCTCACTGTTATTATTTCATTTTACTTCATCATGAAAATATAAATGTTGTTGATTACAGTAAGAAATTTGGTGAGAATTACAAGAAATTAGTACTAGGTTTCGTAAGGAATCAAAAATCACAGGAAGAAGTAGATATTTACAACCAAGAAAAACTGTCCGAGATAATGTCGGAAAATGTATGGGAAAATTTCATCATTCCAGAAAAGTATGAAGATCTTTCAAAACTTGAAGAAGAAAACAACAAAGGTTACATTGAGATCCCAGCTGAAAATGAAGGGATGTTAATTAAGGTTACTGAAAATAACAAAACCTTTCTATTGAAATTCCAAACTTCTGACTATCTATTTGGATTAGCAGTGGGTCCTGATAAAAACATTTACAAAGGTTTCTTAAAATTATATCAAACAAACAATCTAAGTGATTATTTGCAAAATAATAAGAACTTTGATTTGTATAAGAAAATTGTCAATCCCCATAATACTATGGAATCATTTGATACTGTAGGAACTGTAGATGCACTTTTCAAAGTATGTACCAGTGAAACATATGAACAGTTTAAACTTTTATGGGATATTAAAACAGGAAAACATAAGAACAAAGAACTTTACAATTATTTAACACAAGAACATAAGGAATTACTATTTGCAATTAGAGGAATTTATTTCCAAAAGAAAGCAGAATACATTACTAATAAGAAGAATAATACATCTAACGATGGTAAGTATGTACAAAGAAGTGTGCTCAAGATTTCAGATATCTATGAATTATTCAAATCATACGATATTAATAAATTGGAAGCATTTCTAAAATCTAGGAAATTGATGATTAATCTAGTCAATAAGGAAAAGAATAATCCAACTATTCAACTATTAAAATCAATCTCTAATAGATGTGACAAAGTACTACTTAAATTGATTGCAATTTATACTAGTCATTTATTCCCGGAACTTACGAATGAAGACATTCCTGATATTGAAACAGACGAACAACCTGTACAACAATTACAAGTAGAAATGGAAGCAAGTCAAGTTGTATAAATAAACATTAAATATTATTTTATTATTAATTAGTGGTTGATCCACTATAATATTATTTTATTATTAATTAATGGTTGATCCATTACAATATTATTTTATTATTAATTAATGGTTGATCCATTACAATATTATTTTATTATTAATTAGTGGTTGATCCATTACAATATTATTTTATTATTAATTAGTGGTTGATCCATTACAATATTAATTATATTATTATAAATAAAAATAATAATATGAAGAATTTTTTTAAATCTGTTACAGATTTCATTAATAGAGATGTAGAAAAATTACTCCTTTTAAAAAATGAAGATAAGTATTTTGTGAAGAATATAAATCTAAATATGCAAAGAGAAGAAATTAAGATTCAACAATTTAAAAATTTTGAATACAATATACAAATTGATAAAGATAAAATAAGAAATAAAGATTGTATAATTTTATTTATTTTTAATAATAATTTAAATGAAAGTATAAATGATAAATTAATACAATTATTTCAAATTTTGGATTTGTGTTCAGAATCTAATGTCAATAGTATTACGTTAATACTTCCTAAAATCCCATATCAACGCCATGATCATAGTAGTAAATATACTATTCCTTTTAGAAAAAATATAATACAACATATCCACGAAAAAGTAGATACTCTAATAACATCGCATATTCATAATGAAGAATTTATTAATAAAAATTTAGTTAATGTAAAGTATTTTGATTTGTTTGCCAACAATATTAATAATCTTGAATTAAACTCCAATAATATAGTATTAGTTGGTCCGGATAATGGAAGCAATAAAATGGTATCAGAAATAGCAGATAAAATTAAAAGTAAATATATAATATTTAAAAAAATACGAAAAGATACAAATATTCAGCTATACTCTCCAAGTGATAATTATGATCCACAAAAAACTTATATAATACTGGATGATATTATAAGTTCCGGAAAAACAATTATGAAAACAATCGAATTATTAAATAGTAAAGGAGTAACAAAAATCTATGTTTATGTAATACATCTGGATGTAAATAATGTTAAAAAGTTATTTAAAAAACTTAAAAAGAAAAAAATTAAAAAATTAATAGTTACAAATTCAATTAATTTAGAAGAATATAACTTCTATAATTTTATAGATACAATTGATATTAGAGAACTCATAATAAAAGCAGCCTTAACATCGTTAGAAAATAAATATTAATATTATTTTATTTTTTGTAATTATATGATTATAGAAAAAGTATTATTTAATGAAAAATATATAATATTTTCAGAAGAGGATAAAGCATTATTATTACCACAATCAATACTAAATGGAGATATATTTAATAGACCTAAGCTTCAAGAAATAAAGGATTATAATTTAGCAAATAATTCATTTATAAATGAAAAAATGATAAAAAATAAAATAAATGAATTAAAATCTCATATTAATCAATTGGGAACATTTACTCGTTACCTAATAGGAGATGGATCTAAATTAAAAGAAAATTACTTGAAACATATAGAAAATAATGTTAAAAATTCCTTAATAGAAAAAAAAGAAAATTGTATAAGACTAGTATCATATAATATTCATGGGTTTATTAACCCTTTTTATAGTATACATGGGGTTACTAACCCTTTTTATAGTATACATGGGGTTACTAACCCTTTTTATAGTAAAAATAACAAAATAAATACATTAACTGAAATAGTTAATTTAATGAATAAGTTAGAACCTGATATTATTTCTTTACAAGAATTTTGCCCTATATCAGATAAAGGAATAATTAAAAGAAATAATTTTCAAGATAACTTAATTGAAAATTATTGGACTATTTCAGTACCTCGACAAGATAATGATGATCAAACATTAGATATTATTGTATCAAATGCTATAATTTCAAAAACATATTTTCAATTTAATAAACAGAGTGCCATAGCTTATAAAATTTATGACTCAAAAAAGCAAAAAATTTTTTGCGACATTCTAGGTTATAAATTTAAATTTGCTGATCAATTTAATGAAGAGGTTATTATTTTTGGAATTCATCCAATTCCTAATTGGATAGCAATTAAATATAATTTTAAAACAATAAACCAATTAGATTTAATTTTTAATACTATTTGTAAAGATTATAATCCTTTAAAAAAAAATATTATAATTACTGGTGATTTTAATACAGATGAAGATATAAATTTTTTGGAAAAATATAATATGCATAAACTAGAAAATAAAGATATACAAATGACATGTTGGAATAATAAAATTATAGATCATATTTGTATTTCAAAATCATTATATGGTAAAATAAATATAACTGGTTTTAATGTATATTACACCCAATTATCTGATCATTTACCTTTAATTTTTGATTTTAATTTTAAAAATATCTAACTTAATATATAATATGAGTTTTTTAGAAGATCATAAAACAACAATTACAATAATGATAATTTTTCTTTTATTGTGTATAGATTCTGTAAAAGACAATGTTACAGAAAATTTTGGTATTGATCAATTATATTTAACCAATTCTACAAAATGTTTTTCATGTGAAAGAGATTTAGCTAGAAGATATGGTCCACAGTGGGCTTGGATGGGTCAAAATTCAAAATGTTTTGATTGTGAAAAACAATTAGTTAATAATAATGGAGTTCCTTATGGAGCATTAGGTAATGTTTCCAAATGTTTTGATTGTATAAATCAAGTTGATATGAATCAACCAAAAAAAGTACAAAATAATAAACATCAATCTGAAGAGACAAAAGATCTCTTATGCAACTGTGGAAGAGGATTACCTACAACTGATGGTAGAAGAAAATGCATTTCTGGTAATGGTATACCAACAAATGATAAACTAACAGTTGCTGATTACAATAATTGGACTTAATTTATTAAATTAAATTGAGTTAAATTTCAATAATTGGACTTAATTTATTAAATTAAATTGAGTTAAATTTCAATATATTAAATTAAATTGAGTTAAATTTCAATATAATAAATTGAGTTAAATTTCAATATAATAAATTGAGTTAAATTTCAATATATTAAGTTAAATTTTAATAATTGGACTTAATTAAATTGCATAAAATTATATCCCGCTATTCCACTATTTATTTTTTTTACTGATTTGGGATTATCTTTCTTAGGTTGACGAGTAAAATTTTGATTTGTCATGATTCCTTTGTTATTTGGTTTAGTATTATAAGCCACATTATTATAAGCAATATCTACTAAATCATCACATTCGTCATCTTCAATAAATTCTCTATCTTGAATTTTTCTTTGTTCCATCATATTGTCTAAATGTTTAGTTTGATTTTTATGAGTCAATATTTCTTCAGGAGCTATAAAAATTTCTTCCTCTTTTTCTTCTACAAAATTATAACTTTTTTTCATATCTTTATCTTGATCTGCTGCTACAAATGAAAAGGAATCAGATATTCCTGTCATTTCTTTTTCTGTGAAACCCCCAGGACCTTTATTTGTTGTAGCTTGAAAAGTATCCGCAGTTCGTGATTTGATATTATTAGTTTGATTATTTATATCAGTTTGCATTTGTACCCAATTAAAAGCTGCCTTACCTACTAGAGGTTTTGTAACATTATCAACCATAATAGTAGGAACCTTTTTAATATAATCAGGAAGCTCTGGGTTTTCGTCTACATTAATAAAATTAAATATATCAGATATATTTTCTTTTTTTAAAAGAGCTATAAAGGCAGAACAATAATTACATTGATTACTAAAAAATAAGATATTAGGCATTATTGTATATATAATTAAATTAAGATATATATTTTAAATAATAGACGCTTAAAATTGGGTGAGAAAAGTCGGTATTTATCTGATTAATATAATTATAAATTAATTAATGACTCAATTTCAGTTTGATGATATGTATAATTATATAATTATTTTAAGACATGCTAAGAGTTCATGGAAAAATAAAGATTGTCCAGATATTGATAGAATTTTAAGTAAAAAGGGATTATTACAATGTTTAATAATGGATAAATGGATACAATATCACAATATTTATCCCGATATTATTTTTAATTCACCCAGTAAAAGAACTTTTTTAACAAAGCATTATTTATTAAATTTAAACAATATACCTACAATTATTGAAGAAAAACTTTATAATTTATCAGAGGAAGATTTTATACCTAAAAAAGAAGATTTACATAAACTTTTAAGAAAAATTATATCAAAATTTGAACAAGATAAAAATAAGGTAATGATTATAGGGCATAACCCCTTATTAGAATCATTAGTTGAAACTTTAATAAAAAAAAAAAAATTAAAAGAAAGAATAAAACCCAGTGATATTATTATTTTAAAACAACCTAAAGAAAATAATTTAATAGATAATAAAGGATGGATAATAGATCGGCGGCTTTATTGGAATAAAGACAGAATATAGCTATAGAGATATAGATATATAGATAAAGAATACATATTAATTAAAAAAAAATGAAACTATATTTGTATAACATATAAATAGATAAGTATTTATAAAAAATATTCATGGAAAAATTCTCAGGGATAAAAATTAATCAAAATCTATTAGACAAAAAAAATAGTAGATTGGAATTAGTATTTAAAGGTAAAGATGTAAATTATGTGATTGTTAATAGTCTTAGAAGATCATGTTTATCTGATATACCTATTTATGCTTTTGATACAATTGAATTTGGTGATAATAGTAGTGTATTTAATAATGATTATATGAGACATAGAATTAGATCTATTCCTATCAAAAATATAGAAAACGATGTTGTATTTTTCGAAAGAGAAGAAAGAAAAACAGAATTACCAGTAGAAGACGAAACAACAGAAAACTTGCTTTTAGATGAAAATGCTAATATTGCTATGGGTAGTGATAATATTCTAATTGAAGAAGAAATTGAAAAAGCTACGGATGATACTTATGATATGCTTAATATGCATGTAGATATTGAAAATAAAAATGATGATGTTCTTAGTGTAACAACTGACCAAGCTAAATTTTATAAAAATGGAGAAGAAATTAAAAGTATTTATAAGAATCCAATGTTATTGTGCAAGTTGAATAAAAATCAAAAGATAAGTTTTACCGCTATTGCAAAATTAGGAATTGAAAGAATCTCAGCTCTTTTTTCACCGGTATCTATATTTGCTTATACTGAAGTAAAACAAGATGAATTTAAAGTAGCAGTAGAAAGTAGAGGTCAATTAACAGAATATAGAATTTTACATATAGCATGTATGAATTTACTAAAACATTTGGAAGCCTTTTTAGATTCTATTCCTAGAGATAATAAGGGTTTGAACGGAGAATTAGATATAAAAAATATGTCACATACAATGGGAAATCTAATTGCACACGGCATGTTGAGGCATAAAGATGTTGAATTTGCAGGTTATGCAAAACCTCATCTTCTAGATGAGAGAATTGTTATTAAATTTGTTCTTAAAAAATCTAATATTTACAATGTTGTAGCTGAAGTTGTTGATTATTTTAAGGCATTATTTACTTATCTTGCCAAAGAATTTGAAAAAAAATAATTATTTTTACTATATTATGATTTATTACCTTAATTTATTAAATAAATTATATTTATGTAATAAATTATATTTAATTTAGTTTATTAGATAAATAATATCTAATAAATTAATAAATGTCTATTAATCTTAATAAAGTTAAGAATATTTCAGGTCCTGTATCAGTAGTATCATTAAACGGAGAAATAAATGGTAATAAAAAAAAAATAGTTTTATTTGGTGATTATCATTATCCAATGGTAGATCAAAATGAGTGTAAAGATTATGATAGTATATCTATTAAACAATATTTAATTAATGTATTTAAAGATACTGATAAGCCTATAGATTTCTTTCTTGAAATATCTCCTTCAATGTTTGAAACAGTTAAACAGGAAGATAAATCATATGTTGATATTTATCTAAATAATCTCCGATATTTTTTTGTCAATGAAATGCAAAACCCTTCATTTAAAAATGTGAGATATCAATATTCGGATATCAGAAAAATAATATATACTATCTTACATGATTTTTTAACTAATAATGCAACTTTAGAAAATATTGTAAAATATAGAAATATTTATGATACGGACATTGAATTTTTAATAGAAAAAGCCAATATAGTATCGGATAGTATTAATATTATAATAAAAGCATTAAAATCTAATTTAGAAGAATTTAATAAGATGATTCAAGAAGCATCTGAAGAAAAAAAATTTTATATGAAAAATATTCGAAAAATAGTATTTAATTATAATCACCAAGAAGTCAAGGATCAAATAAGACAAATATTAAAAATAATTATCGTTGGGATAAAAGAATCTATGCAAAAAATAATAAACCAACTTAAAAAAATTCAAAAAAATAAAGCAAAAAAAAAATATTCTTACTATGATCTAGACAAGGCTATTCTTAAACTTTCTCAAGATCTTTATAGAAATCTACATATGACTTCTGGATTTTATGTTATGTTGACAGACTTATATACTGTTAGAAGAATGTTAGATAAAAATTATATAAATACTGCAGTATTTTATGGAGGAGCTCAACATATGACTGACATATTAAATATATTAGTAAATAATTTTGGATTTAATGTTATAGATAAATTTAGTCAACAAGATTTATTAATAACAATAGATAGACAATATTTCAATAAATATTATAAAGAATATAATCAGGACTATTTAGATGAAAAAGAATATTATATTCTAAATCAATGTGTTGATGTTAGTAACTTTAAGAAACCTATTATTTAGTTTACACATATTATTATTTAGTTTTCACATATTATTACTTCATATCCTCCTATACACTTTGGAGAACCTATTATATCTTCATCACTGCGATAAATTATATTTTTCATGTTTTTAAATTCTATACAAGAATCTGAAAAATTTAATAGTATTTTATATTTTTTATTTTTAATTTGAAGTATATTTGATTTTTTTTTTATTTTACATTTAGATACCCTATTGGGTAAGTTTTTTTGAAAGTTTGTCAAAAATTTATAATGATTAAATACTGATTTTGGCTCAACTAATTGATCTTTTAAAGAAATATCATCCGGATGTGGTGGTATCCAATATCGATCCTCTTTATTATTATCAGTCCAAGGAAATATTGATCTGCATTTATCACGACCATAACTATCAAATTGAGTACCTGGAAAAGAATTTCTCATATTAAGTTCTTCTCCATAATATATTATTTTGGTTCCATATTGTAACAAATAAAGGGCTGCCATTAATTTAGCAAGCTTCGGATTAATTTCACCATATCGTTGTCGGTCGAGATCATGATGATTTAGGTACCATAAAGGAATTTTATTTGGTTTATTTAAATTATACCAAAAATTAATATTATTATTTATTTTTTCAATGTCTAATTTATTTATTGTAGCAAATTGTTCATTTCGTGATAAATCACAGATATCAATAAATTTTTTAGCTTGATCTTCGTTTTCAAATTCTGATTCAGCTAATATAATAATTTTTTTGTTTTTTTTCTTCACATATTTAGTCAACATTTCTAGAAAACTATATGTTTTAGTAGTATTAAATTGCCCCTCTTCTTTATCAGCTATATAATAACCTACCGCATCTAATCTAAACCCTCTAACACCTCTAGCAATCCAAAAATCAATAATATTTTTTATTTCTTTAATAACTTCATGATTTTGTAAATTTAAATCTGGTTGTTCAGAATAAAATCTATGGTAATAAAACTGTTGTCTTTGTTCACACCAAGTCCAGGGTTCAGACATAAATGAAGATTCCCATTTATTTAATTCTTCCTTTTCATCCTTATTATACCAACAATACCAATCTTTTTTATTGTTAATTTTACTACTTTTCGATTCTAAAAACCATGGATGTTGATTGGATGTATGATTAAAAACCAAATCCATCATAATTTTAATTTTTAATTCATCAGCTTTTTTAATTAAAATGTCAAAATCTTTTAATGTCCCATAAGTATGATCTATATCTTTATAATTAGTTATATCATAACCACAGTCTTTCCTACCAGATGGATAAATAGGATTTAACCATATCATATTAACTTTTAATTTTTTTTTGAGATAGGATAATTTTTTTATTAAATCCTTAATTGTGGGAACAAAACTAGGAAAATAAACTTGATAAATAATATTATTTTTTTTCATTAAATTTAAAATTTTTTTTAATTTTTTATGGTAAGAAGATCAACCCTTATAAAAAGATTGATAAGATATAGGATATTTGGATTCAATTGAAGGAATATTTTCAAAGTCATCTTTATATTTAATAATTAATTGGATAGCTTCAAAGATAGCTACCTGTCCAATAGGATTTAATTTTTGAATAACTAATAAGGGGATTTTAATTTTTGGCATATCTATTTTTTTTTGAATTATAATTGCTCCACGATCTATTTTATTAGAGATAAAATGTACTGTTACCCCAGTTTCTTTTTCTTTATTATGAATTTGCCATTCTACTGGGTTTGGTCCGCCATATGAATATAATAAAGAATAATGTAGATTAATAAATTTAAATTTAGGAAGTTTCCATAATTTTTCTGGAATTATTGGGAAACCAGCAGTTATACCTAGTTCAATATCTTCCTTCTTGAGTTCTTCAATGATATTGTCTATTTTTTTTTTATCATAAAATAATGTTTTTATCCAAAATTTTTGGAGATAATATATAGGGTAACTATTAGTTACCACCAATTTAATTTCAATATTATTTTTTATTAGATAGTTGAATAATTCAACACCAATATTATTATTATAAAAAAGAGCTACTTTCATTAAATTAATATGAATAATATTTAATTTAATGGTAGATGAATTATAACATCTTAAAAATTCCTTCTTTATTTCTTGTATCGTAATAAAAATGAGATGCTGGAATATGTGGTGTTATAGTTTTAGTTTTAGGTATAACTATATCTTTATTTTGATCTTCATTTTTATCTTTAAGAGCTTCATTAATTGCTCGGTAGCCAAGATTTTGTAACTTTTTTAATAATGTTTCAATTCTGCGACTTTTATTTTGTTTAAGGTATTTAATTAATAAAATATCATCATCTTTACAATCATTTACGGAACCTGTAATTTTGTGAACAGTAACTCCCTTACTATCTTCAACCCAGTCTTGGTCAATATTGTTTAAGGCATATACTAATCCCTGAACTGGATATGAGCCTTGAAAGGCAGGTAATACAGATAAATGTAAATTAATGGAAAATATTTCATTATAAATTATTTTAGGTAACTCACAAAAACTAGCAACAATATTACATTCAATTTTATTTTTTATTAATATGTTTAAAAGTTCTGTATTATTTTGCTCGGATTTGGTTTTGTAAAGAAAACTATTATAACCCATAGCATCAATGTCTTTATGAAATTTTTCAGTATGTAAATCAGTATATACAAAAAGTACAACTTCATGATTAGGATTTTCTTGTAATGATTTTAATAGCCCTAAAGCAATTCTATTAATACTAAAAACAGCAAGTTTCATTATTATTTAATATAAAATTTTTATTAAAAACGGGTGATTTTTTTTTATTTATTGTTTATTTTTTTCTCCCTTCCAAAATATCTTCCTTTTCTAATTTAATCTTTTGCAGTTAGACGGCATTGTTATTATCATATTACCCATCAATTGTTGAAATTTATCCATTTCCTCTTTAGTATATAATTTATTAAGAACATATTGATATAATTCACCAATTTTCTTTTGTTTTTTTTCCTCTGACCAATCCTGCTTTAAAACATGTTCTCTTATTTTAATAAATTCTTTTTTAGCTTTTAATAAATTTTTACTTATTTCTTGAGAGTGTTCCTTAGCTTTATTCTCAATATTTTTAAATTCAGTAGAGGATAAAACTTTATCAACTTTGGCATTATATTCTTTATAGGCTTGTTCTAATTTTTCTTTTTCTTGTTTTGTGCTAGATTCTATAAGACTAAATGCTTTTTTTTCCTCTTCTATAAATCCTTTTCTAGCATTTTTATAGTCTTTACTTATTTCAGCAAAATTTGCTTTAATCGTTAATTGTGAATTTTCATTCATTATTTAATAAATAATATTTTTATTTTAATATTTCAATAAATTTCTTATCTAATTTTTTTAAAATATTTTCAAGATCAAGGGCAGCTATATTTTTTTTTAAAATTTTTAATTCTGATCTTATTTTAAAGTAATTTGGAATTTTATAATCTAGAACATTCTTATCTTTCTCATTCATTATATTATATTTTTTTGTAAATTCAATTAATTTATTTACATATTCATTATTTTTATTAAAAATTACATTAAATGTACCAGAATTAAATTCACTTTTTGGTTTGGAAATTAAATAGTTCCAGTAAGGTAACTGCGATGTTTTAATATCAATATCATAAAGATTATATTTTTTTAATGTGTCCAAAAGTGATGTTGAACCAATAAGAAATGGTGTTTTTTTTAGTAAAAATGTTTTAGTTGATTTAAAATCAGATAAATTAAGATCAATATAATTATTTTTATCTAAATCATATAAATACGATAAATGATTAAAAAAATGTTTATTCGTAATTGAAATTTTTTTAGGTAAAGATTTTATACCATTCAAATTGTCACAATATTCAATATCATGTGTTGCATAAAAAGATTCGATCATTGACCAAGTAAAATTATTTATTGTTAAAGATAATAAATCATTTTTCTTAATAATATTCTTAATTTCATTAAAATCTTCCCAAGTATTAAAACAATTTATATTTAATGTTTTTAATAATTTAGGATTATAAAATAAGGTAGGTATATTCTTAGAAAACTGTTCAACTTCATATTTATACCCAAAAGAACAAGCCTGATGCTCACTTAGTAAACTAATATCTGGTTTAAATTCTTTATTCCAACATAATTTTACTTCTACATTATCATTTTGAGAATTAAAATCTTTAGCTATATTTTTAATTTTTTCTTTTAAAATTTTGTCTTTTATTTCAATACACCATTTTAATAAAACTTTATTAGACCTCAATTTATTTGATTTTAATAAAAATATTAATACAAAAATTTTTTTATTTAATTTCATCTAATATAATAAAATAAAAAATTGCTCAGATTTATTAATAAATTAATTAATACTGACAATTAGTGAAATTGCTCAGATTTATTAATAAATTAATTAATACTGACAATTAGTGAACTTGCTCATATTTATTAATAAATTAATTAATACTGACAATTAGTGAACTTGCTCAGATTTATTAATAAATTAATTAATACTGACAATTAGTGAAATTGCTCAGATTTATTAATAAATTAATTAATACTGACAATTAGTGAAATTGCTCAGATTTATTAATAAATTAATTAATACTGACAATTAGTGTAATATACAGGGAAAGGGATGACGTCCTTAATTGAAGTCATACCTGTTAAAAGCATTAAAAATCTATCCATTCCCAATCCAAAACCTCCGTGTTGGCAGGTACCATATTTTCTCAAGTCTAGATAAAAATCCAATGGTTCTCTATCTATTCCTTTCTTTTCCATTATATTTACTAATTTTTCATAGTCTTCTTCTCTTTGGGAAGCCCCAATCAATTCTCCAACTCCATAAGGAACAATCAAATCAAATGATTCACAAGTTCCGTCATCACATTGCTTCATGTAAAAACTTTTAATATCTAGGGGCCAATGGGTTACAAATACGGGTTTTTGGAATTTTTCTGTTAAATAATTTTCATGTTCTGTTCCTAAATCATCTCCAATCTTAGGTCTAACTTTCATTTTAACTAACTTTTGTTTCAAATCGTTTTGAATTAATTCAATAGCTTCCGTATAGGTCATTCTATGAAAGTCGCAATCTCTAATAGCAATTAGTCTTTCTAAAAGACCTTTGGATTGATATGAATTTAAAGCTTTGATTTCAGTCATGTTATTTTCAAGAACATAATTTATAACGTATTTAACGTAATCTTCTCCGATATCCATTAAATCTTTAAAATCTGTAAAACATTGTTCTATTTCCAGATGAGTAAATTCCGAAACATGCTTTGATGTTAAACTATGTTCGCTTCTAAAACTTTTATTTGTTGTATAAACATTACCCATAGAACAGGCTAAGGCTTCTAGTTGTAATTGAGAAGAAACAGTTAAAAAAGCTCTTTTGTTAAAATGATCTTTTTTCCAATTGACTGATCCGTCTTCTAGTTGGTTATCTTTATTGGTTTGATCAATTTCAGTGACTGTAAATACTCCTGCTCCTCCTTCACATTCATTAATAGAAATAACATTTGGATCTAAATGAAGAAAATCTCTTTCTTGATAAAATTTATGGGTTGCAAAAGATAAAGCATTTCTTATTCTGTTAATGTTTCCAAAAATATTTGTTCTAGATCTCAAATGACATAAGTTTCTTAATGTATCCAAATTAATTTTCTTTTTAGCAATAGGATAAATTTCAGGATTATCTACCTTACCTTCAACTACTACATGACTAGCTACGAGTTCAATTAATTGACCTTTAGCTGGAGATTTAACAAGTGTACCTTTTACTCTCAAACTAGCCCCAGTACTTGCATTTTGATAAAAATCATCAAATTGTCCTTCTACTTCTTCTTTTTCTTTATTGACAATAACTTGAATACAATCATGTGTGGAACCATCGTTAAGAGCACAAAATGCAAAAGCATCTTTTGATTGAGTTCTAACAGTTTTAATCCATCCAACAACTGATACCTGAGTATTAATAATAGATTCTAAATCATGTTCTGCATTGTTAATTATATTTTTTATTTTATCATATGGATAAGAATATTTCTGTTTTGTTGATTCTTTAATTTCAATAAGATTGACTTCATTCAAGTTAAATTTGTTAGCTATAACATATTGATAAGCTTCTTCGATTGAATTAAATTTTTTATTATCTTTTATTCCGTTTTGAGTAAATGAAACCTTAAATTTCTTTTCAGGGAAAAAATGTGTTTCAGTATTAATATCACTATTTGGACTTGGCTCTGGATATAATTCAGACATTTATTTTATATAAATTAATATAATTTTCTATTCTTTAATAGTAAATTATTCTCAATTTTTTTAATTTAATTAATATATTTACTAAAGGAATGGTAGACCTATATTATATCTGATAAGAATTTTTATATTCATTTATTGTGATATTTAACTGATAAATATCTGTCAATATATTTTTTTTTTTATTTTAATTTTTAATATGAAACACACAACAAAAACAAATGATGAGTTAGAAGTTGATTTTATCTTAAAATTAGAACATCTTAAAATAAGATTAAATAATTATGATAAGAATCAAGAAAATTTCATAGATTATAGTACTAGTTATTTCTATCATTTTTTGATATTTTATCCTAAAAATGAACCATTTAATAAAGGTACATTATTAACTATATATGGAGGTCCTAAGACAGGACAAAATAATATACTAATTGAACAATCTATAACCGAAACCCAAAACCGTTATAATAGTTTAGAGTTTAATGTATCAGAAATAGAAAGCAAAGCTTATGAAGCTATTTATCAAGGTGCTATAAATTCAAGAAAAAGAGTGTCTGATTGTTCTTATCCGTATTATATCCAGAGTCATGAAGACAATAGTTTTAAATTGATGAATAAATCAGTTTTAACAATTAAAGAAGAATATAATTTAAATGGAAAGGACGGCATAATAGTTTTAGGAAGAGGATATCATTTATGTAATAAAGATAGTTGTATATATTCTCCACTTTATAAGCATGGCATTAACGAGCCGTTAATGCACTTAATAGCAAGATTAAAAGATAAAATGGTAGCAATAAAGAATCAAGTCTTTTTAGATAACCAATATTTAGGCCAAATATATAATTATAGTTTTAGTTTTTTCTTAGCTACAGATAAAAATGGGGAATTAAAACCAACAATGGAAAGAGATATAATAGTTTATAGTCAGGGAGGTTATGATCAGAAATATTTACTCCAACCTATGACTGTAATAGATTATTGTAAAAAATTAGAAACCCAATTGCCTACTACTCATAATTTTAATAGAATTGCTAAAGAAGAGGTAAGGGAAGTAGGTCAACAACTTAGAGAAAATGTAAGAAAAGCAAAACCATCTGAAGTATTTAAGTGGGGATTTAAATTATCTTATTTAAATAAAAATAGCTATGGTACAGAAAGGGTTAATGATGGAATAAAAAACATAGCTTCTATGTATATTCCTTATTCAGGTCCCGAACCTTTTAAAAATGGCTATCTTGTTATTTGCAAAATTATAAGCTATTATGATTAAAAAAAATGAGTTTGTTTAAATTAATAAAAATATTATTTTAAATAAATATGAAATTTAGTTCAATGTTTGAAATAGTATTAATTATTTGTATTTTAGTGGTTTTAGGAAAAATCTATTTCTCAATATTTGGAAAATTCTTTAAACTTTATGTCAATGATATTAAGAAAAGATTAAATATGAATTCAAATTATGTTTACTTTTGTTATCCTCATACTTCTTATTATGATGGCTTCTTTTCTGTATCATCATCTTTATTATTATCGATTTTTTCTCCTCAGACACCATTATTTCCTATTGCTAAACATCATAATATTCCTAGTTTTATAAAGAAATATACTTTTTTAGTAGGTTCAGATAAAAATCAAACCAAAAAATTAATAGATACGATAAAAAAAAACAATAATTGTTCCTTATATATTGCTCCAGAAGGTACGAGAAGTAAAAAAGATAAAATTCGAAAAGGATTTTATTATATCGCTAAAAAAACGAAATTACCAATTGTATGTTCTACAATAAATTTTTCTACTATGGAGACGCATTACAGCCAACCTATTACGGTTGAAAATCGAAGTATAAATCAAGTTTTTAATGATATAAAAAAATGGTATAAACAATTTGATTTAGATAAACATAGTGTAAATCCTGAAAATAGAACACCATTGAAAATATAAATTTAATTATCTATCACTTTTATTTATAAATTCTTCTAAAATGCTTAAAAGAGCTTCAATATCTCCATTATTATTTTTTATAATTGATGAAAAATCTTCTCTATATGATAGTAATATAGATATATTTTCTACGTTTAGATCTCTTATTAATGGTCTATCAGGATTTTTTGTATAAATTCTCCAGTCAATTTGAATTTGAGGTCTTTTCGATGTAGCTTCTACTATAGTACTTACCATAGTGTATATATTGCTTTTTTTTATTGATTCCGTAATTTTAATTTTTTTTTGATTTTGGTCATAATTTACCAATGTATTAGAGAAACCTTTTAAAAAATAACTTCTAAATAGTTTTTGATACTTAACTTTTTGTTCTTCACTTATAATTTTCCTATGTTTCCCAAGGGTAAGCCTTCCAATTCCATCGATATCCACACTTCTTTCTGCTATAACATATAATGCTTTTATTTTGTTTTCTTTTGTTAATTCTTTATTTGATAATATTTTATTTAAATCATTTATTACTTCTTCAACGAAAGCTTCAGGATTTTTATCATCTCTTTCATTCTTTTTATTTTGTTGGAAACCTAAATATGCTATAGCACTTGATAATAATAATTTATTTCGTTTTACCATCTATTTACTACTATAGTATAATATTTTTATAATAATTAAGGTGGTTAAACGAAAAAAAGAAAAACAATAAAAAATTTAAAAAAGTAACTTAAAGAAAAAGGAATTAGATTAATGAAAATATGATAAGAACTTTATTTTGGACAGGTGTTTCCGCTATTTCTAGCGCATATTTTTACACAATTGTGAATGAAGTTTCAAGTTATTCAAATGGACAAATTCGATTTAGAGACAGTCCATTTGAAATACAAAATATAATAAATTATGGTTTTACCTTTGGATTACTTGTGGGTATTGTAAGAGGTATATATGGAAAACCAGCTATAGAATTTTCAATTCTTCCACCTAAAGGAGAATAACAAATAAAAAAATTATTGCAATTCTTCAATAATAGTATCTCTATAATCTTCATATTCCCCATCAAATTCATAAATTGATTTATTATTAACTACCCATAATTGACTATCTGTTCTAGTAATCAATTCGGAGTCGTGGCTAATAATAAATACACATCCATTAAAATTATTAATTCCTTCAATTAAACCATTAATACTCTCAATATCTAAATGATTAGTAGGTTCATCTAACAGCAATATATGAGGTCTTTGTAAGATTAAAGATACCAAGGCAACTCTAGCTTTTTGACCACCTGATAAAGATCCAATCTTTTGCGTATGTGCCGCTCCTTCTAGACTTATTGTACCCAGATTTTTTCTAACAAATTGCTCTAGATTAGACCCAACTAATTCTTGCTCATTTTTATCTGGTTTATAAACTGATTTAATGTATTCAATAGGTGTTTGATTCATAGGTAGATAACTATCAAAATGTTGATGATAATATCCAATTCTTAAAGCATTTTTTCTACTAACATACCCTTCTTCTGCCTTTAATTCGCCTACCATTAATTTGATAAAAGTAGATTTTCCTACACCATTTGGACCAACTAATGTAATTCTTGAATCCATATCTAATCCAAAGTTTATATTATTAAAAATTTTTTTATCGGGTGTATAACCAAAAGACACTTGAGACATATCAACTAAAGGTCTGGGAAGCTCACCTACTTCTGCAAAATCTATTCTGACAACATATTCTTTGTCTAATTTAGTTATTCCTTGTTTTTCTTTTTTTGCTATAAATTCATTAACCTCTTTTTTAGGTTTACTTTTCTTTCTCATAGCCTTCACATGTTTTTCTACCTTTTCCCATTCTTTCCTTTTATGATCTAATTTCTGTTTGTAAGCTGATTTGAATTTATGAAAGTTTCCTTTATAATATTCCAAAACATTATCTTCAATATTTACAATATTATCACAAACATCATTCAAGAAACCTTGATCGTGAGAAACTACAAATAAACTATTAGGCCATGATTCTAAATACCATGTTAACCAAATACTGGCATTTAAATCTAAATGATTTGTAGGTTCATCTAACAATAGAAGCGTAGGTTTTAAATATAAGGCTCTAGCTATTGAAATTCTCATTCTCCAACCACCACTAAAGTCACTTGTAGGTTTATTTTGATCCTCCTCATTAAATCCCAAACCTTTTAAAATTTTTCTTACTATTGATTCATCTTTATCAATTTCCATAGAAGTTAATTTATTTTCTATTTTTTCTAATTCCTTGATTAAGGAATTGTCGCCTGTTTCTTCTAATTTTTTTACTATATCGTCTCTATAATTTATAGCAACCGTTCTTTCAACATTAGCTTCTAAAACAGTTTCAAATGCTGTTTTACTACTTGGTTTAACTTCTTGCTCGACATATAAAATATCCATATCTTTTTGTATTGGTAATTTTTTTAAGGATAAATGTTTTAATAATGTTGTTTTACCACAACCATTTTTACCAATAAAACCATACTTTGATCCATAAGTAATTTTTAACGAGGAATTCTCAAACAATTTTTTTTTCCCGATTGAAATAGAAAAAGAGTCAATGCTTATATTTTTTAAATCTGACGATGATTCTTTTTGATTACATGAACAATTAAAACTATTAAGTTCTGACATTATTTTTATAAATTATCTTATTCTTAAATTATAATTAATATAAGATAATTTCAAATTTTAGTTAAACGTTGATATTATAGTTCTTGTTTTATATCCATAACATTTAATGTTTGGTTACACTAACAGCATACATAGTTCTTACTAATAATGTTTCATGTCCTGTGTTATCATAAATTATCACTACTTTTTCATATTCTGACTTTGGTGTTTTATTAACTTCGAAAAGTTGATAGTTTTTAATTGTAATATTATCGGATAAAGAACTTTTGTTTTGCGAATAGTCAGCCTTAAAACTAATATCATTATTAGATAACCTTATATCATACATTTCATTAAGATACATTACTTCAGATAAATTATCATTCGGCTGCATGACTTGACCATTAGAATTATGACCAGTAGAATAATTTTTTCCTTCTATGATAATATGTCCTGTTTTAATATTATTATTATCAATCATTGAAATAACATCAAAGCTTAGATTTGTCTTTCCAATCTTTTGGTTATTCGAAGAATTTAATGCTGGATCGTGTACGCTATTTCCTTTATAACCTGATAACATATAATGACCTAAAGGTACAAGTTTAACTTGTGAAATTGAAGGATCCTTCTTTCTCAATTCTTTCGCTATTTCATTTGCCATAATTTGAGTACATTTAGGTAAATTAATTTTGCCGTATCTTGTTAAATCAACATGACCTGGTTTCTGTGGTGTACACTTATTATTAAATGGATTATTTGGATCATTAGCATCGATTATGGGTAATTGTCCGTCATTACCATTGTCGCATTTGTTGCAATTATCACATCTTTTTTTATTATCGTCTTTCATTTCTTTTCTAATAATTATATATATATTTTTCTTATCAATGGGTGGTATTTTACCACTGAATGTATAATAACTGTTATTTATACGTCTAAAATAAATTCTTTAATCTTTTGCCCGAAATAACCCGATAACGATATACCATTATCAAATAATCCTGTAAATAATAATATATCTGGACTGACCTTATCAATAATAAATTTACTTTCTAAAAATAACTTTTTAAATATTTATTTAAACCTTCTTGATCTAGATATTTATGAGTTTTAGCAGTTATATTACTTTGTATTACTTTGTATTACTTTGTATTACTTTGTATTACTTTGTATTACTTTGTATTACTTTGTATTACTTTGTATTACTTTGTATTACTTTGTATTACTTTGTATTACTTTGTATATTTAATTTTTTTTCCTAACATCATTCTCAAACCCTAATATATTTATTATAGTTTTAGTGATAGTATATTTATTATAGTTTTAGTGATAGTATATTTATTATAGTTTTAGTGATAGTATATTTATTATAGTTTTAGTGATAGTATATTTATTATAGTTTTAGTGATAATCTATTAAACATAATTTTAAATAATGAATTTTTAAAAATTATGTTTAATAATATAAATGGCAACAAAAGTCATACCCCCTTATCCTCGTTATCCCAATTTTTGTTTATTTGGCATAATTATAGCAGTTGTTATTGCTATTTCTACTTTTCTGATTTTATTAATAAAAGATAAAGATGAAAATAAAGGTGAAGAAGAAGAATTCAAAAAAAAAAAAATTACTCCTGCGGCTTTAATATTACTAATTTCAATCCTTTGTGCGATTGTATTAGCCGGCGGTTGTGGCGTTTATTATAAATCACGTGTTACTGAATGGATCTGGAATTATGGTACAACAGCACAAAAGACTGAATATTTAGGTGCACAAGCTCTTAATACAGTTTTTCAAGGAATGAGTTTATTAGCTAATACTAAACAATAACCAATTAACATAAAAAAATTAAAAATAAAATTGAAATTTTAAAAAAAAGAATATTAATTATTATGAAGAGTATATTAAGAATGGCAGATAGAATTCAGCAAATTCATGCTATTAATAAAATGAATATCAGCCAAATCGAAAAATCTAAGATGATATTTCAATTATTAAATCCAAAAAAAGAATCTAAAATACATAAGCCCCCGCATTGTCATCATTATAGCAGAAAATATTATTTAATTGCAAATTGTTGTAAAAAAGCGTATGGTTGCAGATTTTGTCATAATGATAATGAAGATCATACTCTTAATAGAAAAGATACTAAACAAATGAAATGTACTTTATGTTTGTGCGTATTTGATATAAATAAAAAATCATGTCAAAATTCAGAGTGTTATAATTATTTAAAACCCGAGTCATATTTTTGTGATATTTGTAATTTATGGTTTAGTGATAAAGATAGGAATTTAGTAAGACTTGACTCACAATTAATTTGTGAAATTTCAAAAGTTAAAGAATGCTATCATTGTGATAAATGTGGTATTTGTAGAGTAGGTAGACAAAAAGATTATAAACATTGTGATCATTGTAATTTATGTTTACATATAAATTCATTTGATACACATAACTGTGTAAAAAATGTTAAAGATGAAGATTGTCCAATTTGTTTAAATAATATTTGGGATTCGCATGGAAACCCACATGTAATGAAATGTGGACATACAGTACATTTACAATGTTTTAATAAGTATTTAAATGAAAATAATTATCAATGCCCCCTATGTAAAAAATCAATGATTGATATGACTATGTATTGGAAAATGATAGATTCTCATTTAGAAAACCAACAAGTACCCGAAGATTCAGAGTATTCTAAATGGAAAACAGAAATTCATTGTAATGATTGTTTAGTAAAAAATACTGTTAAATATGATTTTGTCTACCACAAGTGTCCAAATTGTTCTGGCTACAATACTGTTGTAGATAATATTATAAAAAAATAATTTTAAATTTTTTCTAATCTTGATTTATAAATGGGACATAAAAAAGAATTTTTTTATAAAAAAACAGATGGCATTATTATTGATTTATCTGATTATCAAGTATTTAAAACAATTATTATGAAAGACCCTTTAAATATTACAAAAAAATTAGGTAAGAAGGCATATTTGATAATTAATGGAAAGCAAATATGTCTAAAAAGGAAGAATAAAAAAATTTTAGAAATAGATTTAAATAGTTTAATTAATTGGAAAAAAAAAACAAATGGTTTTGAATTATATTTTGTTAATTATTCATCTAATACAAATTCAATAACAAGTAGTTCTGATGACCAAATTATAAGAGATAATGATAATGATGATAGAGAATATGTATTAGGCTTTAGTTATGATAATTTTGATGAAATTAATAAAAGTATATACAAATTTTTAGGCCAATATATGGTACATAATGAATTAATATCATATGAGGAGTATTTATATTGGACTCAAGATATATAATAAAAATTGAAAATTATATATATAATGGATACTAAAAAAAATTGAAAAATTAAATTTTAGAAACCTCCATATAATTTTGAATTTTAGAAAATGACAACAATTGCTCCAAAACAAAATAATAACTTATCTGAGTTTGAAAGGTTAGGAAATATATTTGATAGTCAAATGTCGGCAATGTATAGGAATACACAAATGAATCAATTTTATGCTAAAGAAAAAAATAGACATAATTCTAATATTAATAGACAAAATACTAATATTAATTGGTCAACATCTTATAATACGCCACCTCAAATGTCAAATCTTCCTCAAATTTCAGTACCTAGATGTTCTAGTCTAGGTGTTATTCCTTTTTAAAACTTTATTTTATATAAAAATTTATTCTTTTATTAAGGGATGATATAAACAGCCTTTAATATAGGAACTTATCCTTTTATTAAGGGATGATATAAACATAGGAATCTATCCTTTTATTAAGGGATGATATAAACATAGGAACTTATCCTTTTATTAAGGGATGATATAAACATAGGAATCTATCCTTTTATTAAGGGATGATATAAACATAGGAATCTATCCTTTTATTAAGGGATGATATAAACATAGGAATCTATCCTTTTATTAAGGGATGATATAAACATAGGAACTTATCCTTTTATAAAGGGATGGTTTAAACAGCTTTTAACATCAATTCTTTTTTTGGGCTCAGGAATAAGCATCTTATCTAATAGATCTATTATTTTATCAATTTCCGGTCCCTCTAAATTATAATTTTCTTTTAATACTTGACTCAGCTTCCAGGGTTGTATTTCAGCTATTTTCGGTAAATTATTTTTTTTATCAAAAAACATTTTTCTTTTATCACATTTGTTTAAAAAAGATTTGGAAAATTTGCCACATAATTGTTGTATCCAATATAAATGTTGCATATCTCTATTATTTTCTTTATCTTTTTTGGGATCAAATAATAAATCTCCTGTTAATAATTCAAATATTACACATCCCAATGACCAAATATCACATGATTTATCATAAATATGACCTAATATAATTTCAGGTGCTCTATAATATCTTGTTCCAAAATCATCTTCAAATTCTTCACCATCGTAACAAATAGATCCAAAATCAGAAATCTTAATATTGCAGGTTTCAATATATTGGATATCTATTTTATCTTCTATACTAATTTCCGAATCATCATCTGAATCTTCTGATTCGTTTTCTGAATCATCATCGGATAATACAATTACTTCTTCCTCATCCTCGGATAATACTTCTTCGTCGGAACTAAATTCTTCTTCATCCGACGAAGAAGAATCATCTAAAATGAAATTTTCTAATTTTTGCATAAAATCTTTGTGAATTTTATTCTTAATCCTTTTTTTTAACTTGGATGTTAAAACTTTTTTTACTTTGGCCTTATTTTGAGGATCTACATTCTTTAATTTTAAAACCTCTTCTCTATTTTTTTTATATTCACTTTGAAAATCTAGATTAGTATAGGCATCAATAATCTCTTGATTTTTTCTAGAAACTCCTTTTATTAAAATATTTTCAGGTTTTAAATCAGCATGATAAGCTTTTAATTCATTATGCATTATATTTAATCCTTTAAATAATTGTACTGATATAGATCTTACTGTTGCAAGTGGTAATCCTTGGGCATAAGTTCCTTCTTGAATTATATCATACAAGTTTCCGGCTAATAATTCACAAACCATGCAAATATATTTTTTTTTTTGTTTATTTTCCCTTCTTACTTCAATAAAAGCATCTAATAGATTGTTTATGAATTCACATCTGTAAGGTTTAATTCTTCTTAAGAAATTTATTTCTTCAACACCTTCCTTAAAATTATCTGGATGTTGAACCTTTATTGCTACATAACTATTGCTCATTATGTCATAAGCTAACCAAACATTAGCATATGAGCCTTTTCCTATCTTTTTAATAATTGCATATTGGCCCTTTAAAATTTCGCCTGCAATCTCTATATTATCAGCTTGATAGTCAAACTCATCGCTCGAAACAGACAGACTGTCTGAATCATTATCAGAATCCGTATATGAATGTATTTCTTCTATATTTTTAAGACTCAAACTCATTCTAGCTATCTTATGAAAATAAGGACATGTTTTCTTTTTAAATTAATTTTCAATTTTTGTGCTATTATTTTAAGAATTTAGCTTAATTATGCTAATATTAGTATAATTAAGCTAAAAAGCTAATAATTGTAGAAATAGCTAAATTTGTGGTGTTAAAAACAAATTAAATAAATATTAAATAAAACTAATTTCTTTTAATCAACATAGCATTAGCCAAACCTGAATCAGCACATGCTGCTACTAATGCTAATTCTTTGTCTTCTCTTCTTAATCTATTGCATGCTGTCATAATATTTCTAATATTACTTGCTGCTAAAGGATGACCTATAGCAATCGATCCTCCCCATGAATTTAATTTATCAATTGGAATCTCACCTAATTTTGATTTATTAAAATTATTATTACAAAATTTATCTGAATTCATTGCTGCTAAATTAGCTAATATTTGTCCAGCAAATGCTTCATGGATTTCAAATACATCTATATCACTTAATTTTAAATTATTTCTTTCAAGTAAAGTTGGAATAGCATAAGCCGGGCCTAATAACATTTCTTGATATGGATCTGTTCCTAAACAGATAGAATCTTTAATATATCCTAATGGATTTATTCCTAATTCTTTAGCCTTATTTTCTGATCCTAATAAACAAGCGGTTGCACCATCTGTTAGTCCACTTGAATTAGCTGCAGTATGAGTACCATCATTTTTAAAACTTGGTTTCAATTTAGATAATTTTTTTACATCTAAATTTGATCTAATATTATTTTCATATTTATTATTTTCATAAGAAAAAATTTCGTCATCATAATTTCCATTTTGATGAGCTTCATTGGCAAGCATATGAGATCTTAATGTAAATTGATCTTGATCATTTCTAGAAATTCCAAATCTATCAGCTATTTTTTCGGATGTTTGACCCATTAATTCTCCAGTTGTATAATTAGCCAAGACTGGTGGTTGAGGTTTAAAATAACTAGGTCCTAATTTTGATAAATATTTTAAAGTATTCATTTTTCCTTTTTTACTTTCTTTAGGAAAATTAATTAACCATTGTCTCATTTTTTTAGGATACCTTATAGGCACATCTGAAAATGTTTCAACTCCCCCTGTTAATACTAATTCGGCGTCTCCTGCTTTTATTTGTTGTGATCCCATTGAAACACATTGACTACTAGATATACAAGCCTGTGCTATTGTTGATGCAGGTACATTTTTCGGAATATTACAGGCTAATGCGGCTTCTCTTGCGACATTACTTGTACTTACTTCTTGTATAACATTTCCTACAAGTACATTATCAATTTGATTAGTATTTATTTGAGTTTTTTCAATAATACCATTAAATGCTAATTTTAGTAAATCAATATTCGCCATATTTTTATAAATTGTACCGGAAGGTTGAAAAGGAATTCTACCCCCTGCTAAAATAGAAATTTTTTTTAATGTTGTCATAATTTAATTTAAATTGATTTGGGTTTAAATATTATTGCCTTTAATCGATTTAAATATTTATTAAAACCGATTTTTAGGATACCATTCTCATCTTTACGGTCAGATAATAGGACAAAAATTGAAAATATAAAAAATAATATAAAAATAATATAAATTGATTATTATAAAGAAAAACCATGAATTCATTACCTATAGAAATTGTAAAATATACGATAAATGATTATTTGATTTTAAGCGATAAGCTTAATTTACAAAGTGTTAATAAACGATTTCAAAAAATGCAAAAAAATATTATTTGGTATCATTTTGGAGAAATATTAATTAATAAATTGGGAATGACTATTGAAACTATTAACAAGGATATGATTTTTTTTAAAGATTATAAATTAGATTTTTTTAATGAAATGATTAATATTTGTTTTAGAGAATCAGATTATTATAAAAAAATTAATAATATTTATGGATTAAGAATACCCTTTAAGAATTTATTAAAAATTAATAAATCTAATTTAGAGGAATGTAAAAAAATGATTCTGGATAATACATTATTACAAAATAAAAAATACAATTCCAAACCCATTACTTCTTATTATTACAATAAATACTTTTATACATCACATGCTTTATTATTTTAAAATATTAATTTAAAAATAATAAATGTTAAATGTTAAATTACATTTAATTTAAAACTTGGATTGAATTTATTAATTCCTTATCTTCATCTATTAATTCCTCTATATCTTCTCCCAATAGAATTTCTTCACTTAGTAAAGATTCAGCTAATTTTCTAATCTTATCTTCATGTTTACTAATTATTTCTTTAGTCCAATTATAAATATTATCAGTAATATTCTTCATTTCATTCTCAATATCGTCCAATTTATTTTGACCGATATTATATTGTCTGGATTTTTCATAACTTAATAATCCAATTTTTTCATTTAATCCATAGTTTGTTATCATAGAGTAGACTAATTGTGTTACTTTTTCAATATCATCAGCTGCTCCGGTGGTTATTTTTCCAAACATAACTTCTTCTGCTGCTCTTCCTCCTAATAAAACACTAACTTTTGATAATAATTCTTCCTTATTATATAATTTTTTCTCTTCAGGTTCTTGTTGGGAAAATCCTAATGCATCAACTCCCCTAGGAATGATTGACACTTTAATAGGTGGAGAACAATCCTCTAATAGGTATCCTAATAAGGCATGTCCTGCTTCATGATGTGCTACAATATTTCTTTCTTTCTCTGTCATCATTCTTGATCTTTTTTCTATTCCAATAATGATGTCATCAATTGCTTTTTCTAAATGAATCCATTCTATTACTTCTTTTTCTTCTCTAACTGCCAAGATTGCGGCTTGATTGCAAATGTTACTTATATCAGCACCAGATACTCCGGAAGTTTTTTTGGACATTTTATAAGCAAAATCTCCTTTATTATCTTTATTTACTGATATCCTATCTAGATATAACTTAAATATTTCTTTTCTTTCATTTGCATTTGGTAAATCTATAACAATTTTTCTATCGAATCTCCCTGATCTAGTAAGAGCATCATCTAAGGATTTATGTCTGTTAGTAGATGCAATTACTAAAATATTTTCGTTATCTGCAAATCCATCCATTTCTACTAATAATTTATTCAAAGTAACATTATGTTCATGACTTATTCCTCCTCCATAATTATCTCTAGCTGCACCGATACTATCAATCTCATCAATGAAAATAATGGAAGGTGAATTATCTCTAGCTAATTTAAATAATTGTCCAACTCTATTAGATCCCATACCTATAAATCTATCATTAAAATCTGATCCTGAACAATGAATAAAACTTACTCCTGATTCTCCAGCTATTGCTTTAGCTAATAAAGTTTTACCAGACCCAGGTCTTCCTATTAGTAGTAAACCTCTTGGTAGTTTTGCACCCATTTTGATGTATTTTTCTCTACTTTTTAAATATGCTATATATTCTAAAACTTCTTTCTTTGTATCTTCGTAACCTGCAATATCATCTAATCTTGTTTTTACAGTTTGATCATCATCATCTTTTTTAATTATTCTAAACGGTGTGCTACCTTCGGTTGCTTGACTAACTCCATCTACCAACCCAGAAACAAGGGAAGATAAAATAGTTCTCATAATTAAGAAAGCTAATAGATAATAACTAATTTTTCTGAATAAATCAAAAACAAAATTAGGTTGAGGAGAATTAACATATAAGACTTCAACTTCTTTTGTTTTAGGAATCTTTGATAATTCATTATCGATTCTATGATTTTTAGGTAATAAAACTCTAAAATAATCAGATTCGACTTTTTCTTTAACAAAAATGCAATCTTCCATATGTATGGAAGGACATGTATTTGATGTATTATATTTATATTTAGACACGTTGTTATAAAAATCAACATTAAATACTGCAATATCATTTTCTCTATTAACTATTACACTAGCTAAACTCGAGTTATCCCAATTAACAATATCTAACATTTTTCTTTTTGTAATTCCATAATCTGGTGTCTGCATACCATCAATTAACATATATGCCATTAAAAATCCCATAAGATAGTATACTGCTTTCATTTTTATTTATTATTAGAAGGAAATATTGCTTTAAATATTAAAGTATTAAAAGCATATATTTAAAAAGTCATTATTTATATTCAATAATGAATTGTGAACAATTAAAAAATTTAGGAAATGAACAATTTAAAGAGGGTAACTTTAAAAATGCAATAGAATTTTTTGAACAAGCTATTGTATCTGATCCTGATAATCATATTTTATACAGTAATAGATCTGCAGCTTATTTATCTCTTGGAAACGGAGATTTAGCCTTACAAGATGCAGAAAAATGCATCGAATTAAACGAAGATTGGATTAAAGGTTGGGGAAGAAAAGGAGCAGCCTTACATATGTTAGGAAAATATGAAGAATCAATTAAAAGTTTTAATCATGGTTTAGAAATTGAAGAAGGTAATATATATCTTAAAAGTGGATTAGAACTTGTTCTGAAAGATAAGGAAAAAAAAGACTCTTTAAAAGGAGGACCAATGGGTGATATGATGGAAAAACTCATGCAAAACAAAGAAATTAATAATAAAATGAATGATCCTGAATTTATCAAAAAAATATATGAATATCAAAAAAATCCATTTAGCATGATGCAAGATCCTGAAATGATGCAAATTTTTGGTAAAATTATGAGTGAAATGTCACCTCCAGAAAATACAGAAACATTAAATGGTACAATAAATTCAGACTCTGACACAGATACCGACTCAGAATCAGACGAGTCTTAAAGCTTACTAATTGTATTAATAAAATTTTCTTGAGAAAAAGTTTTGTATAGAAAACAAATAGATGCAATTTGATGATTATTTAATAGAACTACTGAATCGGCCTTTGTACCAATGTATAAAGTATCTTGTTTAGAAATATTATAAAAATCTAATATATGATGAACAAGGAACATTTTATCAGGAATGTCATTATTAAAATTGGTTGTTATTTGATTAACTGGTAATTTAATATATTTGGAATTATTCCATTTCTTAGTTTTTTTAAAATGATGTGATGTTACCACATTATTTAAATTAAAATATTTTTCAGGTTTTTTAAAAATTTTTTCTAAATGATTAAAAATCAAGGTAGGATGAGAGAGACTAATCAAACCTATATTGATATAATGATGTTTGCAAAAGGATACTAATTGTTTAAAAAAAATAATTTGATCATCCTCCTTACAAAAATCTGTACCTAAAGGATTAATTATATTTTCAAATTCTAAAATTATATTTTTTTTACCTAAAAATATTTTTTTCATATAATGATTGCATTTTAATTCTTTTAACAACGTATTATATTTCGTTTTATGATCAATATTAGCTACCACTATCTCATATTTTAATTTGAAAACGACTTCTTGAATTATATCATCTACGAATTTATTTGCTACTTTTTTAGCTATTTTTTTATTTGTTTTATTAGCTATATTAGCTATATTAGCTATATTATTTGTTTTATTAGCTATTTTTTTAGCCATATTATCAGCTATTTTAGCCATATTATTTGTTTTATTAGCTTTTTTAATTAGTATTCTCTGTTGATTATTATTTGGGTCCCAAGAATCAGAAAAATAATCTGGAATACATTTAAAAAAAGTTAAAATTGAACTCATTAAAATAATATTAGATAATATTAGGAAAAAATCTATAGGTTCAGAATAATAACAAAATAAATGAAAATTGAGAAAATAACAAAATATATTAGTATATGTAATTAAAAATCTAAATATTATTATTTTATTCATTAAATATAAATATATTAAATCAATTTATATTTAACGAAAGGCTTTTAATCTATTAAATTTAGAAAATGCTCATAACAAAAAAAACCGATCGAATTAACTACAAAGGCTCTACACATACATGGCATTATTCCCTGATATAAATTACCTTGTCTAATGGCCTGTTTAAAGGTTAATATATTCCCATTTTGTATACGGGTTTTAATGATATCTAAAGGATAACTAATTGCCCAAGCAGAACAACCAGCAATCCCACCGCTCAATAAAATACTTAATTGATTATTCTTACAAATATTATATGAACTAAAATAAATAGAATTTCCTATTACTTCTCTTCCAATAGTATATCTTAAACCTAACAATGGATTCTTATATATTTTATTTTTTGAAAAATTTAATTGTTGACGTATTTTAATTAATTCAATAGGAGTTAGTAGTATTCCGGTTACAATTCCACTAATACCACCGGCGGCGTATATAGGAAAACCTTTATCCAATGCCAAATTAAATGAACCAAATAATGAAGAATTAACAATACTTTGAGATAATAAAGGAAAACTAATTCCTTGATAAAGAATTCTCAATCTTAATTTACTCTTATCAAAATTATTAGTTTGCATCAATACTTTAATTGTATCAAATGGATGCCCAAATGTAGTTTGTATTGACCCGGACATAAATCCGGCTAGGAAAGCCTTATAATCATTCATTAACATTATATTATAATTAATTTTTAAATAGCTATTATTTAATTTTTATAATTATATGAGATATTCTATTATTTAATTTTTATAATTATATGAGATATTCTATTATTTAATTTTTATAATTGTATGAGATATTCTATTAAATTTAGTTTCACTAGCACTTTTTTTCATATTATTTTGTTTAAGTATTGTATTAAACTCCTTATTAAAATTTTTTTTTTTGCTCATAGATTCCATAATTTTTCTTCTTTGTTCTTTTTTTCGCATATATAAACATTTTAATAACATTCTTCCTATCATTTTTGTTATTTTAGTATATAATGAAACTAATCCACCTAAAAGTCCTAATACTTCAGTAAAAATTAATGTTGTACTTTTATATCTATAACTTGCATATTCTATTATTACAGCTATTGTCAAAGAAAGAAATACTTGTTGTAATAAAATAAATTGATATTGAAAATTTTTACTGCTTTCTATATTATTAAGAATTTTTTTTTTTAATAATTTTTTACTTATCATATTTTGTTCTGCTAAATCTTCAAAATAAATTGGTTTAGTATAACCCATCTTAGCAATTTGAGGAAAATTCCAACATATTATTAATGCCGATACTAAACATGAAGAAAATATATATATATCATTTCTTAATTTATCAAAATATATCAAAACTGGTAATGCAATTGCTAAAGGTAAGAAAAATCTTTTCCAATCGAATAAAAATTTACATCTTTTATGACAAACATTATCTTTATCATCATCTTCTATTTTTTCTAATTTAATCCCTTCTTGTAGCTCTTTTAAAGTAAGCTTATTTTCAATTAAGTTATTTTGATCTAAAGTAGACATTTAATACAAGAAAAGAAAAAATTAATATATTTTTTTTATTGTCTAATCTTATCCGTATAGAGACATCTCCAATTAATATTTTATCAGTTAATATAATAAATTTTTATTATATTAATTGATTTTGATGGTTTGAAATAAATAATGACATTACCATCTATTATTACATGTTTTTTCGTAATTAAATTTTACAAAAGTGGGATATATTTTTTCTTTGTATTTTGTGGATTTATTACCCATTTTATATATCTTTTATATATATTTTTATCTAAATTTATCCATAATGTCTACAACTTCTTCTTTTTGATTAAATGGTCCTAAAATAAAAATACTTAAATTTTCAGGACTGAATATTACTTTCGCCACATTAACAATATCTGTTGGCCTCAAATTTGTAACCTGATTATTAAATCCATCGGCAAATAGAGCATCTATTCCATATGAAAATAATGAATCTTGAACTGATGATTCATTTCTCAAAATTTCATTTGTTTTTCTTATATTTTCTATTTTTGTTAATTCACTTTTAAGAATTTTTTTAGTTTTAAGTCTCTTAATTTCTACTAATATTGCTTTTATTACTTTAGTTACTTGTTTCGGATCTACTCCCAAAGTAATTATAAAACTCCCCGCATCTTCATATTGATCATTCTCGACAAAATTAAAATATGTTGCAGCTAATTTATTTCTTAATAAATGAAATAATCTGGAGGAAGACCCACTCGATAATATTTCTTCTAATATTTGTAAAGCTTCTGAATAAGGATAATTTCTTCCAAAAGTTCTAAAAACTATTTTAACTAAGGTTTGTTCCATATTATTATCATAATTAATAGACAAGTATGGTCTTTCTTGTGTATATGATTTTATTTTATTGGGTAAACATATCTCATCTATTTCCTTTGAAAACTTATTAAATAACAAATCTAATTTTGTAGAAATTGTTTTCAATTTAACATTACCAATTACCACTAAAACAGAATTATCATTTCGATAGAATTTTTTTTTGTAATCAACTAAATCTTTTTTTGTAAAATTCATAACATTAGTTTCTGTACCTAAAATAGGCATTGCTAACGACTTACCCTTATACATTTTTTCATGATAAATATCTTCTAAAACTGCTCTTTTATCATCTTTATACATTCTCATTTCTTCCAAAACTATTTTCTTTTCTCTATTAATTTCTTTATTATTCAATGAAGAATTATAAAATATATCAATAATAATTTCTAGAAAAAGATCAATATCTTTAATTTGTCCAATAATATCATAAAATGTAAATTCATAAGATGTAGCTGCATTATAATTAGCTCCAACTTTATCTAAGTCATTGGCAATTTTTACTCCATTTCTTCTACTAGTACCTTGATACATCATATGTTCCAAAAAATGTGAAATACCATTATTTTTCCTATTTTCGTATTTAACGCCAGCTTTAACAAACATACCAACCGACACTAATTCAGAATCGGGGGTAGGAAGTATCATTACTTGCATGCCATTTGACATATTTCCTTGAATTATTTCTAAAGAATTTTTCTTTTTTTTAGTCATATATTATAAACTTAGAATTTATTAATCATCTCAGGTGATAAGTGCTCAATATAAATATTATTGATTATAGGTAGTTCATTGATACTTTTCTTTTGCTTAGTTTTATCAAAAAAGTAATCGATGTTTATTGAAGAATAAGTTTTATTTATAGCATACCCATCGTAATTTTTACTTTTTGAATCATAATTAAAATACATTATATTTCTTGTTAATTTCATATTTATATTAATTGCTGTCCCATAAGATTTTTGTTGTGTCAAACCAATAGATAAGTTGTAATTTAAATTAAAAACAAAGGTTGCATTTGAAATATTAGGTAACGTCGAATCATCTTTAGCCTTTATAAAAACACCTGCTTTTAATAAATATGGGCCTTTAGTTGAATCAGGATAAAAATGAGTATTACAATTTCCATTTTCAATAAATATAACTTGATATTTTTTTGAGTTTGAATTATCAATTATAGTAGCTTCTAGACCTTTGTCTAGACCATAACATATTTCTTCTTCGTTTTCATATACAGAAAGATAACTCATTTTTAATGCTTTTCCATTAATATCTGTATTACTTACTCCAGCTTTTAGTGATATTTGCGTATTTAAAATATTAACATTTAAATATTCAATACTAACTGCTTTAACCTTTTCTAATTGAACTATTGATAAATTTTTGGGTTTAGATTCGCCAATTTTAGAATTTGTATAATATCCTACTTCTGTAATAAAATCAACATCTGTATAGATTGTAATACTTAAATAAATTGTTGATGCTTCCTTAATATAAATAGAATTAAAGTTATTCGAAGGAAAATTAGTTGGTAAAATGAATTTACCAGGTGGAAAAGCTAAAGACGCACCTTTAAATCCTGCCAAGGTAAATAGAACAATTGAATTAATTACAGAAGAAATAATAATTTTATCTTGATTACCAAATTGGTAATATGTTTTTTTTATTAATGCGTCCTTTTCTTGTTTTTGTAAATCTTTTATATATTTTTCAGCTGCCTTTTTAAAGCCATTTAAGTCTTCTAATGTAACTTTGTCATCATTAACTTGTTTTTTTAATTGATCATATGCCTGTTGTTGGGAAATATTTAAAGTTTTACCTTTTATTTGTGCCGTAGCATTATCTAAATTTTGCTGATCATTTGATAAATCATTTGTTGTTTTAAAAATTTCTTTATCATATTCTTTAATATAATTTTGTTGATCATTAATTTTATCTTCATATACCTTTGTTACAGCCCCTCGTTCAGTAGTTTGTAAATCATTTAAATATTTTTTCATATCTGGTATAGAACTAGATCCACTTTTATCAGGATCAATATTATTACCTAAAATAGAAATTGCTATTTGATTTACTGAATCAATTAAATTTAATAGTAAACCTTCAGGTACTATTAATGATTGAATTTGGTCCATTGATAATGCTGCAGAAAATGAATGTATGCCAATTCCTAATTTATAAACAAAATTAGATGGAAAATCTGTATTTCCATAAAAATAAACTAAATTATCTTCGTTTGTAAGACTATATACCTCAAAATACCCTTTTTCAATTTGATATATATTAGCATTAGCGGGTGTCATACTATTTTTACCAATCCGATTATTCCAATAACTAGATGTCAAATATCTACATTTTTGTGATACTGGAATATCATTTAATTTGTTTTTATCATAAATATAGTTAACTTCATTATCATCATTAAAATAATAACATTCATTATCTACAATTGCAAAGTTTTTTTTCCTTTCTTCAAATACAACATTACCACATTTTTGAACATATTGGAGTGGATTATCTTGGAAAAAAGAGTTATTTAATACCTTATAAGTATTTGAATCGAATTTTGTAATTTTATTTTTATCAATTGCAAAACATCCTAAATTTGTTATAGGAATGTTAGGATATAAAATCTCTTCTAAAGAATTAGTTTCATAAAATACATCCTTTTTACCTGATGTTATCAATAAGTAATTTGTATTTGTACTTATAATTGGCTCCTTAGCATTTAAGTTTACTAAATTACCTATTAAATTCCCAGTTTTATTAATATTAGATATATTTTGATTAAGCATAAATATCACTATAATTATTGAATCTGTTTTATATTCAGCTTGTAAAAAATTATTCAAATCATTAGAATCATTTGTAATTTTTGTTTTCACCTGATCCATTTCTACCGTTCTATTAATTATACATCCATATAGACTACTTTCTTTGCTTTCTAAAATATACTTATCATCAATTTTAATAAACATTTGATTTGTACAATATTTACATTCAGGAGTAAATCCTGACACTAGAATATTTATTCTTCTTAATAAATCCCAAGGTGCAATACAACCCTTAAATGATTTGTAATCAGTTTTATTTCCTGCCTCTAATATATTACTTTCATCTGTAATATCAATAGTTGCATTCGGATCATAATTAACACACCAATATCTAGTACATCCTTCTATATTAGATAAACACATGCATTCAGGACAATAGTTTTCTTTTAAACTTTTTTTACCTTTAACCATACATGTTACATTGTATTGACATGCTTGTGTAACTAAAGTTTGAAAAATTATCAGATTATTAGTGGAATTTATTGTTTTCAAAAAAGTATCTGATAAGTTAATTTTTGAAGTAATTGTAATAATTTTTTTAACAATAGAAAAAAATACAATATATAACTCATTGGTATCACTTATTATAATCTCTCTATTTATTAAATATTTAATAGCATTTACTATGTCGGTTGTTGCAGTTTTTAAAATAATATTATAAGTTTTTGATTTTAAATATACAATTTCACAGGATAGTTCTAATTTAGTTCTAACTAATTGATCTTCAATTGTACTTTTAAGATCATTATCAGATGTATTATTATATTGTTCAACCAATTTCATTTCTTGTTCTTTCCATTTATCACAGTCTTCTTTACAACTAACATTTGCATATATATTATAATTTGCAGCGGCCGTATTCATACATCCTTTAGTGGGATATATGCAATCTTTAGCTACACTTCCCTGAAGTGTATTTGAAGGACTATAATTTAATGCTTTTTTATCTTTACATCCAACTCTTCTAGTTTTAATATACCCAAAAATAGCAACAAATAATAATATTAATAAAATTAATATTTTCAAGGAAGTCCATTTGGTAAAAGTCTTATCCATCTTATAATTAAATTATTTTTTATTTTTTGCAATTATATTTATAGAAAAAATTTATTCATTATATTATATATAATGAATATCGGAATTTTTGGAACAGGGCATTTTGCTTTAGCAATTGGTTACCTGATTAATTTAAATAAGCATAGGATAACCTTTATTGGAAGAGATGCTTCACAATTAAGAGAATTAAAAGAAAAAAAAAGAAATTCTAAATATCACTCATATATTTTTGAGAATGGCTTAGAAACAAAGTCCCTAGAAAATTATATTTCTGGATTTGATATTTTGTTTTATTGTTTACCCTCGTCTTGTTTGCAATTAATAAGATATGATAAAAATATACCAATTATTTTTACTTGTAAGGGGTTTTCTAAAGATTTTATTTTTAATACTTTTTCAAATTATGGAATTCTTTCAGGTGGTAGTTATTCGTCCGAGATTATGAATAATATTCCTTGCTATATGACTATTTCTTCAAATAAAGATGAATTATGTTCTTTAGTAAGTCATGTTATAAAAAGTAAACAATGTATTCTTTCTTTCAATAATCAACCTAGTAGTATTGAATTATTAGGAATTTTTAAAAATATTCTTGCAATTTTTTGCGGAATTATCAATGAACTTGGGATGGGAAAAAATATAGAAGCTGCCTTTTTAAGCAAAATAATTAAAAAATTAAATAAAATAATTGATTTTGATGAAGCTAGCTTTATAGAACCAGCAGGAATTGGGGATATGTTTTTATCATGTTCTTCTACTAAATCCAGAAACTATTCTTTTGGAAAAAATTTAATGACTAAAAAAACAGAACCTGACTCAAATACATTAGTAGAGGGATTCATATCATTAAGAAATATGAAACAAAATTTAAATAATGATTTTATAATTGATTTAAATATTATTATCGAGAAAATAATAAATAATTACTCATCTGAAGACATTAAAGAAGAAATTTTAAAAATAATCTATTAATTATCTTCTTCACTCGTATAATAAGAACTAGAACTATCATATTCATCTTCATGTACAACTGAACTATTCAAGTTGTTATTATTATTTTTTTTATAAAGATAAAAATAATTATAATGACTAACCAGTAACGGATTCATTTTTTCAGTTAAAAATTTGGATAGTAGATTATCATCAGAACAATCCATTGCTTCCATAAAAGTTCCTACTAGTGTATCTATTTCATTATTAGTTATAGAAAAAAAGTTAGTAAAATTATAAAATTGACTAGATAGATAATCTCTAATATCACTTGCTTCTAAATTTTCATTACCAATAATATTTGTTATATTTAAAATTTGTATTATAGTTAATCTTTCCTTTTTAATTAATTTATGAAATATAGGATGTAATAATATAATATATTCATTTAGAATATTCTCAAAATATTTTTTAACTAATTCTTGTTTTTTTGAAGTGAAATAATTATAGTTTTGACGAATATCATTAGGCTTAGAATGTTTAAGATAAAAAAATTGGTAATTTTCTGATGTATGTTCTATAATAAAGTCTATTTCTTCGTTATTATTATAAATAATAACTTTTTTATTGTCTTTATTTAAATATTTTAGTTTATCTGAAATATCATCTGATAATTTTAATATAATTAGACATCCTGTATTTTCAATATTTTCAATGTATAATTTTGAAATATTTAAAATAACATCGGAATTAGGATTACAATGTGATCCTACTACCTGAACAATATCAATATTACTAGATTCAATTACATTTTCATTTATAACATTCCAATAATAAACTGAATTTTTAATAATTTTTGTTAATTCCAAATTTTTATTAAATAATAAAATACGAAGTTTAGAACTATTTTTATTATTAAAAAATGAATTAATATATTCAGGAATAATTTCATCAATGCAAGAAATATTTTTATATGATGTGAAATCTAAAATATGCAAATTATGCTCTTTGTTTTTTAAATCCTTTATATCACTACCTAAATATTTAAATTCAACATTATCTAATTCAGTAATATTTGTCTCTTTTTTTTTTTCTTTTTTTCCTTGTTCTTTAAAATTTCTACTTGCTAATAACCTAAGCATATAATATAACAAAGATTTAAATTTAAATATTATTTTGGACCAGAAAATAATAGATTTGGACCAGGTACTAGTTTTCTATAAAATACTCCATATCCGGAAGTAGTACTCGGTCTTACTATTTTAACTATATCCCCAGCCCTCATATTATAATATCTTGCAACGGGATCAGTTATATTCATTCTACTCATACCTCTTATAGTTCCATTTTCCATAATATTATGTTGATATGAATCAAGGTATTCTTCTTTTTCCTTTTCATTTAACGGAGAATGTTTAGGAATTAATTTAATATCAACTAAATTGATCATTAATTCATAATCAAAAAATATTTCTAAATTACTATATTCCATAAATTGTTTGTATACTTTTTGATTAATATTGTTAATTACAATAATTTTATTTTTACCCTTAGTTTTACTCAAAAAATCTTCAATCGGAGTAATTTTTTTAATTGTCGTTAATTTCTGGAAATAAAATTTAACATAATATTCCGTATTGTCATATTCAGATTTAATTTTAAATACTAAATTATCATCAAGCTGTTTTTGTAACACTTCGATATTTTTTTCCAGATTATCAGGGTTTAATATATTTTTTCTATTTGTTAACATTTTAACAATATTTTCTAAAATAATTTTGTTTTTTTCATTGGGTTTAACCTCGATATTTAAAAATTTGGTTGCCATAATCTTAATTATACTATAATTAACTTTATATGTTTTAAGTAAATTATATTATAAAAATCAATTTTTATTAAAAATATTGAAATTTGTATTAAATATATATATAGAAATAAGTATATATATATATAAAAATGTATACACCCTTGATTTTTGAGGTACCCAAGGAAAAAGAAGATATTTTAAAAGCTAAATCTGATGTTCAAAAGAATTCTTTTCTTCCGATGCCAAAATTTTCTCTAGGATTTCACTCTTTTATTCATCAAACTAAGGATAAAATGAGTATTTTAGATAAAATCAAAAAGAAAAAGAATTTTTATTATGTAGTTAATAAATTTGAACATATAATTCTCAACTATGAAGATGATCTTAATAAGCTTACAAAAATTTATTTTAATATTCAAGAGGAAACACCTAATATTTTAAGCAGAGCTTTTTATAAATTATGGGAAATTTTATTTCTATTTGATATAGCTGATTCTGATAAAAGTATTACGTATGCTGCTTTAGCAGAAGGTCCCGGATCGTTTTTACAAGCTACAATGTATTTTAGAGAGAAATTTTTCAATAAAGCATCAAAAAATGACAAATATTTTGGTGTTAGTATTCACAGTGAAGAGAAAGGTGTTAAAGATATAGCTGAACAATTTATTGGATTTCATAATAAAGAAAATCCAGGTAAGGTTAATGTTCATAAAACTTTTGGAAAAAAAGAAAGCTCTAAATCTAAAACAAAAGATAACGGTGATTTAACTGAATTTAAAACTATTAGTCTTTTCAAAAAAGATATTAAGAAAACTAAAAAATGGGCTGACATTGTTACAGCTGATGGAGGTTTTGAATGGAATGATGAAAATTTCCAAGAACAAGAAGCTTACCCTCTTATTTTTGGAGAAATAGTAGCAGCATTAAATGTTCAAGCAAAAAATGGAAGTTTTGTTCTCAAGCTTTTTGAGTCATTTACCGATATAACTTTAAAAATGATTTATATTACATCCTCTTTTTATGAATCATCCTATATTTATAAACCTTTTACTAGTAGACCTTCAAATTCTGAAAAATATTTAGTATGTATGGGGTTTAAATATGATCAGGATAAAGATAAGAAAATTTTAAAAGAAAAACTTGATAAATTGGAGGAAATATTGGGAGAATTCAAAGGAAAAACTTATATGACTGATATATTTTCTGAATTTACTTTACCCTCTAATTATTTAGATTTCTTTACTAAAGTTGATACGACAATTTCCAATATTCAACAAATTGAAATAAACAGAATAGTAGATTATATTAAAGGTAATAATTATTATGGAGAAAAATATCATAATTATAGAGATGAACAAATAAAAGCAACTAAATTTTGGACAGAAACTTTTTATCCTATTAATAAATCTTTGTATGAAAAGAATAAAAAAGATATGGATAAAGTTTTACAAGACACTATGAAAAATAATGTAAAAGCTGTTAAAGAATTACAAAGTGTTTTAAGTTAATTAAATCTTTTTATATAAATAATCTCTTAAAAGAGTACTTATTTAAAAATTATTTTTTTATTTTTTATTTTTTATTTTTTTATTTTTTATTTTTTATTTTTTTATTTTTTATTTTTATCTACGATTGGGTAAACATATTCTTCTGCTAATTCTTCACCTAGTTTTTTTTCTGCTTCAAATTGACTAATTTTATTTTCTTTGATTTGACTCATAGCTGATAACATCTTATCTAAATAATCTAATTTATCCCCATTTAAAATCTTTTTAATTAATGTGGGATATAACTCATTAAATTCTGTGAAATTAGTTTCAACTTTATATTTCAAAAGTTCCTTATTACTATTTTGTAAATTTTTATTATCCTTGTTGTTAATAAAAGATACAATTTCTTCTACAGTTTTTTTAATTTGTTGACTTTCCATTATTGTTTAATATTAATTAATCTATCTTTATATTAATTAATGAAATAAAAGTTCTTTAAACTATCTATTTATTTTTCTCATATTTATTTATAACTTTTTGACATTTTTTTAACCATAAAAAATCTAATGCAATACAACATGGTATAAAAGTAACACTTCCCCAAGAATAACCACCAATACCTAAAAATATTAATTGAAATAATCCATAAAACAATAAATAAAACCAGACTGGATATCTAAGATATAAAATAACAGATTTTCTAATTTTTTTGCATAGATATGATTTATACATCATATTATTTTGAATATAATATAGATCGATAGCACTAAATAAAGATAATGCTTCTCCTAAAAGAATTAAATTTACAACAAAAATTTTATAATAAATAATAACTCCTATTATAAACATAATATGATGTAGCCATAGATCAATTCTATTTATTTTATAAAATATCATAAAAATTATATCCACAATAGCATAACTTAAAAACCATAAATTTAGATCAATTACAGCAGGTGATGAATAACTTAGAATATGTAGTAAAGCTAATTTAGGCTCAAACAGAACATTGACTGTAGCATATAAAAATAAAAATAGACAACATAAAGATCTGTAAATTGCAAATTTTAAATCTGTAGATATATACTTGGTATATTCTGACCATTCACTAACATAATTTTCTAAAAAAAATAATATACCTATTTTAAATAATATATTCATTATATTATTTAAATTAGATAATTTTAAATCTGTAGATTTTTATTTAATCTTCATTGTATTTGTCGATTACTTTTTGACATTTTTTTAACCAAAATCTATCTAATACTAATAAAGCTATCGATCCACCTATCGCAACCTTGGGAGTAATCCCTTTTTTTTTACAATTTAATATCCCCAAAATTAAAGTCATAATCCACAATGGAGTTCTCCACAAATTAATAATATTTTTTCTTATTTTTTTACAATACATTGAATTAAGCAAATCATTTTCGTCTGTATAAATTGAGTCAACACCACTCATAATTGACATGGCTTCACTTAATAAAACAATACTTAGAATAAATGGTACTTTTTTACTATGATAATTAGCAATTAAAACAGTAATAAGACTTAGTATATGATGAATCCATAGATCTTTCCTTTTACATTTTATATAAGTCATAATCATCAAATCAACTATAATATATGCTTCAAACCATTTACTCAAATCTGTAATATCATTATTTGAAAATTTAAATGCATTCCCTAAACCTTCCTTACCATATAATAAAAAATTCTGTAAAGCATATATAAATATAAATAAACAACAAACCGACCTATATAAACTAAAGCTAGTTTCTACTTTTTTATTATTTATCAAGACATAAAAACCGATAAAAAATACTATTTTATAATAAATCTTCATGTATTATAAAATATTAATTAAAATTATTATTATTTTTCTACGCACTCAACTTATTAACAATACTTGATGCAATTTCTTTTTTGGTTTTTGTTTGATATTCTCCAATATTTAATTGTAGAGAATTAATGATATCTAATAATTCATCTTTTCTCATTCTTAAAAATTTTGATAAACTATATCCTTTCCATTTTTCACTTTCCGGAGTTTTTTTTACAAAAGTAGTAGTCTTATCGTTATCTGAATACTCTTGTTCATAACTGTCTTCGATAAGTTCTTCGTCATCGTTAATATCTATACTATCTTCGTCGTCGTTAATATCTATACTATCCTCTTCAATGCTTTCACTATTTGTACATTCAAATTGATTAATTTCATTATTTTGATTTACTACGGCTACAGGTACATTACTATCTTCTGATCCCATTAAATCATTAATCATATGGTAAATATCGTTGTTTAAACCTATTAAAGTTTTTTCATTATTACCATATTTATAAATATTATTGACAATCAGTTTCTTCATAACTTTATCATTTGAACAAAAATATTTTTTTTTGTTTGTAAAGATTGGTTCAAAATACCCATTACCGTAACCAAATAATAAAGTAGGTCTAAATGTGTTCATTATTTCCCCTGCATAAATTCCATATCTTTTAAAATCATCAAAATTAAAGATAATAATATTAATGTCAAGATAATCTACTACAAGTTGCATTACATATATTGATACATTGTTAGCAATCTCTTCAAAAATAACTCCACTATCTATATTAAATCTTTTATACCCAAACTTTTTATACAATTTATCATTAGTATAATCATTTTTTAATTTATTTTTGAAAGATGTAATATATTGTAGCCTATTTGCTTTATTAAATGTTAAAAATTGCTCATCTAAACATAATAATAAACTGCTAAAAAAAGAAATATTATTTTGTTCATTATCATAACTTAAAACCCCATATCTAAAATAATTTTTGTTAAAAAATTTTCTTATTTTTTTGTTAAAATCTTTTGAGTTGACAATAATGTTCTCTTTAGTAGGAAAATCTCCTATACTATTTTCTTTAGATTGTGATTGTGATAAATAATCAATAATTACCTGATATGTTATTTGTCCATTCATACTAATTAATATAGTTATAGTATCTTTTAAATATATTATTATTATAATTAAAATCAATTTTTTCTTAGGTTTTAATTTTATAATTATTAATTTAAATAATTATCCCCGATAAAGTTCTAAATAAAAATTAAAAAATATATAATATATTAATATAAGTATGAAACCGAGTAAATGGGGACCATATGCCTGGGTTTTTTTGCATTCTATTACATTTAATTATCCTGTTAACCCATCAAAAGAAGTTCAATTACAATATAAGAATTTTTTTGAATCATTGCAATATGTAATTCCATGTGATAAGTGCCAACGTAATTATCAAAATAAATTAGTAAAATTTAAATTAACTGATAAAGTATTAAAATCAAGAAAAAATTTAATTGAATGGTTAATAGATATTCATAATGAAGTTAATAAATCAACAGGAAAAAGAATATTGACATATAAAGAAGTTATTGATTATTATGTTGATTTTTATGAAAGTAAATCACCTCCAGCTAATTTTCAACAGCAATGTTCTATTATGCCAAATATTCTATCTATTTTTGTAACAATAATTATTGCCTTATATTTTATAAAAAAAAAATATTTAATATAATTATAAAAAATGCATATAAATAATTTTTCAAAAGAAATTAAACAAAATCAAAAAAATATTGTTACTACATGTTTAGTACTATTATTTTTTTGGAGCTTGGTAACTATGGGTATAATTAGTTTTGTATTAAACGCATTAACATATTGGTTACCATGTTATAAAATTTACTGTAATTTAAAAAATGACAATAATAAATTATTCAATTGGAATATTTATTTAATAAATTCAATTATTTTGAACTATATTATTATTTGGACAGGAATAATTACTTCACCACTTATTGATTTATCATTTTATTTAAGACTGTGTCAAATACTGATTTTATCGGTTCAATATAAATTTAGAAATACTTTATATCAGTCATTTCAAGGTCAAAATAATAATGACAATATTATATCAGACCATATTATAGTCTTAAATCAATCTAGATTTTTGATGTTAAAAAAATACATTTTTCAGATTATTATGGAAAATTATGATTTTTTTAAAAATTTAGATATTCAAGCAACAATCAATCAATATCGAATTTATTTAGAAAATAAATTAGGTGTTGAAGACAGTACGACAGTGTCGTGTAGTCAAAGCGACTCTACTAATTCCGAGAGTGCATTCCTTGAAAATACGAATGACATAAAGTTTATAGAAAAGGAGAAAAGTAAATAAACTTTATTTAAAATACATTTTTTTTAATTCTTTATCTATTATTTCAAATTCTGATTCATTATATTGATCATTAATCCAATCATTAATGTCAATATTAGCTAATTTTAAAATTTTATCCCTAATCGAAGTAATATTAATAGAATAATTTCTTATTAAATTTTTAAAACTTAGATTATCTTCCCTTATTTTTTTTAACAATTTAATGACAAGTTTTTCTGAAGAAATATTGATATATTTAAGTCTCATAAACACCCACCAATTACACCAAATTGCACAAAATCCATTAGGATCTCCAATTTTTGAACATGATACATCTTCTTTTATTTCAAATTGTTGAAATGATATAGATGGTAAATATGAATTTGGCGTCATATAGGATAAATTTTTGTCAAAACATGTTAATTTATTTTCAATTAATTTGTCTAATAATTGGCCATTATAATTTAATAAATATGGGTAATTTTTACCATTTGGTTCAAATCTTTCGACCTGATTTTTTTCTTTATCCCAAATCAAAATATTAGCATGGGAACCATTAGATAATTCAATACCTATTGGAATAATAATATATTTAATTGATTTTTGTTTTAATAAATGATCAATAATTTCATCAAAATTGGTTGGATAAAATATTTTTTGATATATCCATAATATTTCAAAATTTAAAAATTCTTTTGAGCTATTACTAGCTATGCCAATGGTTTCATAGTATTTTTCAACATTAGGATTTGATGTTATAATATCACTAAAACTTGTTCCAATATTATTAAAATTTTCTTTCAAATATATCAGTCCAGATAATACGTCGATAGTTGATCCTGTATATGTGCAACTATTAACAGCTATACCATTATCTATCGTAATATTTAAATTATCGATTCCTAAAGGTATAGAAATATTATTTTTAATTATATAATTTTTAATAATTTCTTTACATAAATTTTCTTTTGAGTCTTTTTTGTTAACTAATTTAGAAAGTTCTGAAATACCCTCATCATTTGATTTACTACAAATGTTTTCCCATTTATTTTTCCATTTTTTTTGAGAATTTTTTACCAAATAATAGTAAGAATTTACTGCTATATTTACCATTTTTCGTTTTTGTGAAGAATCTTTGGAGAAAAGATCAAAAATCATTTGATTATCATTATTTTTAATAAAAAAATTACATTTTTTATTTTCAATTATCGATGTTAAAGACCACAATTCTTTTGAAATTATATAATATAGACAAGTGTTACCTTTATTATTTTGGATATTTAAATTTGTTTTTTTTACTATTTTATCAACGAAGCTATATGCATTTTCTATTGAATATTCTTCAAGTATAATATGTAAAGGAGTATTACCATCAAGATTAACTAAATTAAAATTTATATTAGGATCTTGAATGAGGATTTCTATACTTTTTGAAGTTTGTTCTAATACTGCTAAATGAAGAGCAGTATTACCATAAGCATCTTGTATATTTACATCAACATTATTTTTTATAAAATTTTCAATTAATTCAAAATTATCTTGTGCAATTGAATATAATAATGGTGTTGCTTGTTCTTTATAATTCTTCATGTTAAGATCTGCTCCTTTTGTTATTAAAAGTAAAGCAATATTGGTATAATTATAAGTACATGCCAAATGCAACGCAGTATCTCCATTCGAATTAATAGTATTAATATTAATTTTGTATCCTAATATTTTTTTTAATAATTCTATTCTTTTATATTGCACAGCTAAATGCAAAGCATCGTTTGATTTTTTATCTTTAATAAGTAAACTAGAACCATTTTCTATTAGAATTTCAAAAGCTTTAATATTATTAAATAAAATTGTATAATATAAAGCAGTCAAGCCAAAATTATCTCTAATATCTATCAAAGATACCCCAATTACACTATTATTAAAATGTAATAATAATTCTAAAATATCAATATAATTATATTTTATTGGGCTGAACAAAATAGATCTTCCATCTGTATCGATTATATCTAATCTGCAACCCCTGTTAATTAAATATGTAACAATATTTTTTTTATTGAACATAATTACATACTGTATTAAGTAGTTATAATTAGCATCTCTAATATTTACATCAATTTCTTCATTATTCTTTAAAGTATCTATAAATTTTTCCCATTCATGGTTTTTTATATATTCAAAAAGAACTTTATTATCATCCATACTATAATATTAATAATATCACAAAATATTATTTTTAATTAAATCTATTCATATATTGCCGTGTATTTCCTAGAAGATTATATATCGAATGTTTAGGATATGAGAAATTAATTAGTGAAATAAATAAAATAATAAATACAATTTTAATTGTATTATCCATATTTGTAGGTATAAACTCTGGATATTCGGGTAAATAAAAAATATATTTCAGGATATAAGAAAAAAAGCTCTTTTTTTTGAGGATTAGCCAAAAGAATAGATTAAATAAACACCATATAATATGATATTGACAAAAATCTTTAGGTAAAAAGATTCCTAATATTATAAATAGTATTCCCAGAAGTTGAATTAAACGAATTATAAAATATAGGATACCAAAAGGACCTAATCCTTTGGGAACCATGGCTTTGCCTATTCTGTATAAATATTTTTTAGTTAGATAATTAATATCCTCCAATTCACATGTTGAATATTCTCTACAATTTAACATTATTATAATATTAATATAAAAAAAATATATTTTTTTTTACATAAATTTAATTTTTAAGTTTATTTGAATTATAATATTTTTACACCGAATTTAAAAACGACTTAAAAAATGTTATATTATAGTAATATTAGAAAGAAATTATAAATGTCGGATATATATAATGACGAAATTATAAAGGAACAAATAATTTATAAAAAAAAAAGAAAAAAACATTATTGCTCTAATTGTGGTAAGTATGGACATATTTTTAAGAAATGTAAAGAACCAATTACTAGTTTGGGAATCATATGTGTAAAACTAGAGACTAATGTAGAAGACAATGTTATAAATTATTTTAAAAATAACCTGACAAAAAAAGGCAAGAATATTAATATTCTAAATGTCAATAATAAAAATTATAATAATTTTAAATTTATCAATTCTTTTAAAAGTAAGATAAAATTTTTATTTATCAGAAGAAAGCATACTTTAAGTTATATAGAGTTTATAAGAGGAAGATACGAAGTTGCCAATATAGATCATTTAATATCTTTATTTCAACTTATGACACCCGCAGAAATAGAAAGAATAAAAAATAATGATTTTAAAGAATTATGGTGTAAATTATGGAAGAAAACTTCATGTTGTAAAATATATGAAAAAGAATTTGAACTATCAAAAAAAAAATTTAAAAAATTACAATTAATGAATAACACTTCCTCATCTATAAATTTAAATTTTTTAACTGATGATGTTGAACCTAAATTTGAAACACCAGAATGGGGTTTTCCTAAAGGTCGTAGGAATTATCATGAAAAAAATATTGATTGTGCAGTAAGAGAGTTTTATGAAGAAACAAGTTATAATACGGAAGAATATCATTTAGTAGACAATATTACTCCAATAAATGAAATTTTTAATGGAACAAATGGAGTATTATATAAACACATATATTATTTAGGTATAGATAATTCAAATAGGGATGCTTATATTAAAACAGAAAATGTTCACCAAATGGATGAAATTGGTGACATTGCATGGCTTAGTTATGATGATGCAGTAAAAAAAATAAGACCATATCACACCGAGAAAAAAAAACTTTTAAATGAAATATATCTTTTTTTAGTAAATATAATATTAGAAACTAATAAAGAAAAAAGTATTACAAAAAAAATATTAGATATTAAAATCTAATATAAAATATATTAATATGAATGACAATAATATGTTAGAAGATTTGGATATCTTTTTTAAAACCAATCCAGATATTTCTAAAGATATGATATCGGAAAATTTAGACAAGATTGCTAAATCGGAAAAAGTAGATCCAGCTATTATTAAAAAAATAGAAAGAGCTGGATTTTACGATATTTTTAGAGGTACCCCTGAAACTGAAGATAGAAAATACTCTAATATAATTTCCAAATTAAATGAGGATAAAATAAATGACGACACTATTAAAAAAATATTCAATTTATTATCAAATAATAGCCAAGTAATAGAATCTGTAACTATTCAGAGAATATTTGCGGATAATAACAATACTGAAGATATTAAACCAGTTAATTATGATAAATTTAAAAAAATAATTATTAGAGCATATAGTGTTATCGATCAAAATAAAATTTCTTTTGATGATTATTTAGATCACATTTCGAGAGAAATAGAAATAAATAAAAAAAAATATATTTTTGATAAAAAAGTAGAAAATGAACTAATAAATAATTATACTGAAAATGAATTAATAACATGTGTTATAGTTTTCAAAATTAAAACATCAGACCTTAAAATATTAGATAATAATAAAGAATTGGTTCAACAAAAAATTGTTGAAATATCTAAAAAGGAAGAATTATCATTAAGAGATAGTATTATTAAGATTAAATCAGAACTAATACAAGACAAATTGAATATTATGAAGAAATATATGGAGATTTATAATCAGATTAATATTCAGGAATTTACTTGTTTCCCTTTTATTATTGCAAAGGGTACAAAGAAAAACTTTCTTTATATTAAAGAAGATTTAATACAGAAAATATATATATATGATGATTTACAAAAAGGTAAATTTAATCTTATAAAATTACTATATTCACAAACTTCTATCGGTATCAGAACTATACCTGATGATAATCCATTACTTAGTATTTGGTCCGAAACTCTATATGCTTTAAATTTAGTCAAACCGGGTAATAAAATACAATTAGATCTTTTTAAAGAAATTAAAAAAGATAATGTTGGAGTACCCAATGGATTTTCTTATTTAAAATATAAATTATGCCAACAAGAAAAATTTAATATCTATATACCTAAAGAAATGAGTGAATTAAAAATTGCATTAGCTTGGAGTCAAATATGTTTTTCAAGTCCAATAATAAGAATAGGAATTAAAATAAACAATAAAGAAGTAATTATAACAAATAAAGAAATAAATTATACATATTACAAATTAGAAGTTGAACCAGATAAAACATATGAAGTTACTATATTTAGAGTAATGGAAAGTTTAGATGATGCAAGTTCTAATGACTATATAAATTTAGGAATAGCTTGGTATTCCGGTTACAATGAAAACGAATATTATGATTTAGAAACTAAAATATCTATTAAAAAAAGTGTTGAGAATATTATATCTGATTCTGAAACTTCAACACAAGAATCAGCATCCCCAATATCAGATAACTTAATTCAAATCGAAGATAATAACTTAATTCAAGTCAAAGATAATAACTTAATTCAAGTCAAAGATAATAACTTAATTCAAGTCAAAGATAATAACTTAATTCAAGTCAAAGATAATAACTTAATTCAAGTCAAAGATAATAACTCAGAACAAGAAAAACAAAAAACATATATTAAAGATTCGATCGATGCGGTAAAAGAAACCTTAAATCTGTTACACATACCGGATGATGTTATTTCAGAAATAGATTGTAATCCAGAAACAATCGATATAATAAACTCAATTAATGAAGTAAATGATGTATCAAAAAATAATGCAATTAAAAATTTAGAGAATAAAGTAGATTACTTGGAAAAAAAAATAGAGGAAATAGTCAATAAAAAACATAATCAAGAAATTGATGATGCTATAGTAGCTATTAACAGTTCTTTAGAAAATATAAATATGTTTATGAACTATAAAGATAATATTGAAAGACAAATTTCAGATATGGATGAAAGAATCGAAAATATAAATGAAAAAAATATAAATGAAAAAAATATAAGTGAAAAAAATATAGATGAAAAAAATATAAGTGAAAAAAATATAGATGAAAAAAATATAAGTGAAAAAAATATAAATAAATTAGAGAAAGATTTCAAAAATCATAAGGATTGTGTTATAAATTCTTTTCAACTAATTGAAAAGAGAATAGGTATTTTGTATGACTCTATAAAAGTCTTAAATTTAAATGTTAATAAATTTTATAAACAAAATAAAAGGAATTAAATAATATAATTTGATACGCTACCTCCATTTTGAATTTCATCATCATCACTAAATTCTGATTCTTGATCCGATTGGACTGCTTCTTCTGTTCTAATTGAGATTTCATTTTCATTAGTTACAGTATCATAATATTCTTTTACTTCATTGGGACTTGCTATATCTGCTAGATACCCCATAACTTTAATTTGATTATCGCCAAAATTAAATGTTTTTGAAATTATATGAATTTTCACAAAATCATTTACATCTAAATCCTTTTTTTGATCTATATTAAAAAATCCATTAACATTTGATATCTTAAATTTATCCATATTAATGTTATTAGACAAAACAATGCATAAAATTGGCCCATTCTCGGCGACCATTAATACTTTATTTATTGTTCTAATTTTAGCAATGATTGTAGTATCTTCTACCGGGAGACACAATTTGCAACTATATTTTACATCAAATCTAGCTGAAGCCGAAAAATTTTCAGGTTGAATAACTCCATCAGTATGTTCTAAAATTTTGTAAACTTTTATAACATATCCATCTTTATTGCATCTTTTTTCTACTTTCTTTTTTAAATTAAATTTTAAATTAATATTTATATCAGTATTCATTTGGTAAGATTGCAACGAAATTCTGGAATATTGCTCAGTATCAATATAAGGGGATGTCAATTTTTCCATATTTAAATATTAATATGATATTCTTTTAAATAAAATAAAATATTTATCAATTTTTATTATTTCCTTAAATTATACTTTTTCTTTTTTTTATTTGTTGTTTCATCATCAATAACAACTTCGTCAATATCCATAGCAGAATATGTATTTTTTGGAATTGAATTTAAACTCTTCAACAAATCTTTCATACCAATTTTTGTTGCCTTGTATTTTTTAAGAATATGTTTTATCATTAAAGGAGACCATGATCTGTTTCTCTTCTTTATTTTCATTTCATTTAATTTAAATGAAATTTCTTTAAATGAATAATTATCATTAAACATTTTTTTAATTAAGTGAATAACAGCTAATTCTTCTTTGTTAGTTTTTTTCTTTCTAATACCTTTGCTATTTTTAACACATTTAAATCCATAACCTGGATTTCCGATATAATCACCCCTACTTCTCCTAAAGTTAACAGAAGCTTTAATTCTTGAAGACAGGAGATCAGATTCATTCTCGGCTTTACTCAAAAGTACTCTGAACATATTTTTCTGAGAAATACTAGAGTAACCACAAACATCATTAACTGAAAAAACAGAAATTCCTTTTTCAGCTAATTTTTCTAAAATATTCAAAGCTTGTTGAGTATTTCTTGAAAATCTAGTAACGTCATAAAAAAGTATCTTATCATCCTTTTTACAAATAGAGATTAAGTGATTCAAGTAATATAGTTTACTCATATCTCTAGCACTGTAAATATCATAATAACAATGCTCTACATCAATATCATTTTCTTCGCAATATTTATACAATGCATTTTGTTGTACTTCCAAACTTGTATGTCCGTTTTTAAAATCAGCTTGTTTTTCGCTGCTAACTCTACAATATAAATAGTTTTTCATTATTTAAATTTTATTAAATGTGAATATTCTTACCTAATTAACAAATTAAAAATCAATTTTTTATATATTTTACGTCGCTATTAGTGTCTGAATCTTTATCTTGAAATAAATTATTAGACAAAAATTGAATATTTGATGAAATTTGAACAAATTTGCAATGGGGTATGGTACTATTATACATTGGTATTTTTTCAATTCCTAATTTTTTTTTTATATAATCTATAGCCTTAGAAGTACAAATTCTATCTTTTTTTCTAAAAGATACATTATTAACCTGAAGTTTAGATTTTATATCCGATATATTTATTAATGCCGAATTATCTGTAGTATATCTTAATTCTGGAATTTGCGGAAGAATAATATCATTATCCTTTAATTCTTTGTTTTCATCAATATCATCTAATTTTCTTTTAAATATATGATGATGAGCTATTTCATAATCTTTATTAATTTTTTCTAAATATTTTATTTTTTCTTTGAGTTCCGTATTTTGTTTAACAAGTTCTTTATCAGCATTCTTTTTTGCATAAATTAATAATTTACCGGTTGTATTTCTCATTGTTTTATTTCTTTTTAGCAAAAAAGCTCTGGTATTTTTTAAAGTTTTAATACAAATACTTTCTAATTGAATATAATATCTTTTATAAGGGATTGAATAAATGGAATTAGAACATAATAACCAAAACTTAAAACCATTTGAATTTAAATAAAATACATTATCTTTTTCTATAAAATCAATTTCTTCTACAATATCCTTAATTTCCTGTATTGCTTTATTTTCTTCTGTTTCTGAAAAACCTAAGATCGCCATACACTTTGTTATTGGTATTTTACATTCTTCTCCAATTTTATAAAATTCATACATATTTTTTGCAATAATATCATCACACCCCCCTGTTATTAATAAATTAATTATATATTCGTCCTCTTTATCTTCATCATTCAAAAGTTTTTTATTTTGAATAATTCCATTTAAATCTTCAATAAATTCTTTTATATTTGTTTGATCTTCCCTAAAAACTCTTATTTCATAACCTAATCCTTGAATATGTTCTTGACGTATACCATCCACATTTTTCTTTTCTTTATGCCAACACTCATAATATTCTAATATTATATCTAAATTCTCTATAAATATATCACAACGATATGGTATATCATTTATTTCATATTCAGTAATTAATTCAATATTATGTTTGTCTTTCAAATATTTGTAAATAGTAAAAGTAAATATTGTCTGAGATGTATATTCTAAATCATCACAATTTGATGAAATAAATTTTAAACCTTGAAATTCTTTTATTTCTGATAATTTCAATTTAACATGGAGATTGCAAATTCTATAATCATTATTTCTTTTTTTAATTAATTTAATAATACCACTTATACTAATGTATTCGGTGTTAGCTGGATCTCTACAAATTATTTCTTTTTTAATTTCATTTAATTTTAATGATTTAGGTCTACTTTTATAAAATAAAATATGTTCTATAATCATTTCCAAATTAAAATATTCTTTAATATCTGTTAATATACCTTCTTGATGATAATATGGATGAATATTTTTAAAATTAGATTTATAATCTTCTAAAATTATATCTTTTAATGTAGACAACATTTATATAATTAAAATAAAAAAATAATCCAAGTGTAGAATATTATATCACTCTATTAGTTTTACCCCCTACTCTAAATATTTTCATTATCAAATAATTCTTCTTCAAAAATTTCACCATCTGTTAAAACTGAAAAATAGTCTCTATGTCTATTTTTAAGATTAAATTTGGGTATATCATTTCCAAAATCGGGATTATATTTCTTATACATTTTAATATTAAAGGTATTATCTGTATCTGTACTAGTTATTTTACCTATAGCACCTATCCATCTTTTCCCACCAATGATTTTTACAAAATCACCTTTTTTAGGCATAATAATACTTGTTAATTCTTGAAAAGTAACATAACCCTCGTGAATTAAAAATTCTACCCAATCCCTTTCCTTCTTAGCTTCTTCATCTTCATCAATATATTTTACTGTTTCAGGTGTAGTAAATAAAAATTTTACAATATTTATTACTATAAGCGATGATGCCAAAAATGATAAAGCATAAATAATAAACTCGTAATTATAAATTATATTAGTTAATTCATACATATTTTAAGATTGATATTTATGAGTTAATTACATTTTAATATATAAATATCAATTTTTTTTATATAAATATCAATTTTTTTTATATAAATATCAATTTTTTTTATATAAAAGCTTTTAATGATGTGAATTTGAAGGGATTCATATCAATTTTTTTATGAAATATACTATCAACTATTTTTTTTTAATAATTCAATTGACAATTCAATATTATCTATTTCTTGATCAGTTAACCAAATAATTTTACTTCTATTATCTTTTATTTTCTTTTTTATTATTTTATCTTGATCAACATATAAAATGGTACAATTAATACCTAACTTACAATTTGTTAGAATATTTTTATCCTTAGATATAATTATTTTAACAAATGCTATTTCATGAGAAACTAGATTGATTATATCAATATCTTGAATATTTTCTATATTGGATATTAAATTTAAATTTTTATCAAACCAAAAAATATTTCCTTCTGTTTGGACAAAATTATGAATGTTTTTCATTATAATAAATTATATTTTATTCTATGGTAAAATCCCATTTACCCCCTTTATTTAATTTCCCACCTAGCTCTTCTAATTTCTTTTTATTTGAAGCAACATCTTTACTATTTTTTAAACTTATGTTATATTTTATGTATTTTTTATCTCTTTTATCTAAAAATATTCCATTACCCTCTTTTTTAATATCAATCTTTGCATTCTTTTTCAGTAATTTATTTATATTATTACTTAAAATCTCAATACGGTCTTCTAAATTATAAGGAGAGTCGAATTTAGGATGATTAGATGGAATAATGACATAAGTAATTTTTTCTTTGCCAATAGAATATTTCTCTAAAAATAATAACTTAATTTTTAACATTTCACAAATATTTATTCTGGTTTCATCTTTAATTAATTTAATTTCTTCTTTTGTAACATTTGGCATTTTTTTTAATAGATTAATTAAATAATCTTTATCTTTAGAAGTACTACATACTGCACCTTTTAAGGTTGGTATACCGGTACCTCTTTTCTTAATTAAAATTTTACTTCTTTTTCCTCTAATTTTAAACAAATCAGAATCATTTTCACTATGTCTATTATAATTTTTGTCTATTATACCTACTATTTCATTTTCGTCCCTATTATGATAATATTCTTTATTTGTTTCAAAATCATATTTTTCAACCTTATCATTTAATTTCTTTTTAGACGTTGTTTTAGTATCATTTTCATCCTCCTCTAATAATTGCTGCTCGGTTTTCTTTTTCCCTTTTTTAATATCTTCTTGGGAAAATGTAGATTTCATATAATTTATCATTGTTAAATCATTCATTAAATTTTTATTAAAAATTTCTCGATAATACATAGGAACATCTTCATTTTGATCAAAAGGTTGGAATATATAATATTTATCTCTATGAATTAAATACCCTGGGATACTAAATTTATCATATATAGTATCTTTAAAATTATTAAATTCATTTTCAGTTTTAGGAACTAATTCGTCTAATGCTTTATAAACAAAATAATCATCAAATAATTCTTTCTTCTCATCACTGTAATTACTCTTAACTCCTTCTAAAATTTGAGGTAAGGTATACACATGTTTAAATCTATACATATCTTTAATATATTCTTTAACAGTTTCAATTTCATGACTTGCTAAATCATCATTAAAGGTATTATAATCTAAATCCTTCTTTTCTAATTTCTTATATAATTTGTTATATTTTTCAATAAATTGCTTCAAATTTTTATCTTCGCATTTATATTCGCAATCCATAAAATCACAAATAGCAGGACAAAGCAATTTACCTTTTTTTTTGTTTTCTAATGTTGGTTCCACACATGATTTATATTTTTCTACTTCTTCTTGAAATACATTTCCACTTTGAAGTAAGGGACAATCTAATGCTACTTGTTTCAATGCTCTTTCTACTTGTTTTATTAAAATATACTTTTTCTCTGCTTTCAAATATAATTCTTCTTCGGTCGATAGCTTGTTTTTTAAAGCAACTACATATCTATAAATATTTACTTTTGGAAATCTATATTCATCAGTTATGATATTTTGATGTTTACATTGTCTGATCGCTCTTCCGATAACTTGATCTACTTTTCCCAAATTGTAATGAACATCTAAAATATGAACTTCTCTAATATTTTCTAAGGTGACACTTTCATTCATTACTTTTGATCCTAAAATAAATTTAATGTATCTACCATCTTTATTTTCTACATTATTGAATACTTCTCTAATTATTTTTTGTTTCACTTCCGGAATTATTTCAACATTATCATCAGTTTTACCCGTAACTGTCATAAAGACAGCAGGCATAAATAATTCTTTTCTCTCCTTTGATTTTTTATAATCTGCTAATGTCATACCAGTTCTGTAATCAATTGTATTTTCTTTAATATCATAATTATTTTTGTCTTCTTCATATTCTAAATAACCATTTTGTATTAAAATTTCTTGGAACATATCAATTCCTACTTTAACTAAATTAGAATAAATAAAAGCAATACCAGGTCCTTTTTTCCCCAAAACTAGTTTTTCTAATCTTTTAAGGCATTTATAAAACTTAATTGAAAAGAATTTCAAATATGGTTTTTTTAAAATATAGCCCGTTAATATCTTATCTTCTGATTCATATAAGATGTTATTTTCGTCAGTTCCCTTAATTGAACTATTAAAAAACTTTTTATTTATTTTATTTAATAATAATGCTTTATTAGTCTTAAGTTGACTTTTAACCAAATTAATACCATCAGCACTGTAATATCCAACAATAGATTTTTTATCACTCGATAAACCTGGAAATACAAAATTGGCAACAGCCGAAGATTTCCTATCTAAGGTATCATCATATTTGGTAATAGTATCTTCATACGTATCTAATTGAAATTCTTTCATATAACATAGAATTACAGGTGTGAAAAGCATATCTTTCGGTATTACTCCTTTATCAACTCTTTTTGCAAAAGTATATGGAATAGATCCTCTAAAGAAAGATACATAACCGTTTGCCATTTTTTTTAAGTATTCTATCCCACCTTCTTTAAACTTCATATTATGATTCTTATCAGAAGTAAATATTTTATCTCTTTGAATTTTAGAATCTTTAGGTCTGATGAAATTTAATAATTCTACAATATCATCACCTAAATTTTTCATAGGCGTAGCTGTTAAAAGTACTATCCTTAAATTTTCAGACTCTTTAATTATTTTTTTTAAAGCTTCTCCATATTCATTACCTGTTAAATTATGTGCTTCGTCGACTATTAAAACAGTATTATTTAAATTATGAATTCTATCTACTACTATCTCTCTTTCATATGCACCTTCTTCTGTTTTTCTATAAGATGATTTAATTTTATTATCACCTACTAATTTTTTTTCAACTATTTTTTCACCCAAAACTTTTTTATAAAAAGTTTTGTAACTCATAATCTTATAATATTGTAAGGCTTGATGAACTGCTATTTTTTTTTCTCTTGTAATCTCTGCTTCATTTAATAAGGATAAATTTTCTTTATTTTTCAAATATGTTTCTCCAGTACATACTAATAATTCATTTTTAAAAGTCTCTTTATTGTTAGGACCAAATGATAAAATATGAATTTTTGTATTATATTTTTTTACCATATCCTTAAATTGTTCACCGATAGCAATTGCAGAACATGTTTTACCAGTACCTGTACCATGAAATACAAGAACTCCTTTATATGGCGTATTCGGAGCAATAAAATTTGCTAATATAGTCTGTTGCTCTCTCAATTGAAAATCTCCTGAACAAATTAAATCTCTATATTCTTTTATATCCTCATAAGTTTTTAGTCTTTGTCTAGGAGGTATTTTATGATAATAAAATTCACGTTTTTTAAATATTTTACTTTGAAAATCATCATGCTCTGGATTAGGATATGAATATTCTTTATTAATAAGTTTTTCTAATTCTTTTTTAGATATGTCTTTTGACATTATATAAACAGGTTACATATTATTTCTAAAAAAATTTTTTTAGAAATAATTTATTGTTCCAAATCCTAGAGAAAAAGAAGTTTATATTTATTTTTTTTTTTTTTTTTTTTTTTTTTATAGTTAAATTT